>Ga0302296_1000170_pt1 | contig 56188 bp, 42 predicted proteins | sample III_Fen_N3_1_FD_194546 | JGI IMG/M metagenome (GOLD analysis project Ga0302296, IMG submission 194546) | Peat permafrost microbial communities from Stordalen Mire near Abisko, Sweden - III_Fen_N3_1 | ecosystem: Environmental > Terrestrial > Soil > Wetlands > Permafrost | place: Sweden: Abisko... | reverse complement strand
AAGGAAAAATACACCCTTGTAGTGAATGTTGAATATGGCATCCAGTTGTTCTTCAGTAGTGTCTGTTGCCAATGCATATAAACCTATTCCGGCATTGTTGATCAGAAAATCAAAATTCGGACTTCCTGTTTGTGCCTGCAACTGTTCTGCCACTTGTTGAATGAAATTATCGAACAAGTTGATATTACTTGTGTCCAATTGAAAGGCAAATGCCTTTTGTCCGATTGATTGAATTTCTGCAACGACCTTATCCGCCGCTTCTTTGTTGCTGTTGTAAGTCAATACCACGTCAATTCCCTTTTTAGCAAGAGCCAGTGCCATGTTTTTCCCTAATCCCCGGCTACCGCCGGTAACTACTGCAATTTTATTTTTTGTACTCATTTTGAATTTTAATTATGTTTGTTTTTAGACTGATTGTGTTTGTAATAATGCCTGAGAGCTAATTCTTACCAAGGTATTTCCTCTTCTCTGAAAAATCCACCTGTTGGTCCGTCAATGCCTAAGGTGGCATATTTCACAATGAATTTTGCTCCCTGCTCCACTGTTTGCGTTCCTCTATGTTGGTTAAGGTCGGTTGCTGTATAGCCGGGTGAAACACTGTTGATCTTAAAGTTTGCATCCCTTAATTCATTAGCCAACATCACAGTAAAAGCGTTCAATGCAGTTTTAGAAGTACTGTAAGCATCGAAAATCTTATAATTTGGATTTAATGTGCTGCTATGAACCGTCAGAGAACCCAATTCACTTGAGACGTTTACGATGACAGGTTCTTTCGATTTCAGTAAAAGGGGAATAAATTGTTGCGTTATTTGTACTGCACCGAAAAAATTGGTTTCGAACACATTTCGTAAATTCTCCATCTTGCCTGTATAAAAGCCTTGATCTGCTCCTCCGCTAATACCTGCATTATTTATTAAAACATCCAACACCTCAATTTTGGTTTCAAGTTCTTGTTTTGCTTGTTTTATGGAATTAATATCTGTTACATCCAGCTCAATCAATTCAACAGTTGAAATTCCTGCATCCTTCAACTTATTTATAGCATCCAATCCTCTCGTCTTGTCTCTGCTACCCAAATAAACAAAATAACCCAGTTGTGCCAGTTGCTTTGCTGTTTCAAAGCCAATTCCTTTATTGGCTCCTGTTATCAATACTGTTTTCATTTTTTTTCTTTTAAATTTATAAGTTACTGTTGATTATAAACTGCCGCAAATTCTTTTGCATACTCTGCCAGTTTTACTTTACCCAAGGTTGGTTGGTTACAATAATAATAATCTTCATACAATACACCGGTTTGCCCACTTGCATTCATTTCTACCAACCCTGCAGCAATTTTTTTGTTCATTCCTGTGGCTATCATACCCTGCAGCAATTGTTCATCCGGAATCATCACCCATTTCAAATCAGGCTTTCCGATAGCTGCTCCTAATAAACTAGCCAGTTCGTTACAGCTTATTTCATCGCTTGCCACGTAACGCACTTTTCTGCCCTCAAACGGTGTTACGAGTTCTGCTGCAACTGCTGCCGCAATATCAATGGGAGAAACCCAGGGCTTTTTGCTGTCACCTCCATAGTTTGTGGCAATAACACCTTGAGTTTTTATTGTGTTTATAAAACCCAGTAAATTGTAGTAAAAACCAACCGGGCGCATAAAGGTAATGTCCACGTCCGAAGGCAGTGTTTGCAGAATGTTTTCCACATTGTAATGAAAAGCCAGAAGCCCATTTCCTTTATCGGTATGAGCACCTATGCTGCTGAGATGCACCACACGCTTCACGCCCGACTGTTCAATGGCTTGTTTATAATTATTGCCAATCTTATTAATAGCAGCTATGATATCAAGATTCGGGTCAAAGTAACTGTTACCACTCATTGTTTCCATAACATAAACTGCATCTGCACCCTTGAAACTGGCTGCTAGAAAACCGGCATCTTCCATTGTTCCGATAGCTGCCTTAGCACCTAATGCTTCAATGTCTTTTTGTCTTTCAGGTTTACTGCTTATAACCGTAACCTGATGTCCTTTTTGTACCAATTCTTTTGTTAGCGGCTTACTGATGTTCCCTAAAGAACCTGTTACTACGATTTTCATTGTTTCTAATTTTTTGTTTCAACAAAGTACAGAAGAAATAAAGAAGCGGATGTATCCAAATCTACGGTTGTTGTAGCCAAAATTAGGTTTGATTTCAGCCAATAACACAATTAAAACTTATTCTGTTATTTTCGATATTCAATGTAATAATCGTAAGGCTTCAAGAAGTGAAAACATCGAACCAATATAAATATCTGTTTATGTTTTAGTTACGTGGGTTTATCTTATTTGTTCTCCTCTTGGGTTGGAAAACAGAAAACTCCGCAATCTCTTTATTGATGCGGAGTTTCTCATTTTGGTGACCCAAAGCGGAGAAGTGTCGAACTTTTTGCTTGAAGATTATGAGGCTGTGTTGAAGTCTATGAATGCGGAGACACAGAAAAGAGATCTAAAATTGAAATGATTAATCCTCTTTTTATTTTTTATAAAATCTACTTTTTTTTAATCTTAAATACCCCCGCTTTATTATCTAAACCTGACAATGGTAAAAAGAAACGGGATAAATAGCGAAGCGAATTTACTCAATTTGCTAAAATTTTGATGTAGATGATATTGGCAAGTAATTTTTCAAGTAAATGTTAAGATTTTAGCCGCCATAACCTCTATTGTTTATTATCAATTTACTCAACATGCTAAAAAAACATTCCCCGTTCAATCATTTATCAGAAAACCAGTCATATAATCCTAAAATAAAATACTGATTATCAATAATAATTGAGAAAAGTACCATATATTTGGTCATAGTTTCTAGTTGGCGGTAATTTTAAGTGTGCGACCCACAGTAGTATGGATTGTTTAAATAAAAAAATTCAAGTGGAATAATATGACAAAATTGTTGATAAATAAGAAAAAAGCTCTTGCTCTTTTGAATGACAAGGAAATTCAGGGCAAAGCGCTTTTAGGTAAATTAGACAATGTAAGAAGTCAAGCAGACTATGATTATCTTCTTGATGAACACGATATTTGGTGGAACTCTGTGGGTGAATTATTAAAACAAGTTTTTGACAATGATAGCATTTCAAAGAATTTTTTATTTGTTGGTTTTTTTGTACCTCAAGTTAGAACCTTTTCGCAAGAAGTTTCCGATTTCTCGGATGAAATAAAAAGTGACCTTTCCAAAATTCAGCAGATTATTAACGACATTAAAAGAGATGTATATCAACAGATTGACAAATTTGAATTTACATACGATGGACTTATAGCATATTTCAAGAAAAATAAAATTATTGCAATAATTATGATTATCATTCTTGTATTTATCGGATTTAGCAATGTGCTAGATAATTATGTAAAGACAAACGCGAATTTGAAAAGAATACAAATTGAGAATGATAGTATCAATAAGGTAAAAGCAGACATTACAAAAGTGAAATAAGTACTGACAATTTTGAAAAAGCACATGGATGATTTGATAATTAAGATAGAACCAAATTTAATTTCATTTAATGGAATTGAAATTAAAAATAGTATAACGGAAAATAAGCTTATAAGAGCCATTGGAGAGCCTGATCGAGAAATCAATTTCCGCAAAAACTACCTTTTATACAATGGGACTTATGTTTATGACAGATATGGTATGACTATTTCATTCAATCATGGAGAAGGTTCATATATGACACTATATTACTCACTTAAGTCTTCATTACATTATTACCCAGAAACCACACCATACAATATTTTTCATGGTTCTCTGACAATTAATGGTTTCGAAATCCCAAAGACAGATAACACGAAGAATAAGACTACCAAGGAATATAATACGAAATTCAAACAAACCATTGCCGCTTTTACTAATGTAAGAGGTTTTAATGCGAGAGATTCTTTTTTTACAAGTATAGATGGGACGAGAATTCATTTCCAGTTTGATTATAAAACAATGAATAAGATTGAAGCTGCATTTTTAACATTTGAGTCAGGTAGAAAACGAAGAAAAAAACTACCGCCAACAGCAAAATACCCGGCAAGTCGGATTTCGCTGCTTCATTGACCGGAAATTTGGATTTTGAAATGCAAATCTTCGTAGGAAGTTCATCGGTTTACACCCGCCCTGCGTGCATTTGCGGAACGTTGCAGCAAGTTTAAAAAGTTACTCACAGCATATAAATGTAATTTAGAAGATTTGAAAAGAACATTAATTAATAATATCCTAAAAAAAGACAAGTTGCTACTTGCTTGAACTACAAGAGATATTATACTCAAATAGCTGAAAAATGGACAATATACTAATGCAAGATGTGATAAAAAAAATCACTGATTTACCAAATCAGACATACAATAGGGAAGATACTAAATCTATAAGTAAAGCGATAGTTAGAATAATTTACGATGAATTTAGACCAATCATCTCTAATATAGTTGTTATGTGGAATAATCCAGTAAACTATACCGAAACTGTGATTAATGATACTGAATTTTATCCTTTGCCTTTCAATTATAAACCTTTTTTTAAGGATAGTATAGTCCAGATAAAAGAATGTATTTATCCACTTAACGGGCATGATATCTTAATAAATTATGACGAATACTTTAAGAATGAAATAACTTATTGGAAATCAATATGTGTTATCCCAATATTTAATATTCACAATAATAAAAAAGGTGCTATCATTTTATTATCATCTCGTAATGATTTGACTTTGCTTAAAGATCAAATCGATTTGCTGCATAATGCTATTAATGAAACAGTGGATTTATTTGAAGTATATAGTTTTATTACTCAATTATCAGATTTCACCCTTATACCTAGACCTAAAAAAACTTTATCGAATAAATATAATACCCTATCAGAGGCATTAAAAATCTATAAAGACAATATTGTACATTTTTCCATTTGGAAAATAGATGATATTTGCGATGAAGATTTTAATGTAATCAAAGAGAAAAGTCAAAACTTCATTGAAAATCCAACTGAAGAAAAACAAGTTTATCGATTAAAATACTCTGACCATCATAGGATTATTCAATATATTAAATATCTAATAGAGATAGGAATTAGAGATGAATTTAAAGAAGCAAATGAAATTGAAAAAGAAAAAAGAAAAAAGAAAAAGGTGGATCTATCAAAATATATCAAATATGAAATGTTTAGAGAAGAAGATATAAACAATAATTCATGTCTTACAAAGAAATATTGTGATGTTATTGGAATAAAACCTGATAAAACTTGGATTATTTATATTCCAATTATTCCAGTACGGCTTAATGAGAGAACTGATAAAATGAATATTCTGTGTTTATATGTTAATGATCTTCAAAATAGTATTTTCAAAAATTCGGGAATATTATCAATGTTATCTAGAAAAGTATATGAATCATTTACCTTGCACAATCAACTTATAAGAAACGATACTACAAAAAAAATATTAGAGCTACGTGACAATAATGAATATCAATTTTTCAAAGATGCAGCGGACATATTAATTGATAAAAATCAGTGTGAAAGTTGTTATATATATATGCTTGAAAAGTCCAATATACTTCGATTAATCATAGGAAGAGAGGAACATAAAACTATTGAAAAAAATAGTTTAAATAAATATGAAATACCTATTAATGAAAGTCGGAAGATATTGATACAATTATCAATTAAAGTTTCAAATGACGAGGATTTTTCTCAATTTCTTACAAAGAAAATTAGTGGTGAGTTTTCTAACTCAGAAAAGAAAGAGTATTATTTGCATTATGGAGATTATGCAAATAAAATATATTCAGGTATATTAATTCCCATAAGGGATAATAATCAAAATTTTGTTGGATTTGTATTATTTACAAATAAAAAGGTCACTAATGGACATGTTGAGGAGAAATATTCACCTTATTTTTCTTCACACAATGAATCTATTGTATCCCCAAGTATAGAATCAATATATAGATACAAATTATTAAGAGATTCAATTAAAAATAGAGATTTATTGCTTCAAAAAATTCGGCATGAAATTCCTCATGAAGTTAATTTGATAAATAAGGGAATTAATGATATTAAAGGATATTTTATTGAAAAATACATTGCTGCGACCGAAACAATACCATTAGATAATTCTGACATAGAATATCTTTCGCGTAAGCTGAGTATAATTAATCAATTAGCATTAGCAAATACGCGGATTGAACTATTCACAAGTTTTGCGACTACTCTTAATTTTTCTAAAGAAGAAATTTTAAGAAAGAGAAAAACATTGAATTTTAAAACCTATATAAACTCTGTTAAGGATATATTTAGGGAAGAGGCTAAGAGTAGAGGAATTGATATAAAATTTAATGAAGAAAAAATTGATTACAAGATTGAAAATGTAAGTAGATTTTATGAATTAGCAATACATAATATCATTTTCAATGCTATACGATATTCACGATTTGGTACTTGTGTCGAAGTAAGTATGAGATCAGGTATAATTGAAGTAATAAACTATGGCATTGGAATTAAATCCGAAGAGTATGATAGAATATATGATGAAGGTTTTCGAGGAGATGAAGCAATTAAAGTTTCCGCTGAAGGATTGGGGTTTGGACTTTTTTTAGCAAGAAAGGTAATACATGCCCATGACGGCCATTATTTAATCCAAAAATCAGAAAAGTTATATGATTATAATCCTTACGGTATTATTAGTTTTTGTAATTTTTTAGACAACAACAATGGATTACAATTACTAAATGGGCTTATCAATGATAAATTGCTAAAATTATCAGACGTAGAATATGAGAAATTTAAAGCAGAGATGGCTAATGTTTTGCAATCGGCTAGTAAATATTATACTATTGATAAAGTAGCTGTTTATAATATGCTGAAATCTGAATTCTGTAGTGAACAAGACAAACAAATGAACTTTGGCTTATTTAAAAGCCAGTTTTTAAAGTGTAATATTTATAAAACAACCTTTACTATAATATATAAATAATTATGAGACAAAGTATATTATTGATTGATGATCATCCAACAGATAACAGCAATTTTATTTCTGTTCTTAGAAATAAATACGATGTGGATGTTACTGCATATATTAGTACAGCAAGAATAAAACTAACTGAACTAAGCAGATATAACCTTATTGTACTTGATGTGATGATGCCTGTTTATGACGAAACCTTTAATGATCTTGACACCAGTGATGGTCTTAGAACTGGGTTCGCATATTATGAGGCTGAACTAAAAGATCTAAATATTCCTGTCCTATTTTGGTCCTGGAATAAAGATTTTGAACAAGAGATAAATGAAAAAAAATGGGAGAAAACAGATTTTCTTTTTAAAGATACAGATGATGACCATTTACTTAAAGGGGTAGAACGTTTTTGCAAAAAATATAATCTTTAAATTATGCCTGATAAAAATAAAAAAGAACCCCAAAAAGAACCAGAATCACAGACAAATTCTATGAAGAATGGCTTAACTTCAAGGGAGTACAATATTTTTTTTTGGTATGTTTTAATTTCCACTATTGTTATTGTATTTCTGTTTTCAATAATTGTTTGGAGGATTTGGTGTACTAATTATGAATTTAGTTTTGATTTTCAAGATGCAACTCCAATTATTCTTTCCGTGCTAGGAATATTCATTGCTTTTACAGCTATTAATATTTATTCTGTTTTTAACTCTAGAGTAAGTGAAGAGAAGAGAGAGTTGGAAAATTTAAAATCGGAATATAAAGAGAAAATAGAAAAATTAAATAATAATTATGAACTTATAAATGGTGATATCAAACAAATTAAAGATACTTTCCCCTATCAGTTGAAATTGAAAGATATAGTTGAGAATTTAGATATTGAAAAAACTTTAGGTAGTATACTTGATGATAGTGTTCTAATACTAGAGAGAACAACCAACGTCTGGAAATTAATTGGAATTTTAAATGGTAAAAAGAAAGAGATAACGAAATCTGTCCTAAAATATGAAAGTTATGATTTATCAGATAATTATAAAATTTTTAAACGCTATATTAAGTCAAAAATTGGAACTAGAAAATTTACAAAAATTAAAAGCACTGGATTTCAAAGTGCACTAAACCAATTAATTGAAATATTAAATGAAGACGATATTACTAATTGACGATCACCCTTCAGATAATTCTATTTTTGTTTCGCTTTTAAGAAATAAATATGCAGTTGACGTTACAGCTTATATTACTACTGCTTTGATAAAGTTGACTAATGATAAAAGATATGATCTTGTTATTTTAGATGTGATGATGCCATCTTTTGAAATTGATTTTAATGGGATTGATACCGATGATGGATTAAGAACAGGACTTGTCTTTTATGAAGCTAAACTGAAAGATTTGAATACACCTGTTCTTTTTTGGTCATGGAATAAAGATTTTGAAAAAGAGATAAAAGAAAAGAAATGGGATAAAACAGATTTTCTTTTAAAGGAAACAGATGATGATCATTTGCTTAATGGGATTGAACGATTTATTAAGAAATACCGAATTTAGATTTTGTTCAAAGTTCATTTTATAGTAAAAACTTTCTGGATGATACTTTTTTCTTGTTTCCCAATAGCTTATATATGCGTTTTAGTATCCTGATTTCATAAAAACCCAGCTGCCTAAATAATAACAGTGATATATGTCATTTAGTGATAATCCCATAGTTGACATTGCTTCAAAAAATTCTGAAGAATCAGTAAATGCAGTTAGAAGTTCATTTACCCTAAAGAATGGATTTATTAGAAGAAAAGACGATCCCGATTATGGTGTCGATGAAGATGTTGAACTAATAATAGAAAATCAAGCTTCTAGTAAAAAATTTGCTATACAGATAAAGAGTGTAGCAAAGGCAAATTTCATCGAAAATGATGGTATAAAATATATTACCCTGCAATTTAAATCATCACGCTTAGGATATCTTTGTAGGAGACCTCCTGCATATGGAATTATTATTATCTATGATGATTCGACACAAGTATCTTATTATGACTACGTTGAAGAAATTTGCAACCGATTAAATAACAGAAGCAATAATGATAATTGGAAAGAGATCGATAAACCAACAATTCACATTCCAATAACCAATATTTTAAATCAGGATTCATTAGAAAAGATTCATCAAAAGATGGTTGATCGCCATATAAACAATCAATTTTTATTGATTGCATATGGAGATAAGTATAATATTCCTGTTTATCAGGATAATATAACCAATCACAAAATAGATTTCGATAATCCCCAAACGATCGCTAAATTTCTTTCCGACAATGGACTCAAGCTATTTAATCACAATGACCTATCAATAATATATCATTTACTCTCTAAATTGACAATATCCGATATATTAAAATCCGCTGAACTTATTTTATTGGCATCGATAACTTACTGTGAATCTGGCTGTTTTATTGATGCAGATTATTTCCTTAAAAAATCGGAAAAAATTAGAGATTTTGACAATAATCAAAAAAACTTATGGTCATTTACACGTTATAAAACTGACTTTGCATTGGGTAATTATGAGTATAAAAAGTATTTATCCAAGCTACAAGATTTAACTAAAACTGTTAGTGGGAATTTCAACAATATAGTATTAGAAATTAATATAATATTCTTAAAACTACTGATTAGCAATAAGGAAAGAAAATTCAATGAAGACTTAATTAAGGAAATTGATCACGTTTTTGATCAAATTTTCAAATTAAGTATAGAGGATGAGAAAAAATATAATCTTATAAATTACCATTCGTTCAATTTACACATGTATGCAATGGGCTTGCTTATTGACAAAATGGGTAAATTTCAAATCAAAAAGAGTTTAAATATTTTTGTTCCACTTAATCAAAGAATAAACGATGTCAAAGCAATAGTAGATATACTCGGGTTACCTACTAAATATACGTTTGACGCATTATCTTATGCAAATGAGAATGAGAATAAATACATTAGAGCGACTTCGCTATATCAGCTTAGTCATTATTTCTTTATGCTTCAATTAAGTTTGTTTAATTTCGATGAGATTACTCCTCTTTCCGATGATACAAAATTGAGATATAAGAAAAACATTGAATATTCTTCATTTGCATATAATGAATTCATTAAGCTTAACTTATACAAAGATGGCTATAACGCTTTGACATTAACTTATGAGTTATTGCAGTTATATAAAGCTTGCTATCAAAATACCTTTGATTCCCTGTCAATTGAAGAGACAGAACAAATTTTAAAAGCCTATTGTATGGAGTTTGGATTAGAAAAATATAACTCAACTGTTTTAAAAGCCAGAGTAGATAAAGAGAGCAATAAGGTAAATGATTTTCAGACTTTCTTAGCATCAAATAAAGATAATATTGACCATATTGCAGAGTTAATGATTTCAGGGATTGGATTACCTCACGAAAGGAAAGAAAATGTGTTAGTTGATATCAATAACCATCAGTACTTCTTTAAGAACAGACTTTCGAAAGATCATGAACTCATACAAGATTTAAGACATACTTTTTCGATAGTCACCTATTACAATGAGAAACCTAAATGTTTAATAGAATGTAAGAGGTGTGGCTTTAAAACCGACTTGAGAGACGATATTGAACAACTAATGGAATTAATTAATAATCACACATGTAAAATATAAATTCTGGTTATAACAGCAAAATACACGCTGGGCAGCGGTGTTCGTTGACAGGAAATCGATAAATTGAAAAGCAATACTCCGTGGGAAGTTCTTCGGTTAAATCCCGCCCTGCGCGTAGCTACAGAAAGTTGTATGCAAGTGTGTAAATTCCGCCCCGACTGTAGACAGGCAGAAAATTTGAATATTAGAAGGCGGAATTTACCTCGCGGATAGGTTGGTGCGAAACTGGAGAAATATATTTTGTTTTTTTCTTTTCTCGGGGAAAAAGTAACCCAGCCCACATTGCAGTACATTTTCAAGTCCGCAGGAGCCAACGCTCGAAACCAAAGGTATGTAAAAGAACTACAATTTTGCTGATGCACCCGTGCTAATTTGTTACTTTTGAGAATATTATACTTTGAAAATGGATTTTAAACCAAGCATAAATGAAGAATTCTTAGACCTCTTTTACAAAGAGATTGAATGTGCCGTGCCCGATACCAATTCAAAACTTAATCTGCATATTCTTAAAATTGAGAACAACCAGTTCTGTTATGAAGAATTAATTGAAAAATTGGGTGAGAATATGATTCCTTTTGCTTTATCTCGTAAAGAAATAAGAGACTTTGAAAAGGATAAACGTTGGTATGGCCTTGTAACAAAAGCTTCAAGAAAATTTAGAGATTATAGCGTAAATGACGGTGAAGCAGGCGAATTGCTTCTGTTTAGTTTTCTGGAGTCGCACCTAAAAGCACCTAAAATATTGACAAAATTAGAAATCAAACTTTCATCAAACGACTATGCAAAAGGTTCAGACGGTATTCACTTACTTGAATTGTCTCCTAAGAATTACCAACTGATTTTTGGGGAATCTAAACTTGAACAAAGTTTGACAACATCTATTTCCAATGCTTTTAAATCAATACATGATTTATTGACAAGGAAAAAGAACAATATCAATGATGAAATTGGTTTAATCAATTCGCAATTGTGCAAAGAGGCATTTGACGAAGACTTATACCAATTCTTAAAATCGGTTATCATGCCAAAGGCAAGCGATACCGACCCCATCGTTAAAAACAACGCCTTTGCCATTTTCGCTGGATTTGAGATTAACCCAACAGAAGATGAAAAGCGTCTGAATAACGATAAATTTTTGACTTTAATCAAATCACAAATCAAAGCCGAAGTTGAAAGTAAAATGAGTCATATCAAAAAAAAGATTGAGGAATATAAGCTATTCAATTACACCTTTTATGTTTATGTGTTCCCTTTTATGAAACTGGATGAAACTCGAAAAGAAATTATCAAGAAAATAACACGAACAGAATAATGATAGAACGGTTAGCCAATGATGTTTTGCAAGATGAATACTTTATTAATCTCAATAATAAAGCAGCTAAACTATTGGCTAATAATTTGTTTTCCGAGAATGGCAAAAACCATAGGCTAACCGAAAAGGAGTTATGCGACACCTTGCGATTTGCAGATATACTTTCAAATTCTAGAAATCCTAAGGCGAGAAATAAAGCCTATCAACTTATTACTTTGCTGAACGAAGATTATAAAACAAACCCTTACTTTCAGACCTTTTCTCATTCGGTATTAGCGAAATTGGGTAACTTTCCCGGAATTGAATTCTTGAAAAATGAAAAAAACTCTTCTGAATTGCCATTTGATAGAGAATTAGAAAAGAAAGTAAAGGAATTTATTCAAGCTGTTCCCGATACCGAAGATTTAGTTTTTACCGATTCTCAATTTGAGCTTTACAAGAAGATAACCGGTTCAAAGCATTTTAGTTTTTCAGGCCCTACATCAATGGGCAAATCATTTATCATTAAGTCATTTATAAGAAAAGTTGTTGGCAATAAACCACCTGAAAATATTGTAATTATGGTTCCGACCAGGGCATTGATTAATCAGTTTTCTATTGACCTGAACAAGGAATTGAAAGATGTATTGGAGCATTACAATTACACCGTAATAACTAACTCAAACGTTTCTGAACTGCCAGCTACAGAACAACATTACATTTTTGTGCTAACACCTGAGCGACTTTTGAGCTATTTATCGCAAAAGAAAAATCCATCTATTGCCTACTTGTTTGTAGATGAAGCCCACAAACTTGCAGCAGAAAAGGACACTCGGGCGATAACAGCTTATTCAGCCATTTCAAAAGCGTTAAGAAGAAATCCGAATCTGAATTTATACTTTTCTTCCCCCAATGTTTCAAATCCTGAAGTTTTTCTAAAGTTGTTTAATAAGGACGAGAGGATGTTTTTCAGAACAATAGAAACACCCGTTTCTCAAAATTTGTTTTTTGTTGATTTGGTTGAGAAGAAGGTTACACACTATTTGGACAACGGAAACTATGAATTTGAGCCAAAAATTGTAACAAAGGCACATTCTGTATATGATATTCTTTCTTCAATTGGAGTCAATGAAAGCAATATTGTTTATTGCAGTTCAAGATTTGATGCGGTTGACAAAGCAGCCAAACTATTCGAGCTAAATCGGAACAATCAGGTCGAAGTTACAAGAAATGTAAAGAGGGTAATTAAACAAATCAGAGCATATATTCACAAGGATTATTATTTGGGAGAATTTCTGAATAAAGGGATTGGATATCACTTTGGTAATCTTCCGCAGATTATAAGAAACAAAGTTGAAGGGCTTTTTAAGGAGAGAGAAATCAACTATGTGTTTTGCACTTCAACACTTTTGGAAGGAGTGAATTTGCCAGCCAAGAACGTATTCATTCTTAATAACAAAAACGGTAGAAATCCTTTTCAACCTATAGATTTTTGGAATCTTGCTGGACGTGCAGGACGACTTAAACATGAATTGTCAGGAAATATTATTTGTCTGAAAGAAACTGATAAAGAATGGAAAAAACATGAAACCCTTTTAGAAGATAACGCAGAAATTAAACTTAATCCATCTGTTGAAAACTACATTGATAAAAAGCTTAAGAAGATAGAGGAAATTCTAAATGAAAATCCAGATATAAAGAGTGAAACTGAAACAATGAAAGAGATATTGGAATACATTGCCAATATCATAAGCATTGACACACTTGAAATTCAGCGAACCAATTACAGCAGTGAGATAATAAAAAAACTGATTGCAGATAACAAAGAAGCAATTATTGAATTAGCAAAAAAGAAAAACGGAAAGGTTGAAGTTCCTTCAAGTGTATTAAACACAAATAATTCCATCAAACTAAAAATTCAGAATGAAGTTTTTATTGCTTTAAAGAAGCAATCGAAAAATCCAGCAGTCATCAAACTGCCCAGTCGGATTACTTTTGAAATCTGTCAAGAATGGCTTCACAAATTCTATAGAATGTTTCATTGGGCAACAGAAGAAAAGCGGTTTAAATCTGAAAATCAACTTGACTATTATTCTGTTCTAATGAATCAATGGATAAACGGAGTTCCGTTAAGTCAGATTATTAATGAATCAATAGCATATTACAACCGCAAAGGAAGCACCTTAATGGTAGGTTATAAGGATGGAAAACAAACCTATGAGGTGTTTGACAATAGTAAGCATCATATTAATGTCCTGATTGGTAACATCATTGATGATATTGAAAGTGTTTTACGATTCCTTTTTGAAAAATACTTCAATAACTATTACACTATGCTTGTTGAGATACTAGGAGAAGAAAATGCAGGGGTCAACTGGGCAATATTTTTAGAGTATGGAACACAAAACACAATTGTAATCACCTTGCAGAACTACGGCCTATCAAGGCACTCGGCAGACTATATGTTTAAGAAGTTCAAAGACTGTTTGAAAATTGAAGGAGATAAACTAATCGAAATCAACATTAAGAAGCTCAAAAGCAGACTAAGTAAAGAAGAAATAGAATATGATGAAATCAGTTCAATATTGTTCTAGTAAAGAAAGCCAACCCTCTGTCGTAAGCACATTTGCAAGCCCCCACAAGCCAACGCTCAATCCAAAGGCTTTCAAAAGAGCTGCAATTTTGCCCTCGCACCGTAGCGATTTTATTATATTTGAGCTTTAATTGACTTTTGTTTGATAAGAAAAATAGAAAAAGTATAAATGGCTAAAAAAGTAAAGGCAGAACAGGAAGAACCATTAGAGAAAAAACTCTGGAAAGCAGCTGATAAACTCCGCAAGAATATGGATGCTGCCGAATACAAACACGTCGTTTTAGGTTTGATCTTCCTAAAATATATATCGGACGCTTTTGAGGAACAATACCAAAAATTAGTAGCTCTAATTAGCGAAGGTGCTGACCCCGAAGACAAAAACGAATACACTGCCGAGAAAGTTTTTTATGTTCCTCCATCGTCACGATGGAAATGGATTCAAGGTCGGGCAACTCTCCCTACCATCGGCAAGGACATCGACGATGCAATGGACGCCATTGAAAAAGACAATCCTTCGTTGAAAGGTGTTTTACCAAAGGTTTTTGCACAAGAAAAATTAGACAAAACAAGCTTGGGCGGACTGGTAAACCTTGTTGGTTCGGCTACATTGGGGACAAAAGAGGCACAAAGCAAAGATTTATTGGGAAAGGTTTTCGAATACTTCTTAGGTGAATTTGCATTGGCCGAAGGCAAAAAAGGTGGACAATTCTACACACCTCAAAGCGTTGTGAAACTGTTGGTTGAAATGCTTGAACCATATGAAGGACGGGTATTTGACCCCTGCTGTGGTAGCGGAGGAATGTTTGTGCAAAGCGAAAAATTCATCAAAAAGCATCAGGACTATTACAAGAAAAAAGGTCTGAAAGCAAAAGGCGTTGCTTCGCAACTAAACCCAACCGACCGCATTTCAATTTACGGACAAGAAAGCAACCAAACCACCTGGCGATTGGCCAAAATGAATTTGTCCATTCGGGGTATCGACAGCAGCAATGTAAAGTGGAACAACGAAGGTTCGTTTTTAAATGACTTACACAAAGACCTGAAAGCAGATTATATTATTGCCAACCCACCGTTTAACGACAGCGATTGGAGTGGTGAACTCTTACGCGATGATGCCCGCTGGAAAGTCTTAGGCGAAAAACTAACACCACCAACCGGAAATGCAAATTATGCATGGATACAACATTTCATTTATCATTTGGCACCAAATGGTCAAGCGGGGTTCGTGCTTTCTAAAGGTTCATTAACCACCAACACAACAGGCGAAGGGGACATTCGGAAAGCATTAATTGAGAATGATTTGGTTGAATGTATTGTAAACCTTCCAACCAAATTGTTTCTGAACACCCAAATACCAGCCTGTTTGTGGTTTCTAAAGAAAAACAAAGAATTACGAAAAGGCGAAATACTGTTTATTGATGCCAGAAACAAAGGGGTTTTAATCAATCGAAAGAACAGGGAACTTACCGACCAACCCTATTACCTTGAAAAATCTGGCATAGAACAAGACGGAGATATTGAAGAAATTGCAGCCATTTACCACAATTGGCGGGCTTCAACAAGCTCAACCAGTGCCTATGAAGACATTCCCGGCTTTTGCAAAGTTGCTACAATTGACAAAGTAAGGGAACTAAACTACGTTTTAACTCCGGGCCGTTATGTGGGATTGGCCGACGAAGAGGATGATTTTAACTTTGTTGAACGTTTCATTTCTTTGAAAACAGAATTAGAAAACCAGATTGCTGAAGAAGCAGAACTGAACCGGAAAATTGCTGAGAATTTGTCGAAAATTAAACTACCCAAATAATGGCAAACAAAGATATACGCTGGATTCAACGCTTTCATAATTACCGAAAAGCTCTAGCAAGGCTTAATGAGGCCATTGCATTGAGTGAAGAAAGAGGACTTTCCGAATTAGAACAACAAGGCTTAATCCAAGGGTTTGAATTTACCTTCGACATGGCTTGGAAATCATTACGTGATTTTATTGTTGAAAGAGGTTTTGAAGGCGAACGGGAAAAGCCTATCAGGGTAATAGTTGATGCAGCAGCGAGAGGAATAGTTGACGAAAAAATGTGGCGCAAAATGTACGAAGCCCGAAATAAAACATCACATAGTTACGATGAAGAAATTGCCGACGACATTGCCGAAAATATTGTTGATGAATACCAAGCGTTGTTTATCCAATTAGAAACACGCCTGCAATTAGAAAAATTAAACCAGGAAAAGGACTTATTCAACCAAGACTAGAGCTAATGACCTTTGGATTAGAACAACATATCATTGATAAAATCATTTCCGTTTTTGAAGCAAACACAAAGGTTGATAAAGCCTATGTGTTTGGCTCGCGAGCCAAAGGCAATTACCGCCCTGATTCCGATATTGACATTGCTATAAAAGGCATCGACATTACTTTAGACGACATACTTAAAATGAGTGTGGCATTTGAAGACAAGGGAATAAAAAACAAGATTGATCTCATTGATTACACAAGCATAAAAGAACCTGCCTTGCAAGAACATATTGACAGGGTTGGTATTGAGTTTTATAGTCGGTGGAAAGAGCGTATTCTTGCCGAAATGGGCACACTTCAAAGAGGAAAATCGAAGCATCGACCAAGATATGCCTTTCACTTATATGGCGGTCCTTATCCATTTATTCAAACAGGACAAATACGTGAAGCCTCGAAATACATTACAAAATACGAACAAACATATTCAGAAGATGGTTTAACTCAAAGCAAATTATGGAAAAAGGGAACTCTTTGTATTACCATTGCAGCAAATATTGCTGAGATTGCAATTCTTGGTATGGATGCATGCTTTCCTGATAGTGTTCTGGGTTTTATTCCAAACAAGAAAAAATGCGATTTAGATTTTGCTTTTTATACATTAAAGTATTTTCAAAAAGAGCTACAGCAAATGGGAGATGGCTCTGTCCAAGACAATATTAATCTGGGAACATTTAAACAAATTAAATTCCCATTCCCCCCCCTTCCCGAACAATCTGTTATTGCTTCCATCCTAAGTAACCTTGATGATAAAATAGACCTGCTGCACCGCCAAAACAAGATTTTGGAGCAATTGGCAGAAACAATTTTTAGACAGTGGTTTGTAGAAGAAGCGGAGGATAGTTGGGAAGAAATTTCATTATCTAGGATTGCAGAACATTCAAAAGAAAATATTCATCCTTCAGAAAATCCAAGTAAGGTATATAAACACTACAGTTTACCATCATTTGACAATGGGAAAGAACCGGTTATAGAAACTGGGAAAGAAATTTTAAGCAACAAATATAAAGTTGTTTCTAATTCAATTTTAGTTTCAAAGTTAAATCCTAGAACTCCTAGAATTTGGATGCTTCATGGAGATATAAATGAAGATGAATGTATTTGTTCAACAGAATTTCAAGTTGTTATACCTAAAGAAGATAAATGGTTTGGATTTATTTACTGTTTTCTGCAATTAAGCTCTGTAACACAAGAATTAGCAGGAGCATCAAGTGGTACAAGTGGTAGTCATCAAAGGATTAATCCACAGGATATTTTCAATCTAATTTTATTAAAACCTACTCCTCATAAAGTTGATGAATTCAATGAAATAACGAATAAATTTTGGACTAAAATTCAAAAGAATCAAACCCAAATCAGAACATTAATCCAAACTCGCGATACACTTTTGCCAAAGCTGATGAGTGGAGAAGTGAGGGTGCAAATGCAATAAAAACATCTAAGGAATACTGATATGAATATCGAATTTAATCTTAAAGACAATGAAACCATCTTATTGACTCCTTTTAAAAAAGGAAATGATGGGAATGCTATTCTATTTAATTTGATTGATGACAATCAAGAAATTTGGATAGAATTAGAAGTTGTAGATCAAAATTTCAACATCACTCATATTTCGCCTGAGATTATTGATGATAAGGAAGAAGTTGAGAATAAATTGGACGAATTTTATCTAAGTATAATTGAAATAGAAAAATCCGGAACAGATAGCTACAATGAAAATAATTCTTTTGAATCAAATCCGTACGACCCAGAAAAAATAAAAGTTAGATCCGATAAAATTCCAGTCACACTAATTGCTCAAATGATTAGCAATGGAGATATTGATTTAAATCCTGATTTTCAGCGTAATTTAGTTTGGGATCACATCCAAAAATCAAGACTGATAGAGTCTATTCTCCTGCGAATCCCTTTACCAATGTTCTATTTTGCCGAAGATAAAGATGGTAAATTATCCGTAGTTGATGGGCTGCAACGAATCTCTACCATTAAAGAATTCATGGATAACAAATTCCCATTAAAAAAGCTTCAATATTTGGATGAAAGCTGTGGCGGACGATATTATGAATCAAAGGGAAGAAAAGAAGGAATTGATGCTAAATACTTTAGATGGTTTAATCTGACAAATTTATCCGCCAATATTATCGATCCAACTTCACCTTATAAGGTAAAATACGACATATTCCGTAGGATTAATACTGGCGGAAGACCTTTGAATAATCAAGAAATACGGAACTGCCTAACAGGTCAAGGATTGCGTGATGCACTTAAACAAATGGCAAATTTATCTGAATTTAAGACCGCGACAGATAACAGTATAAAAAGCAAGCGAATGGATGATCAGGAAATTGCTTTAAGGTTTATGCTTTTCTATAATATGGTTGAAAATTATGGCAATATAGACTCATACTTAGGGTACATGGAAACATCTCTTGATGAGTTTACTGAGGATCACATTAAAACTAAAAATAGGGATTTAGAACGCTATGTTTCCCGTTTTTCAAATGCCATGCTAAATGCAGAGTATTTAATCGGAAGGAAATATTCATTTAGGAAAATAACACCAAAAGATTTAGCACCCAATGCTTATAAGCAGTTAATAAACAAGGCTCTTTTTGTCTGTACCTCAATTTTATTAGCCAATTATGACCACTCCAAATTGAAAGAGATGAATGCTGAATCCAGTTTGCTAATTCCATTGGCTGACAAGATAGAGAATGATCCAGATTTATTCTACTATCTATCTTATGGAACAAATGGGAGAAGCAATTTATTATACACATTTCATGTATTAAAAGAATTATTTGAAAATCAAATAAAATATTGATATGATACACCTTAAAATAAAGAACTTCAAATGTTTTCACGAAATAGAGGTGCCTTTAAATAAGCTCTCGGTATTTGCCGGTGCAAATGGGAACGGGAAAAGTACTGCGATTCAAGCTTTATTATTTTTGAGACGAACTATTGAGCATTGTGCGATATGGGAAAATAATCTATTCAATTTAGATAAGCTAAACGGTTTAAATGTTGAGCTTAACGGAGCCTACTGCTTAAGTTTAGGTAATAGTGCGTATGTTTTACCTGTTGATCCTAATTCATCTGATATTACTTTAGGTATATCAGATGACACTAATGAATTCATGTTGACTTATAGCACAAACACAGGTAAGGAATTATGGCTAACTCCCAAAGAACCTCTTGTCAATAATTTTCAAGATAACCCATTATACCATCAGGAGTTTTATTATTTAAATGCAGAAAGAATTGGACCTAGATTATCTCAAAATATTAAGTTTTACGATTATTACAATGTTGGATATAAAGGCGAATACACTGCTCAGATTATTTCCGATTTAAACTATAGTTTTAAAATTGATAAAAAAAGAGTAAATCAAGTCTATTTGCAAGGAAGCCGTTTTGAACATCATGTGAATTCATGGCTTGAGTTTATATTACCAGGAGTTTCTATTACTCCATATTATGACGACAAAACTCATACCGCCCGTATAGAAGTTCAAAATAGTTATTCTAAAGGAAGTCCAATTGTACCCACAAATACAGGGTTTGGGATCAGTTATGCATTGCCAATTATTGTTTCTGGTTTAATTGCAGAAAAAGACAGGTTCTTAATTGTCGAAAACCCCGAAGCGCATTTACATCCATCAGCTCAATCGAAAATAGGTTACTTTCTGGGTGTAATCGCAAACGCCGGTGTTCACGTAATAGTTGAAACACATAGCGATCACATTATTAACGGCATACAAATAGCTGTTGCACAAAATGCTGTATCACATAAAGAAGTTGTAATTAATTTCTTTTCTCAAGATGTAAATTCGCAGCAACCTGAAGTGAATCCGATTGGAATAACAGAAAAAGGAGAATTAACCGATTGGCCAAAAGGCTTCTTTGACCAGACTCAAATTGATTATGCACATTTGATTAATTTGAGAAAGTAATGAGGAATTTTTATCTATTTGAAAAGGCTTTGCAAGTCACCACTATCATCGAATTAGAGCAAGGACTAAATAATCTTAATAAGGTTATTATCAATCGGGATGCAAAAAAAGACTCATTCCTATGTAATCCAAATATCTGGGAATGTGAAATAAAACAAGGGAAAATTTATGACCTTTTCGGGGGAATCGTAAACACAGAATTACAAAGGGTTGTTCCGTCTATTTTTAGATCATTTCGTCCGCAAGAAACCATTTTTGAAAATCATGTACAAATGGACGATCATTTTCCTGATGATTGCAATGCGCTTACAGGTTTTGAATTTTCGAATACGATAATTCAAACAGACAGGCAGGTTTTCAATCGAACTTCGTATGATACTTTTGTAAATAGATGTTTAAAAGATGGGAAAATAAAGGATGAAAATGAAATGAAAGAAAATCTAACAAAACTCTTCCCAAATTTAGTTTTCACTGATAGAGCTGTGTTGGAAATTCTAAATTGGAAAAATTCAAATAGTGACTTATATAACCGCCTATTCGATTTGTTTGAAGATATTCCATTAAATCCATTTAAAGGTGGTATAGGTGAAACAGAAGTACTTAAATATGTGAATGGGATTGCATCGAAAAGAATCAATCAAGCCCATAGGGTAACATACAAACTTAAAGGAAACATAACAACAGTTTTAGCTTGCAGCGGTCATTACAACTAGAATATGAAACCTATCACCGAAGATAAAATAGAAACCTTTGCCATTGAAACGCTCAAATCCATTGGGTGGGAATACATTCATGGTCTGGCCATAGCTCCCGGCGCGGAACAAGCTGAACGCAAAAGTTTTGAGCAAATTATTTTGATCGGTCGGTTGCGTAAAGCGGTTTCTATTTTAAATCCCGACATTCCACCTGATGCACAGGAACAAGCTATACAGAAAGTATTGCGGATTTATTCGCCTGAATTGTTGCACAACAATGAGACATTCCATCAACTGTTGGTCGAGAAAGTAAAGATTCCATATCAGAAAGATGGATTTGAACGCAGTTATGAAGTGGCGTTAGTCGATTTTGAAAATACCCTGAACAACGAATTTTTAGCGATAAATCAATATACCATCATCGAACGTAAGGGTGGCCTCGATGGTCGTTCAGAAAACAAACGACCCGATGTATTGCTATTTGTTAATGGTATTCCGTTGGTTGTAATGGAGCTAAAAAATGCAGCAGACGAAAACGCCACCATGCGCAAAGCGTTCGATCAAATACAAACCTACAAAGCCACCATTCCGAGTTTATTTACTTACAACGCCATTTGCGTTATTTCAGATGGACACGAATGCAAAGCAGGCAGTGTTTCCGCTGGTTACAGCCGTTTTATGAATTGGAAAACTGCTGATGGGAAAAAGGAAGCCTCGCGTTTTATTCCGCAGTTAGAAATTGTATTAAGAGGAATGTTGAATCCGGCAACTTTTTTAGATCTGGTTCGCAATTTTATTGTTTTCGAAAAGAGTAAAAAGGAAGATGCAAAGACAGGCATCACCCAAATTGAAACCGTCAAGAAATTAGCAGCATATCATCAATATTACGCGGTTAATAAAGCCGTGCAATCTTCCATCACTGCATCGGGAGTGAATGGTGATAAACGTGGCGGTGTAGTTTGGCACACCCAAGGTTCGGGCAAAAGTTTAAGTATGGTTTTTTATTCGGGAAAGCTCATTACAGCGCCTGAAATGCAAAATCCAACCATTTTGGTCATTACCGACCGCAACGATTTGGACGACCAGTTGTTCGATACCTTTGCAAGCTCCAAACAGTTATTGCGGCAGGAACCAGTTCAGGCAAAAGATCGCGAACATTTAAAGGCGTTGTTGAAAGTTGGTAGCGGTGGAATCGTATTTGCAACCATTCAAAAGTTTTTTCCGGAAGACCAAAAATCATTGTATGACCAGCTTTCTGACAGAAGAAATATAATTGTAATTGCAGACGAAGCACACCGAACACAATATGGTTTTGAAGCTTCGATCAAAGACGTAAAAGACAAAGAGACCAAAGAGAAAATTGGTGAACGCATTGCTTATGGCTTTGCTCACTATATGAGACAAGCTTTGCCAAACGCTACATACATTGGTTTTACAGGTACGCCAATTGAAGGAACGGATATAAATACGCCTCAGGTTTTCGGTCAGTATGTCGATGTGTACGATATTTCACAGGCTGTTGCCGACGGTGCAACCGTCCGGATTTACTACGAAAGTCGTTTAGCAAAAGTAAATTTAGATGAAGAAGGCAAACGCTTAATCGAGGAATTTGATGCCGAGTTGGAACAAGATGCCGAAATTACCGACCGTCAAAAGGCGAATGCCAAGTTTACCAAGTTGGAAGCCATTGTCGGCAATGCTGATCGCATTAAAAACTTAGCAAAAGACATTGTTACACATTCGGAACAACGTCAATTGGTATTTGAGGGAAAAGGCATGATAGTGGCCATGAGCCGAAGAATTGCAGCCGAATTGTACAAGGAAATTACGGCATTACGACCAGAATGGCACAACGACGATTTAAGCAAAGGAGCGATAAAAGTAGTAATGACCTCGACAAGTGCCGATGGTCCCGAAATGCAACGCCACAATACCACCAAGAAACAACGAAAAGATTTGGCTGATCGGATGAAAGACCCTGCCGATCCGTTGCGCTTGGTTATTGTAATTGATATGTGGCTCACAGGTTTTGACGCACCTTGTTTGCATACCATGTACATCGATAAACCCATGAGAGGTCACAACCTCATGCAAGCCATTGCTAGGGTGAACCGTGTTTTCAAAGACAAGCCCGGCGGGTTGATTGTTGACTATCTGGGAATAGCCACCGACTTGAAAAAAGCGCTTTCGTTCTATTCAGCCGCTGGAGGTCGGGGCGAACCAACCTTGGATTTGAAAAAGGCCATTGAGTTAATGAATGAGAAATACGAAGTCGTTCAACAGTTTTTTAATGAAGAGGCAAAAACACAAATCGATATTGTTGCCGAAGAACCAGAAGCCTATTACACAAACAGTTTCAAGTTCAATTATCAACGGTTTTTCAAGGTAGAACCGAAAGAGAAATTATCGATCATCCTTCAGGCAGAAGAACATATTTTAGGTTTAGAAGATGGCAAGTCGCGTTTTGTGCGCGAAGTTACTTTGTTAAGCCAGGCCTTTGCCTTATCAATTCCGCACGAAAGGGCAATGGAAATCAAAGATGATGTTGCTTTCTTTCAGGCCGTAAAAGCAAGGTTGGTGAAATTTGAAGGAACCGGAACTGGCAAATCAGATATCGAAATTGAAACAGCCATCAAACAGATTGTTGATGAAGCTTTGAGTTCGGATAAAGTAATCGACATTTTTGAGGCTGCCGGTATTGACAAGCCGGAAATATCAGGTTTGGAAGTGCTTTCAGATGAATTTCTTCTGGAAGTAAAAGGAATGAAACACCAAAATCTAGCTTTAGAATTACTAAAGAAATTGCTCAATGACGAAATAAAGACACGTTCAAAAACCAATTTAGTTATTAGTAAAAAGCTATTGGAAATGCTGGAAGGCGCACTTAAACGCTATTTGAATAATTTACTGTCAACTGCTGAAATTATTCAGGAACTCATCAACATAGCAAACGAAATCAAGCAAGCTGATAAAGAAGGAGAGCGACTTGGCTTGACCAAAGACGAAGTTGCTTTTTACAATGCTTTAGAAGTAAATGATAGCGCAGTTCAGGTTTTGGGTGACGACCAGTTAAGAGACATTGCCAGAGAAATTACTGAGAAAGTTAAAGCCAACGCCACAATTGACTGGACAATTAGAGAAAGTGCAAGAGCAAAATTAATGGTTATCGTTAAGCGTACACTGACCAAATGGGGCTACCCTCCAGACAAACAAGCAAAGGCGATTGAGACCGTTTTAAAACAAGCCGAACTAATGGCAGATTTCTTCACAAAAGAATAAACTTACACTTGTTATCAGCTTGCCACAGTTGTAATAATTGCTAGGATAATTATTGCCATTGCTTTCTTGCTGAAACAAAAAAAATGAGACAGTGCAAAATTGCTAAAATATTGACAGAAAAATAAAGCCCAGCAGGTAAACGAGTGATAAATTTAACAAAACAGACAAGTAGATGATTCCAGATAGTATCGAAAATTTTCTTGACAAGGAATTAGAAAAACATAACGATATTTTCTTTGAAGACCTCCAGACTTGGTTCGAAAGAAAACTAGAATCTTTGGTCAACGAAGGGAAATTATTCTATCGAAACGATGAATATTTAGGAGGCAAAGCCTTAGAAATTAAAGTGCGCCATATTTTGAAACAAATAGGATTTAAGATAACGTTTGAGAAAAACATTGATAGTGACGGAATCATTAAGCCTAATGACACTTTCAAAAATAAAAAGCCTATTGTATTTGAAATAAAATCTGGGAAAACAAATTCTCCAAGTAGAACGGAATTGAGACAGCTCGATGATTATATCTTTGAATTATCTGGTGAGGAAAAAGCAAGAAAGGAAGGACTTGGAGAGTCTAGATTAAAGTATAATCCGTTGCATGGCATGTATGGCCATGGTTTAGAAAAACAAGAAAAGCTTTTTCACCCCACTCCCCATAAAGGACTAATGATTTATAATAATACATCAGGAACATTTTTTAAGGACAGTTTTCTCTTCGAGCTTGGTTTTAATGAAAGAGAATTCTCCAATAAAAGAGATATCTGTGTACTTTCTTACAAAGAACTTATAGATTATTCAGAACTTGTTTTGAACGGGAAAATGATGCTTGAAGATTTGTGGAATTTAATACATGAAACAGTTGGAACAAGAAATAAAAACTAGTTCTGCCAACATTTATCAAGGCTTGTACCCCGTTCTAATTACGTAGCGGGTTGCCAGAAAACGACCAAGCAATCTGCCACAATTCATATAAATAACCTTGAACCAAGCTATACACAAATTGGCAAAAAGAAATCCTATTTCCCATTGACAAGTTTCTCGAGTCGGTCCATCATCTGATCCTTTTCTTTCAACATGCGCTCATAGAGAGCAATTTTTTCTTCGTGAAGCTTTATTATTTGGTCGATAGGATTTATGGTAGAATTGTAGAAAAATGAAGCAGGTTGATTACAATTATCAAAAGTGTTCGAGATAATATTAACAGCTTGCTCGTCGTCAAAATTTTGAAATGCTTCCACCGGAACTTTCATGGCATTGGAAATCTGTTTCAGAAGTGGCAGTTCGATGGTTTCTTTCTGTTCCAGCAAAGAAATTTTCTGTTGATTCCATCCTTCACCGAGTTCATAGGCAAGGGCATCCTGTTTGATTCCCAACATTTCGCGAAACCTTTTCACATTGCGACCTTCATGTACTTTACTTTCCATAATTGCGAGTTATTTTTCAACCAATTCAAAGATAAAACAATTTTGGTTAAAAACGTAAAAGACTAAAGTTAACAAAAGACTTCCGGTAAAATACTAAGGATAAATGAATGTTTTACAGTACTCAGATTGAATGTGTTAAAAAAGAATTCGGCGAAATCAGGGTTTTAAAACTCTGTAATTTACATTCCTGCCGGTGATAGTTTATCCTCCGGCAGAATTGATTACATTATTTTGACGTTGGAAATTTGCGTTGTACCCCAAAAACACAGCACATGAAAGTCATTCCAAAATTCGTCCTCCTTTGTGCTTTTTCTCAACTTTATTCATTTCTTTTTTTTTTTTAATCAGCGACTTAGAAGCCAAAACGACCGTCCTTGGGGACGGTCGTTTTGAGCCTCCGAAAATATTTCGGGAGGCTGAAAACACACCTTGCTATTTGCCGTTGCAAATATTCCTCACTACCGTTTGAGCAACCGCACTGACAGGCAAAAACTGAATGATTGAGAATGTTCACAAATGAATAAATGCGCAGGTGGACAATTGTCCAAATACATGTTTGTGTAATTGGATAAGTAAATAAACAGATACCCTGTTGATTGGGCAATTGCTTAACCGGAAAAGCATAAACCCGTCAATGTATATACCTGGGTATATAAACAGGGAAATAAATATTCAGACAAAGGCAGTTCTCAACAAATGAAGGAACAGGCAACAAGGTAGAGACAGGACTGGATAAATAAACAGGCATCCGGGCAAACACATGCCCTGTAAAAGATAAAAATAAACTGACATCTATATCTCCTAACAATTGAATCTGAAAGTGAACAAACAGGCAGCATTTTATGGAGCGGCTAAACAGAAAATTTTATTCACAACAATTGTGTTTTAATCATCATGGCAGAAAACGATAGCATTAAATCTTTATTTAAATGATCCCGCTCGGGCGATTCAATTATTAATGCCTATTTTTGATATTTAAATAACAGATGTACCATGTGGTCTGATTGGAAAGAACAAATCGAACACCGGCCAAAGGTCAGGCACAGTTTATTGTGGGAATATGATCTTAGCGGCTTTGACTGGCAATATATGCGGGCCTTGGTAGTCGAGCGCGTTATTGAAAGAGGCTGGGACGAAGATTATTATGCCCTGTTTGCCCTTTATGGGGGGATGGAGGGAGTAAGGCAGATCATCCGGCATGAAGTGCTGCTGCTTTCTGATAAAGATATTGCTTTTGTTTGTGCTGCTTTTAATTTTAAAAAGGAGGAACTGAAATGTTATATACGCAAACAGTCGAGGCAGGCACTTACGAACTCTTAAAATCATTAATGGCCGATCAAACATTCAGGCAGTTCGCATTGGCCGGGGGAACAGCCTTATCCTTACTTATCGGGCATCGTAAAAGTATTGACCTTGATTTATTCACAGCAGGAGAATTTAATCCCCCGCAACTCGAAAAATACTTACAGGAAAAATATGCCTTTAAGGGTGACCTCCTGTCTGGGTCTGGCCTGAAAGGCGAGGTGAACGGCATAAAACTGGATATTATCCGGCACGATTATCCCGATGTAGAACCGAGAATACAGGAAGATGGGATACGGTTGTATAGCCTTAAAGATATTGCCGCCATGAAGCTATCCGCTATTGCCGATAACGGGACCAGGCTGAAAGATTTTATCGATGTGGCTTACCTGTCTGGTTATCTTTCCCTGAAAGAAATGCTGGCGGCATTTGAAATGAAATATCCGCAGACCAATCCGTACCGGGCAGTGAAAGGGCTTAACTATTACGATGACATCCGTTTTTCGGAAAGGATCGATCTTTTAGGTGAAGGCTTCTGTTGGGAAACTATCGCCACCCGCCTGTCAGATATGACCAGGGAGGAAAACATGCATTTTCAACCGTTGGATGAAACAGGTAAAAAGAGACAGGTTTTGATCCCAAAGAAAAGAGGCCGGGGAATTTAAACAGGATAAAGTAATATTTTCGCTACGCCCCCTTTTGATTATTTTTCTCCTTTTTCATACGGATAAACATCTCCAAAACAGAAGGGGAAATAAAAGCTTCAGGTAAAATACCCGGAATAAAGAATATCTTTAAGTCAATAGATTGTTAGTACCAGTAAGAGATTAGTCAAAATCAGGTTTTTGTATCACTGTAATTTACATGCCTGCTGATGATATTTTACTCTCAGGCAAAATTGAATACCTTATACTAAGATTGGAAATTTGTGTTGTACCCCAAAATACAGCACATGAAAACAACGATAAAAACTGATTTCTCGATCCCGGGAAATGACCAGTTAACTGACAAACTCAAACAATTAGCCAGCGAATCCCCACTCGCCTACATCTTTTTTCATCCAGCAAATGTAAAGCAGGCTACCCATATCGTGATTATTGCAGAAGATTCGGACGATGTTGAAATCATCAAATTGCGAAAATGGATTCGCAATAGCCGGGATGAGAATCCAATCTTGTTTCACATTTCCTGTCCATCGAAAATGAAAGCTGAACTTCGGGCAGGCAATCCGTTCTATGGATGGTATTGTCAAAAATCAGCCGTCATCTATCAAAATCCAGAAGTAAAAGATTGCGGTGATATAGACTGGCCTTCTTTTAAAAAGAGATTCAAAAGATATACTTTATCCTACAATCATGATCGGGATAACCTGCTGGTCGCAGTTAACCGGTTTCACGAGCTGGGTTCTCTTACCGGACTATTTGCTTCCTACCTTTCTGTCCTCGAGTATGACATTCGACTTCTGGAAATGCTTTATAGCGGAAGCGGTTTTGAGTCAGAAAACCTGCACCAGCGAATAAAAAAGCTGATCTCATGCATCCCTGAAATTGAAAGCCTATTTGTTCCGAAAAATGGAAATGAATATTACCTGATTTCAGAACTGGAAAAAGCGAATGAAGTAGCAGAGGACGGAGATGAAATACGGCTTAATGATAAGCTCTTTGACAGTTTTTCTCAGGCAGAAGAAAAACTCCATAAAATGGTTCTTTCCCGTCTTTCAGAATTAAAGTCGCTGATAAAGTCCGGCTTTCCCAAACAAACACTCGCTGATCATGCAGAAATCTCAACAAGAGATGATCAGGCAACAGAGATAACCTCACAAATCGTAAAAATACACCCGGTTGAAGAAATCTATTTGTTTCATCAAATCCAAAACAGTCGGCGTACCACCTGTTTTCTTCTTCTCATTGGCGAAGGTCTTGGAACCGAAACTCTAAACCGGATTCAACAGTCAGTGAATTCTAAATCTGAAGGAAAATACTCAGTTGTTTTGATCGGTCACAGCAGAAACTGGATACAAACCAATTTGTTTTACCAGCAGTCTTTCTTTAAGAAAATAATGACATCTGAAAACCTCAGGTTTCAATCCCAGCAAAACCATCCCAGCATTCATTGGGAAAACCCTTTTTATTCAGTCTATCCCGACCTTGAATATCTTCACAGTTCTGCCGTCAGGCTTTCCAAACAGTATTTTGTTTTACGGAACCATTCGGAGAAAGACAATACCGAAGGCATCTTCGATTTGTTCAGCAAATCTGTTTTAAGAATATTCCGGACACTGGTTTACTCAAAGCTAAGTTACCTGCCTAATTATTTGCCGGCCTTTACTCTCTGGAAGCTGTGCGTATATGCAGACCCAGGATTGGAAAAGCTGGAATATTTGTTTGAAAAACTAAGCGGAAATGATTTTTTCAAAGAAGTGAATAAAGGCAACCTTTTCCATCATGATCTTTCACGATTGACCGAAAAGAAGCTGCTGATAATGGATGAAATTTTAAACGCGTTGCTGCACGAGATAAAAGCTGTAGGTGCTAGAATAAAGGAAACGAATGATGAAGATACCTGAAATTGACCTGCGAAAACAGAATTTTGGATTTTTCTATTGATAGGTTTTAACGGTTTTTATGGCTTTATACGTTCATCAAATGCTTATCAAAAATCACCGACTCCGGATGGTGATTTTCCCCAACGGGGGCAAGTTGTTTTCAGGTACTGAAAACGTTTTGAGGACCTCAAAACACAACTTGCCGTGTGCCTGTGCACACTGTTTTTAGCATTGGTAAATTTTAATGCTTATCACAGAATTCAAGGTCGGTGATCTGACTGCTGAAATGAATCAAGGGATCAGTGAAAGAATATTCTGGGACATAATTGTAGCGTTATTTCCTCTTTTAAATGAGAGACTGAGTGACCAAGCATTGAAATGATTATTGATTTAACAGTTTTAGATCGGCAATAATTTATGACAGCAATAATTAAAGCTTGGTTTGATTTAGCGTTTAAATGTGTAAACGTTCAAACGCTTAAATGTTTAAACACCTATTCATTTGAAACAACAAAGAGTTGTTGGTCAGAAGTTTTACAAAACAGAACGGCTTACTATGGACACGATGGAACGAATAAAATGGCAACGGGAATAATCTGACAAACTCCTGAATCATTAAAGGAAATCCTTCTCTTAACTTATGCGGATTCCGGAGGCGAGTGAGTTTTGTTTTTCGTTACCGACATTTTCAAAAATTGTTGATACCATTTTTCTTTTTCATCGCATTATCATTTAACGTTATGCGTCTTTCCATCGGGTCGGTCGTTGTTGTTTTGGTGGCTGAAAAAAGGTCGTGTTTGGGTGTGCAGGTTTTTTGTGGAAAATACTATCCGACAAAGGAGGATGGAGATTTTCTGCAAAACCGCAGGCTTGAACTTGCTCGCCCTCAAAACACGGATTTACCTTTGTCATCGGAACGGCAACACCGGGCGGAAAGACCAGATTTAAATAGTTTGACGGAGAAAGAAAGACCTTTTATATGTGATTTGAGGAATTAGAAGCGCCTTCCCCCTCAAAGGCCGTTAAACGTTCTCCCAAATCTTGATGGCGCGTGGGCAAAGGCAAGTGTAAAGGCAGAATGAAAAGTAGCGAGGTCTGTCCGAAGGCAGGGTGAGCGAAGTGAAATGAGGCATTTACTCTTGTGCGGGAACCGGAAGCTCCAGAATGCAGGGAATGAGGCACGAAAGACCGGAATGAAGGGGCTGAAGGTATGGCAACATTGAATTGATACATTTTCTCTAAAGGAAAGCTGTGCTTATTTTTTAACTCTGAAATGAAACCTTAGTAAGTAATTAAAATGAAATAATGTCGTATTTTAATTCACTCACCCCAAAGTCCGAATTCTCGAACTTTGGGGTGAGACAAAATTTTAGAACATTCTAAATGCGACATTTAATAGTTCTCATTGCTTAAAATCATTTCGGAATAAAAATTTGCTACGGACAAGTAGTGTATCGAAAGCGGACAGCTGTTGTATCGTATACGAACAGTTTTCATTTCACGATATACTTAAATGATTGATTGTAAAACAATTATAATTTTGGCACCGTATTGGCATATGGGCGTCAGTACGACTTATTTATTGTGGTACAAATAGATTTTTTTTGCGTCAGGTAATTCTTAAAATTGAAATGAGTATCGGCGAAGATTTACTTTTCAAAAGCAAAAGCGTTAGATTTTAATAAAAACAAATAAATATAATAAAGTGGATAGACAAATTGAAAAGAAAAAATGGACCGTTAAAAAGATTGTAACAATTGTTGCTATTGTCAGTATTGTCTTGTTGATTGCTGCAAGCTACTATTCAACTTCAGGCAAATCAAAGCTTAATGTTGATCTTGAAAGGATAACGATCAGTGAAGTTTCGAATGGAACATTTCAGGAGTTTATTCCTGTTAACGGAATTGTATTGCCTTTAACCACTATTTACCTGGATGCCAACGAGGGTGGCAGAGTTGAAGAGAAGTTTGTTGAGGATGGCGCAGTATTAAAAAAAGGGCAACCGATCCTGCGTTTATCCAATACCGATCTTTTAATGACAATGATGAGCCAGCAAAATACGGTTTATAATACTCTGACGCAAATGCAGATTAACAACAATGCAGCGCAGCAGAATACCGTAAGCAAACTGAATCAGATGGCAGATGTCGAAAGTATGTATAAAGAAGCTGAACGTGTTTATCTGTTGGATAAACACCTTTTCGCCGAGAAAGTAATTGGTTCGCAGGAGTTTAAAAAAGCGGAGAATGATTACAACTATTATTCAGAAAAGCGGAAACTAACACGACAAATTCTACAACAGGATTCGGTCTCCAGGGCTCAGCAGGGTGAACAAGATAAACGTTCATACACAGGCTCTCAGGAAGCTTTAAATATGATGAAAATGAAAGTTAACGACTTGATTGTGAAATCACCAATTGATGGACAGCTTACATCATTAGATGCGGAAATTGGACAAAATAAAAAACAGGGCGAAAGGCTTGGTCAAGTGGACGTTTTGAGTGGTTTTAAAGTACGTGTTGATGTTGATGAACACTATATTTCACGCATATATACCGGTCTAAAAGGTGATTTTACATTTGCCGACAAGCTGTATAAATTAAATATTTTCAAAGTTTTTACGCAAGTTGCCAATGGCAAGTTCCAGATAGATATGCAGTTTGAAGGAAATGTGCCCACAGGTATTCGTCGTGGACAAACCTTACAAATTCGTTTGGCATTAAGTGATGAGAAACAAGGTCTGCTATTACCACGTGGCGGTTTCTATCAGCAAACCGGTGGCAATTGGATTTTTAAAGTGAGTACTGATGGTAAAACAGCCTATAAAACAGATATTCAATTGGGAAGTCAGAATCCAGATTATTACGAAGTGTTACAAGGATTAAAGCCTGGTGATAAAGTGATTACTAGCAGTTACGAAAATTATGGCACCATGCAGGAATTAGTTCTTAAAAAATAGTAAACGCAAAAAATAAATACCATTCAAATGATAAAGATCACAGACCTTGAGAAGATCTACCGGACGGAAGAGGTAGAAACAATTGCATTGAATAAGTTATCGCTGGAAGTGAAAGAAGGTGAATTTGTTGCTATAATGGGGCCATCCGGTTGTGGAAAATCCACACTACTGAATATTCTTGGGCTGCTGGATGATCCCGATGGCGGCAGTTTTGTTTTCAATGGAATAGAGGTTACTCATTTTAATGAACGTAAACGAGCCGATATGCGCAAGCATAATATCGGATTTGTTTTCCAGAGCTTTAACTTGATTGATGAATTAACGGTGTATGAAAATGTGGAGCTACCCTTGATTTATACAGGTGTTAAATCAGCTGAGCGGAAAGTAATGGTTGAAATAGTTCTCGATAAGATGAAGATTATGCACCGCCGTAACCATTATCCGCAACAACTATCTGGCGGACAGCAGCAACGTGTGGCGGTTGCAAGGGCAGTTGTCAACAATCCAAAATTAATTCTTGCCGATGAGCCTACAGGGAATCTCGATTCAGCCAATGGAGGTGAAGTGATGGAATTGTTAACCGATTTGAATGAACAAGGCACAACCATCATTATGGTAACTCACTCGGAACATGATGCAAAGTTTAGCCATCGCATTATCCGTATGTTGGATGGACAAACTGTTACGGAAAATATTCTGGTGTAAGTAAAATTATTAGCCATGATAAAAAAATATTTTAAATCGGCTTTCAGAAATCTATTAAAAAATAAATTTTATTCTTCGATTAACATAATCGGGTTAGCTGTTGGGCTAGCTACCTGTCTGCTTATATTATTGTATGTACTTGATGAATTAAGCTATGATAAATATAACATAAACGCAGACCGGATTTACCGTGTAAATAATGAAATAAAATTTGGTGACAATCATCTTGACATGGCTACTTGCCCAGCTTTACTCGGCCCGACAATGGTCAATGAGTTTCCGGAGGTGGAGCAATACACACGAATCAGATGGTATGGAAGTTTTTTTGTAAAGAAAAACAATGAGAATATTAAGGAAGCGAGAGTTGGTTTCGCAGATTCTACTTTGTTTGATGTTTTTACATTGCCTATGATTAATGGTAATCCAAAGACGGCTCTGAAGGAACCACACTCGTTGGTGATTACAGAAAAAATCGCTAAAAAATATTTCAATACTGCAAATGCCGTCGGGGAAACCATGCTTATAAATGATACTGGCTATTATAAGGTGACTGGTGTTATCGAAAATATTCCTATGCAGTCACATTTTAACTTTGACATTTTTGTGCCGATGATTGAAGATAAAAGAAGTAATGAGGATAACTGGCTCAGCGAGAGCTGGAATACATATATCCTGCTGAAGAAAGGCGCGAATGTGAAAAAGTTGGAGCCCCAATTGAACGGGATGATGGAAAAAAATGCCGCCTCATTACTTAAAAGCGTGGTGAATCAAAACATGGATGAGTTTAAGAAAAGCGGCAATTATATCAGCGCAAGCCTCACCCCTTTGACAGGCATTCACTTGCACTCAAACAAAATTGCCGAATTAGGCGGAAATGGGAATGCTCAAGTCATTTATATTTTTTCTGCTATTGCGTTATTAATCTTGTTGATAGCTTGTGTAAATTTTATGAATCTTTCTACCGCACGTTCATCCAACCGGGCCAAAGAAGTTGGCGTTAGAAAAGTTCTAGGCTCACGTAAAATAAATCTAATACAACAGTTTTTAACCGAATCGTTCCTGGTAAGCATTATGGCGTTAATTGTTGCAATAATTGCGGCCTGGTTACTGCTTCCTTACTTTAACCAGATCGCAGGAAAACAAATTCAAACCGGCACCTTATTTCAGCCTGGTATGCTATTATCACTTGTTGTTTTGATGCTGATTGTTGGCCTACTTGCTGGAAGTTATCCGGCATTCTTTCTCTCCTCTTTTCAGCCGATTGCCGTTCTGAAGGGGAAACTCGCAGGAGGATTTAAAAGATCATGGCTCAGGAATGCATTGGTTGTTTTTCAATTCTCGATTTCGATCATGCTTATTTTTGGTACTATAGTTATTTATAACCAGCTTACTTATATTCATAATAAAGATATAGGATTTAAAAGAGACCGGGTTATAATAATCAATAATACCAATGCACTTGGCGACAGGACTATAACGTTCAAAAATGAATTACTCGGTGTCAGCGGTGTACAAAACGCTACAATGAGTGGTTACCTACCAGTGAATTATAATAATAGGAGTAGTGATGCTTTTTTTATTTCACCTGCACTTGAACCTGGGTCGTCTATTTCCATGCAGTACTGGTCCGTTGATGAAAATTATATACCAACCTTGGATATACAGATTCTCCAGGGTAGAAATTTTTCAAATCAATATGCTATGGATTCAACTGGAATAATTATTAATGATGCTGCTGCGAGATTTCTTTCAACTAAAGACCCTCTCAATAAAAAATTATACAATGTTAAAAACATAAATACAAAAGCAATTAATGAGTATCACATCATCGGCGTAGTAAAAAATTTCAATTTCAGTTCGCTGCATAACATCATAACACCACTGGCCCTGGTATTGAGAAAAGACATTGGTAACATTTCAGTCAGGATCAGTGCTTCTTCTAATATCGGCAACGTCATTGCGCAGTTAAAAAATAAATGGCAATCAATGGCCCCGGGAAGGCCTTTTGATTATTCATTTATGGATGATGATTTCAATAAGCTCTACACTACTGAACAAAGAACAGGTAAGATATTTATAACCTTCGCAGTACTTGCTATCCTGATTGCAAGTCTTGGATTATTCGGATTAATAACCTATGCATCTGAGCAACGTGTAAAAGAAATAGGTATCCGAAAAGTGTTGGGAGCTTCCGTTACAAATATTGCCGGGATGTTATCAAAGGATTTTTTAAAACTGGTTCTTATTTCTTCGGCGATTGCATTTCCTACAGCGTGGTGGGCTATGCATAAATGGCTGCAGGATTTTGCTTATCGTGTATCAATAGGCTGGTGGGTATTTCTTGTCGCAGGCATGCTTGCTTTGGTTATTGCTTTGGCAACTGTCAGCTTCCAGGCAATAAAAGCAGCTATTGCAAACCCGGTAAAAAGCTTAAGAACAGAATAAAAAATATAATTATGATAAAAAATTATTTTAAAACTGCGTGGAGGAATTTGGTGAAAAATAAATTCACCAGCTTTGTGAATATCAGTGGTCTTGCTATTGGTATAGCAGTTGCTATGCTGATCGGACTATGGATATGGGATGAATTGTCGTTTAATAAAAATCATGAAAACTATAATTCCATTGCCCAGCTTGCCCGGTCGGAAAACGTGAATGGAGAAATCTATATTTCGGAGAACAGTAATTTTCTTCCCATTCCATTAGCAAATGAATTACGAACTTCCTATGGCAGCTATTTTAAACATGTCTCACTTGCCTCAACCGGCAGGGAACATATACTGGCCGTTGATGACAATAAATTTTCAAGGCTGGGAATGTATGTGGAACCTGGGTTTACGGAAATGTTCACTTTGCGGATGGTAGCAGGCACAGCCAAAGGATTCAGCGATCCGAACACTATTCTGATCAATCGTTCATTGGCCCGTTCGCTTTTTGATAAAGCAGATGCTGTTGGTAAAATACTGAAAGTAAACAATAGTTTAAGTGTGAAAGTAGCCGGTGTGTTTGAAGATCTGCCGTACAGCAGTTCGTTTTCCGATGTAAGTTTTTTTTGCCCCTTTTCTTTATTGGTAAGTAGTAATGAAGGTGTGAAAAAAGACCAAAACAATTGGAAGAATAGTTCATTCCACATTTATGTGCAGACCGCTCCCGGTATTTCTATGTCCACAATATCTGACCGGACAAAAAATGTTTACTGGTCAAAAACCAGCGATCAGCAATCAGCATCCAATTCCCGTACATCCACTTTCCTGCACCCGATGAAGAACTGGCATTTGCGTTCTGAATGGAAAAACGGTGTACAGGCAGGAGGACGTATTCAAATGGTATGGCTGTTTGGTATTATCGCCTCTTTTGTATTGCTGCTTGCCTGTATCAATTTTATGAACCTTAGTACAGCTCATTCTGAAAAAAGGGCCAGGGAAGTAGGTATCCGCAAGTCAATCGGTTCCCTGCGTGGCCAGTTGATCAGGCAATTTCTGAGTGAATCTTTTGTAGTGGCATGTATTGCTTTTGGTATAGCGTTGTTATTGGTATCGCTCAGTTTAAACTGGTTCAATGAAATAGCTGACAAGAAGATAGCTTTTCCTTTTTTGAACCCTGTGTTTTGGCTGATATCATTTGGTTTTGTCATCGTTACAGCACTGGCAGCAGGAAGCTACCCTGCTATTTATCTTTCTTCTTTTAAACCAATAAAAGTACTCAAAGGAACTTTCCGGGCAGGCAGGTTTGCAGCTATTCCCCGCCGCATGATGGTTATTATACAGTTTACAGTTTCTATTACATTGATCATTGGTACCATTGTTATTTACAAACAGATCATGCATGCACAGGATCGCCCTATTGGTTATAACAAAAATGGCCTGATAAGGATCCAGATGAATACGCCTGATCTCAACAACAAGTATGATGTATTGCGAAACGAGGTACTTCAGACCGGCGGGGCAACAGGATATGCGCAATCTTCCACTGCGGCCACACAACTTAATTTTTTTGATGGCAGTATCGAATGGGAGGGTAAGGACGCAAACCGGCCGCAGATGACTTTTGCACTCACCGCCGTGTCTTATGATTTTGGTCAAACGGTAGGCTGGCAGTTTTTAAAAGGACGTGATTTTTCAAGAAGTTATTCAACTGATCCTGCTTCTGTTGTTTTAAACGAGGCAGCGGTTAATTATATGCAGTTGAGAGACCCTGTTGGAAAAACCCTGAAATGGAATGGTAAAAATTATAAGGTAATTGGTGTGATAAGAGACATGGTAATGTCATCACCTTACGAACCTGTTCAGCAAGGCATTTTCTTTTTAGTTCCCGGTATAGGACCTCATATTACCATCCGCCTCAATCCCGGATTAAATGTAAGCGAAGCTATCCGCAGAATTGAGCCGGTTTTCAGCAGGCATAACCCGTCCAGTCCGTTCGAGTACAAATTTGTAGATGAAGAGTATGGACGCAAGTTTGCTTCGGAACAGCGAATTGGTACGCTGGCCAGTTTTTTTACAGGACTTGCCATATTCATCTCCTGCCTGGGCATTTTCGGACTGGCGACATTTATTGCTGAACGACGGAAAAAAGAGATCGGCGTTCGGAAAGTGTTGGGTGCTTCCGTATTAAATCTATGGGGTTTGCTGTCGAAGGAATTTTTGCTGCTTGTCATTATTTCGTTTGTGGTTGCCGTACCCATTGCCTGGTATTACCTGGATCAGTGGTTACAGAAATATGAATACAGAACAGATATCTCGTGGTGGATATTTGCAGTTGCTATCGGTGGGGCGCTGGCTATTACTTTATTGACGGTAAGCTTCCAGGCGATTAAAGCTGCGATTGCCAACCCGGTAAAGAGTTTAAGAACAGAATAAAAGTAACGCTATGATAAAGAATTATTTCAGAATTGCCTGGAGAAATCTACGAAAGAATAAAACCTTTTCTTTAATAAATATTGCTGGTTTGAGTATTGGTCTGGCTTGTTCAATGCTGATTATGCTATATGTAAAAGATGAGGTGAGTTTTGATCGGTTTCATAAAAATGTAAACAACATTTATCGGATCGTAACTAAATCAAAACAAGGTGGAATTGAACGTAAAGATAGCAATACCGGGCTTTTGCAAGGTCCGAGGTTCGCAAAGAATGTTCCGGGTATCGTAACATTTGTGCGCATACAAAGCGGGGCTGAAGACATAAAAACAGGGACTGAAATTCAGTCGCAGGATCTGTTGCGTGTTGATCCTGGCTTCTTTTCTGTATTTACATTTCCATTGCTGAATGGCAATGCAGGAACTTGTTTAACCGAACCAAATTCTATCGTATTGTCCGAAGATGCTGCGATGAAGCAGTTTGGTACTAAAGATGCTGTTGGCAAAATAGTAATGCTGAAAGCTAACGACGCATTTGTGCCGTTCAAGGTAACTGCAGTGGCCAAAAGATGCCCGCAAAATTCCTCCATAAAATTTGACATGTTGCTCCCCTTTAAGGAATCTGAAGCCGATGCTCAAAATAGCGATAACTGGTATAGTTTCTTTCTGAACACTTTTGTGGTGTTAAACCCAAACACCAGTATTCAAACCGTGGAGACGCAAATGCAGAATTTCTATCTGAAAGATGCCTCCGAAACGTTTAAAGAAATAATTAAGAAATATGGAGGAGGCCTCTTTGATGCAAGCATGGGCACCTATTTTCTGCAATCGCTTACTGATATGCATATGAATACAGAATTGCCTGCTCAAAACGGACTGGTAAACGCCAGTAACCCGATGTATTCGTATATACTTTCAGGTATTGCATTATTCATATTGCTGATTGCTTGTATCAATTTTATAAACCTGACAGTTGCGCGTTCACTAAAACGATCCAAAGAGATCGGCATTCGGAAGGTAATAGGCAGTGACCGGCAACAATTGATCATTCAATTTTTAGGTGAATCATTTTTACTTTGTTTAGTTGCATTTAGTATGGCATTGTTAATCGTGCAATTGATTTTACCGGTATTTAATGGCCTGGCAAATAAAGTGCTTTCATTTTCATATTTGTTTGATGCAAAATTAATAACAGGCTATGTGTTGTTGTTTCTGCTGACAGGTTTGCTTGCTGGTTTTTATCCCGCATTGGTCTTGTCGGGCTATAAGCCTGTCGAAACGTTGTACGGCCGTTTTAATTTTTCCAGTAAGAATTATTTGCAAAAATCGCTGGTCGTACTTCAGTTTGCATTGGCTTCTTTTTTGATTATTGCCACGTTTACTATTTACAGGCAGTTTAATTTTCTGACTAAAACAGATTTAGGGTACGATGACAGCAATATTGTCGTTGTAAATAAGCAGCAAATAAAGCACAGCGAAGCAGCTTATTTCAAAGCGGAATTATTGAAGAACCCAAATATTGTTGATGTCGCTCCTAAAAATGGCGGATTTTGGGGGACAGGAGCAAGACTTTTCAATGACTCGACCATCAATTTTCAATATGAGACGATTGATGAATCATATATCCCGACATTAAAAATTCCACTGATAGAGGGAAGAAATTTTTCCAGTTCTTATCCATCAGATTCTACAAATTCAATTCTGGTAAACGAATCGTTTGTAAAAAAGGCTGGCTGGAAAAGTCCAATTGGTGAAACAGTTAACTTCTTTTATAACAACAATGAAATATACAAAGTGGTAGGTGTGGTTAAAGATTACCATTACCTGGCTTTAAATCAGAAAATTGGCCCGCAGTTGTTCACAATGAAGAATTCAAATCCGTATGGAACATTCAATATTAAAATAAAGCCGGGTACTGAAACTGAAAGTCTAAAGTTCATTCAAAAAACTTTTAAACAATATTTTCCTTTAAGCCCTTATTCATACATCTTTAAGGATGACCAGCGGATTAAAGATTACGAATCGGAGGCCAAATGGAAACAGATCATTTTCTTTGGCGCCATTTTAACCATCTTTATTTCCTGTATAGGCTTGTTCGGATTGTCCGTTTTATCTGCAGAAAAACGGACAAAAGAGATCGGTATACGCAAAGTCCTTGGTGCCTCGGTAAACAGCGTAGTTACAACACTTTCAAGAGATTTTTTAAAGCTGGTACTAATTGCACTGATTGCTGCCATACCGCTTGCATGGATTGCCGCAGATAAATGGCTTCAAAACTATCCCTATCGCATTACATTAGACTGGTGGCTTTTTGCAATCGCAGGCTTGCTTGTAATAATTGTAGCACTTGCAACCGTTATAACACAAGCCGTAAGAGCGGCTATGGCAAATCCGGTAAAGAGTTTAAGAACAGAATAAACAGAAACCCATGATAAAAAACTATTTCAAAACAGCATGGAGAAACCTTAAAAAGAATAAGGTTTATTCTTTCATTAATATAGGCGGACTTGCAATTGGAATGACGGTGGCCATGCTGATTGGTTTCTGGATATATGATGAAGTAAATTTTGATAAGTATCACCAGAATTTTGAAAGCATTGCTCAGGTAAGAAGATATTATACTGACCCCAGTACCAATGAAACAAATGGAGTGGAGGATATGCATTATCCTATGTACACTATTCTAAAAAGCGATTACAAACAATATTTCAAACATGTTGTGATGGCCTGGTGGCTTAGAGATTATTCATTATCAACCGAAGATAAAAACTCAACCACAAAAAAAATAACTACAAAAGGTGAGTTTATGGATAGTGAAGGGCTTGACATGCTTTCACTAAAAATGCTAAAGGGAACATATGCTTCGCTTGATGATCTTCATTCCATTATACTTTCAAAATCAACGGCTATAGCATTTTTTGGTAATGAAGATCCAATTAACAATCGACTTAAAATTGATAACAGCATTGACGTAGTCGTAACAGGTGTTTATGAGGATATTCCAAAGAACGGCAGATGGGGTGGCGTACAGTTTTTTTCTCCCTGGAGTTTGTTTGTAGCTTCTAATGATTGGATAAGGAAAACCGAGGATAGCTGGGGCAATAGTTACGATAATAGTTCTTTTGCAATTTTTGTGCAGTTACAACCAAGTGTTTCAATGAAAACTGCAAATGCCGCCATAAAAGATTTCTTCTACAACAGTGTTCCGAAAGAAGCTGCAACCGAAATGATAAAATACAAAGAGAAAGCACTTCTTTATCCCATGAAAGACTGGCATTTGTATTCTGAATTTAAAAATGGCTTGCCTGATGGTGGCCGGATAACATTTGTTTGGCTCTTTGGTACTGTAGGAATTTTTGTTCTGTTGCTGGCTTGCATCAATTTTATGAATTTAAGTACAGCCCGTTCTGAAAAAAGAGCCAAAGAAGTAGGCATCCGCAAGTCCATAGGTTCAATAAAAGTTCAGTTAATCTATCAATTTTTAAGCGAATCATTTTTAGTAGTTGTTCTCGCATTTATTGTTTCACTGGCGCTTGTTGCAGTAACTCTTCCCTGGTTTAATCAATTATCCGGCAAAACCATATCAATACCTTTTTATAATCCTTTCTTCTGGTTATTCAATCTTGCATTCATAATCATAACTGCATTACTGGCGGGTGCTTATCCTGCATTTTATTTATCGTCTTTTCAACCAGTAAAAGTGTTGAAAGGCGCTTTTAGTTTAGGGCGTTATGCAGCTATACCCCGAAAAGTTTTGGTCGTTGTGCAGTTTACTGTATCGGTAATCCTGATAATCGGAACAATAATCGTTTACAGGCAAATCATATTTGCACAAGACAGGCCTGTCGGTTATAACAGGGATGGATTAATTACAGTTGCGAAATTGGACCCGGCATATGAAGGAAAGCTGGATGTGATTAAAAATGAATTACTGAATACCGGGGTGGTAGAACAAACTGTGTTTTCATTAAGTCCGCTTACACAAATCTGGAGAAACTCGAGCGATTTCGATTGGATAGGTAAACAACCAAGAGAGTATAATTTTGATGTCGACTATATCTCTTATGGCTTTGGCAGTACTGTTGGCTGGCAGTTTATTGCGGGGCGTGATTTTTCCAAAGATTTTCCCACAGATACTACTAAAGTCATCATAAATGAAACCGCCGCAAAAGACCTTGGTTTTAAAGATCCGATCGGGCAATACATCAAATATGGCGGAGGCACTCAATCAAAACAAATTCTTGGTGTAATAAAGGATATGGTGGTTGAATCACCCTATGAACCTGTAAAGCGTGCAATTTACTTTTTAGATGCAAAGTACAATGCAGCCCTTCATGTCGATATCAAAATAAAACCAACAGTAAGTGCCAATGAAGCTTTGCCAAAAATTGAAGCTGTTTTTAGAAGCATTGTTCCTTCCGCTCCATTCGATTACAAATTTGTAGATGAAGAGTATGGAAAAAAATTCAGTCAGGAACAATTGGTTGGTAAGCTTGCAGCATTCTTCACGGTTCTTGCCATTCTAATTTCATGTTTAGGTCTCTTTGGCCTTGCAAGCTTTGTAGCAGAACAACGTTCAAAAGAAATCGGTGTAAGAAAAGTAATTGGAGCTTCTGTATTTAATATCTGGACTTTGTTATCGAAAGAATTTATAGGGTTGGTAATTGTTTCATTACTCATCGCATCTCCCATTGCTTATTATTTTATGAATAACTGGATTCAAAAATATACCTATCGCATTGATATCTCATGGTGGATATTTTTTGTGGCAGGTACCGGCGCATTGATGATAACATTATTAACGGTGAGCTTCCAGGCAATCAAAGCAGCCATTGCCAATCCGGTAAAAAGTTTAAGAACAGAATAAACTGAAAACCATGATAAAAAATTATTTAAAAATAGCCTGGCGAAATTTGATGAAGAACAAAGTTTTTTCCTTCATCAATATTCTCGGCCTAACCATTGGCATTACCGCATGCATGATGATCTTCTTGTTCATCATGAATGAATTCAACTTTGATAAATTTCATACGCAGGGAAAAAATATTTATCGGGTAATGCGTGGTTATGATGTTTCAAAAGAACGAGTGCCATACTTGTCTGGTCCTTATGCAACTGCTTTGTTGAACGATTTTCCTACGGAGATAAAAACTGCCGTTCGTATAATGGTATCAAATGACCTGATTTCATTTGGCAATACTTCATTTAATGAAAAGAAAGCATACCATGCTGATTCTGATTTTTTCAGCTTGTTTTCTTTTCCATTGTTAAGAGGTAATGCTTCAACTGTTTTAAAAGAACCTGGCAGTGTGGTTCTTACTAAAACAACAGCCAAAAAATATTTTGGCACTATTGATAACGCAATGGGCAAAGTTGTTGAAATGGATAAGCATCGCCAATTAAAAGTTACAGGTATTGCAGAAGATGTTCCTTCTAACTCTCATTTGAATTTTGACCTTGTAATTCCGCTTTCAAATTATTATAAAGAACCATGGTTTAATGTTTGGATCAACAATAACAATTTCACTTATGTTTTGCTTGACGAACATGTTAGTAAGGCTCAGCTTGAAAAACATTTCCCTGAATTCATGAATAAATATATGGGAAAGGATATGGCTCGTATGGGTGCCCACTTTGATCTTGCCCTTACTCCATTGTCTGATATTTATTTTGAGCCATCCTCTGGATTCGACAATGTAAAACATGGCGATAAAACAGTGGTCTATATTTTTCTTTCAATTGCTGTTCTTATCCTCCTTATTGCCTGTATTAATTTCATGAATCTATCCACCATTCGTGCTGTAGAGCGTTCAAAAGAAGTCGGATTGCGTAAAGTGTTGGGGGCAAAACGTAATCATCTTGTATGGCAGTTTATTGGGGAATCAATTTTGCTAACCCTTATTGCCTGTATTTTTTCCATTGGCCTGATGCAAATATTTATGCCTTTCTATAACCAGTTGCTTGGCTATACATTAACTGTTTCATGGAATGCGTTGCCTCTTTATTTATTCTTAATTGGGGTGATAATTGTTGTTGGGTTTTTGGCTGGCAGTTATCCTGCATTTGTTCTTTCCGTATTTTCCCCTATAGAATCATTAAAAGGAAAATTTCGGTTAGGCAAAGGTGGCCAATTATTTCGTCAGGCTTTAGTGGTAGTGCAGTTCAGCATTTCTGTATTGCTTATTATCGGCACTATTACTATTATGAACCAGATGAATTATGTAAAGAACAAACAGCTCGGATATGACAAAGAACAAACAGTTATTGTGCCGATTGATAACAATGAATTTTCCGATCACATGCAGGCTTTTAAAAACGAACTACAAAGTAAAAGTAATGTGTTGTCCTTGTCGTTTATGTCAGGAGAACCTGGTGGATTTTTTGATATAGGGACTTTTGAAGCGGAAGGTCAACGCGATACATGGAGGGCGAGAACCGAGTTTACGGATTTCGAATTCGTAAAAACGCTTGGTTTAAAAATTATTGCAGGAAGAGACTTTTCTTCGCAATATGCAACAGATACAACAGGTGCAGTGCTTATAAATCGCACTGCAGCAGCAAACCTTGGATTTACTCCCGAACAAGCCATTGGTAAAGGAATAAAGAATACCGACCGTGATCGCTTAAGCCGGAAGATAGTTGGTGTAGTGGAAGATTTTAATTTTCTATCACTTAAAGAAAACATGGACCCATTGGTAATTTCACCAGGTACTGGCAGAAATATAGCTATGATAAAATTAATTCCAGGCAACATCCAGTCATCTGTTGCCACCATCAAAAATGCTTACAGCAAAGTAGCGCCTGCTTATCCTATTGAATACAGCTTCTTAGATCAAAAATTTGATGAGCTCTACAAAACGGATATTCGCCAGCAAAAAATACTAAGTGTATTCTCCGGCCTTGCCATCTTCATCGCATCTCTTGGTTTATTCGGACTTGCTTCATTCGCCGCCGCAAAACGAACAAAAGAAATTGGTGTAAGAAAAGTGCTGGGTTCTTCAATACAAAATATTGTAATGTTACTTTCAAAAGATTTATTGAAACCCATACTCATTGCAACCCTTATAGCAATCCCTGTTGGATATTTTGCAATGCATAGCTGGTTGCAGAATTTTGCTTATCGTATTCCAATGTATTGGTGGATCTTTGTTTTAGCAGCAGCAATTACATTTGGTATAGCGCTGATTACAGTGAGCTTTAAAGCGGTAAAAGCGGCTACGGTGAACCCGGTAAAGAGTTTAAGAACAGAATAGAAATATTAAATGAATATACAATAATCAATCATGATCGAATTAAAAAATATTTTCAAATGGGTGAATTCAGGTGGTAACAGGGTCTTTCTTTTAAAGGCCATTAACCTAAGCATTAAAGAAGGTGAGTTTATCAGCATTATGGGACCATCAGGTTCGGGCAAGTCAACATTACTCAATGTGATTGGCATGCTCGATGAATTTAATGAAGGTGAATACCAGTTTCTTGACCAGCCTGTACATCTGTTAAAGGAGAAACAAAAAGCACAGTTTTATAAAACACATATTGGGTTTGTGTTCCAGGCTTACCATTTAATTGACGAATTAACGGTATACGAAAATATCGAAACGCCGTTGCTCTATCAAAACGTGAAGTCTTCTGAAAGACAGGCCATTGTTGCTGATATCCTCGACCGTTTTAATATTGTTGGAAAGAAAGATCTGTTTCCCGCACAATTATCGGGTGGTCAGCAACAGTTAGTGGGCGTTGCAAGGGCGTTGGTCGCAAAACCGAAGCTGATCCTTGCCGATGAGCCAACCGGAAATTTAAATACAAAGCAAGGGGAAGAAATCATGCAACTGTTTAAACAGTTAAACCAAGAGGATGGTGTCACCATTATCCAGGCAACACACTCTGAAAAGAACGCGGCTTATGGATCTAAAATTATTAACCTGCTCGATGGAAGAATAGACAATAAATGACATATAATGCTAATTTGTATGAAAAACTTAAATAAAAAAATCGTTATCCTGTTGACGTTTATTTCGTTTGCAGCCGCAAATAAAATTATAGCACAGGATACGACAGTTGTAAATGGCATTTATACTTTGCAGCAATGTATTGAGATTGCCTTTAAAAACAACACCGATGTAAAGCAGGCCGGATTCCAGGCGGAATCGGCAAGAATTGATTATAACCAGTCGAAGGCGAATATGCTGCCCGATATGAATGCGGGGATTTCTCATACACAGTATAACGGACGCAGCATTAACCCTAACACAAATGCATATATTAACGAGCAAAACACAGCCGGCTCCTACCAGTTAAACGCTGGTATTACATTGTGGCATGGAAGTAGCATCCAAAATTACATGAAACAATACCGGTTGAGTTATGAGGCAGGTAAGATGGACGAACAAAATGCAAAAGATAAATTAACGATCAATATCATTTTATCCTACCTCTCTGTTTTAAGTGCACACGAGCAACTGAATATTGCGCAGAAACAGTTGGAAGTCACCCAAAAGAAGGTAGATCTTTTGGTGATCAAGAATAATGACGGCGCAATTTCTCCTTCCGATTTATATGATATGAAAGGTCAGCTCGCGAATGACGGATTAACAGTAGTGAGCACAAAGAACAGTCTTGACAATGCGTTACAGTCATTAACCCAACTCATGAATATTCCATATGAAGCAGGTATGCAGCTCGCGGCCATTACCGATGGCATTCTGTTTCAACCCTACGATGAAACAGTTGACCAGGTTTACGAAAACGCTTCACAACAATTGGCAATGGTTAAATCGGCTGATTTGAAAGTTGAAAGTGCTTCAAGAAACATAAAAGCCATACGGGGGCAGATGATGCCAACACTCTCGCTGTTCGGTGGTTTATATACCAACTATTCGAGTGCTGCCAAAATACAACAACTCACAGGAACAACCGATGTCCCCACTTCTAATTACGTTACGGTCAATAGTTTGAAGACAACCGTCTATAGCCAGCAGTCAAATTTTAATGAGCTTTCGATTGGTTACGACACCCAGTTAAAAAACAACTATAATTCGGCAATTGGTATCAGTTTACAGATTCCGCTGACTAATAATATGCAGGTCAGGAATAAATTAAAGCTCGCGAAGGTGGCAGAACTACAGGTAAAGGAGAAGGCACAAACCGCAAGGATTCAATTAAGACAAGCCATTGTTCAGGATTTTGTAAACATGAATGCTGACTACACAACTTATAAAATCTTGTTGTCGCAGGTGGAGGATTTTGGACAGTCGTTTCACGCTGCCGAAATTCGTTTTACAAATGGAGCCATTTCGACTGTTGATTATGTGATTGCAAAAAACAACTTCGACAGGGTACAACTGAATTTGGTGGTCGCAAAATACAATTATGTGCTTCGGACTAAATTACTCGATTTTTACCAGAACCGGACTTTATGGTAGATAGTAATCGATTGTATTGGTCTAAAACTGAAGGTAAAATGCTGTTCCTTCGTTTTCTTTTGACTGAACAGTGATGTTCCCTTTATGAACCCGCATAATTTGTTTGCACAGGCTTAAACCAATCCCGCTGCCATTTTTCTTGGTACTGAAAAATGGAACAAATATTTTATCCAATACCTCTTCAGGCATACCCGATCCGTTGTCGGCCAGTTTAATAACCAATCTGTTATCCGAATCTGTATAGGCCGATAGAGCAATTTTGGGATCGGGTTTGATTTTCACTGCATCAATTGCATTAAGAATCAGGTTGATTAAAACCTGCTCGATTAAATCGGCATCCAATTCAGCACTGAGTAAAGGTTCTTTTAGCAGAATTGCAGCCTCGATTTTTTTTTGCGTAAAAGTGGGTTGCATTAACCGGTGAAGGTTTTCAAACAACTCGCTGATAAAAACCTTTGAGAGTTTGGCTTTGGTAATTTTATTCAGGTTCCGGTAAGTTTCGGTAAACTTCAATAGCCCCTCACTCCTTTTTCGGATGGTATTGATGCCAAGGGCCAGATCTTCCGCAATACCCGACGGATCGGGTGTTTCGCTTGCGAATTGTTTTAACCTGCTTTGTAAGGTAGTGGCAAGTGAAGAAATAGGTGCCACCGAATTCATGATCTCATGCGTCATCACGCTTAATAGTTTTTGCCATGCTTTTGCTTCGGTTTCATCTAAGGCTTCATTCACATTCTGAAAAGCGATCAGTTTAAATTGTACATCATCTGTTTTAAAGACGGTGGAAGACAGAACCACTTTCAGGTTGCTTTTTTCTCGGTGAATCTTACTGATGACACTTTCACCAGGCGTAAGACTTATAATTTGGGTATAAAGTGCATGGTCTCTTTTGTCGAGTGAATGAATCGTTTTTAAATAAGGAACCTGTAATATTTTCTTTAACGATTCATTCATCCATATAACCTCTCCACTTTCTAATTCAAACGAAAGGATACCTGTATCAATGAGCTCAAGCACTTTTTGCAGGTATTGGTATTGCGCTTCTTTCTCATTGCTGATTACTTTAAATGTTGAATTAATTTCATTGAATCCTTCGCGCAAGGATTGTAAATCAACAGGTGCATGTTTTACATTATAGTTTCTGGAGAAATCCCGGTAATGAATAGATTCAACAAACTGATTAACCTCTTCCTGAGTTTTTTTATGTATATTATAAAAATCGATCACCAGGAAAACAATTACAGGTAAAAGAATTAGATCAATTAAATAGAGCTCCTTCAGTAGTGTGAAAGAAAAGGCTAGAAGTGTAATAAACAGAAATATCACGCGCAAGAGTATTCCCCAATCTTTCTTATTAGTTATCATATTTGCCTAGTCTCCTGTATAAAGCGGTACGCGTCAGGCCTAATTCTTTTGCCGCCTTCGAAATATTACCATTGTTTTTTTTGATTACCCTTAATATGGTATTCTTCTCAAGCGTGCTCAATTTTGTTTCATTGTCTTCATTTTCTTCTCTTTGATTGGAAGACTCGATGGGTGAAAAAATCAGATCATTTGGTTCGATCACTTCACCTTCGGACATTATGATGACCCTTTCGATAATGTATTGAAACTCTCTTACATTTCCGGGAAAATTATACTCTTTTAACTTTTGTATTGCAGCATCAGAGAAACTGATGTTGGTTTTGAAGTATTTGGTCGAATAAATTTTCGTAAAATGTTCGGTAAGCAATACGATATCTTCTTTCCTTTTACTTAACGGCGGTACAATAATTTCAACAGTGTTTATACGGTAAATTAAATCTTTTCTGAAGCGGTTCGCATCGGATAATTCTGCCAGTGAAAGATTAGTGGCACAAATCAACCGGATATCAACAGGTATTGGCTGGTTGGAACCCAGGCGTGTGATTTGCCTGTTCTGTAATGCCGTTAATAATTTGGCTTGTTGCTGCAATGAAATATTTCCTATTTCATCCAGGAATAAAGTACCGCCATTAGCTGCTTCAAAACGTCCCATCCGTTCATCTTTGGCATCAGTGAAAGCCCCTTTTGTGTGGCCAAACAGCTCGCTTTCAAATAATGTTTCAGTGAGCGCACCAATATCGACTTTAATAAACGGTTGTTTGCTTCGTAATGATTTATCACGGATTGATTTTGCAACCAGATCCTTTCCTGTTCCGTTTTCACCAAGAATTAAAATATTGGCATCTGTTGGTGCAATTTTATTAATCTTAGCAAAAATATCAAGCATTGCATCGCTCTCTCCCAATAAATTGGGATCGTTCAGGTTTTTAAGCTTAACCGCAGGTGTCTTTTGTGTCTTCTTCTTTAATATATCTGAGATGGTCGACAATAAATTCTCATTGTGCCAAGGTTTTACGATAAAATCGGAAGCTCCTTCCTTTAACGAACGCACTGCGAGGTCAATATCCCCGTAGGCCGTAATCATGATCACCGACGTAGCTGGTTTTAATGCTTTGATCTGTTTTAACCAATACAAACCTTCGTTTCCGGTATTTACTGAGGCATTAAAATTCATATCCAGAAGTACAAGGTCAAAAGTCCGGGAAGATATGAGTGACGGAATGTTTTCAGGATTCTTTTCTGTAATAACTTGCTCTACTTCAGTTTTTAACATTAACCTTACAGCAGTCAATACATCGACATCATCATCAATAACCAATATACTTGCTTTCAATTGACTCATAATTCAAAAATAGTATTTTATTCGCAATATTAACCCACATTTTGTGAAACACCCTTGTATTTTAAATCATCGGTTTTGCTTTTTCCGTCATAAATATTTCCTGACATCTGACGTTTAGTGCTGTAGCAAATTCCACTTCAAAATAAGTTTTGCCAATAGGCTTTCTAAAATTTCGTTGACAATCACAAAACTAAATAAGTCATAAAACTAAATTCTCTGGCAAAAGCGTTTCCCTTCCTCTAATTCCAGCGTAATCTATATGGTTACCCTGTTGGTATTCTTTGAGCGTTGCAATAGGGTGCTTGCTCACCCAAATAACTATGCCGGATTTTGCAGACTGGCTTCTTCAGTGCATTCCTCAAGGAAAACCACCTTACCACTTGCTAATGCTTCGGACCTTATGCAGTGCACGCACATCAGCTACTCGGCGGCGGTGGTGGTTTTCGGTGTGTATCTTTCGGCTCAGTCCGCCCCTGTGTGTATTGTGTTAAGAAGTAGGGAAACCTGCGTGCTGTAATTGAGATGACTAATGTGTCCTAATTCAACTTTTGCAATGCAGTAAATGGATTTAAATCAATATTTTATCATTGTGGGCGAAGAATGGTGTTCATTTCCCGAATGAAATATTTCGGCCATTAAAACTCGTGTTGATTCAGGCGCCAAAACCTCGATTATAAATGCTAGTAATATACAGAAATTCAATCGGAGAATGAAAAATGAAGTTAGGGAGCACATGAACTTTATTTGAGAATCTTGATGGCGAGGGCAATGGCAAGTATAACGATTGAATGAGCGGGTCAACCCGTTTAGGGTGATATAGCGCAAAGAAAGAGTTCCTCTTGCGTGGGGCACCGGAAGCTTCTGAATGCAGGAAATGAGGAACGAAAGGCCGGAATGAAGGGGCTGAAAGTAAGGGAACATTGAATTTAAATTTCTTTGAAAACGAAAAACATTGCTTATTCTTTGAATGCCTAGAATAAGAATGCGGACAAATAGAGACAATTTAGGTCAATTAACCATCTATTTTTCAATGTATCAATGCATTCCATAGGTTTGTTGGAACTGAAATAACAGAATCAGGATTTCTGGGTTCAGCTTCACCATACTATGGAGGAAAAGCAAAACAGAAATATAGAGGAAGCAACGGAACGAGTAAAAAGCAGATTGCCTTTGGAAAAACTACGCCTTATCCCCAAATACAAGGGTTTGTCTGCCGAAGATTACCAGCTGCTAATTAAAAATGCGGAAACCATTGCCCTTCTGATTTTAAAAACCTTTATTTTGAAAAACGACCAGGTATAGTTATTTTTGCTAAACAGTCTTCATTCTAGCTTTAATAGTAAACACTTAGGCATACATGAATGATTTAAGCCTCTTTAAGCAATTTGCCCCTCAAGCCCCTAAACAATTTAAGGAGGGGAATAATGCTGTTGTTTATACGCGTGTATCATCAGCCGATCAGGAAGACAATACCAGCCTTGCTTCCCAGAAGAAGCATTGTGAGATATATGCGGATAGGAAAGGGTTGAATGTGGTTGGGTATTTTGGCGGTACTTATGAATCGGCCAAAACCGACGACAGAAAAGAGTTCAACCGGATGCTGACCTTTGTCAAGCGCACAAAGAATATCAACTATATAATCGTTTACTCTTATGAGCGTTTCTCCCGTTCTGGTATTAACGGGGCTTCAATTGCTGATGACTTATTGAAAAAATATGGGGTTATGACCCTGGCAGCTACACAGGAACTTGACCCGAGAACCCCGTCAGGCTCATTTCAGCAGAAGATATTATTCCTTTTCGGACAAATGGATAATGAGTTAAGGCGGGATAAAGTAGTAACAGGAATGAAGGAGTTGCTATTGAAAGGGCATTGGGTATGGGCTGTTCCAAGAGGTTATAAGGACTTAAATAAAGGGAGGGCAACGGAGCGCAAACTGGTTATCAATGATGAAGGAAAAATTCTCAAAAAAGCGTTTGAATGGAAGGCGTATGATCAACTGCCCAACGTTGAAATTAGCCGAAAGTTAAAGCGATTGGGGGTTAATATAAATGACAAGCGCTTAAATGTATTGTTCCTAAACCCATTTTATTGTGGACTTATTGTCAGCAAGATGATTCCGGGACAAATTATAGAGGGGCGACATGAACCTTTAATTTCAAAGGAATTGTTTTTAGCGGTTCATAATATCCGTCAGGAAAAGAGGAATCACGGTTTTGTGCATGACAAGGATAATGAAAACCTGCCCTTAAAAGTATTTACCAAGTGTGATAAGTGCGGCCAGACTATGACCGGTTACCTGGTTAAAAAGAAGGGAATATATTACTACAAGTGCAGGACCAAGGGATGCAAAGTAAACCGAAGTGCCATAGCGATGCATGAACTGTTTAGGAATGTGTTAAAGACTTTTCAAATCGGGAAGGAAGAGATTGATATTATTAAGCTGCAATTAGAAGAACAGATGTCAGTGTTTTTCAAATCGCAGATGGAGAATGCTAAATCTTTAAAAACCCAACTGGCAGAAACAAGAAAAAAATTGGACACAATTGATGAACGATTTGTAGTTGGGGAAATAGATAGAAGCCTCTACGAGAGATTTAAGCCAAAATACGAGAAAGAGTGTTTCGAAATTGAGCAGGAACTTGACAGATCAGGTGGATACAGTTCGAACCTCAAAAAAGTGGTTGATTTTGCTGTGAAAATATGTGGGAATCCCTTTCTTTTGTGGGATTCCAGTGATTTGAACAGTAAAAAGGTATTTCAAAATTTGCTGTTTCCTGAAGGAATCTACTATAACCACGAATTAGACTTAGTTCGAACCTCAAGGATTAATACCTTTTTTTCACCAATCCCTGAATTAGCAAGGGTTCTGAAGGGACAAAAAAAAGGGGATTCTATCAAATTTGATAAAATCCCCGGTTTGGTGATCCTACCGAGACTCGAACTCGGATCATAAGAACCGGAATCTTACATTCTATCCATTGAACTATAGGACCGATTTATTTTAGCGAGGGCAAAAATAACAAAACTTGAATTTATTCAGCTCCTTTATGTAAAAAACATAGAAGTGTTGAGTCGTTTTTATCAACAAACATAATTCCTTTGTGTTTTAATATATTCAGGATTTTGGTTGTTGATAATTTTGTATACATCAATTCCGTTCAGATAGTTTATTCTGCTACTTTTGGAAATAATAAAATAAGTTATATGATAACGTTAGAATTGTTAAAAGAATGTCGTCTTGAGTTTGATAAATATTTTCAGTCGCTAGTGACTGATTCCCCCCTCATTCAAGTGAAAGTGGAAGAAATTCGTACACATTCAGTGAGAGTAGCAAGTAATTCGCTTTTGCTTTCAAATGTTCTGTTGCAAACAGAAGACGATAAATATATTGCTGAGGTTATTGCTTTGTTCCATGATTATGGAAAAGCCGTAATGATCGTTCAGGGTACCGAATCGCCTATAAATATACAACACAATCATGCTGCTTTATCAGCAAAACTTATCCAGCAGATGGAGTTTTATCCTAAACTTTCAGCTGATATCCAACTAATTATTTTAAAATCGATAGAAGGCCACAATAAACTCAAACTACCTAAACTTGATAACGAGCAACAGACTCTTTTTGCCCGTTTGCTTCGCGATGCTGACAAACTTGATATTTTCGAAACATCATATCGGTTTTTTAAAGAAAGAAATGTTTCACAACCTTTAATGACTCTTGATCTGATTAATCAGGCAGAGGTCTCTGATAAAATTATTAAAAGTGTTTTGGCTGGAAAAACAGCAGCGGTTGAGGATATGAAAACAATGAATGATTATCGGCTTTTGCTTTTGTCAATGGCTTACGATCTTAATTTTAAATACACATTCAGGATCATGGCAGAAAAGCAATTCATTCAGAAGATATACGAAACCCTCCCCAAGCGCGATCAGATCATTGATGCTTATCGTGGGATAAAATTGTTTGTCGAAAACAAGTTTGTTTCCTGAAAGTCACACTTCTATTTAATTCAGGCATGAGCAAAAGGTTGGTTTGTCTTTGTAATATGGTAACTGAGAAGGAGATTCATGTTGCCCTGACAAAGGGGGCACGAACAACTTCCGATATTCAAAAAATGACACACGCTGGAACCAGTTGTGGCCGATGTCTCATGTGGATTGATTCAATTGTGGAAGAATTTATTAATAGCTTACCTGATGATTCACAGCAACGAATTGATTTTGATAATTAATTATGATTTAACTGGCTTTAATGAAAGGCCAAATAAACAGAATCATAAAAACAACAAGGCCGTTCCAAAACAGAACAGCCTCATGTCTTTATTTTGCGAGTGTGACTTATTACAATTAATTTGAACTTGCAGGAACTGATATTTTCTGTTCTGTATTTTGCTGTGGAATTGTGTTACCTGATTTCTTTTTATAGGGCAGTGGTTCCCAACCCATAAAAAATAACAGGACAAAAAATCCGAGAATATAAGCTACAATTACGTGCCAACCGGACTTAATCCAGCTAAAAACCGAACGAGCCTCATTAAATTTGGAAGTAATGGCAACTCCTGCCGAAGATCCAAACCAGATCATCGATCCGCCAAAGCCAACAGCATAAGCCAACATTCCCCAATCGTAACCATTTTGTTCCAATGCAAGTTTCGTTAGCGGAATATTATCGAAAACCGCCGAAACGAATCCTAAAGAAAATGCTGTTTGCCACGAAGCTGCCGGAAGTTCTTCAACTGGCATGAGCGATGCACAGGTGACAAGCGAAAGAAGAAAGATCGATCCGCTTATGGCGTTTTTAGCTTCTTTCCAGTCTGTATCTCTCATAAATGCACCAATTCCAATGGCCACCCAAACTCCGAGGGCAGGGAAATCGAAGAATACATTGGTTAAAATGGTCAATAATAAAATCATTACCACTATTCCAATGCGTCCCCAGTCGATTGTGACTTCACTTTTCGGATCTTTCTGGATACGTTGAAATTTGTCCTGCTGTATCGATGCAAATATTGAAAAAAAGGCTAATGCAGTTCCGGCAGCTATATAACCATGCAAAACATTAAAGGGAGAAACGCCTTCGATCCACATTAAAGTAGTGGTGGTATCGCCGATAACACTACCCGAACCTCCGGCATTACTGGCAGCAACAATTGCAACAATATAACCCAGATGAACTTTGCGGTTAAAGACTACAAGTGCAACAGTTCCTCCTATTAATGCTGCAGCAATATTGTCGAGAAATGATGATATAATGAAAACGGCAACGAGCAGCACCAAAGGACCTTTCCAGTCATCGGGCAATAGTTTTGGGAGATATTCCGGAAGTCTCGATTGTTCGAAATGCCTGGCGAGAATAGCAAAACCTATCAAAAGTCCCAGAAGGTTCAGGAGGGTACCCCATTCACCCACACGCATTTCCTTGTGTAAAATTTGATCCCAAAAGGCAACGTGCCCAAATAAATGTTCGGCCAGGTTAAATTCAGGAATGAAAATGAATTTAAAAACAAGGATAGAAGT
>Ga0302296_1000167_pt1 | contig 56491 bp, 56 predicted proteins | sample III_Fen_N3_1_FD_194546 | JGI IMG/M metagenome (GOLD analysis project Ga0302296, IMG submission 194546) | Peat permafrost microbial communities from Stordalen Mire near Abisko, Sweden - III_Fen_N3_1 | ecosystem: Environmental > Terrestrial > Soil > Wetlands > Permafrost | place: Sweden: Abisko... | reverse complement strand
CTGGTGCAGCTTCTGCAGCAGGAACTTCTGCAACCGGTGCTTCAGCAACTGGTGCTTCTGTAGCAGCTTTAGCTTTCTTTTCTTTTTTAGCAGCTTTTTCAGCAGCCTGATCCATTTTGTCTTTCAAATCAGACAATGACTGAATGTCACCCAATGTGGTTTTTTCAGCAGCAGGAATTGACGATACCGGAGCTTCTTCTTTCTTAGCACGTTTTGGTGCAGCTTTTTTAACTGGAGCTTCTGTCGAAACAGGAGCTTCACCTTTTTCAGCACGTTTTGCATCTTCGTGGATGCGGCTGTGAGAAAGAATAATGCGTTTAGCGTCTTTGTTGAATTCAATTACTTTGAAAGCTAATTTTTCATCAACCTGAGCTTGAGATCCATCTTCTTTTACCAGGTGTTTTGGAGTAGCAAAACCTTCAACACCGTAAGGCAATGAAATAACAGAACCTTTGTCTAACATTTCAATGATAACACCTTCGTGTACGCTGTCAACAGTAAACATTGTTTCTAATACATCCCAAGGATTTTCTTCCAGTTGTTTGTGGCCTAAGCTCAAACGACGATTAGCTTTGTCGATTTCCAATACCTGAACATCGATTTCGGCACCTATTTGAGTAAATTCAGATGGGTGTTTTACTTTCTTAGTCCATGAAAGGTCCGAAATATGGATTAAACCATCAACGCCTTCTTCGATTTCAACAAATACACCAAAGTTGGTAAAGTTACGAACTTTAGCTGTGTGTTTTGTTCCCAAAGCGTAACGTTCTTCGATGTTATCCCAAGGATCAGATTTCAATTGTTTGATACCTAAAGACATTTTGCGTTCGTCGCGATCCAGAGTCAGGATAACTGTTTCCACTTCGTCGCCTACTTTCAGGAAGTCCTGAGCAGAACGTAAGTGTTGTGACCAGCTCATTTCCGAAACGTGGATTAAACCTTCAACACCTTGAGCGATTTCAACAAATGCACCGTAGTCGGCCATAACCACTACTTTACCTTTTACTTTGTCACCAACTTTAAGTTCGGCGCTCAAAGCATCCCAAGGATGAGCAGAAAGTTGTTTCAATCCAAGAGCAATACGTTTTTTCTCATCATCGAAGTCAAGGATAACAACATTAAGTTTTTGATCCAAAGCAACAATTTCTTCAGGATGAGAAACACGTCCCCATGAAAGGTCGGTGATGTGAATCAAACCGTCTACGCCACCAAGGTCGATAAATACACCGTAAGAAGTGATGTTTTTAACTGTACCTTCAAGAACCTGACCTTTTTGAAGTTTTCCGATAATTTCTTTTTTCTGTAATTCAAGTTCAGCTTCAATAAGCGCTTTGTGTGAAACAACAACGTTTTTAAATTCGTGGTTAATTTTGATAACTTTGAATTCCATTGTTTTATTCACGAATACATCGTAATCGCGGATAGGTTTCACATCAATTTGTGAACCAGGTAAGAATGCTTCGATTCCGAATACATCTACAATCATACCACCTTTGGTGCGGCATTTTACGAAACCTTTTACGATTTCTTGTGATTCCAGAGCTGCATTTACGCGATCCCATGAGCGGGTTGCGCGAGCTTGTTTGTGAGAAAGGATTAACTGTCCTTTTTTGTCTTCCTGGCTTTCGATGTAGACTTCAACTTTATCGCCTACAGCCAATTCAGGATTGTAGCGGAATTCGCTCATTGGCACTATGCCGTCTGATTTGTAACCAACGTTTACAACGACTTCGCGTTTGTTGATCAAAATAACTGTTCCTTCAACAACTTCTTTGTCTTTGATAGCATTCAAAGTGTTGTCGTAAATTTTTTCTAAATCTCCCTTTGCTTCTGAAGTCAAAGTGATTCCGTTTTCGTAAGCATCCCAGTCAAAATCACCTGTGGGAACTGGTGCTGGAGCTTTTACTTTAGCAGATGGTGCTTCTTCAATAACCTCTACTACAGGTGCTTCTTCAACTGCTGTTTCTTCAACGGCAGGTGTTTCTGCAACTACAGGTGCTTCTTCAACTACTGTTTCTTCAACGGCAGGTGCTTCTGCAACCACTTGTGTTTCTTCAATTACTGTTTCTTCCACGGTTGGAATTACTTCTTCCGGGATGTTTTGGTTTTCTTCCATTTCTGAAAATTGTTTTTGTTACTAATAAATAGTAGGTTAGACATTATGTTGACTGTAAAAATTACAGGGCGCAAAGATACGAAAAGATACTCATAACACAAAAAGAAAAGGCAGCAAAATAATTGCTGTCTTTTTCTATGAATCAGGTTTTTGTTTAGTTGGATTAGTCCGAACTTTTAACTCAATCAAACCTGTTTTTCTTTAAACGAATGTATGCTTATTTATGTTTCTGATTTTCAATATAATGCATGTTGCAGTTTCTATAAAACTTACTTTTTCGGTTTATGTTTCAATGCATTTTTTATAGCATCTTCTACAAGTGGTTCCATTACTTTATATCCATCGACAGTGCAATGAACACCATCATAAGTGAGTTCTTTTTTCATTCCGTGACGTTCATCGGCCATAGGCGTGAAGTAGTCAAGATAAGTAAATCCTTTTTTGTCACAATAGTTTTTTATCCAGGCATTCAAAGTCACGATTTTTTCTGCGGGTTCTAATCCCTGTTTCCATGGATAATCGTAGACAGGAAGAACTGAAGACAGAACTACTCTGATTCCATTTTCATTGGCGAGTTCAGCCATTGATGCTAAATTGTCTTCAATCATTTCCAGGGTCGAAGGACCTGTATTTCCGGCAATATCATTTGTGCCTGCAAGAATTACAACTACTTTTGGTTGCAGTGCAATTACATCCTGACGAAAACGGATAAGCATTTGTGGAGTGGTTTGTCCGCTGATGCCGCGGTTGATGTATGGATTTTTAGTAAAGAAATCAGGACGTGCATCTTTCCAGCCCTGCGTGATGGAGTTTCCCATAAATACAACACGTTTCTCGTTTTTTGATGGTGCTCCGAGTAATGCATCCTCTGCTCGAAAGCGGTTCAGATTTGGCCAATCCTGAGCTTCCAGTTCTAATCCTGAGAACAATAATATACTCATAAAAAGACATTTGATAAAAAGATTTGTTTTCATTTGTTTAATATTTAATGTTTTTTCGACTTCAAAAGTAGTGAAAATTCTTAATGTCAAATGTTTTTTATAAAAAAAGGAGCTAACCTTTTTAGATTAGCCCCATAAATAAACATGTTTTGATTTTGATTTTAATAAATTTGCTCGCCTAAGGCAATTTTCAGTTTTAAGAAACTTACCGAATAATCAATCTTAGTTTTGAGTAATGCCAGTTTGCTTTCTGCCACAGAGGTTGAACTGTCCAGCAAGTCGAGATTTGTAATGCCACCGGCCTGAAAATTTGTTTCGGCTAGTGAGTATGCCTGCATTGCTTGTTCAAGCTGCAATTCTGATTGACTAACCTTCTTCAATGCAGATTCTGCATTTGCTTTACTTTCTACTACTTCATTGACAATAGATCTTCGTGTCAACTCGGTTTCCTGCACATTGCCCTGAATGTCCGATTGAGCTTGAATTTTGTTGTATTTTGAGTGATTAGCATCGAAAATAGGAACTTTAAGCCCAATTCCAACTACGTAATTTAGTTTACCAACATCTTGATATTTGTCATTAAAATATCCGTTTTTAATACCTCCTGAACCATAGAAATTTAGTGAAGGATTATTTTGAGCATTTACAATTTTTAAACGAGTATCGGTTAATACACTTTTCTGATGAGCAATTTTCATCTCGCTGCGATGATTGAATGCGAAATTGTACAAAGAATCATTCGAAGCTATGATTTGAGGCGAAAGTAGTTCCTTTTTTACAGTCAGTTTAGTATCTTGTTGTTTCCCAAGAAATGAATTAAGCTGACTAAGTTGAATCTGAAGAACGTTAAATAAATCTGTTTTTTGATTTTCAATAGCAGAAATGCGAACCTTAGTAGTTAAAATCTCGTAGTTTGTTGCCGAACCCGTAGCTGCTTTTTTCTGAACAAACTGAAGATGCTCATTCAACGTATTCAATTCTTCTTCTTTAATTTTTACAGCTTCTTGTATTAAAACAATAGAGTAGAAGTTTCCAACCAACATTCCTGAAAGTTTTTGCTTTAATTGGTCTACAGAAAGATCAACCAATTCTTTACTTTGCTTTGCTAAGGCTATATTTTTCTCAGTTTTACCAAAATCATAAATAGATTCAGTGATATTAATTGCTGCTGAATAATTATCGGGTGGATATAATTCGAATGATCCTAACCCCGGCATTGTAAGTGAAGTTGTTGGTCCTAAATAAGTGAAAGAGCCTGCCAGATTGACATCGGGTAAATAGGCTGTTTTGGCTAATCCTATTTTGGCGTCAGAAGATACAATATCTGATTGAGCCTTTTTTATTGAAGGATAATTATGTATCACCTCGTTGAGAATCTGAGATAAACTCAAAGAATCCCCGGAAATTTTATCTGTATTTTGCCCATGTGCAGCTATAAATGGCAGCATGAGAAGAATTACAGTTAGTTTAATTATTGATTTCATTTTATATGTGTTTATTTGTAAAATGCTTAATTTGAAATTCTATTCCATCGTTGCTACATGTTCACTTTCTACCGGGCTAGATCCTTTCTTTTTCGACTTGAGTAGCAAGATCGGAACAAAACCAAGTATGGAAATGAAAGCTGCAATAAGAAAGTCGTCGTTGATGCCCTGAATATAAGCTTGTGAATTCACATTCGACATTAATATGCTTTGACCTTGTCTGAGTGCTGTTGAAAATGAGCCACCTCCGTGTTGCTGAATAAAATAAGCCATATTTCTGGTTGCACTTTGAAATGCCTGCGAACCGGACTGAACCGAACCGCCATACATTTGAGCATGAAAGCTTACTCGTGCAGTTAAAATTGTAGATAGCAATGCAACTCCCAGACTACCACCAATTTGACGTACAGTATTCATGATTCCTGAAGCCTGAGCCATTTTTTCACGAGGAATAGTCAACAGGGATAATGTGCTCAATGGAGTAAAAATCAATCCCATACCTAATCCGCGAAGATAAAGCGATGTCATTATATACGAATGTTCAGTAAGAAATGACAAGTTTGAATTCAGGAAAAAGCTTGCAACCAGCAAACCGACACCTGCTATAATTGGAACTTTTGGATTCACCTTATCCGAAAACCAACCGGAAATAGGAGAGAAAAGCCCTTGAATTATACCCACCGGTAAGAAAACAGCACCTGATTGTAATGCCGTATATCCCAGCGAATTTTGAAGGAATAAAGGCAGCAGGAATGTACTTCCGAACATCCCGATACTAAATACAAACATTAATAAATTACTCATTGCAAAGTTACGGTCTCTCAGCAAACGTAAATCCAGCAACGGGTATTTTGTTGTCAGTTCGCGGGTTAGAAAAACTGTCAGTGCTATTCCCGAAATTGCGAAACAAGCCAAGATATATGGAGCTGTCCAACCAGCAGAATTGGTTTGTGCATTTCCTTCTGAAAGAGCATAGAGCAATACCGGTAAGAAAATGATAACAGATATAAAGCCTATATAATCGAACTTACGGGCATTGGGACTAACAAATTCACGTTGAATAATGATTGTAAATAGTAAGGCTAAAATTCCAACCGGAACATTTACATCGAAAATTAATTGCCAGGAGAAATTATCAACCAGATAACCTCCGATAAGTGGTCCGAATGAAACCGATGCTGCAGCTGCAATTGCCCAGAATCCCAGAGCTAAACCACGTTGTTTAAGTGGAAATTCGCGGGTAATAATAGCCATACCAAGAGGTTGTACCATTCCTGCTCCCAATCCCTGAATGATACGTGATATAATCAGCGTGCTTTCATCGTTTGACAATCCGCAGAGCAAAGAGCCTAAAGTAAAAAGGAATAATCCCCAGAAATAGACTTTTTTGTATCCGAATTTGTCAGCCAACCAACCTGAAGTTGGTAACATGGCCGCCATAGAAAGCATGTAAGCTGTAATCACCCATTGAATGGTCGATAATCCAACACCAAACGATGACATGATTTTAGGTAAACTTACATTTACAATGGTACTGTCTAAAACCACCATGAAAGTTCCCACCATAATATTGGCTAACACAAACCATTTGTATGTCGGGCTTTTGGGATGATAAACAGAACTACTGCTTCTGAGTTTGCGGCGTAGTCTATGTGTATTTGATATTTTCCGCATTATTATTTGATAATTTTAACTACGGCTGACATGCCGGTCAAAAGTGTATAGGCTGAAAGTTTTTGAGTGCCTTCAGTTCCGTCAATTGAAATTTTAACTGCCACGCGTTGAGTTACTTTTGTAAAGTTACCAGACGCATTGTTTGGCGGAATAAGTGAAAACTGAGATGCAGTGGTTGAGCCCACGGTAAATATTTTACCAGTGAAGACAACATTAGGATAAGTATCCAGCGTGAATTTCGCTTTTTGTCCGACGTGTAAAGATTCCATTTTTGTTTCTTCCAGATAAACCAAAACCCAGAATTTGCTATTGTTGTTAATGGTGTAAATTGATTGACTTGGTTGAGCAATATCCCCTGAAAGTAACCAGCGTTTTGCAACCACTCCATTCACAGGAGCATATAAACGTGTGTTGTTCAGTTGAGTTGAAATTACACCAATTTGAGCTTGGGCACTTGAAATAGCTGTTTCGGCACTTTTAATCTGAGTTTTTGAAACTAATAATTGTGCTTTTGCAGCTTCTAATTGTGCCTGAGCTGTTTCCTGAGTTTTTTGTGTGTGTTCGAATTGTTCTTTTGTGATTACTCCGCCTGCATTTTGAGTTTTTGCCCGGGCAAAATCTTCTTTAGCTTTTTCAAGAGCAATTTCCAACACCTTGATGTTTTTTTGGTCAAACTGATATTTTGCTTCGGTTTGAGCCTTGTTTGCTTCGGTTTGAACTTTGGAAGCTAAAACCTGTTGTTTTTGAGCAAGTAAGTCTACACTATCCAGCTCTGCAATTAATTGTCCTTGTTTTACTGAGTCACCTTCTTCAACGTACACTTTGCTAATACGTCCCATTATTTTCGGACTAACCGAAACATTATCGGAGGCAACAACTGCATCGTCAGTTTTAATGTAGCTTGAATAATCGATGTACCAATAGATAGAACCAATGATTACCAATAAAATAACCGCACCTAACGGAATGTAAATTTTCCAATCTTTTTTCTTTTTCATATACCTAAATTTGATTTTTTTATGTTTTTATTCTTCAATTTGTTTGCAACATGCCGGGGTTTCGCCGCTAGCCAAAAGGTCTCCTAATAATATTAATGTTTCTTTTACTTGTTCTGAAGCTGTAGACAGTAGTTGCATTTGCTCAACCGTTAAAAGTGCTAGTTTTTTTGTCAATTCTTCAGAAACAATTGATTTAAGTGATTTGAGCGTGTCTCTTCCTTTCTCTGTAAGTTCTATATAGATTACTCTTCTATCATTTGGATCTGGAAGTCGTACTACTAAATCATCTTTTATAAGTTTGTCAACTAAAATAGTGGCGTGTGGCTTTGGAATAGATAAATGGCAGCCAATTCCGCTCATTGTTAGTTTTTTGTGATGATAAAGAGCTCCTAAAGTGAATAATACTCCCGGTGTAAAAGTTGTTTTAGTTCGTATTGCTTTTGCAAAATTTTTAGAAAGCAGCGGATATATCGACATTAAATTTTCGACGATAGATTCATCCAACGATATTTTATTTTCATTCATTTTTAATATTTCTGAAATTGGTTACAAAAGTATAACTATTTTCTGAATGTAATTGTTCACAAATAAATATTTAACACAAATGTAATTTGTGATTGATTGGAAAATCTGCCTAAAAGTGGTTCTTTCAGGCTTTAGAAAGCCAATCCCAAATTAAATTTTAGTTGATAAATTTCATTTTTTTTGACAAAAATAGAGATTTTCAATACGTAAGAACAATGAAAAATCGATGAATAAACCGTTATTTCCCGACAAACGAAGAAATTACTACGTTAAGATTTTACCGAAATGATAACTCTCAATTAATTACCACCTGCCGGTTTCAGATAATTTACTCCATTTTCATTCAGACAGATTAGAATAAGATTGAAATGAATCATTGACTTTGTGTGTTTATCTGCGAAATCTGCGTGAAACATTTCATTTTTTTCTATCTTTGCAATTCAAAAATTAAAAACCATTTGTAAGGTTCAAAAACGTATGATTAAAGTAACATTCCCCGATGGTTCGGTTCGTGAATTTGCCAAAGGCATAACCGGACTGCAACTAGCTGAAAGTATCAGCTCCCGCTTAGCACAAGAAGTGCTTGCTATCACAGTAAATGATGAAATTTGGGACTTAACCCGCCCAATCGAAACCGATGCAACCATTAAATTGCACAAATGGGATGACGAAGAAGCCAAGCATGCTTTCTGGCATTCGTCTGCCCACCTGATGGCTGAAGCCCTTCAGGAGTTGTATCCGGGCATTAAATTTGGTATCGGTCCGGCTATTGAAAACGGTTTCTACTACGACGTAGATCCGGGAGAAGTATCCATTAAAGAAGGTGATTTGGCTGCTATCGAAGCTAAAATGCTTGAGCTTGCAAGCCGCAAAGAAGCCATTGTTCGTAGCGATATAAGTAAAGCCGATGCTTTAAAACGATTTGGTGATATTGGCGAGATTTATAAAACAGAAATGATTGAAGCCTTGGAAGACGGGAAAATCACGTTGTACACACAAGGTAATTTCACCGATTTATGTCGTGGCCCACATTTGCCTAATACAGCCGATATTAAAGCGATTAAGGTGCTGAGCGTAGCCGGTGCTTACTGGCGCGGTGACGAAAAACGCAAAATGTTGACACGTCTGTACGGTATTACTTTCCCTAAAAAGAAAATGCTTGATGAGTATTTAGTTTTGCTGGAAGAAGCTAAAAAACGTGATCACCGTAAAATTGGTAAAGAGCTGGAGTTATTTATGTTCTCCGAAATGGTGGGCAAAGGGCTTCCAATGTGGTTACCACGCGGAACATCGTTGCGCTTGCGTTTGGAAGATTTCCTGAAGAAAATCCAACGTCGCTTCGACTATCAACAGGTAATGACTCCGCATATTGGTAATAAACAATTGTACGTGACTTCAGGTCACTATGCAAAATATGGTAAAGATTCCTTTCAACCGATTCATACCCCCGAAGAAGGTGAAGAATACTTGTTGAAGCCGATGAACTGCCCGCACCACTGTGAAATCTACAAGTTCAAACCACGTTCATACAAAGAACTGCCTGTTCGTATTGCCGAATTTGGTACGGTTTATCGCTACGAGCAAAGTGGTGAGTTGCATGGATTGACCCGTGTTCGCAGTTTTACACAAGATGATGCACACATATTTTGTCGTCCGGATCAGGTTAAAGAAGAGTTCTTGAAAGTGATGGATATTATATTTATTATTTTCAAAGCTCTGGAATTTGAAAATTTTGAAGCTCAAATCTCTTTGCGTGATCCGAATAACAAGGAAAAATATATAGGTACTGATGAAAATTGGGAAAAAGCCGAGAATGCTATTGTAGAGGTTTGTAAGGAAAAAGGATTGAAAGCCAAAGTCGAATACGGCGAAGCTGCCTTCTATGGTCCAAAACTCGACTTTATGGTTCGGGATGCTATTGGTCGTAAGTGGCAGTTGGGAACTATTCAGGTAGATTATAATCTGCCCGAACGTTTTGAACTTGAATACACCGGTGAAGATAACCAAAAACACCGTCCGGTAATGATTCACCGTGCACCGTTTGGTTCAATGGAACGCTTTGTTGCCGTATTGATTGAGCACACTGCCGGTAAATTCCCGTTGTGGTTGACCCCTGATCAGGTTGTTATTTTGCCTATCAGTGAAAAATTCAACGACTATGCTTTCCGTATTGCCAAAGAAATGAATGCACAGGATATTCGTGTAACAGTGGATGATCGTAACGAAAAGATTGGTCGTAAGATTCGTGATAACGAGTTGAAACGCATTCCGTATATGCTTATCGTTGGTGAAAAAGAAGCCGAAAATGGTGAAGTTGCTGTTCGCCGTCAGGGTGAAGGTGACAAAGGAACCATGAAAGTAGCTGATTTCTCTAAACTTATACTCGACGAAGTTGACAGCTTAGTGAATCAGTACAATAGCTAAACCCTCAAATCACTAAAGGGAATTAAAAAAGAAAACGCGAATCGATTTAATCGATTCGCGTTTTCTTTTTAATCTGCATATTACTATAGGGCAAATTTCCCATTTGTAATACCGTTCAATGTTGATTTGACTTTGCTTACAGTAGAGTCTTTTCCCAATGTTGAATTTTTAAATTTTTCTTTAGCAACTTTAGCAACTGAGTCTTTAACTGCATTATAAACAGTCTTAACTACCGAATCTTGTTTCTTTACAACTGCAACAGTGTCTTTTACAACAGCTTTTACAGTGTCTTTAACTGCTGTTACTTTTTTTGTTGTAGCTTTTGACTTTGCTGTGGTTTTAGACTTTTTGGTAGTAGCAGTTGTCTTTACCGTTTTTTTTGTTGGAGTTGTAGCCAATGTGCTTTCTGTGAATATGGCTGCAGAAAAACATACAGCCATCATTAAAACAAAGATTTTTTTCATTTTAAAATAATAATTATTATTGACAATCCACATGCAAATTGCCGGTTAATTTTACATGACAGTACCTACATGCACATACTGTGATCAGATAGTTGAAAAAACTCAACTTAGCTAACTATAAATTTAGGTGCAAAAGTATAAAAAAATTACTTCATATGTAAATGTTTGACCTGTTTTGTTTAATTAAGTGTAAAATGTCATTAGTCTGTATAGTGTCAGGGCATGAAAAAAGCAAAATGTTAGGATTAGAATTGACTGCTGACCGTTGAAAACAAAAGAATGCGAACCGAATTTGTCCGGCTCGCATTCTTTTGTTTGTTAGAGATACTCTATAGGTTAGTTCATTTGAGCTTTAATGCTGCAACCGATGGCTACCGTTGTGGTTTGGGCAATTGGTTCATTGGCAAGCAATGCATCTACGGCTGCTTCCACATATTTATGGCTTACATCATTCGGATTGGCATAATTGTCGTCAATAGCTCCAATATACCGAACTATGTTCTTTCCATTTTCTTTGTTGAGTAAAAATACATGCGGAGTTTTTGTAGCTCCGTATTGTGGATAAATTGTTTGACCTTCGTCCATCAAATACGGAAAGGTGAATCCTTTTTCTTGTGCTCGCTTCTGCATGCCTTCATAGCTGTCTATCGGTTCTACTTTCGGGTCGTTGGGGTTAATGGCAATTACCGGATAACCCTGTGAAGCATATTTGTTGTTCAACGCAATAATTCTGTCTTCGTATGCTTTAGCAAAGGGGCAATGATTGCAGGTGAAAATAACGATAAATCCTTTTGCATCACCAAAATCAGATAAAGAGACCATTTTCTGATCTACGTTTTTCAATTTAAAATCGGTAGCTTCATCGCCGATTTTATAACCTTTGTGTTCTGAATTGTTTTCCATTTTTTGCGCCTTTACCTGAACCAAGCCGGTCAGGAGTATTATTGAACATAAAATTAATCCTATCTTTTTCATATTGATTTTTTTTATAAATACTTATTAATAACTTGTTCTAATTCACTCTTTTTCATTCTGTTTTCAATAAATTCTAACTTTTTCCCGTTTCGGTAAAATACGGTAGCGGGAATAGCTCCGCTCCAGTTTTTATCAATGGCAGGTATCCATTCGTTCATACGTTTGTTGTCGTTCAGCAGATATACATCCACTGACATTTTGTTTTTTGCTAAAAAAGGTCGTACTGCAGTTTCTACATCTTTAGCCACGTCCAGACTCACCAGTATCATTTTAAACCGGGGGTTGCTTTGATGTGCTTTGTTTACTTCCATAAATTCAGGAAGTTCCATTACACAGGGTTTACACCACGTAGCCCAGAAGTTGACCACATAAAGCTTGTCGTCATTCTTTTGGAGAATCGCTTCTAAATCGGCAAACCTGACGACAGTTACTGCGTAGTCAGGCTTTTCGGTATTCTGAGCGGAAGTGTTGAGTGTTATTATTGACATTATAATTATTACAAGATATCTCATACCGTTTTTTTTGAAACTCAAACACTACGATTGTTCTTTTTGTTTGGAGTGAAGTTCTTATAATAACTTTAAAGGGGAGGTTTTTAAATACAATTTGGAATTGCAGAGTGAAAATTCACGTTTATTGATATATAAAGAAGTGGTAAGCAGTAAGTGGTAACAAAAAACCGCGAATTGATTTAATCAATTCGCGGTTTTTTGTTTTTATAACGGGAATAGTTTCTATCAACTATTTGAATTGCGGCTATCTTTCACAACCACGTCGTGTGCACCACCTTCAACTATACTTGTAGATGATACCAATGTAATTTTTGCGTTTTGTTTTAAATCTTCTAACGAGAGGACACCACAACTGCCCATGGTTGATTTTATTTTACCGAGTGTAATATTCAGGTTGTCTTTCAGCTTACCTGCATAGGGTACAAAACTATCCACACCTTCTTCAAACTTCAAAGCTTCACTGCCACCCATGTCGTAGCGTTGCCAGTTGCGGGCACGGTTGGAACCTTCGCCCCAATATTCTTTCATGTAATTGCCGTTAACCATCAATTTACGGGTAGGGCTTTCGTCGAAGCGGGCAAAGTAACGTCCCATCATGATGAAATCAGCCCCCATAGCCAATGCAAGCACCATGTGATAATCCTGAACAATTCCACCATCGGAGCAGATAGGAATGTAAACGCCTGTTTTGCGGAAATACTCATCGCGGGCTTGTGCCACTTCAATTAACGCAGTTGCCTGTCCGCGTCCAATTCCTTTTTGTTCGCGGGTAATGCAGATAGAACCACCGCCTACACCCACTTTTACAAAGTCGGCCCCGGCTTCAGCCAGATACATGAATCCGTCGCGATCAACCACATTACCGGCTCCGACTTTTGCGCTTTCGCCATAAGTCAACTTAATATATTCGAGCGTTTCTTTTTGATACTCCGAAAAACCATCTGACGAATCGATACACATTACATCTACTCCTGCTTCCAGTAATCTGGGTACGCGTTCTTTATAGTCACGGGTATTGATACCGGCACCAACAAGAAGCTTCATGTTGTCATCCGACAGCTCGTTTGGGTTTGCTTTGTGGTTTTCGTAGTCTTTGCGGAATACGAGATATTTGAGATATTGGTCTTTGTCGATAATAGGTAAACAGTTCAGTTTATGATCCCAGATGATGTCGTTTGCCTCGGTGATGCTGACACCAAATTGTCCGGTAATTAGTTTCGGGAACGGAGTCATGAATTCTTTTACCTTTTTATCAAGACTATCGCGGGTAATACGGAAATCACGTCCGGTTACAATACCGAGTAACTTGCCCTCTGATGTGCCATCGTCGGTGACACCGATAGTGCCGTGACCCGATTCTTCTTTAAGTGCAATAACGTCACGCAGCGTATGTTCCGGAGTCAGGTTAGCATTGCTCACTACAAAACCGGCTTTGTACGATTTTGCTTTGTATACCATTTCGGCTTGTGTTTCGATACTCTGCGAGCCGAAGATAAACGAAAGTCCACCATTACGAGCTAAAGCGATAGCCATTTTGTGGTCGGATACCGACTGCATGATGGCTGATACAAAAGGGACATTGAGATTAATCGGTGATGTCTCACCGCTTTTAAATTTCACTAGCGGAGCTTTCAATGATATATTCTCATGAGTACATTCTTTTGTTGTAAGTCCGGGAATTAATAAATACTCACTGAAAGTTCTTGAAATGTCGTTTAAATATTGTGCCATACCGTTTTTAAGTTTTTATGCGATAAAAATTTTGCAAAGGTATTCAAAAAAACAAATAATGACGAAAGTTTTATAGGAAGACAACGTATTTTTAAGTAGTATTTTAAATATTGGCAAGAATTATATCACTTTTTGAAATACAAAATCATTTTTTTTAGAATTGTATATAAGTAAAAGGATTATGATTAGTTGTTTTTGTTATTGAAACCAGCTTGATTTAGTAAAGAATGATTTTGAATCGGCTCATGCGAGATCATACTCCCGGTTTTCATATATAATTGCAAGTCTGAACTAACAAAGCTTGATTCAAAATAACAATTAGTGATAAATCCTTTAAGACGATGCTACAACCGTTCAGCCATTGCCATTAATTCGTTGGCTGTTCTCAGGTTGCGGGTAGTAGCGGTAAGTTTGAGTTTCTTTTCGAAAAACGTGTTGGTAAACTTGGTATTGCCATATCCGGTGGGGCAGTAGAGGTAAATTGTTTTGCCTGAGCAGTGGTATTCATCCTGCGCATATTTTCCTGCCGCAATTTTGCTTAGCAAGTCACCGTCAGGCGTTGTGGATAAAAATGTGAGGTGCTGAAAAGATGCTTCCATGTTGGGGTCGGAACTAAAAGGATTACTTTGTAACGCGTTTCTGAGTTCGTCAATGGTAAGCACTAATACCGGAACAGCAAAGCCTAAGGTGTTGAAAATCTTGTTGGCAATAGCAGCTTCTATCGTTTGTGTATCGGTAGCTTTAGCGCGAAAAACCACATTGCCGCTCTGAATATAAGTCTGAATATCCACAAAGTCAAGTTCTGCATATAGCTGACGGAGTACATCCATTTTTATCTGGTTATGTCCGCCCACATTTATACCCCGTAGTATGGAAATGTAAATGCTCATTTCAGGTCACTTATAAGTTGGCAATGTTCCGGTTTCATGAAGTGATAGCTTTATTCTGAGAATTGACAGACATTATTGTAACACTCAGAAACAGGATACAGACAATTTTGTATCGTAAGCTATTTCTTTTCATGTTCAGATATTTTTTCTATTCGTTTCAATATGTCATTCATTAAGTCTGTTTGTACTTTATGTATTTCAAGCACTTCCTCTTGTTGGCTGATAATCATGTGGTCGATTTTTTCATGAAGCATACGCACTTCCAGTTCCGATTTGAGATTAATCATATAATCATTTCTTCCCCGTTCGCGGTCTTTGTCTTCCTGGCGGTTCTGGCTCATCATAATAACCGGTGCCTGAATGGCTGCTATACTGGATAAAATAAGATTCAGCAGGATAAACGGATAGGGGTCAAATCCTTTGTTTCCAAGCCAGTAAATGTTAGTGCAAATCCAGATTAATAAAAATACAGCAAATGATATGATAAAGGTCCAGCTGCCTCCGAAATCAGCCACCTTGTCCGCAATTCGTTCTCCATAAGTCATGGCTTGTGGTTCGTCGCCATCCAACTTGTCAGTCAACGTGGTTTGGTCTTTCAAAGAATTCAGTACCGTTTTTTCCAGGGTGGTTAATTCTCCCAACTGTTTCTCCAAAAATGACTCGATATATTTCTGTCGATACGTATTTAGTTCCGTGTCAGATAAAAACATATCAGTAGTGAATTTCGGATTGTCCTTCTGAATTAATTCAAGTATCGATTTGCGCACAGATTTTCCCGATATTTTTTCCGAAGACGGAAAATTCTTATTTGACAAATCGCTTTTGAAAGTAGCCATAGCTTTGTGTATTATTGTTTTGAAAATGAGTATTTAATTTGTTTTGTAGAGATTTATGATTCATCATTGTTAAACGCCGCTTCTTTCAAAACAATTGTCACTGGAATATGTTTTTACACTATTGAATAATTTTGACTTATTTTGTTGTGAAATATCTCAATTCTGAAATGATTCGTATACTAAATAGTGACAGACAAAAATAATTGATTTTTTTCGGAATAAACTTGCTTTTCGGCTAAAACTGTGCTGTTTATTCGGGATTTTTTACGACCTTTGTGCCCCAAATACACTTATAAAAATTTGAATGAAGACAAACAATGAAAAATGGCAGGGAAATTCGAAAGGTAATTCGAATTCAGGTGCCGGCCGTGATGGTAAACCGTTTGAGAAACGCGATGTGAAATCGATATTGAAAGGCTCTCGTGGAGCAGCAAAATTTAGTTCAGACAGACCTGCTCGTGATGATAGTCATGCATCAGGATCTTCGGATTACAAAAAGAAAGATGACAGCCGTCCGGCTTATGGAGATAAAAAACCATACGGTAGTACTGATAGTCGTCCATCGTTTGGTGAAAAGAAATCATTCCACAGTAGTAGCAGTAGCGACAGACCTGCTTATGGCGATCGTAAACCTTACGAAAACCGAGAAGGTGGTCGTCCTTCATTCGGAGAAAAAAGATCTTTCAGAAGCAGTGGTTCTGATGACAGACCTGCTTATGGTGAACGCAAGCCTTATGAAAATCGCGAAGGTGGTCGTCCATCTTTTGGTGGACCTAAAAAACCTTGGGAAAACCGCGATGACAAACCTTCCGGCGAACGTAAACCCTGGGAAAATCGTGGTGACAGACCTGCATACGGTGATCGTAAACCTGCATTTGGTGGAGCCAAAAAGCCTTGGGAGAACCGCGATAGTAAACCAAAACCATGGGAAGACAGCACCGACAGCAATGGTGAAAAAGCATACGGAAGAAGTTATAATACAGCTTCTGATGATGAGGAACGTACAGGTAAATTAAGCTTTAAAAAACCGGGAGAAGGTCAAAAATCAGAATTTATTGAAACCCGTTTCGATAATAAAAAGGATGGAGTTACATTCCGTAAACCTTCCCGCAGACCTGATGATAACTATGATCCGAATTCAAAATACAGCAATAAAAAACAACTTGAATTTAAAAAGACGGTTGTTGACCTCACAAAACCAATCCGTTTAAATAAATTTTTGGCTAATGCCGGAATTTGCTCACGTCGTGAGGCTGATGAATATATTCAGGCTGGTGTAATTTCGGTAAACGGCGAAATCGTTACTGAAATGGGTGTTAAGGTATTGCTTACCGATAAAGTTATGTTCCATGAGCAAACAGTTCGCTCGGAACGTAAAGTATATTTATTGCTCAACAAGCCAAAAGATTGCGTAACAACTTCGGAAGATACGCATGATCGTTTGACGGTGCTTGATTTAGTAAAAAATGCTTGTAGTGAACGCATTTACCCTGTTGGTCGATTGGACAGAAATACAACCGGAGTTTTGTTATTGACAAATGATGGTGATTTGGCTTCAAAACTGACTCATCCAAAATACGATAAGAAAAAAATCTATCATGCAACGCTTGATAAACCGCTTGAAAGAGCTGATTTTGAAACAGTATTAGCCGGTGTGCCACTCGATGATGGAACTATAGCTGCTGATGCACTTGAATTTGTGAAAGAAGGCGACTTAAAACAAGTTGGTATTGAAATTCATTCAGGGCAAAACCGCGTAGTTCGTCGTATCTTTGAAAAGTTAGGTTATAAAATTATTCGTCTGGATCGTGTTTACTTTGCCGGGTTGACTAAAAAACAACTTCCACGCGGTAAATATCGCTTCCTGAGCGAACGTGAGGTTAGCATGTTGAAAATGGGAGCTCACGAATAATCAATTCGAAAATTCACAATTTATAAAGAAATCCTCTGCAACTTTTGCAGAGGATTTTTTGTTATAGGACGTATATAAAACTAAAATAGACTCTATAAATAGTTACGAGTTGTCAGTTACGAGTTACAAGGCATTCTATATACTTTTTTTTGTTTTCAGATTTTAGATTGTCAAATATTATTGAGTTCACTTATATTACATTACAAAAAGCACTCATGAAAAAAGTCGTTATTGCCGGTGGAACCGGATTTATCGGTACTTATATTGCCAGGCGTTTTCAGGAAAGTGGTTATCAGGTACTCATCGTTTCCAGATTGCCTGAACATGTTTCGTGGAAACCGATTGAGTTGATAGAAGCGCTGGAAGGTGCTGAATTGTTGATAAATCTGGCGGGAAAATCGATAAATTGCCTGTATAACGAAGAAAATAAAAGAGCAATCACAGAATCGAGAATATATACTACTCTGTGGTTGGGTAATGCATTGCTGGCGTGTGAGAAGCCGCCGAAGTTGTGGATTAATGCCAGTGCTACAGGAGTATACAAACCATCCGTTGAACATATGATGACTGAAGATGAAACCGAACTTGGCGACGATTTTCTGGCAGAAGTTGTAAGTCAGTGGGAAAAAACATTCTTTGCCTTTCAATTGCCTGAAACACGTCAGGTTGCTTTACGAACATCGGTGGTGCTTGGTCGGAATGGTGGTGCATTAAAACCATTGATTACGCTGAGCCGGTTTTGGTTGGGTGGCAAGCAGGCAGATGGCAAACAGATTTTCAGTTGGATTCATGAGGAAGACTATTTTCGGATTTTAATGTATCTGTTTGAAAATAATTCGATAAGCGGAATCGTAAATTGTAGTTCGCCCCATCCGCTTTCTAACAAAGACTTTATGCAATATCTTCGAGAAGCTCTTCACGTGGCTGTTGGCATTCCGGCACCGGACTTTGCCATAAAGCTTGGTTCAAAACTAATCGGAATGGAACCGGAGCTTATCTTGAATAGTGTCAATGTATACCCTAAAAAACTTTTGGAAGCCGGTTTTCAGTTCTCTTATCCCGATGCAGATAAAGCATTTGAAAATATATTGAAGTAATGATATACAAAAACTCCCCGATAAATACCAGATTTATCGGGGAGTTTGATTTTAGAATCTTGGTGGCCCATCATTGCCACCACCCGGCATATGAGGGTGATCTCCTCCGGGACCTCCGGGTCCGAATCGTTGGAAGTCACGTCCTTGTCCATCCCTGTTTTTAGCTCCGCCAAAGTCGGCTATTTTGTAAGCAAAACTTAAAAGGAAGTATGAAGGAAGTGTGTTGAACCTGCTGTATTGAATGTAGTTATCACCCACTGTTTGTCTGAAATTCAATTGTTGATGAAGAATGTCATTTATCTTGAATGCTATAACTCCCTTTTTGCTTTTGAATATCGTTTTATCTATTGTTCCGTTCCAGATTAATTGTCTTTGATCCATAGTGGAATAACCTTGCAAGGTTGAAAAATTCAAATCGCTACCGATGTTTATGCTATAAGGTAAACGCACCAAAATATTTGCTGATGCAGTCCAGTCTTTGGTTATTTGTTTTACCGGATTCAAATTATTCAATGCATTCGAATACCTGAAACTACCTTTAGCACCAATTTCAAAGGTTTCCTGAGTTAATGTCAATGACAACTGTTCTCCTGCATTGTATTGGTGAGTATCACTCAAATCGCCCAAAAGCAGGTGGTCGGTATTTATAGTCTGAGAATTCGTGTTTTTTGATGAGTAACCGTAATATTGATTTAAACCGTATGATGTATTGGTCATGAAATGTAATGTCTTTGCAATGATAGGAGTGTTAAACATAATCATACCATTGATACTGTAAGGTATAGAACCTGCATTAACGGTCTGGCTGTATTGTTTTCCTGTCTCGTCATATATACTGTTGGTAACAAGGGCATCCTTGGTTGCCTGAATGTTCAGGTAAGTATTGAATGAAGAAAAAGTTTTATCGTTGAATGCAGAATACATAAGCCTTACATTGTGGCTGAAAGATGGGTTTAAGTCTGGATTACCCACTGTTTCATTCATTTGGTTAGAGTTGTTTCTAACTGGCTGAAGCTGACTGATACTTGGTTGAGAGGTTCGGCCGGTGTAATCAACACGCATAAATTTTTTCTTGTCGAAGTTGTATTGAAAACGCATTGTAGGAGCAAAATTAACTACATACAATGCAGGAACATCGGCTTTAGTGCCATCGCCGTAAATGGTATTGCTTATTGTTTGTGAAGGTTCAACTTTACCTCCCAGGGTGAAATTCCAAAGTTTCTCAACGTGCTTGTAACTCATTTCTAAAGATTCTGTATAAAAATGATTATCAAAGTTGTTGCTGTATGTACTGTCTTTGAGGTTGTAGTTGCTACTGAATGGATCCTTGTTGAATTGATCTTTTTCGGATGTGCTATTTGACAGTCGGGCAGATAATGATGTTTGCAACAAGTTTTTTACATTCCAAAGTGGCTCTACAAACGACAGGTTTAAATTGAAGTTGTATTGATCCGAGTTGCTTTTTGTATATTGATTTATCGTTGAAAGCACATTGGCTGTTGTTTTGTTAGATAGATTATAACCCTCGCTATTGCTTTGGGATACTCCTGTCTGGAAATTTGTAGTTAAAGTACGTCCTTTTTTGGATGTAAACTTATGGCTGTAGATGATATTAATGTTTGCATTGAGCGATGTGGAATTTCCAATATTACTTGAGTTTCCTACGGTAGTAGTATCGTTACCTGTAAGGTAGGAATATCTGCTGTTACTGTTAGAAAACGAACGGTTGTATCCAATGGAAGGTTGAAGTACAATGGTATTCAGTGTATCCGGCTTCCATTCGGCTTCCATTCGTAGGTTAGCGTTGTAATTTTCAGGAGTAGAATTATTGAACGAGTGATTGGTAAACGTTGAACCGGAGAGGTAACTGGTAGTATTGTTTTCGGTAACCGATTCGTTGGTAGAATGATTGAACGATGCATCGCCACCTATCTTTAATTTAGGATTTATTGTCGTGTTATTGTTAGCTCCTAAGTTCTGAGTTTGAGTAATTCCACCGTTTGGATTACCCAATCCCCCTCTGCTACGTCCGCTTCGTGTTGTGTTGGTATTGTTGCCACCACCCAGTATGGCAGTTTGCGAATCGCCATTCATGATACTTACGATACCATTACCATCGTATCGTACATCGTTATTTAAGTCTAATCCTACGCCGCCGTTGATGTTTCCAAAAAGGCCTTTTCTCCTGTTTACTTTGGTAGTCAGGTTGATTATACGTTCTGTATTGTTGTCTTCAAAACCTGTAAGTAAAGCCATATCTGATTTTTGATCCAGTACCTGCACCTTATCTATCATATCCGCCGGCATATTTTTGGTAGCTGTCTCGATATCTCCATCGAAGAACTTCTTGCCATCAACCCGTATTTTTGTTATTGACTGACCGTTTACAGTTATTTTGCCATCTGAACTTACTTCTACACCCGGCATGCGTTTTAATAAATCTTCCACCACGGCATTTTGAACAGTTTTAAATGCCGTTGCATTGTATTCCAGCGTATCGTTTTTTACTACCATCTGAGCTGCTGTTCCTGTTACCTGAACTTCTTTGAGTAAATGGGCATCTTCTTTTAACTGGATATTTTTCAAAATAATATCTTTGTTTGCCATAATAATATTCTGGCGGGAATTTACATAACCTACCATGCTGACAACAACGATGTAATTTCCGGGTTTTACTTTACTCAACATAAAACTTCCTTTAGAATCTGTCAGAGCACCTTGTACCATAGCAGAATCGGGCAGATGCAATAACTTAACAGCCCCCATTTCCAGAGGTAAACCGTTTTTGGCATCAAACACTGTAGATTGGATACTTCGCTGTGCGAAACCGAGCAGACTGCATGAAAAAATGGCGATAGAAATAAGTAGTAACTTTTTCATAAAGGGAAAATTGTACAAATGAATAATTCAGGGGAAACAGATTTTCAATATAAAAAAACAGTGAACAAAAATACTTAATATTGCTGTAACGCTCTTCGGATTTTCATTCACAATCATTGGACTAATACAAAGGTAAAAGGTTTAACTGTAATGAGGTTTTTTGTTTAAAAAATTACATAAAAATAAACTCTCCGATATATTTGAAGTATCGGAGAGTCTGTTTTCATCTAAGGCGAGAGTCTGATTGAAGGTGAATCATTCAGAGTTTTTTATTATCAATCTTTGTCTTCATTGCGAAATAAGCGGGGTAGTTTCTTTTTCCATGCCAATACAAATATGCCAATTGCGTATAGGCCTATATTAAATATCCCGATAGAGAAGATGCCGAAAGAGAAAATACCGGCTGAAAAAATACCAATAGAAAATTCGCCGGCTGCAAATACTCCCGCGGCATAGTTGCCTGATGAGAAATAATTGAAATTGTAATTTCCAATGCAGATTTGATTGCCGTGCAAAGTAACTACCAGTGCACCGATAATTAATAGCGCTACTGCTATTAATAAAATCCAAAGTTTTTTCATTTTGTTGTTGTTGTTTTTGATGAGTTGATAAAATTTGTTCATGTAAATTATGATGCAAAACTATTTCAACTCAGCGATACTGAAAAACTTTAGGGATATTCGGCTACTATTTGTGACGAAGTGCTACATGCGTGACGAATGACAGGTGTTTTGGGGCGAAGCGACGTTATTTATGTCAGTGAATTCAACTTGTCTTTCAGGTTTTTTGAGAAATTTCGCGACACGGGAATCTCGGTGTCGGTATATTTCAACGCCAGCCTTAAGCCCTGCGAATTACCTTTTACGTGAGTGATTTTATTAACGTTAATCAAAAAAGCTCTGTGACATTTCAGTACCGAACTGTGCTGTTCAAGTTGTAATTCAGTTCGTTTCAAAGTAGAGCGCAGAAGAATGCTTTTTAATAGCTTGTCTTTGGTGTAAAATACCTCTATGTAATTTCCACTCGATTCGATATATAAAAGCTGCGAAAGTTCTACTTCAAACCGGTCTTTTTCGTTGTCGGCTAGCAGATTCACAATTTCGCTTCCGGGCGTTTCATCTTTCGGGTGCAGGCTGTTGTTGAATTCCTGAGCCGATTTCAGGTTCTCGGTCAGCAACAGGTTTTGCTGAATTACCGTAACAACAACTATAGGTATAATACCGATAGCAACTGTATATCCCTGAAAAAACAGAAATATATAAAAACTCCATGACCCGTTCAGCCAGGATGCATAGATAGAATTTGCCACTCCGATAGTGAACAGAATCCAAATCTGCCAGATTATTTGTTTTTTTACAGTCCACTCTTTTTTATCAAACCCGTTTTTGGAAAATAATTTGATAATATTCAAATCAAAAATCAACGTTACCAGCGTAACCAACCCAAATCCTGCACCAATAATCGTTTTGTTTCCCTTGTAATCTGCAAATCCGAAGGGTTGAAAAACGAGCATAAACAGTCCTATAAATATACTGATTGAAATAACAATCTTCCATTTATAGACAGCTTTTGGATAAGGTTGATTGAGGTATTCTTTTATCATTTGTGTGGAATTTTCCGGTTTAATTTTCTGGGTGCAAATATACTCATTATTTGTTTAACGAAAAATGCAGCGGAAGCACAGCAACCAACTTTTTTACCCTCGAATAAGGAAAAGGTTGTTGGGGAGTAGGAGGGAGGGGCTGAAAACTAGAATTAGCAAGCCTCCCTTCGGGCACTTCCCTTAAAAAGGAAAGATCACCCCAATGCTGGAATTTGAACAAGATGAAATGTACTCTAAGCTTAGCGTTTCATAAATGTCCCCTTTTAAAAGGGGACGAGCGTAGCGGAGGGGTTAGAAACAACAAACTCCCCGATGCAAAGCTGCATCGGGGAGTCTTATTATATTCTTGATTTTAAAATTTGTTTCAGTATTTATTTGTTTTTATTTTGGCGGTTTCGGTGACCCATACCTATTCCTTCGCCACGGCTTCCGTTTCGGGCATGTATTGCCATGGGGCTGAATGTGCGTGTTCCTGATTTATACATCATACTCTTTTCGTAAGCTGCTTTTATTTTAGCCCAGTTATTTTTACTGATAACCATTTTACTCCCGGATATGGCATCTTGTCCTATCCGGTCAATCAATTTTAGTAACGACATAATTAGAAATTTAAAAGTTCAACATATGGAAAACTATTCACTTTTCCTAAAACAATTGTCTTTCAAAATTAGTTGATGAGTTATTTAAATTATCATTTCTTTTAATCATTTTTGGAATTCTGAATAAAAAAAACTTCCCGATACGCTATCGCATATCGGGAAGTTTTATATTTCCCCTCTCCTTGAGGAGAGGGGTTAGGGGTGAGGTTTATTTTGCCATTTCCACAGCCACAGCCACTTGTACAGTAGCTCCAACCATTGGGTTGTTACCCATTCCAAGGAATCCCATCATTTCCACGTGAGCCGGAACTGAAGAAGAACCTGCGAACTGAGCATCACCGTGCATACGTCCCATAGTATCGGTCATACCATAAGAAGCAGGACCGGCACCCATGTTATCAGGGTGAAGAGTACGTCCGGTACCACCACCTGAAGCCACAGAGAAGTATTTTTTACCTTGTTCGATACATTCTTTTTTGTATGTACCGGCTACAGGGTGTTGGAAACGTGTTGGGTTAGTTGAGTTACCGGTAATCGATACGTCAACACCTTCGGCACGCATAATAGCTACACCTTCGCGAACATCGTCAGCACCGTAACATTTTACAGCAGCACGAGGGCCGTCAGAATATGCTTTAGTACGAACCACTTTCAATTCGCCTGTGTAGTAATCAAATTCAGTTTGAACATACGTAAATCCATTGATACGGGAAATGATCATGGCTGCATCTTTTCCTAATCCGTTCAAGATAACACGTAAAGGTTCGTTACGAACTTTGTTAGCCGACAAAGCGATGCCAATAGCACCTTCAGCAGCAGCAAATGATTCGTGTCCTGCAAGGAATGCAAAACATTTAGTTTCGTTGCGAAGCAACATGGCAGCCAGGTTACCGTGGCCAATACCAACTTTGCGGTCTTCGGCTACTGAACCCGGGATACAGAATGCCTGCAAACCAATACCGATTGCTTCTGCAGCATCAGCAGCAGTGGTACAACCTTTTTTGATAGCAATAGCTGTACCTACAACGTAAGCCCATTTTGCATTTTCGAATGCAATATTTTGGATAGATTCACAAATCTTGTAAGGGTCGATGCCTTTAGCGTCACAAATTGCTTTGGCTTCGTCGATATCTTTGATACCGTATGTATTAAGAGCCGCGTTAACTTTATCGATACGACGGTCATAACTTTCAAATAGTGGCATAATTTTTAAATTTGAAGATAAGTTAATTGGGTAATTAGTTAATTGATCATTGACTGTCAACTAATAACTGTCAACTGTCAACTGATTTGACTATTCGTGGCGAGGATCGATATATTTCGCAGCGTTGTCAAAGCGACCGTATTTGCTGGTCGATTTTTTCAAAGCTTCGTTTGCATCTACACCTTTTTTGATCAAGTCCAACATAGGACCTACGCGTACGAATTCGTATCCACAAGCTTCTCCGTCTTCGTCCAATGCCATACGGCTGATATAGCCTTCGGCTAATTCCAGGTAACGAACACCTTTTTTGTTTGTGCTGAAAGTTGTTCCAACTTGTGAGCGCAAGCCTTTACCCAAATCTTCCAAACCTGCTCCGATTGGCAGACCACCTTCAGAGAAAGCTGATTGTGTGCGTCCGTAAACGATTTGAAGGAATAATTCGCGCATTGCTACGTTGATAGCGTCACACACTAAGTCGGTATTCAATGCTTCAAGAATAGTTTTTCCGGTAAGAATTTCTGCAGCCATAGCAGCTGAGTGAGTCATACCTGAACAACCGATTGTTTCAACTAAAGCTTCTTCGATAATACCTTCTTTAACGTTCAAAGTCAGTTTACATGCGCCTTGTTGCGGAGCACACCAACCCACACCGTGAGTTAAACCTGAAATGTCTTTTATTTCTTTCGATTTTACCCATTTGCCTTCTTCAGGTATGGGAGCTGGTCCATGATTTGGGCCTTTTTTTACAACACACATGTGTTCTACTTCGTGCGAATAAATCATACTTTTCTTGTTTAGTTAATATATTGATTACGTAAAAATTTCTTTAATTGAATTCGACCACAAAAGTACGTTTTTTTTATTGTTTTGCAATGAAGTTTTATACTCAAAATGTAGATAATATTGAACATTTTTCAGAGTATTTTGTTAAGACTTAAAAAGCATCATGTTGATGTTCCCAACTTTATAATTCAAATAAGGAATATGCTTAGTTTTCATCGAATTAATAGTGTGTCCGATCCGTTTTTTGCTAATTTATTCAATTTGTATGCACTGGTTTTTCCTTCCGCAGAACGAAGGAGTTGGGCTGGTCTTGAGTATGAATTAAATTACGAAAAACGATTTTATGCTCATGCAATACTCAAAGATGAAAAATTTGTGGGCTTGTTAAATTACTGGGTGTTTGACAGGTTTTATTATATCGAACATTTTGCAATGACACCTAATGCGCGTGGGCAACATATTGGAACAGAAGCTATGGAGATGTTTAAATCTTTGACCAAACTTCCAATAGTTTTCGAAGTGGAAATGCCTACTGATTCTACATCCATCCGGCGGATACAATTTTATGAAAGGCTTGGTTTTACTGTTCTTTCGCACAATTATGCTCAACCACCTTACGAGGGAGATGGATTTTTGTTATCTATGCAATTGATGTGTAACGATAAGCATTTTGCAAAAACTCATTTTGACATGATTAAAGAAAATCTTTATACTCATGTGTATCATTATGAGGTAGAAGCAGAAAAGGAAGATGATTAATTTTCCAATTATTTGCCTGATATAAATTTCCAGGCTAACCACACCATTCCACCCACTCCTGTTTCGAGTGATTTTTCGTCAATCTGAAAAGTACTGCTGTGAAGTCCGCCTGTGTTGGCATTAATTTCTCCTTTTACTCCGAAACGAAAGAAGCAGCAAGGGTATTTCTGCGAAAAAAAACCAAAATCTTCGGAAGTCATTCGGACTTCAAGTGCTGTAATGTTCTCTTCACCGACCCATTCTGCGGCAAATTCACGTGCTTTTGAGGTAATTGTCTCGTCGTTTTCGACACATGGATAGCCGTCGGGGATGTCTGTCTCGGCAGTGCAGCCGTATGCAGCACAGGTTTCTTTGATAATTCTGCGAATATGTTCTTTAGCTTTGATGCGCCATTTTTCATCGAATGTACGGAATGTTCCCGAAAGAAGTACTTCATTCGGAATTACATTGGTAGCCCCATTGGCAATCAGTTTGCCAAACGTCAGCACCATGGGTGTAAGAGGATGGCAAAGCCGGCTTCTGACTTGTTGTAACGCAACTATGGTTTGTGAGGCAGCCAATACAGTATCGTTGCAAAGATGAGGTAAAGCTCCGTGTCCACCTTTACCGTGAATTTTTAAATGAATTTCGTCAGCCGAAGCCATTATTTTTCCGGATAGAAACCCCATTTTTCCGGTTAAAAAATCGATAGACACGTGTTGAGCCAGTATGATTTCGGGTTTAAGTTCATCGAATAAGCCATCTTCAAGCATGAGATATGCACCCCCTGGTGCCTTTTCTTCTCCCGGCTGAAAAATCAGTAATATCGTTCCTTCAAAATCGTTTTTCAGTTGTTGAAGAATCTTAGCAGCACTAAGCAAGCAGCTTACGTGAGCATCGTGTCCGCAAGCATGCATTATGTTTTCATTCGTTGATTTCCATGGAATATCTACAGTCTCACAAACAGGCAATGCATCCATATCAGCCCGTAACGCAATTACTTTCTTATGTGGATTACGTCCTTCAATCTTTCCCAAAATACCGGTTCCACCTATTCCTGCCCGAAAAGGAATACCTGCTTTTTTTAATTCGGTTTGGATGAATTGTGCTGTCTCAAATTCATGAAATGAAAGTTCGGGATGAGCATGCAGATGATGATAGCAATTAATGGCATAATTGTTGTTTTCTGCTATAAGTCGCTGAATTTGTGATTTCATATGCTTCTTTTCTTTGTCTGACAAAGGTAGCTATTTTTTGATAGCCATTGAACGTTGTTTTGACATGAGATTATGTAATTTGAAATTGATTTCTGATATTTTAAATATCGTATCAGGGTAATAGACTCTTATAATTGTTTTCTTAACTAAAATTAAAGAGATATATTAATTATTTCGGAAGAATGAGCGACATTTTTTATATTTTTGCATGTCTCAACCGAGATTCTGATTTATTCTTAATATAATTAATTAATTTTGTAAATATGAAAAAGTATAGTCTCTTATTGGTATGTTTGGTGTTTTCTTTTGTTGCAATGGCGCAAAAACCACAAATTAATTTTGAAGTAAAAACCCATGACTTTGGAAAAATTAATGAAAAAGATGGTCCTGTTACTTATGTGTTTGAATTTGTGAATAAGGGTGATGCTCCTTTGGTAGTTAGCCGGGTGCAGGCTTCGTGCGGTTGTACAACTCCAACGTGGACAAAAGAACCTGTTGAACCAGGTAAAAAAGGCATGATTACCGTTACTTATAATGTAACAGGCAGACCGGGCATGTTTACCAAAACAATTACAGTATATACCAATGATAGTCAGGAACAAGCTGTGTTGATTATTAAAGGTGAAGTTATTCCAATTCCAAAACAGGCAGAAGTAAAAAAATAGTATCATCTGCTTCGGAGTTAGAACTTTTGCAGGTAAAAAGTTATGAAAAAGTATAATTTGTTGTTCGTTTGCCTTCTTTTTTCATTAGTGGCTATGTCTCAAAAAGCAGGAATTGCTTTTGATGTGAAGTCACATGATTTCGGAAAAATCAAGGAAGAAGATGGTAAAGTTACCTATATTTTTAATTTTGTAAATAATGGGAAAGGTCCTTTGGCAGTACACAGAGTACAGGCTTCATGTGGCTGTACAACGCCTACCTGGACTAAAGAGCCGATAGAGCCCGGGAAAAAAGGTTCAATAACGGTTACTTATAATCCTACCGGACGCCCCGGCACATTTACAAAAAACATAACTGTTTATAGCAATGCTTTGGATGAACAGATTACTCTGACTATTCATGGAGAAGTTATTCCAAAGCAATCCGGCGATAACTCTGCTTATACCTTTATTGTTTCAGGACTTGCATTGAGGTCTAAGATTATTCAAATGAATAATGTAGATAAAGGCAGAGCACAAACCAGGGTGTTGGATATTCAAAATACAACAAAAGGAGTTCTCAGACCTTCGATTGAAAATCTTCCATCGTACTTAACTGCAACTGTTTTACCCGAAACTTTGAAGCCCGATGAAGACGGTAAGATTACGTTTACTTTTAATTCAAAAAACTGTAATCAATGGGGACCTGTTTCGGACGAAGTTTATTTAAGTCTGAATGGATCAAAAAGATTTACAGATGATTCTAAAATTATTGTGGTAAGCAATATTGTTGAAGACTTTAGTAAACTGACATTAGATCAAAAACATAAATCACCTGTTATTGAAATACCGGTAAGAGAATTGGATTTCGGAACAGTTAAGCCGGGTTCGAAAAAATCGGGTAAGCTTAAAGTGATAAATAAAGGTGTGAATACGCTCGAAATAAGAAGACTGATTAATAACAATAAAGAATTGTTGGTTAAAACGTCGAAGGGCAGTATTGGAAGTGCTAAAAAGTCTGATATAATTGTAAATCTCAATACAAAAAACTTAACTGAAGCTGAATATAAAAAATCATTTACAGTGCAAACTAATGATCCTGAGAATAGTTTTATAATTATTGTTGTTAGTTGGATAGTTAAGAAATAGAAGTTATAGTCAAAAATAAATTGAATTTTAAATTTAAAGAGCCAGGATTTATATTAACTTCTTGGCTTTTTAAGTCTCTGATAATATGCATTACAAACATAATGAACATCCCGAGAATGATCCTTCTTACAAAGGGTTAAGCGTGAATGAAGGTGTAGAATCTGCTCCAATGGTTAATCCGTATAAGCAACCGACTCGAAAACGTCGACAATTTAGTGCATCCGAGTTTGTTGCCGGTATTTTGGCAGGCGACATTTCTATGTTAAGTCAGGCGGTTACGTTGGTTGAGAGCTCGTTGCCGGAACATCAGCTTATTGCGCAGGATGTAATTGAGAAATGTCTTCCTTATGCCGGAAATGCTGTTCGGTTAGGGATAACTGGCGTTCCGGGTGCCGGTAAAAGCACTTTTATCGAAGCTTTGGGAATGCATTTAGTCCGTGGCGGTAAGAAGTTGGCTGTTTTGGCTATTGATCCAAGCAGTGAACGTTCGAAGGGAAGTATTCTGGGGGATAAAACCCGCATGGAAGAACTTTCTGTGGCTAAAAACGCCTTTATCCGACCTTCACCCTCGGCAGGTTCGCTGGGTGGAGTGGCTCGCAAAACCCGTGAAAGCATTATTCTTTGCGAGGCTGCTGGTTTTGATACAATTTTTGTTGAAACGGTAGGAGTGGGACAGTCGGAAACTTCGGTTCATTCAATGGTCGATTTCTTCTTGCTGATTCAATTAACCGGTGCCGGTGATGAATTGCAGGGCATTAAACGTGGTATTATGGAAATGGCTGATGGTATTGCCATAAATAAATGTGATGGATCTAACATTGATAAAGCAAAAGTTGCAAAAGCTCAATATCAAAATGCTTTGCATCTTTTCCCTCCACACGAATCAGGCTGGTCGCCTGAAGCAATTACTTGCTCGTCGGTCGAATTGAATGGCATCCCTGAGGTTTGGAATATGGTTGAACGATATATTGAGTTTGTAAAGTCAAACGGTTTTTTTGAAGTAAAGCGCAATTCCCAATCCAAATATTGGATGTACGAAACCATTAATGAACAATTAAAAGCGAACTTTTATCAAAATACAGAGATTCAAAGCATACTGATTGACAGCGAGAAGCGAGTCCTTTTGAATGAAATAAGCTCATTTGTTGCAGCTAAGAACTTGTTAGATAAGTATTTTGGAGGGATGAATGATTAGTTTGTAAAGCCCGTAAAGTTTAAAGTCCATACTTTTTCTTTATAAACTTTACTTCTTTATAAACTGTATAAACGTAATAACTTTCAACTCTCTCTAATGGAATTAAATGTAATTTATAACCAGTCATGCCTCGAAGGATTAAAACAACTTCCGGATGAGTGTGTGGATATGATATTTACTGATCCTCCATATTATCAGTATCGGGCTCAAAATGTACAAGGATTGAAAAATCATAAAGATGTAGTCACAGAGTTCGAGTTCGATGGTTTTGATTCGGAAGAACAATATCTACAGTTTATGGAAGAAGTGTTGGGAGAATGCTTTCGTGTCTGCAAGCCCGGAGCTGCCGGATATTTGTGGTGTGGCGATGATTTTGTTTCGTTTTTCAATCGAATGGTGGAACGAGTTGGTTTTCAATTTAGAAAAGTAATTCACTGGCATAAAACAAATCCGTTTCCGGCTATTTATACCCGAAAAATGTACGGTAACAGTATGGAATTGTTGGTCCATTTTTCGAAAGGCTCGCCCAAAACATGGAATCATAAGCCGGTGAATGATATGCATAATTTTATTCAAACTCCAATTTGCATGGGTAAAGAGCGAACCAAGCATAAAACCCAGAAACCCTTAAAGGTTTGTCTTCCATTTATTGAAATCAGCAGCAATGAGGGTGATTTAATACTCGACCCGTTTATGGGTTCCGGAAGTACCGCAGTAGCAGCAAAAATGCTAAAGCGCAATTTTATTGGATATGAATTGTGTGACGATTTTTGTATTATAGCCAATGATAGATTGAACAATATACTTTAATAGTAGCTTGTTTTAAACAAAAAAAACCGAACTGTTTAGCTCGGTTTTTTTTTATATTGTTATTGGCTGATACTGTTTAATATCCCCATCTCAGATATATGGATCCCCACGTAAATCCAGCACCAAAAGCAGTCAGAATGATGTTGTCACCCTTCTTGAATTTATTTTGGGCTTCCCATATTCCAAGTGGAATTGTTGCTGCTGAAGTGTTTCCGAAATGATCGATGTTGATAATCACTTTTTCATATTCAATACCGGTACGTTGAACAACTGCATCTATAATACGAAGATTTGCCTGATGTGGAATTAACCAGGAAATATCATCTTTTGAAAGATTGTTCTTTGCCATGATTTCAGCCGAAACTTCTGCCATATCAGTTACCGCATGCTTATATACGTAAGCACCTTCCTGATAAGTATAATGTAGTTTCTTTTCTATAGTTTCATGAGTTGCAGGCATGGCTGAACCACCTGCTTTGATATGAAGATGTTTCATTCCAACTCCATCTGTACGCAAAATAGAATCAAGCACCCCATATTCTTCGCTTGTAGGCTCAAGCATTACTACGCCGGCTCCATCTCCAAATAAAGGAGCGGTTGTACGGTCGGTATAATCGGTAATTGAAGACATTTTATCTGCTCCGATTATAAGTATTTTTTTATAACGACCAGATTCTATGAAACTAGCACCTGTTGTTAGTGACACGATAAACCCGGAACATGCAGCTTGTAAATCAAATGCCAATGCGTTTTTGATTCCAACTTTCTCTGCGGCCATTGATGCACATGAAGGATATATATGATCGGCAGTAGTTGTACCACAGATTACTAAGTCAATCTCTTCCGGTTTTGTACCGGTTTTAGCAAACAAGTCCTCAATTGCCTTAGCAGCTAAGAAAGAAGTTCCTGTATTCTCATCTTTTAAAATGCGACGTTCTTTTATACCAACCCGGGATGTTATCCATTCATCGTTGGTGTCCATCATAGTGCTAAGTTCTTCGTTATTAAGAATGTAGTCTGGAACGTATCCACCAACACCAGTAATAACTGCTCTAATACTAGACATATTTAATTTATTAGGTATATAAAAATCAAGCCCTAAAGGGTGAATTTAGAGCTCAATTGATTATTTGAAAATATTGATTAAAATAATGTCTTTGTTAAACTGTTGCCAATTTTTCAATTGCCAATTTACCTCTGTAGTAGCCACATTCGCCGCAAACAGTGTGATAAATATGTACAGCTCCGCAATTTGAGCAATTTGCTAATGTTTGAGGTATAGCTTTATAATGCGTTCTTCTTTTTCTTGCTCTTTGTTTCGAGATCTTTCTCTTAGGATGTGCCATCTTAGTTGTTTATTTAATTGTTTTCTGTTATGTTTTGCAAACCATCCCATCTCGGGTCAGTTTGAACTTCTTCTGTTGTAAAATCGTCGTCATCATCAAATTCCAGCGATGAATTGTCATCGTCTGTGTCATCTTTCTGACGAGTAATGTGTTTTTTTAGTTTGACAACCATTGTTTTGTTGCACTCACCGGTTGCATGTACATGTTTAATTGGTATATTTAATACAATAAACTCGTATAAAAACCAGGCAACATTAATAGCTCCTTCATTTTCAGGAACAATTACAATTTCATCTTCTTCGGCAAATTTGTCTCCAAACTTAACTTGTAATTTTTCTTTGTAGTGGATCGGTTGTTCCATGTCATCCAGGCATCTGTCGCATGGAATAGTTATAGAACCATCAAGCTGAAATTGTAGTTCAAAAGTGTTCAGTTTTTTATGAACGCTGACTTTTGACTTCACATTTCCTCTTTGTACCTCGGGGCTATCAATTTTTTTGAAATAGGCATCATCAAGGTCATACTCGATTACGCGTGTCTCGTCATTAATATCCTTTAATACCAGATTATATAGCTCGAATTTTGACATTATTCACTTTACATTTAAAACCGCGCAAAGGTACAAAAATATGTTCTATTACAAAATACTTTCTTTTTTATTTTATCAATATTATTCTAAAAAATCAATTTATAGCTGAGTTTGCTGTGTCTAAATCCTTTGTAAGTAGTTTATAGAACTTGTTTTGTTACTATTTTACTTATAATTTGTTCTTAAAACAATTCTAAATACTGTTCCGATATTTATTTCCGATTGTTTCACAAATATCTTTCCTCCATGATATTCTTCAATAATGCGTTTTGCCAGTGAAAGTCCTAATCCCCAACCTCTTTTTTTTGTTGTAAATCCGGGAGTAAACACAACCTTAAATTTACGTCGATCAATACCTTTTCCGGTGTCTTTTATGTCGATAAATATATCGTTGTTTTTTGAAAGAACAGAGATATCAATACTCCCGATTCCATTCATCGCGTCAATGGCATTTTTACACAAATTCTCAATAACCCATTCAAAAAGAGGTACATTTAGTTTGACGAAAATGTGTTCGTCGGTTGGGAAATGACATTGTATAGCTACTTTTTGTGACGATCGCTTTGTCATGTATTGCACGGCATTCAGAAGAGTTTCATTTAAACTTTCTAGTTGCAAATCAGGTTTGGATCCTATCTTCGAAAATCGCTCTGCTATTATTCCCAAACGATTTACATCCTTTTCCATTTCCCCGATTAGATTATCTTCCTTATGTCGCATTTTGAGTAAATCTACCCAGGCAAGTAACGATGAAATCGGGGTTCCAAGTTGATGAGCAGTTTCTTTAGAAAGTCCCACCCATACCTGGTTTTGTTCAGCCTTTTTTGTGCTCGAAAAGGCAAAAAACGCAATCAGTATAAACGCTATGATAACACTTAGTTGGATGAATGGAAAATAATATAATTGCTTGAGAAATAATGAATCATCGTAGTATAAATATTGTTTTGTGTCATCAAATTTCAATTCTATAGGGAAATTTTTAGCTCTTAACCTGTTAATTTCTTTTTTGTAAAAATCCGGAATATCTATTTTAGGTTCATTTATATTTCGTGTAAAAAGAACCTGATTATTTGCATCTGTGTAGATAATGGGAATAGTTGTATTGCCTTCGATGATTTTAATGATTAAATCAAGATTTGTATGTTCATCTGCCAGATTTGATTGTCTTATTGCTTCAGCCCAGATTTCTACTTTTTTCCTTTCTTCCAGAGCCAGCGAATTGGCCAATCGATTTGTAAATAAAGTGGAAACAGATACAATACCAATAGCTAACACAATGAAAATAAATTTCAATGGCTGAAATATTTCGTATACCTTATTGATGTTGAGCATAAAGAGATGACCGGATTGTAATGGAATAGCTTTTTCTGTTGAAACGTCAAATATACTAAAAAAGTATGAATCAAAAGTTTGATTTTACATATGCATAAATTATCGTATCTTTGCAGAAAATACATTGTAATGCTATTGGTTGGTGCTAATAAAACACAGAATACCGATAGCTATAACTGACTATCCCATGCATAAATCCGGTTTTGTAAATATTGTAGGCAATCCAAACGTTGGTAAATCAACCTTGATGAATGCCTTAGTAGGTGAGCGAATTTCTATTATAACTTCTAAGGCTCAGACTACTCGTCATCGTATTTTGGGAATTGTAAACGGTGAAGATTTTCAAATAGTATATTCGGATACTCCCGGTGTATTGAAACCAAATTATCGACTTCAGGAGTCTATGCTTAAGTTTTCGCGTTCTGCTTTGACTGATGCTGACGTGTTGCTTTATGTGACAGATGTTTTTGATTCGTACGAAAAAAATGAAGACTTTGTAGAAAAAGTAAAGCTAAATCCTGCGCCACTTTTACTCATTATCAATAAAATAGATTTGATTGATGAAGATAAGTTAATTGTTTTGGTCGAAAAGTGGAAAGAATTGTTGCCCCGTGCTGAGATTTATCCTGTTTCGGCTTTGGAAAAATTCAATATTGATTCACTATTTAGTCGGATTAAGGATTTATTGCCCGAATCTCCGCCATTTTTCGACAAAGATCAATTGACAGATAAACCGGCAAAATTCTTTGTTACCGAGATTATCCGTGAGAAAATTTTAATGAATTATGAAAAGGAAATTCCTTATTCGGTGGAAGTGGAAGTTGAACAATTCCAGGAAGATGAAAGATTGATTCGTATCAATGCGGTAATTTATGCTGAGCGCGATTCACAAAAAGGAATTTTGATTGGTCATGGCGGCAAATCGCTCAAAAAAGTTGGAACAGAAGCACGAAAGGACATGGAGCTGTTTTTTGATAAAAAAGTTTTTTTAGAATTATTCGTTAAGGTTGAAAAGGACTGGCGAAATAAAGACACAAAACTTCGCGGTTTTGGGTATAGTTTAGACTAATTTTTCTGAACTAAAATATAGTAAATTTGTTTTATACAAGTAGGTGATTCTTATCTTATTATAGCCGTAATGTAAATATTGAACGATTGAATATTCGTTCTCTGTCAAACAGTTTATTTGTAATAAATTCAAAAACAAAATGTTATGAAAAATCAGGTAGGTCTTATTGCAGCATTCTTGGGTGGTGCAATTGTTGGTGGAGCATTGGGTTTGTTGTTTGCTCCCGAAAGTGGTGACGAAACTCGTAAGAAAATTGTGGATGCACTTGAAAAGAGGGGCATTAAATTGAGTAAAACTGAAATGGAAGATTTGGTAGATGAAATTAAATCTCAAGTTTCTGCCGAAGAAAAATGACTTATTAAATTCACAGAGCAATGATTAATACGCAAGAACCTGTTGAAAACTTCCAGCAACTTTACGAGGATGTAAAGAAGTATGTTCTTTTGCAGACTGAATATGTAAAAGTTGAATTCGTAGAGAAACTGACAATTTTATTGTCAACTCTGTTGATCATCACTCTGATTGTTGTTTTAGCAATTATAGCTTTGTTTTATTTATTTTTTTCAATAGCTTATGCTGTTGAGCCTTTTGTTGGGAGTTTAAGTCTAAGTTTTGGTATTATTTCACTTATTTATGTTGGATTAATAGGTTTGCTGATTTTACTTCGTAAACGAATAATTATCAATCCATTGGTTAAGTTTCTTTCAAATTTGTTCTTGTCTAAAAATCAATAAGTATAAGTTATGGAAATTGTTCCGGCTTCAACTTCAAAGAAAAAAGAAGTAGGTTTAAATGAATTAATACTGCGTAAAGCAGAATTAAAACAACAGATTCAGAATCAAAAACTACTAATTACGTCTTCTTCCCAAAAGCTGTTTTCTCCGGCTTCAATATCATCATATATTTTTGGCTCGGTTCGAAAAAGTTTGAATTTGGTTGATGGGCTGATGATAGGATTTAAAATGATACGTACAATAAGGAGGCTTATTCATAGGTTTAGATAATCAATTTACCAGTAATAAATTATAGAAAAGAGACGGATTATTTTCCGTCTTTTTTGTTTGTGTAGAGTTTATGAAAAAAATAATTGTACATTTGTTTGTAATTTTCATTCGGTTTGTTAATGAGTTAATATATTAAATATGATAGAATTAAATGGAAAGTGTTAAATCTATTTTTCGTATAGGCAATGGTCCTTCAAGCAGTCATACTATGGGTCCAAAAGTGGCTGCAGAGCAATTCAGAAGCCAAACTCTTGAAGCAGTTTCGTATAAAGTAAGTTTATACGGTAGTTTGGCGGCAACCGGTAAAGGGCATTTTACCGATAAAGCCATTGCAGATTCACTTTCACCTGTTGCAGTAGAATTTGGCTGGTTTCCCGAAATTGTTTTGCCATTTCATACCAATGGCATGAAATTCGAAGCTTTTGATGTAAATAATGGCTTGATAAAAGATTGGGTGGTTTATAGTGTAGGTGGTGGCAAGATTGCAGATGAAAACTCGTATTTAACCGAAAATCACGTTTATGAACATCATACATTTTCCGAAATACTACCGTTTGTCGAAAACAGAGGTAAAACTTACTGGGAGTACGTTCAGGATCATGAAGAATCGGATTTGTGGGATTACCTGAACGAAGTGTGGAAGACGATGCAGCAATCCGTTTCAGAAGGGCTTGATAATGATGGGGTTTTGCCCGGAGAACTGAATTTGAGACGAAAAGCAGCTTCTTACTGGGTGAAAGCAAAAAGTTATAAAGTAAGTTTACAGAACCGTTGTTTGATTATGTCTTATGCTCTGGCGGTGGCTGAACAAAATGCTAGTGGTGCAAAAGTAGTTACAGCACCAACATGTGGTTCTGCAGGCGTTTTGCCCGCTATTTTATTCCATTTGAAAAATTACCATGAATTTTCGGATAAAAATATACTTCAGGCTTTAGCAACAGCAGGTTTGTTTGGTAATGTTTAAAGCAAATGCGTCAATTTCGGGTGCAGAAGTGGGATGCCAGGGCGAGATTGGCTCAGCTTGCGCCATGGCTGCTGCAGCTTCCAATCAGGTTTTTGGTGGAAGTCCGCAACAAATTGAATATGCAGCTGAAATGGGTTTGGAACATCACCTTGGTTTAACTTGCGACCCTGTTTGCGGATTGGTTCAGATTCCATGCATTGAACGAAATTCATTTGCTGCTTTACGTGCGCTGGATGCCAATCTGGCTTCGATGCTTTCTGATGGAAAGCATATTATCAGTTTCGATAAAGTGGTAGAAACAATGCGATTGACGGGAAAAGATTTACCAAGTTTGTATAAAGAAACTTCTCTTGGAGGATTGGCTAAGATAGGAAAGCCCGGTACGGATATGTGCTGAAATAGATTTCAGAGGAAGAATTAAGACAAAAGATTAAAGAACAAAGATAATTGTGGTATGTAACAATTATCAAATCATCTAATTACCACATTACCAAATCATAGCATCATCACATTAAATCTCATATACTGTCATGTCTTCGCCCAAAATAGTCTTTTCGAAAACGGCTTTTGCCTCGTCGAGCAATTCGTTTTGATGAACATAACGCGCTGAGTAATGTCCGATAATTAGTTTTTTTACGTTAGCTTTTAGTGCAATAGTTCCGGCCTGACGGGCAGTGGAATGTTCGGTTTGTCTTGATCGGATATGTTCGTCTTCCATAAATGTTGCTTCGTGATAGAGGCAATCTACATCCCTGATTATTGGAATTATTTTTTCAGAATACGCCGTGTCGGAGCAATATGCAAAACGCTTTGGCGGATTTCCAGCCTTGGTCAGCTGTTCGTTTGGGATTATTTCACCATCTTCAGTTTCGAAATCATCGCCTTGCTTTATTTTGGGTATTCGCCAGGTAGGAATTTTGTAAAAATCAATCATCTCACGAATGATATGTCTGTCGCGAGGCTTTTCCTCGAAAAGAAAGCCACAACATGGCACACGATGTTTTAGTGGAATGGAGTAAACCAAAATTGAGCGGTCTTCGAATATAAGCTCGTTTTTTCGTGGGTTGATGGAGTGAAAAATAACCTTGAAAGGTAACTCAGCACAAAAATATTGAAGCTGAGGTTGCATTATTTTTTCCAGGTCAGGTTGAGCATGAATATGAAGTTCGGCAGTTCGGTTGAGCATTCCGAAAGTGGAAATAAGTCCCATTAAACCAAAGCAATGATCGCCGTGCAGATGTGAAATAAATATATGACCAAGTCGATTGGTTTTAACGCCCGTTTGGCACATGCGGATTTGAGATCCTTCTCCGCAATCAATCAAATATTGCTTGTCCCTGATTTCTAATAATTGCGAACTTGGAAAATTTTTTCGGGTTGGCATAGCCGAGCCACAACCTAAAATGGTGAGAGTTGCTTTTTGCATGTAAGTTTTATCTGTCGGCTTTCAATAAGCTGAATATAACTAAATCAACAAAACCACGGCTATGAAGTTCACCGTCGCGCTCTATTCCTTCGCGTTTGAACCCCAATCTTAGTGGAATTTGTTGGCTTTTCAGATTATGTTCGGCAGCTTTTATTTGAATACGATTTATATCCATTTCATCAAAAGCATAGCTAATCAGTGTTTTGCACGAACAAGTAATAATTCCTTTGTGTTGAAAAGCTTCTGAAAGCCAATATCCGATTTCAGTTTTTTTATTATCCGTATCGGTATCTTTGAGTCCAACTAATCCTACAAATTGATTTTGATAATATATGGCGCAGGTGAGATCTTTCCTTTCTGAATTTAAGTATTCCTCAATAAAACTATGGGTAAACGATATTTCGTGGGTATGCTCAACGAAAGGAAGCCACTCTGAGAGGTAATCACGTTCGTTAGTTATCGTGTTGAAAATAACTTCAGTATCTTCCAACCCAATTTCTTTTAAGCGAATATTGGTATCCACAACGATAATTCTTGATCCACCCATTAATTGAAATTTTAAATTCTGGTTTTTTCTTTCAATTTAAAGTCTCTTCCGAGGTATTTTTCACGTACAACCGGATTGTCTGCCAATTCCTTTGATGTTCCCTGAAACAAAATGCGACCCTCGAAAAGTAAGTATGCCCGGTCGGTAATGGTCAATGTTTCGTCAACATTATGGTCGGTAATCAGGATGCCTATATTTTTATCCTTTAACTTCCAGACAATATCCTGAATGTCCTGAACAGCAATAGGATCCACGCCTGCAAAAGGCTCATCGAGCATAATAAACCGAGGTTCGATAGCCAGACAACGTGCAATTTCGGTACGACGTCGTTCACCACCCGAAAGACGGTCACCGATATTCATGCGGACATGCTCTAGATTAAATTCGGCAATGAGGGTTTCAAGTTTTATTTTTTGATCGGCTTTACTGAATTTGGTCATTTCAAGTACCGATTTGATATTATCTTCTACTGTCATTTTCCGGAAAACTGAAGCCTCCTGAGCCAGATAACCGATACCACTTTGAGCGCGTCGGTACACCGGATATTTTGTAATATCCACATCATTCAGGAAAATTTTCCCAGAGTTTGGAGTAACCAAACCGGTAGTCATATAAAAAGTGGTTGTTTTTCCTGCGCCGTTAGGACCTAATAATCCTACAATTTCTCCTTGTTTTACATTGATGGATACATCGTTAACTACAGTGCGTTTACCGTATTTTTTGAATAAGTGTTCGGTGCGTAACACCATATTGTCGTTTGTCATAAGCTATGATTAGAAGCACAAAAGTACACTTTTTTGTAACGATATACAAAACGAAATTTTAAAAATATGTAACATTCGGTTATTCGTTGCTTTTTATTCAACAACAGGATGGAAATAGGGACAGGGTCAGGCAGGTACAGAGAATAATATCGCACGTTTATGGTATATAAAATACTGTTATAATGGTATTTCATTGCGTGAATTCTCACCGTATCTTTGTATCGTAAAATTATAAAGTATGAATTATGAAAACAACAGCATTTTGCCCTATATCCGATAAAAGAATTGATGAACACGTTGCCCGCTTGAATGGTGGTTTTACGGTGTTACTACTAATATTGTTTCTGGTTTTTGGAAACTTAGTGCCGATTCTTTTTTTGTTTGTTGATTTTGCTTTACGTTCAGGTAATTTATCCCGATACAGCGTATTATCGTTTCTCTCCCGATCCATTGTCAAATCGTTGGGTTCAAAACCCCTGTTGATTGATGCCGGACCCAAGATCTTTGCAGCACGAATAGGTTTAGTTTTTAATATAGCAATAATTTTCTCTTTTCTGGCAGGATTAAATAATCTTGCATTCGTATTTACCGGAGTCTTTGCGACGTTTGCATTTCTTGAATCTGCTTTTGGGATTTGTGTCGCATGTCTTATTTACCCGTTTGTTTACAAATTCACTATTCATATGAAAATTGAATAACTGAACTATCATTTATTAGTTTTAAAGGCTATTTTCGTTTAAAAACGGAGGTAGTCTTTTTTGTTTTCTGACAGTTGAATTATTGCATGTCTATTCTGTAGAAAAGTAGTGTTTTCTGAATAATTATTTAGTTATTTGATTACTTTTGCTTTCAGTAATTTTAAAACCGGTTTTTTTTGGAAGCTGATTTTATATTTAGAAAACGTGCAATATTAATTTAGAACTGATTGTTATGTATCAAGATTTTAAGTCGCATTTACAAACGGAGCTGACCCATATAGAACAGGCCGGTTTATATAAAAACGAGCGTGTTATTGTTTCACCACAAGGTGCTGTGATTCGGGTTGCCGATGGAAAAGAAGTGTTGAATTTTTGTGCCAATAATTATCTTGGTTTATCAAACCACCCGGCACTAAAAGAAGCTGCCAAGAAAGGATTGGATACGCATGGTTACGGTGTTTCGTCGGTGAGGTTTATTTGTGGAACGCAGGACATTCATAAACAATTGGAAGCATCGATTGCACGTTTTTTCGGAACGGAAGATACTATTTTGTATGCTGCCTGCTTTGATGCCAATGGTGGTGTTTTTGAACCGTTGCTGAATGAAGAAGATGCTATTATTTCGGATGCGCTAAACCATGCTTCCATTATAGATGGTGTGCGACTTTGCAAAGCGCAACGTTACCGCTATGCTAATGCAGATATGCATGATTTGGAAGATCAACTTAAAAAGGCTCAGGCACAACGTTTCAGATTGATTGTGACTGATGGCGTTTTTTCGATGGATGGCAACGTAGCTCCGCTGGACAAAATTTATGCACTGGCTGAAAAATACAATGCTATGGTGATGGTAGACGAATCGCACTCGGCAGGTGTGGTAGGCGAAACCGGGCGTGGTGTAACTGAACGTTACAATCTTCGTGGTAAAATTGAAATTATTACCGGAACACTGGGTAAAGCTTTTGGTGGTGCGATAGGTGGATTTACTACCGGTAAAAAAGAAATTATAGACTTGCTTCGTCAGCGTTCGCGTCCTTATTTGTTTTCTAACTCCATTCCGCCAATGGTGGCTGCTGCCGGAATAAAGATGTTTGAAATGATGGATGAGACCAACGACTTGCAAGATAAATTGCACAAAAACACGATTTATTTTGTTGAGCGTATGAAAGCTGCAGGATTTGATATTAAACCTACTGAGTCGGCTATTTGTGCTGTGATGTTGTACGACGCTAAGCTGTCGCAAGACATGGCTACCCGCCTGCTAGACGAAGGAATCTATGTGACCGGATTTTATTTTCCTGTTGTGCCAAAAGATCAGGCGCGCATCCGTGTTCAGATTTCGGCAGCACATGAAACAGAACATTTGGATAAATGTATTGCCGCGTTTACCAAGGTTGCCAAAGAGTTGAAGGTTATTCAATAATATTTGCTCACTTTGTTCGCGATATTAACTACGTGATATTAGCTCACTTCGTTCGCGATATTTGCCTTCCCGCAAAGCGGGACAAGTGCGGCGTTATTCGCTTCGCGTTATTTGTTGTTATTGAGATATAATCAATCAGCTATATACATTTTCTACTTTATAACTCTATGAACTTTATAAACATTCAAACATTATAAACTTATATATGAAAGCACTTGTAAAACTTCGCCCCGGGAAAGGGATTTGGATGGAAGATGTGCCCATGCCACATATGGGCATCAACGATGTATTGATTCAGATTAAGAAAACGGCTATTTGTGGCACTGATCTTCATATTTACAAGTGGGACGAGTGGTCGCAACGAACCATTAAAACACCTATGACTATTGGTCATGAATATGTAGGTGTTGTGGTTGATAAAGGTCATGGTGTTCGTAATATCCGTATCGGTGACCGGGTAACCGGTGAAGGACATATAGCCTGCGGACACTGCCGCAATTGCCGCCGGGGCAAACTGCATGTGTGTGAAAACTCGGTAGGAGTGGGAGTGAACCGCGATGGTGCTTTTGCTGAATACTTATCGCTGCCTGCCGAAAATGTGGTGCATTTGGATTCCCGTATTCCCGACGAAATAGCTTCTATCATGGATCCGTTTGGCAATGCTACTCATACGGCATTATCTTTCCCCATGATTGGTGAAGATGTGCTGATTACCGGTGCCGGACTTATAGGAACAATGGCTACTGCTATATGTAAATTTGCAGGAGCACGTAATATCGTTGTTACAGATTTGAGCGACTACCGACTTGATATTGCCCGAAAAATGGGAGCTACCATGGCCATTAACCCCAGCAAAGGCGAAACCATTGAAGGTGCTATTAAAAGCCTGAATATGCATGGTTTTGATATTGGTTTGGAAATGTCCGGTTCGCCTGTTGCTTTCCAGGGCATGATTGATAATATGTACAACGGTTCGAAGATTGCTTTGTTGGGTATTTTGCCGAATACTACCACTGTGCAATGGGATAAAATTATTTTTAAAGCGTTGACACTGAAAGGTATTTACGGTCGTGAAATGTGGGAAACCTGGTACCAAATGGAGCAAATGCTCATTACCGGCATTGATCTCACACCGGTTATCACACATCGTTTTGGGATTGATGATTTCCAAAAGGGATTTGATGTGATGGAAAGCGGTGAATGTGGTAAAGTGATTCTCAACTGGGAATGAATAAAAAAATCAGGATGTTTTTAATCCTGATTTTTTTATTTAAACTGGTCTATTGTATTTTATTCCGGTAAATGAAAAGCACGAACAGTGTAACTAATATAGCTCCTGCTATTATCATTTCCAGCGAAAAAATAAGGTAAGTGTAAATCAACTTTTTTAAAGCAGTTGTCCATTTTATATTGCTGAAGAACTGTATAAAACACCAACATGTAACAGCCAGTTCCAAAACTGTTGTCAAGGTGCTTACAGTATCAGCTCCGCTTCCATGTTGAGTGAGCAAAACCAAAGGAAACAGTATGATTGTAACCAGAAGCCGTAAGCTGCTGGTGTAGGCATTCAAAACCAGATGCTCCACGAAGTTGTATTTCTCTTTCCTGTAAGCAAGGAATGAGGCCAGTGCATAAAACGGAACAACGATGAGTGCCATTATGGCGCCGTGATCTCTAACCCATTCGGCTATAGCATTAATGGTTGCCGAATTTATACTTGTGTCGTTGATGACTATTTTTGATGACTCATTTGCGAGGTCTTCGTGAAGAAAAAAATGTTTCAACAACCCGTAAATTGTTGCCAATACTACCACCATGGATAATGGTTTAAAGTGACCGACTCTTTTGCCTGCCATATATTCGTTGATAGTGTGACCGGGACGAAGGCATAGCTGACCGACTGAGTATACTATCCCTTTGTCGAAATGAAACAACCCGTGTTGTATGTCGTGCCACAAAAATTTGAAATTTATTCGGTGGGTTGATGCCGGCTGTCCGCATTGGTTGCAGTAATTTCCTTCAAACTCGTTGCTGCAGTTTTTACATTCTACCATTTTTTCAATCAATAATTTAATGTGATGAAAGCTTTTATTTCTATTTTGAATGCAAAAGTAACGATTAAGGTTAAAACTGCCATTGTTTGGTTTGAATTTTCTTTCCAAAGTTCACTCTAAACTGCATTTAATACTGTTTCTTACTCGTTATTTCCTGTTTATCAACTCTTCTATCTCGTTCATGTGTAACTCAAAGTGACTTAGATAACCGTTTATCATATTGCGTAGCGAAACTTCTTCGTCGAGAGCCGAGAGCCAGATGTTGTCCAGTTTGTCGGGATTGACGTTATTGATGACGTGAATGATGTGTCGGTTCGAGAAATTCCAGAGTTGTACCAAATCGCTCCAGTTTTCGGCCTGATAATTTTGAATAGCAATCCAACGGTCGTTATTCCCCAATGCGGCATAATCGGGGAAAATGAGCGGACTGCCCTGATATTGCAAATGAATGATGCGGTGCGTGTTGTTCGTAGCCGAATCCACCATGTGACCCAGAATTTGTTTGATATTTCGGTTCTGGCTGTTGCGGCGATTGGACACTACATCTTCCGATAATGCTGATAAGCGTGGTTCCCAAGCTGCCATAAGTTCCAGCATACGGGTGTTGTTGGTGTTGAATGTGTTCATAATGTTGTAATATTATTTGGGTGAATTGTTAGTTGAATTCTTAGCCACAAAGTGGCTAAATATGAATAACCGTGGGTGAATTGAAAATCAGCGCAGCTAAACCCACGGAAAGAATGAGAAATACTCACAACCCCGAAGTGGGTTGAATATCAATTTAAGTGTTCAACCCACTTCGGGGTTGATTTTATACTATTAGTTTATCCGTGGGCTTCACCCACGGTTATTCAAATTAAACCCTTTCAGGGTTTTCACAATTTTTTCCTCATGCACACGCTATTTTCGTTTCCTGCATATTGTCCGTAATTATCTATAACGGTATAGCCCAGTTTGCCGTACAAGCCAATGGCTTCGGTTTGTTTTATGCCGGTTTCCAGTTGTGATGCAGAGTAGTTCAGGCTTTTTGCCCAGGCTTCCAGTTCGGTTACAATCTTTACAGCAATGCCTTGTCCTCGGTGGGTGGGTTTCACGAACATGCGTTTTATTTCTACTGTATCATCGTCCAGCTTTTTGAAGCAACCGCACCCCACAGCCCGATTATCTTCGTAAGCCACTATTACGGTGTTATTCTGCTCTATGTGATTATAGGCATTATATTGTGCTTGCAGTTCACCGTAGCGACCGTTCAGGTCACCATCCAACTCAGCAATGAGTAGGGCGAAATCTGTATTTTCAGAAGTTGTTTTCTGTAGTTTGAGCATGAATTGGAGTGGGGAAGTTGTGGAGTTTCCTTTGTCATTTTAGTTATGACAAAAATAAAGATATTTTTTAGCTAAAGCAAAGGAGAAGGAGATTTTTTTTGAGACCGTTTACCAGTTACGCTTTCTGTGATAGTGCAGAACTGTACGTAGCTTTCGGTGGCGGCAGGGCGCAGGTCGGTGCTTTTAGATAAAACCAAAACCGCGCAAACTCAGGAAAACCCTGAATTTGCACGGACGATAATGTCTTTTTTTGTGATTCTATTCTTCCCGTTCAAATTTGCTCAATTCTTCCAAAAAATTAGTAGCATTTTTTATTTTCTTATCATATAAATTTTTATATAACCAAATTGTTCCAGGATAACCTAATAGCAACGCTAAAACAATTCCTACTATAAACCGGATCGGATGTTCGTATATATCGAAGTTGCGTAGAGCTATTCCGAGTATTGGCATTGCTGCGATGGCAAAAGCAGGAATCGAATACAACTCTAACCTCTTAGATTTTTGATACTTTAGTTTAAATATATTGATCGATTTTTGAAGTTCAACGATTGGAGAATCATAATAGTCAATATTGGACAAAAGTTTTATTTTTGAGACTGAATTATAAACCCAAATTGCAACTATAATACTTGTTATTATTCCGGGTAACAAAAATTTAAGCTCGTAGGAATATCTGATTGTAGCAGATGCAATAACCGCGAGAAAAATAATACCTGTAGTTACAGAAATGATTTCGTAGATGAGTGGGGCGTTCATCTCCTTTTTTGATTTTTCCAGGTTCATTTTTCGTAAAAGTTCTTCATTGAACTTTAAATTCATCGTGAGCTTTTTGTCGTATTGTGCCCAGGCACTTTTTAGTTCTTCTAATTCCATGATTTTGAGTTTTTAATTGTTGCTAAATTGTTCTTTAAGGAATTTCTTAATTCTGCTAATCTTTGTAGCTACATTTGTTTCTGAAATTCCGAGAATTTCTGCCATATCTTTTTGTTTATTGTCGTCGAGATAAAGCAGTATCAGCGCTTTGTCCATTTCGTTTAATTTTTCAATAAACTGATAAAGCATAGCAATGTTCTCGTCCAGTTCAGGAACATACTCAAAATCGGATAGGGATATTATAGCTGCATCAATACTTACTCTCTTGTTGCTGTGTTTACTGTCACTCCGATAAAATGTTATTGCCGTATTCAATGCAATTCGGTAAATCCATGTTGATAATTTAGCGCGTCCGTCAAATTTCGAAAATGAATTCCACAATTGAATTAGAATCTCTTGCTGCAAATCCTTTCTGTTTTCGGCATTTGAGCAGTAGGAACAGCAAATCTTGTAAATCAGATTTTGATAGTCCTTAATGACTGAAATAAACTTATCCTTTTCCACTTTGAGTATTTAATGTTTTCTATATTATTCGCAGAAAAGGATAAAAAATCACAGAATGAGTAAACTATTTTTTAGAGGAGGCATTTTCTCTTTGTGATGGCTAATTTCTTCTCATGCACCAAAAATACACACATATTTTAACTTAGCCAATTAATCACTCAACTTTTTATTGGTAATCACCAAAACAAGAACCGCACAAACTCAGGGAAACCCTGAATTTGCACGGACGATAATTGATTATTCAAACTGCTGTCAGGGTGCTTGCACCTGACTGCGTCAAGAAAAAAGGTTTACATGTTACACCATTCTTCGACGGTAATCACGTCGGCCTGACGCGGGAAGATTTTTGTGGTGAGTATGTGGTGTATTTCAGGATCGGCGTCAGCACAACCATCGGATAGTACAGTTATGCGATAGTCTTTGTCGGCTGCTTCGCGTACGGTGGAAAGTACCACGCCGCCGGTTGCAATGCCTGTGAGTGCCAGGTGCTGAATGCCTTGTGCCCGCAATATTACCTCGAGGTCACTGCCCGTGAATGCACTGATACGACGTTTGATTATTATGATTTCATTCGGAAGTGGTGCTACGGCAGCATCAATTTTCATCCATTCGTCCATATTGGCGGTACCCATTCTTTCTTTACTGGCCGCGAAGCCTTTGTTGGTTGTGCCTACTTCGGGCATGCCGGGTCTGAAACCTACCACTACATAAAGCACAGGTATATTGTTGGTGCGTGCCTGAGTTATGGCTTTTGCCACGTTGCCGATAAATGCTGCGGCATCGGGAAGTCTGCCAAGTATAGAGGTCTGCATATCCATGACCAGCAATGCGGTATTTGTGTTGTTTGATTCCATTCTATTATTTTAATTGTGATACTTGTTGCTTCAAATAGTCTTTGTAATCAGATTTTCTTCATCGGCAATTTTCTTTATTTCCTTTCTGTCTAATTTGTCTTTTCGCAGAAAGCCAGAAAATGTAATAGCAACGATTATGGCTATCGCACCCTGACAAAGCAGCATGTTGGGGGCTCCGATTCTTTGGGATATGGCACCCACAAGCAGGCTGCCCAGCGGCAACATGCCGAAAAATGCCAGTGCAAAAAAGCTCATCACCCGTCCCCGCATGTGTGGGGCGGCATGAATTTGTACAATGGTATTGCCAATGGTGGTTTGCGACATCATGCCAAAACCGCATGTGCTAGCAAACAGCATGGCCAGCGGGAAATAACTGATATGCGAGAATAACATCAGACTGACGCCCAGAATAACCGTATTAATAAGCAATACAATTTTAAGATCGACTCTGGGTTTTAATGATGCCAGAAAGAAAGCACCTCCCAATGCACCTACACCAATGAAACTGTTTATATACCCAAAAGTGGTGGCGTCGCCTTTAAAAATAACCTTGGCAAATACGGGTAAAAGCGTATTGTAAGGCAATACCAACAGGCTCATACAGCTAAGCATAAGTAATGTCATACCAATGACAGGTGTGTTTCTTATATACACAAAACCATCTTTCAGCTCGGTCGCAATTTTCTTTTGTGCCGGGTGTTGTGCAGCAGGCGGTAGTTTCATAAGCAACAATGACGTTATTACTGCCACAAAACTCAGTGCGTTCAACGAAAAACAAATACCTGCGCCCAGCCTTTGCAGAATAATACCCGACATGGCCGGACCAATTACCCGAGCCAGATTGACCATCGAAGAGTTGAGAGCAAGTGCGTTTGGCAGATCGTCTTTATCGTGTATAATTTCGTGAACAAGCGGTTGCCGCGCTGGCATATCAAAGGCATTGATGATACCCAGGATAACGCTTAGCGTGAGTATACTCCATACTTCATAATGGTTGGTAATCATCAATACGGCCAGCAATACAGCCTGAATCATAGCGGCTATCTGGGTTACGAGCATAATTTTGTAGCGGTCATACCTATCCGAAATAATGCCTCCGTACAACGAGAGCAGAAAGGAGGGAAACTGAGTGGCAAACATGGTAATACCGAGCATGAAAGCCGAATGAGTCATTGTGTAAATTACCCAGCTTACACCGGTGCGCTGCATCCAGGTGCCAATGAGTGAAACAGACTGTCCTCCAAAATATAAACAATAGTTGCGGCTACGGAAGGCTCTGAATGTGCTTATTTTTGTTGTCATGAAAACTAAACTAACTTTTTATTCTTATTCTTTGTGTTTGCTTGCAAATCCTTTGCTTGAAATTAAGCTCATAATGGCAAATCCGGCAAAAAACGTAATTAATGAAAGATTATCCTGAAAGGATAATTTTGAAAATCTGAAAAATAAATAAGCTATTACCATGTTGAGTAATGCCCACGCCACGTTTAGTACAGGTGATGAAAGTCCCTTGCCGTGTGGTTTTGCAAATGGGGTAGGAAATTTATCACCGCAAATACCTTTCACAAAATGAGGTACAGAGTTTGATAAAAAAGCTCCGGCAAAAAATCCACTAAAATAATGATACCATTCCATACAATCTTTTTTTTATTTGTTTTCAATTAGTTTGTGTAATACGGGCAATGCCTTTTCAAGCAATTCTTTTTCTCCTGCGGTAAGTGTTTTTTCAATAGCAGCCTGTAGCCATTCATCCTTGTCGTATTTGATTTTCTTTACCATTTCCAGTCCGAAAGGGCTCAGCGAGATGTATACTTTGCGTTTGTCTGTTTCTGAAGGTGTTCGCAGAATGACGCCGTGCTTCTCTATTTTATTTAATATTTGTGACATGGATTGAGTCTTAATCCTTGTCAAAGCAGCCAGTTCAGATGGTAACAGAGAAGTGGAATGATATAAATGTCTGATTGTGTCAATTTCGGTCATCGAGTAAGCATTTGTTGAATACAACTGCTTGCGCAATCCTTTGTGAAGGCTCGAAATCACTGTCCGAAGCGAAGTTGATAATTCTTTTGTGTTCATGTAGGTATTCTAACTTGTAAGTTTACCTTACAAAAATACTATCTGAAAATAGAATATTTATTTTTTAAGTTGAAAAATTAGGATAGCTTAACTTCTGTAGCTCTAATGTTTTATAATTAGTATGAAAAAAGCGCGCAAACTCAGGGGATTCCTGAATTTGCGCGCTTTTTCAACTACTACTCGAATTATTTTAACTTAGTATTCGTTTGTCGATTTATTAATCTTTTACGCATCTTATATTGAAGCCGATGCAATTTGGACGCATATTATCAATAGTTAGTTCAGAATCAAGATACACACAACTTGAACCATCCGAAGTACCATCACTTGTCCAATAAAAGGCAATGTAGCCATAATTCAAAAAACCAAAAGAAGCTCCTAAGAATTCACCTGAAGGTATTGCAGTAAAACCCAGTTCGTTTGTGATTGGCGAAAACTGATTCATGCTTTTCCAATGAGCAGTTGTAGTTTCCCGCAACATGTTACCTGTATGATTGTATAAGTTGCTAAATGGATTTAAATTCTTATTTAATGTTTCCCAGTCTTTTACACTGGCCACATGCCAACCTGCCGGTGCAATATTTCTACTATCAGATGCAGCATACCAGTTATAATAGGCACCGTAAATATTCTTGTTTTTAGCATCATTTTTAAGCCAACAGTATGCACTGGTTTTAATTTGGAAATATCCCCATTTTCCTAAGTCAGTTTCATTTTTTATTTCATCGCCATTTTGGAAATGGGTAACTTTCAAATTTTCGGCCATCCATGTTTGTGTTCCGATTTTTACGGTTTTGTATTCATTCCCATCCACATCTTTAACTGAGCCGTAGGTGACATTGTTGTTGAAAATGATAGTATTGGAGGTTGTAAATTTCACTTGATTGCCATAAATAGTATCGGCTTTATTTATGAAATATGCCCTTGCGTAATAAGTAGAGTCAGCATTTAAATTGAGGATTTTACTTGAATATTTACCTATACCAATGCTATCTGATGAATGATTGCCTGAGTAAGTAGGATTTGGTTCTGAACTCCAACAAATTCCTCTCTCCAGTATTGGAAATGAACCTATTGATGTGATGTCTCCACTTCCTATTGCAGAATAAGGAGTGATACTATTAATCTCAGATGTGTTGATTACTGAGTTTTCGTTGTCCTTGCAACTAGTCAAAGCTGTTGCAATCAGAAATAAATAAATAGGTTTGATAAACTTCATATACTTTATTTTTAGTTCAATTAGTAAATAGGTTTACTCGATTTAGATAATGCAGCTTAGAGTGGCTTTATAATTGTTTTACCTAATTTTTTAGCAAAAATATGTGTTTTTATTAATTTACACAAGCTTTTGACTGTTTTTTTTTATCAATCGTCAATTAATTGTATAGAAACAAAAAAACGCTCAAACTCATGAATGATATTAATTTGCGCGTACAATAATAAGTATGTGCCGAATATTTATTGTTTCTTTTTCAGAATCAGATATTCACATAAAAAATGTGCTACCCCGGAATAAACCGAAATAGCACATTCGCATTGTTTTTTGATTGAGTTTACTTTCCGACGTTTTTATTTTTAAACGACGAAATATCAATTACATCCTGATTGTCGTTGTCGAAAGTTACATAAACACTATCCCCTAGATTTGTAAGCGGGAAGTCGTTTGAAACCTGGGTAGAACCGATAAATATTTTAGGAAAGTTTCTCAATGTGAAATAATAATAGGTGTTTCCGTTTTTTACATCTCCGTTTATACGTGTAATAACAGATTTTATGATGTTTTTCTCTGTTTTACTTTTGGTGCTTATTTTATTACCGCTCTGATTAAAGGCATTTTTATAGGCCATCAAAGCTTCACGCAGGCTGTTACCAACGCCTACAATGGTATAGTCTTCAATGGCTACCATGGCATACATTTTTACCAATCCACCGTTATCTTTCAGTGTCATCACATAAGTTGGGATGTTGTTGATATTATACGGTATGGGCATGGAAGCCGCAAAACCTTTTTCTTGGACTTTACCCTTGGCCGAGTTTTGGGCTGCCGATTCGGTGGCGCCGCTTTGTTTGTACCAAATGGTTTTCTTGGTGCGGGTATTTACCAGTACAAAACCAACTGTCGACTCGTCGGCACCCACTGAAGTAAGACCTGTATACCAATAAGCATTATTGTCTTCGCCGTAAACCATTGAAACAGATTCGGTAATTTTAAGTTTGCTTTCGTTTGAAAAATTCCAGTATCCTTTTACGTAATCTCCCCAGTTGTTTAACTGTGTTTCAATAAACTCTCCCGGTTGAATTCTATCGACCCATTTAGGCGTGTTTGCAATTGAATAATCATTAATTTCACCGGTCTGAGCATTTACGATAACCACACCTTGAGCTTCTTCTCCAGCAAAACCAATTGTCTTTTTGTATTTTGTTACCACCCAGTATGGAGTTCCGGCATCATCAATTTCGAACGAATAATCAGTCAATCCGACATTCCAATATCCGTGAAAATATAAGTAACGTTCCAAATTATCAAACAAATAGGCCTCCGATTGATATTTGATGTATATTTTTTTTCCATTAACCTCTTGTACCAGTTTTACATCACGTTCGTTACAGGCATTCACCATCACGTACCCGTTTGTACCCTCCATGTTCTTTTGCCATTTGAAAAAACCCGAGTGCAGGAGCGGAGCCACCCAGTATAAATCATTATTTACTTTCTGGATATTAAATGTTCCAAGTGTTACCTGACTACCAAGAGCTGGTTGAGATCCTAATACTTTGTCGCCCAGCAATTGTGCTAACGACTGATCTACAACCCTGATTTTTTCAATAGAAATGGGCAACATATGGCTCGATAAGTTCGATTCGGTTTCTACTTTTCCAATTAAATCGCGGTAATCATTGGTTCGGAGTAACGCCCAACTGGTTAGAAATGGAAGTATTGTTATGTAAACAATCAATATAGCCAATAGAATAAACGGTATCTTACCGGGTTTCCCGATTTTGAAGGTGGGAGCATTATTTTGACCCTGAACAATTTTAAATGGATTGTTCAGAAATATCCATATACCGATTAAAATAATCAGCAAAACGGCAAAACCTGTAAATCCGTAATTTATAGTCGGCATATTCATATAAATTAGGATAAATCCGGCAAGAAGGACTAAAACAAGATTCTTAACTTTACTCATAATGGTTGTATTTTATTGATTTGTTTTAATGTGTAATCTGAATTTAAAGCTGTAAAATTACAACCTTTTTTTTATTTTCAGTTTTTTTTAATCAAAAACCCTAAAATGATTTTCGTACAGTCAATTTTTCTATGAATTTTTGTAAGGCTTTAGATTGGTTTGATAGAAACAGAGTTGATAGCTCTTTTTTTTAAAAAGAGGAGGTTTTGTTGCTTTCGGAGCAAGATTATAAATTTAAACTTCAGCAATATTGTATCTTTATTTTCAATTAGCGCTTTTTTTCTTTAATTCGTTAGTAAAAAATTCTTCTAACTCAACAGAAAGTAGTAATTTTGCACTCGCTTAGAAATTTCGATAATCAAACTATATTATGGCAGAAAAAAAATTGAATTTATTGGCTGATTTTCCACCCGTTAGTACTGAAAAATGGATGGAAAAAGTCACAGTCGACCTCAAGGGAGCTGACTTCAACAAAAAGCTTGTTTGGAAAACTAATGAAGGTTTCAACGTGATGCCTTTCTATCGTGCTGAGGACATTACATCCCTCGAAACAAAAGATTCAGCACCTGGTGTTTTTCCTTATGTTCGTGGAACTAAGGCCGACAACGAATGGCTTATCCGTCAGGACATCGTGGTAGAATCAGCAAAGGATGCCAATGCCAAAGCATTGGACATTCTGTATAAAGGTGTCAACTCACTCGGTTTCAAATTGAAAAAAGATGAGTTGAGTGCAGGTTATATCGCTACTTTGCTAGAAGGCATTGCTGCCGACTGCGTAGAACTTAACTTTAGTATTTGTGTTAGTGCAGCTGCAACTCTGGCAACTATCCTGACCGATTACTTCAAATCTAAAGGTTACGATCCAAAAGCACTGCAGGGTTCTATCAACTTCGATCCGTTGAACCGCATGTTGCAAACAGGTAAAGAGCTTACAAAAGAAGAAATTGTAACAAAAGCAAAAGCGACTATCGAAGCTGCTGCCGGTTTACCTTTTTACCGTGTAATTGGTGTTAATGCTACTACCTTAAACAATGCCGGTGCCTTTATTGCTCAGGAATTGGGTTATGCGTTAGCTTGGGGTAATGAATATCTGTCGATGATGGTGGAAGCCGGAGTAGATACTTCATTAGCTGCAAAAAAAATTAAATTCAACTTTGGTGTTGGTGGCAACTACTTTATGGAAATTGCCAAATTCCGTGCTGCACGTTTATTGTGGGCAAAGATTGTTGATGCTTACCAACCCGTTTGTAAAAAAGACGATTGTAAAAGCACAGTAAACGGTATTTGCAAATGTGCAGCCAAAATGCGCGTTCATGCCGAAACATCTACTTTCAACAAAACAGTTTTTGATGCGAACGTAAACATGCTTCGTACTCAAACCGAATCGATGAGCGCTACCTTGGGTGGTGTAAATTCATTGACCGTTCTTGGTTATGACGTTATTTACAAACAAGCCGATGACTTTTCGGAACGTATTGCCCGTAACCAACAATTATTATTAAAAGAAGAATCTCATTTCGATAAAGTGACCGACCCTGCTGCCGGTTCATATTATATTGAAACATTGACTAACGAAATTGCTGCTCAAGCATGGAAATTATTCCTTGAAGTGGAAGATAAAGGTGGTTTCTTTACTGCTGTTGCTTCCGGTTCTGTTCAGCAAGCTGTAAAAGCTACTGCTACCAGTCGCTTGAAATCAGTTTCCAGTCGTCGTGAAGTATTGTTAGGAACTAATCAGTTCCCTAACTTCAACGAAGCTGCTGCTGCCAAAGTACAAGTAACAGAAACTGCAGATTGTGGTTGCTCGCACAATGGAACCGAAAAATTATTGCCGGTTCGTGGTGCTGCTGAATTTGAAGCATTGCGTTTTGCTACCGAAGGTGCTGCTAAACGTCCAAAAGCGTTTATGTTGACAATTGGTAGTTTGGCTATGCGTTTGGCTCGTGCTCAGTTCTCTTGTAACTTCTTTGCATGTGCAGGTTACGAAGTTGTTGATAATCTTGGTTTCGCTACAGTAGAAGAAGGTGTAAAAGCGGCTTTGGATGCTAAAGCGGATATTATTGTTCTTTGTTCGAGCGACGATGAATATGCTCAACTTGCACCAGCTGCTTATGCACTGGCTAAGGGTAAAGCCGAATTTGTTGTTGCAGGAGCTCCTGCTTGTACAGATGACTTGAAAGCAATTGGAATTGAATATTTCGTAAATGTAAAAACCAATGTGCTTGATATGTTGAAAACGTTTAACAGCAAATTAGGAATTAAGTAATTCTGCTTTTCAATTAATTGTAAATAACTGTGTACTTGTTTACTTGTTAACCTGTTTACTATTTGTAACTCGTAACTTGTAACTTGTAACTCGTAACTAAAACAATATGAAACCAAATTTCAAAAATATAGATATTAAAAACGTTGCAGCATCTACTGCACAGCAGGCTGACAGCAGCTGGCTTACTGCCGAATTAATTCCGGTAAAGCCTTTTTATACAAAAGATGATTTGGAAGGTATGGAGCATTTGAACTATGCTGCCGGACTTCCTCCTTACTTGCGCGGACCTTACTCAGTAATGTACGCCATGCAACCCTGGACTATCCGTCAATATGCCGGATTCTCTACTGCTGAAGAATCAAATGCATTTTATCTTAGAAACCTGGCTGCCGGACAAAAAGGCTTGTCTGTAGCTTTCGACTTGCCAACACACCGTGGCTACGATGCTGATCACGAACGTGTGGTTGGTGACGTTGGTAAAGCGGGTGTATCAATTTGCTCGGTTGAAGATATGAAAGTGTTGTTCGATGGTATTCCATTGAATAAGATGTCGGTTTCTATGACTATGAACGGTGCGGTACTTCCTATCCTTGCATTTTATATCAATGCAGGTTTGGAACAAGGTGCTAAACTGGAAGAAATGGCCGGAACAATCCAGAACGATATTTTGAAAGAATTTATGGTGCGTAATACTTATATTTACCCACCTAAATTTTCGATGAAAATTATCGCTGATATTTTTGAGTTTACTTCTCAAAAAATGCCTAAGTTCAACTCTATTTCTATCT
>Ga0302296_1000165_pt1 | contig 56829 bp, 54 predicted proteins | sample III_Fen_N3_1_FD_194546 | JGI IMG/M metagenome (GOLD analysis project Ga0302296, IMG submission 194546) | Peat permafrost microbial communities from Stordalen Mire near Abisko, Sweden - III_Fen_N3_1 | ecosystem: Environmental > Terrestrial > Soil > Wetlands > Permafrost | place: Sweden: Abisko... | reverse complement strand
CATTTATGATCTCGAAATAATCTAAAACTCCTTCTGGTAATAATAACTCAAAGCCACTTGTAAGCATCTGTTTTTGCTACAAAACTAATATTTTTACTAGTCCCCCACAACTTTTTGACTTGATCCCAAATAACGACAAGGTATCGTTACTAAATCGTTACTAAAAAACAAATCCAATAAAAATAGTAACGATTTACATCCTAAGTCTCTGATATGTATTTCGTTATCCATTAAGTGTCTGCTCATAACCCTAGTATTAATTATTCCTTTGCACTAAACAATTGCAAAGGATAAAAAAGAAAGAATTATGAGTAAAAGCACATTTAAGATTCTCTTCTACTTAAGAAAGAATCAGGTAAACAAAGATGGTAAAGCTGGTATTATGATCCGCTTATCAGTAAATGGTGAAGTATCCCAATTCAGTTCTAAGCTGGAAATAGAGCCAAAGCTCTGGGATGTAAGACTTGGTAAAGCTGCAGGAAACAGTATGCACGCCCGCCAATTCAACAACCTATTGGATGACATTCGCACGTCCTTAAGAAATCATTATCATGAGATTGAAAACCACGAGGCGTATGTGAATGCGGAAAAAGTACGCAATGCTTTTTTAGGTTACTCAATCAGACAAAACACTCTTTTAGAACTTTTCAGGAGTCACAACGAAGATGCCCGCAAACTAATAGGTATCAGTAAAACCGAAGCAACCCTGTCAAAATACGACCGGGCTTGTCGTCGCCTTGAAGAGTATCTAAAAGCTCAATACAAATTGACGGATATTGCCTTAAAAGAAATCGACCACAAATTCGTAACTGGTTTTGAGACATATTTGCGTACCGTTAGTAAATGCAACGAAAATACCACAGCTAAGTTTATACAAACCTTCCGTATGATTGTTATAGTTGCAAAAAACAACGGTTGGATATTCAAAGATCCTTTTTCTAACTATAAAATAAGGTTGAAACAGGTGGATAGAGGTTATCTGACTGATCAGGAAATACAGACAATTATGGAGAGGAAATTTGGATCCAGTCGTTTGGAGCAAGTTCGGGATGTCTTTATTTTTTCCTGTTTCACATTTGTTGCATTTAATCAAAACAATCTATCCATCAACTAATTATACGGCCACATGCCGTCGATAGGTAATGATTTAGAAACCATCTGCCTACCTTATTCTGCCTTGGTTTTCATCGTCTCAAATGACTGTCGCAAAGATATTAAATTTAAAGGAAACAACAACAAAAGCATAGCCATTTTTCTTCTAAGACCTCTGTTACCTTCGTCAATATTACTCAGATTTCTCCTACGAAATACAAGCAAGTTAAAAAAAGACAGTTTAAACATCGCTAGAGACAATATACCGTTTCGTCAGAAAATGTCGTTTTTTTAAGCCTTAAACACTCTCTTTCTTCACGCAAAGCGTAAACCATTTTATACTTAGTTCTTCATATTTACGTAGAAAATAGATTAGACGGGGGGGGGTAACTCACATTATATTGCACAAAGTGCCAAGCACGTTTGCAAATAATGAAAAGCGATGAATGCCCCTCATAAAAAGGGGCTGGGGTTTTCATTTTTTGTATTCCTCTGTCCCCTATTAGTCAAAAGCGGTTCGGGAAAAACGACCTTTAATAACATGAGATTTTTGCCGAACGGCTTTTGCGGGGCATTAAAGTCAAAATGCCACATTTCTTATTTCTATTTTTAAAACTATTTGTCGCTTGCGGTTTTGGAAAATAGAAATAAGAAATGTGTTCTGCTCTGCCTATTTGAGAAATGGTTTTGATAAGCTATTCGGTTATCAATATCATTTATAGGTGATATTGGAGGATTACTCTGGAACGCTTCCAGGCAGTCTTTTGAGGTTCTTTATCATCGCTATAATGGCAAACTGTACAATAAAATAAAGTATTGCACCAGTAATTTGTGTTGATATTCATGTGTCACAAGTTTGATATGTGCTTTAATACAAGGTTTAGGTGATAGCCGTTCCTTGAACTGAGAATATACTCTGCTTCGAAGGTCAAGCCACAGCGGTTTCGAAAAGAATCTTCCTGTCAGAGTATTACTCGCAAAAACTGTGTCAACCCTTGCCCATCTACATTGGGAAAGCTCCTGAAATGAAAATGAGCAACCCAATTAGAAAACGTAAAAAAATTTCGAATAGACAAGAGTTTCGGGTTAGTGGCAACTTGTGGCATTTGAATGGTAGCTTGTGGCTCTTTTACTATCTGCAAATCAATGTATAAATACGTTACTTTTGTCCTCCAAGCAACAAGGTACATTATTGATGCTTCACCCGCAGTGAATAGTGACTAACAAGCAATCTGTCCGAAGGCGGATTTTATGTTCATTTAAACATAGCATGGTCTCTTTTGAACCGCTTGGAATAAATCTGGCTGCAAAAGCTTCTTGCCCTTTCAGGTGGATTGCTTATTTCAACCTGCGGTGGCATTTGAATGATGGGCTTTGTGTCGTGATACCACTAAAATCCATGTAATATGAATGAAAAGAAGAAAAGTAAGCAGGGGCGCAACCCCAAGGATGATCCGGCTGTATTCCGTTATACGGTGCGTTTTACAGCCCAAGAACATGCCCGTTTCCTTACTATGTACGAGCAAGCGGATGTGTATGCCAAAGCTATTTTTATCAAAGCCAGGGTATTTGATGAGGAATTTAAAGTAATGAAAGTGGATAAAATGCTGGTTGATTATTACACGAAACTCTCCGCGTTTCACGCTCAATTTCGTGATGTGGGAGTTAATTACAACCAAACAGTAAAGGAATTAAAAAGCCATTTCTCAGAGAAAAAAGCAATGGTCTTGCTTTACAAATTGGAAAAGCAGACAATAGAACTCGTCGCTTTAGGCCGTCAGATCATTTCACTCACACAGGAATTTCAACAGCAATGGTTGCAAAAATCAGTATAGGAAGTTTACTTTATAGAGCATTAGCGTACAACGGTAAAAAAATCACGAGGGAAAACTACTTTTAATAACACGAGATTTTTACAGAATAGCTAACTTATCATCAATGTCGTTAAATGAATCACATGCAACAATATTTGCAGGCTTCACTTCCCAATTAAGTAAACCAGTGAAATAATTAGGAAACACTATATCGTCCGTTATTATAACAATTGAATATATCATACTGTCTCTCTTAAAAACTACATTTATCATCAATGTTTAAAATAATTATTTAGACATCAACGCTTATTTAAATTCAGAATCTTTCCACCCAATTTGATGCTGCTTCTAAGTCTTTAAACATTTTCGTTATTATTCCATGATTATTCCATGTAGTTTCTACAAAATGGAAAAAGTTTTCATTTTTGTCATTTGCAATATGCGCCGTAGGAATTCTTCTAAACAACAGATTAATTTTATCTAAATGATTTGCAAACCAGAAATATGCTTCACCCATGCTTATGGTTATAGTTGTTTGCGAGAAATCAAAAATTATTTTATAATGAAGATTCAATGCCAACAAACAAATTTCGATATCCAGTTTTTCAAAATTAGCTGCAGTTACTTCTCCAACAATAACCACAATAATGGTTTGGCTGATATCATTTACGCTATATGAGTATTCCATATTTTTGAATTTTAAAGTGGTTTTTACTGGTTCGCCGAAACGTTATTTAAGTACTTTTGCTCATTCTGTTTTGATCGATTAATTTTATGCGTTTATCGTTATTTTTTAGACGATATTCCTTATTATTTGTAGAGTATTTTCAGATGCATATAATCAAATATGCAGAGCACCGATCTATTGTATTTATTTAAAATTAATTGTCAGTATCAGTGAAATCATTATTCTATTTATATGAAAGTCAGGTTTATTTATCATACAAGAGCAAAGTTTTAAAGAATGTGCCTGATGCTTATAAACCCTCAAACTGATGGTTCTAAAGCGAACCTCAGCAATTAAACCTATCGGCTTGTTCTGTCAACAAGACGGTTACTTCCATCGCTAAGGCGGCTACTTCGGTCACTAAACCTACTGACTCCGTCACCAAGCCGTCTACTTTGTTCATTCATACGGATACTTCGGTTACCAAATCGTCTACTTCGGCCACTAAACCGTCTGACTTTATCAGCAAACCAATTACTTTGGTGAACAAGGTGCGCGTGTCCGCTAAACATAGCCGAAACTCGGGCACTCTTCAGCGCCGAGTTGAAATTGGCACGAAGCGTCGACGAACTTTCTCCACTGTCATCGTTCCACCAAAAGTCATCGGCGGTATAGGGATAGTGCAGCACATAGATACGAGTGGATGTATTCACCCTGCTAGCACGATTCGCTAGATAAGCTGATGAAAGTCCATCAGTAAAGCTGGCCGGTCCGATTCCAAAAAACGATTTTGTAGTAACCCGGGCAGTAGGTTCGTACAAGAATGTAGGACTCATAATCCTGAATTGTGTTTACTTTTTTGTAAACCTATTTCAGGACTAGCCGATAGATTGCCGGAGGAAGCACGTCCCTCCCTCCCCCTTGTTATGGGCAGGGCTGTTAAGTTCTAAGTATTATTTTTAAGAGTTCTTTGACATTATAATTTGCAAAAATTTCAGTAGCCTGTTTGATGGATTTGTTTTCGGTTTTTAAAATGTTGAATGCAAAATCTCTCAGTAAAGCAAGAATTGAGGCAGCATGCTTATTTTTTGTGCATTTGGAATCTTCCAGCATAATAACATCCTTGGTATAATGCAGCTTATTCTCAATGTGCCAATGTGAGCGTATACCTTGAGCAATATATTGAGCATCGGTTGTTTGTAAATCCGAAACATAAAAGCTCTCTGTTTTGTGTTCTTTCTTTTTGGAAAGGAAGTTTCGACAAACAAAAGCGATTAACTGGATACTTTCCCAACCCTCTGCCAAATTATTCGCACGAGCGTAAAGGTAAGTTTCCCTGATTTCCATCCGACCTCTTTTTAGAGTTTCTTCTTTGTGATAACCAATTGGCTCACTCAAAATTATTGTTTCTTCAAGGGCAGTTTTGAGTTTGGGTTGATTCCCCTTTACTTTGATCAGGTAATGATTGTCGTTTTCTACGATTTTTCTTAGCGTTTTTTTTACAATGTAACGCGTCTAAAGTAAAGATAACGCCTTTCAAATCTAGGATTCCAAGCAATTCTTCTACCGTTTTTCCTTCATAGTCTTTCTTGTTTTCCAGCCTTTCAACGTGCAACACTTGTTCGCGTTTACTGCTAAACAAGCTCACCAGAGAAACAAAGTTTTGAAATTCATTGGAACAATCGCTCACGGTGGAACGAATGCTCTTGCCATCAATGCTTATCCATTCCCCTTCTTCTATTTGGACGTAATCTTGTGTCCATTTATGAAAAGCCTTTTGGATGGAAGCAAAATCTGTTGCCTGAATAAAAGTTCGAATACTGACATGAGAAGGTACTTTATTGTTTTTAAAACCGAATTGCTCTATCAGCACTAATTCGTTTAACTTACAAAAACGTCCAATCTCACGATAACCATATCGACCCCGAAGAATTCCCATAAGGATTATTAATAAAAAGGCTACACTGCCATAACGTTGACCTTGCAATCGCCGAGGGTCTTCAACTTCTGCTAAACATTCTAATAAACTCATAGCGTTTTTTTTTGCAAAGATAATGATTTCAAAGAACTTTTTAGAACTTAACAGCCCTGCCTTGTTATGGGGAGGGAAGAAACATGACCTACTTTTTTTTATTTTCCGGAAAAGGAAATTCAGGAGCAAAGAAATTGTCGGGCAAAGAGTTTGGATCAATCACCTCGCCCTGCTTGTATTTTGTATCGTCTGGAACCGGCTGAGTAGATTTAACTGGAGCATGCTCAAATCCGGTGACTTTTATTTCAGATCGGCGGTTGATTTGATCGATTTTCTCACTGTCGGAGATATCGCTGGGATCTCCATCAATCAAACGATTCTTACCATATCCTCGCGCCTTTATGCGACCCGCATCTACTCCTTGTCGTACAATGTAGTTTACCACAGCATTGGCACGTTGCTGCGAAAGCCACAGATTATACTCAACCGTCCCCCGTTTATCGGTATACGAAGCTATCTCAACGTGCATCATCGTGTACGACTTTAACAGAGAAACTATGCTATCAAGCATCGAATACGCAATAGGTTGAATATCCCATTTGTCAAAATCATAGTAAATAGTATCCATCTGCCAAGCTGTACCAAGACTCAATTTATTCAAAAATAGTTCACTACTAGGTGTATCATTTGTACTGTTGCGTATCAATATACCATGACTAGATTCATTAAAAACCGTATTCTGAAAAACCGTATCGTAAGGATTTATAATTGCCTTTACATACGCATCTCCTCCTTTGCTTACACGTACTGTATAATTTCCCTGTTTATTTGTTTTCTGAACATATACCTTCCCCTTTTGCTTATCATATACAAAAACGGTGACATTAGGAATAGGAAGGTCTGTAAGTTTATTCTTCACTGTACCAGAAAGTGTTACTTTGGGTGTATAAAGAAAATTGTATATATTGTCATTGGACTGCACACGATCCGACGTAAAATAACCTGATTGGTTATCTTTATACTGTGCCCATCCATAATCATCTGCCGCACTATTAATCGGAGCACTTAAATGCTCTACGGCTTCTTTATTATCCAACACATCGGTCAGCTTGATTCTGTAAATGTCCAATCCGCCTAATCCTGCCATGCCATCGCTGCTAAAGTAGAGATAGCCATCGGGCGTAATCGTTGGAAACACCTCGTTACCGGCTGTATTGAATGACGATAGATTTTTTGGGGTACTCCATTCCTGTGTTTTGTCCTTTCGGATACTAACGTAAAGATCATATCCGCCCCGTCCACCTGTCTGATCACTGCTGAAAACAAGCACTGTTCCTTTTTGATTTACGGCAGGATGCATAGAAGCATAAATACCACCCCACTTACCCAGATTTATCTCCTTAATATTTGTCACTTCGGTTCCCGTGTATTTTCCCTCTTTCAAACGAACATTATCATTTTTATCAGTAGCTGAGAAATAAATATCCCGATCACTATCCAGCGAAACAGAAAGAGCTTGATAGCGTGAATTCTCAAATCCGGCCACCGGTTTACCTTCAAACTTTTCATCCAGGACAAGAGACTGCCTGATTTTATAAGCATATCGGTCTCTCCGTTGCACAGCCACATCCGCTATTTCATATACACCGGCCAATCTTTTCTTTATCACCTCATTCTTTACAAATTCCATACGATCGTGTGAAGGCTGTGTGGTCGATCCGGGTTCTTTTGGGCGGGACGTTAAGCTAACTTGCCATAACTGACTTACAGCGGTAATATTCAAGTCGGCAGATTGTTTTTTTTGTGTAGAGGGGCGATTGCTGCTAAAAAGGAGAACACTGTCAATCAGGGTAGGGGCAAACATCCGATAGTTCGGATTGATGTTTAATCTGGTAACTTCCCAACAATCAGAGTCCTTTTCCATTTCTATTCGCTTTTTATTGTCATTATATCCCTCTGCTTTCAGCTCATAGCCAGGTATTCCTTTTAGCCATTTGTAAGCATTGGCATAATCTTTTGTCCGTGCATACAGTTCAGACAGCCGGATATTATCTTTGTTTCCTAATTTTGGGTGGTTGTATTTGAACATAGATTCGTACATCGTTAAGCACTTATCAAATTCTCGCAACTGCCAGTAACAATCTGCCAGTTTCAACCAGACGATGGCAGGCACTTCCAATTCCGACGTAACGGTTATGTATTGTTTATAATAAGCTTCGGCCAAGGTGAGATTTGACACCTTATAAGCATCATCACCTTTCTTTATTACACCGGATGCACTCAGCGAGACACCTTCGGTTGTTGTTTGACCATTAACGGAAGGTCCAATTATACTTGCAAACGCAAGTATAATTAAAACAATAGCTCTCACAGTAGTCATTTTCATTTTATATATATTGAGACATGATTAACAAAACATTAATTTTTCAAATAAGTGCACGAACATGAGTTATTCTATATTTTCACAAAACATTCAGAAAATTTTAATAGTGAATACGAATGTTCAACAATTTAGATATAAAGACAGTGTCAGGTTTTTGAGATGGTTTCTTTACTGTCTATTATTTTCCGGATAATACTCTTTTTTGGTCATCACATGTTTTACATTTAGAATTCGGAATCTCCCAACGTAGCATCAGCTCGTGCGTTCCCTGATTGTAAGTGCGAAAATCAGAAATAGTATAATCATAGGAGTAACCTAGCCGTAATTTTGGAGTAATCTGAACTTCCAACAAGCCCACCACCGCATCAGCATGTCTATAACTTACTCCTAACCCTAGTTTATCCTTAAACCACCACATGGTATTAATGTCATACTGCACAGGTGATCCTTTAACTGCTTTAATCATTACCGAAGGTTTCAATTTCATATTTTCGTCTAAAACAAAATCATACCCCCCTGTTAAAAAATAATGGTTATTTGCTCCAAATCCACTAGAGGTCACAGCTCCTTTTGCGCTAACTTTGGTATTTAATAATGCCGGAATGGAAAGACCTACATACCAAACAGGTGTAACATACACCATACCGAATCCTGCTGTAGGTAACCAACTGTTTATGTCAGTCTGATACACGGGATCTCCACCCGTGTTTGTCACCGCTTCGCTATAGGCTGCCCGATAGTTGAGCAATCCCCCGCTAAGCCCCAGCGACAGATATGAATTTTCAAACGGCAGATGGTACGAATAAAAAGCTTGAAATCCGGTTGTTGTTTCAATGCCTAACTTATCACTATACACTTCCAATCCATATCCCACGTTACTATCATCAGCTCGCTTGTCCCATGAAAATGCGCCCGTTTTGGGAGCTCCCGCCAGACCTATCCACTGGTTACGGTATAACAAAGTGATATTGTCGGCGGCACGACTTCCTGCATAAGCTGGGTTTATGTGTAACATATTAAACATATATTGCGAATACATGGGCTCTTGTTGGGCTTTTAGTAAATTGCAGGTACAGAGCAAACTTGCGAGTACTACAGACAAAAGTCGTATTTCAAAACTATAACTCCTCCTGAAAATCTTTTTATAAATTAAAATTGCCATTGTAGCTGTGCATTAAGTATTGATTAGTTGACCGTTTCACTTCTCACTTAGTGTGATGTGCTTACCGCTTAAGCGTGATAAATCCTGAATATTTTTTCAACTCATGTGTGATCTGATGAGTCGTTTCTACCACATAATAGTAGGTCCCCTCAGGTAAGTCGCTTCCGAGTAAAGTTCCCGTACCTTTTCCGTCCCACTCATTCTGATAACTGCTATTTTTGTATACCCGGGCACCCCAACGGTTGAACACTTCGAAGCTTACCAGTAAATCGCTTGAGGTATTGATTACGAAGGTATCATTAAACCCATCATGATTGGGCGAAAATGCATTAGGAATTTTAATCTCAATCAGCGGTATGCTAGTCTCTGTCGGACGTCGTGTTGCCGTACTACTTGTATTAGCAGGATCATCCGTAAGCAGGTTGCTCACTACACCCAATACGCCCATCGTTCCATCAAACTCCGCCTGATTATATACCTTGCCAACATATTCATGTGGATCTACTTTTAATTCAATCGTGACGGAATCTTTTGTGTTGGCAGCCAATGAACTCACATCCAACAACAGATTTGTATGGTTAGTTCCATCATACAATCCGTTGGCATTCAAATTGCCGGTAGCCGTAATACTGGTAACAGCAAAGGTGATCGGACTCGCAAACACTTTGCTCAAATCATCCGTCACATGGACAGAATCAATGGGGGTAGTTTGTACATTAGCCAGGGTAATAAAATATTTCCAGGTAAATGTTCCGTCGCCTTGCAACACCGGTTCACTCGAATGTTTGTTCACAAACAGATAACCCGATATAGGTTTGATCGTGATCGTAGCTTTAGCCGAAGAACTATTACCAAACGCATCGGTCAGAATATAGGTAAAACTGTCCGTGCCGTTATAATCAGCATTGGGCGTATAGGTAAAGGCGCCATTCGTTTGCATCGTCAGGCTACCATGTTGAGGATTGACAGTCTCCGACCAGTTATTCACTCCACCAGTCACCGTATCATTTAGAGCCACACTTCCATTTAGTGATGAATTCTGTACCATCGTGTAGAGGTCGTTTAGAGCTATTACTTTGCTCACTACCGATGCCAGCGTAAATACTCCGTAACCCGTGACATTGGCTGTGACCGACCCTGCGGTGGCGTCGCCGGTAGTCGAAACATTTCCTTCGCTGATCCATTGGGTACCGTTCCAGCGTACTACCTGCACTTTACTCAAGTCGGTAGGTACGGAAGCACTCGTCTTGCCGGTATTCCAGGTTAAAGTGACAGACGGAGTTGAACTTCCGGTAGTCCGTTCGATAATCCAGTATTCCTTATTGCTTACCACGCCCACGCCAATCCCTTTAACTATACGTTCGTATCCGGCCGAAGAGGGGTCGGCATACAGATAGCGGGCACTAAATACATCGGTGGCAGTAACGGGTGCAGCCAACGAAGCAGAACGGTAATACCCCCTGTTGCCTATAGGAAATGTAAAAGCCGTGTTACCTGTTTTCTGAACAAATCCATCCACAAAGCAAGCATCCGAGGCATTGAGCCACGATGAGCCGGCCAGCATCAACACTGAGTTTGTTGGTACCACAAGGCTGGTTTGTGATGAAGTAATTATACCCGATTCAAAGTCTATCAAACTATCAATATGAATATCCTGCTGCAAGTTGAAAGAGTTTCCCTGAAACGAAACATTGTGAAACAAGGTGCTGCCGGTACCCGAGATAGTCTGTGCCGTAGTACCGCTAAAGTAACTCAAGGCTGGATAATGCGTCAACGTGCGGTCATAACTTACGCTACCGTTATTCTGAAAATTGCCTGTATACCACACCGCACCATTATTAATAATTATACCGGAAGTTCCATTCACGAAATCCAGTCCTGTTTGCTTTCCCCATGTTTGGGTAAATAGTGTACTGGATGGCGAATTGGGCAATATATAACTATTCCCGTTGTTATACTCCCCAGTTGTAGTCTGAGCATGTATAACCGTAATGGCCAATAACTGTAACACGGTGCACCATAGGATCAATTGTCTTCGTTTCATCAGGTAATTGTTTAAATATAAATTTACGTGAAAGTAGCTTACTGTTTTAATTCTTTTGTCTTAGCTCCTGTGCCGACAACAAGGCAATGATTTGAGTCCTGTCTGTCATTTTAGTATTTTATTATATAATTCATTGTTATATAAGGTTGTAAATTTGTAAATGCTGTACCACCACCTTGCGAATTTATAGTATGATTATGAACATCCGCTGTATTTATTTCGCCTATATTATTACCTCCATGCCATCCAATTAAAGTAGCAGCTTGACCTACATAAGTGTTTGCATCAGTGTAATAAATTTGAGGTGCATGCTGACCCAAGACCCACGTTCCTTGACTACTTCCTTGTGTAACATTGTAAGCTCTGTTTGAGCTTGTAGCACCACCGTGGTTATGGCTTGGCATTTCAGCAATAGACAAAGTATGGGCTTTTTCACCACTGGTCTTTCCTAAAGTATTAAATTCAGTCTGCGATGCATCATATCCTGCGGGAACCCTACCATTTAAGTTTGGAAGATTAAAGCTAGTACCGTCCACTGAACCATAAGTTACACCTATTGCTGCGAATAGATTAGCATAAGTAGTTCGGGATACAGAAGCACCATCGCACACAAGCCATCCGGTAGGTGTAGTTGTTCCTGCCCATATTTTAACTTCTCCAGTTATACCACTTTGCTGATCCAGTTGGTAGCGAATACCCCCAATAGTACAGTATAAATGGGTGCCATCAAACTCAATTGCACCTGTTTCAGGTGTAGTAAGTAGTATCGTGCTTGATGACGTTAATTTCAATGGAGCCGTTCCGGCTGCCGAAGTTCCGGCTTGTAGCTGCAAGGCTGCTGTGGGAGCTGCTGTTCCAACACCTACATTCCCATTGGCCAGTACTCTAAGCCCGGAACCTGCTGTGCTGTTAGCCTGAATGGTGGCTACTGTTCCGGTGCTGGATGCTGCCGTGTTGGAGATATTCAATAAACCTTTTGTGGTAGTTGCATTTACCGACGCTGTGGCATTCAGTAACGAGCCTGAGGTCAATACACTACCTCCCATTACATTAAGACCATTACCGGTTGTTAATGCAGCGGCATTGATAGCTAACCCTGTACCTGCAATTGCTGAGCTAGCATTAATAGTTTGTGCAGTACCCGTAACAGTAGCATCATTTATCCCTACTCCAGAACCGGTGTGGGCAGCAAAATTAAAACTCACATTGCCACTGCTCGCAAAATTACTCGTGGAAGCACTGCTCACATAAAATAAGTTTCCAACGGTTCCTGTTCCGGTACTATTGATAGACAATCCCTTGCCACCGCTTAATGAGTTTGTATTAATCTGCACTGCTGTACCAGCAGTAGTATTTGAGCTTATGTTCAACACGCTTCCGGTGTGCAAAGCATTGCTATTAGTTAAACTGAGTAGATTTCCCGAGGTCAAACTAGATGCATTCATCGTCAACGGATTCTGTATATCCGCGTTAGACCAGTTCCAAGTTTGAGCATAATTGGTATTATCAATGCTATTACTCTTGGTAGCTGCTGTCAGCCCGCTGATGGGGACGGATATGGCTACCGGTGATGATTGAGGAGTCCAGACGGTGCCATTCCAAACAAAAGATTGGGCATATCCCACGGGCAGGGTAACCACAGCACCTGCAGAAAAAGAAACATCGAAGGCATTGGTAGTCCCCGTGTTTGTGATGGTAATGAGTCTACCTGCAGTCGCATCTGTCATCGTGGCAGGAAGGCTTAGGGTAACACCTGAAGTAGATGCCGAATAATTGAAAACGGTATAGTCGGCATATATTAGAGCAGCACTTGAAGATAGCGTTGTATTACCCGCTTTAGCCCCCAAAATAGTCGATCCGGAATTGTGGAATGTGGCCATAGGTTTAATTATGCCTACACCTACATTTCCCAAATCCGTATTGTAAATATCTTTCGTGGTACCCGTAACACGAGTCCAGTTGATGGGTATGGTCGAAATAGTTCCTTTGTTGTCCACCACGCGCACTTGTGCCTCCGTGTGTAAACAGGATAAAAGGAGACTAAACAATAGTAAATATATGGGCTTGTTGTAAATAAGACTCTTCATTTTCGCTTTATATTAAGTTTATTTCGTATCTCCAGCTAACTGAGAACCGGACAATATTATCGCACTGTTGATAACTATTAAATGAAACAGGTTAACTCAGAAGGGCTAATCGATAAAAAAGCTGCCGCACCACATCAGGTTTAATCCTTAATGCGACAGCTTTTTTAAAAGATTTCATTCTATTGAATCCACTGAATTTCAATTTTATCCCCTACAACAAATGCATAGTCGTCGGGATCAGCACCATTTGATTTCTTAATGGTTACGGTTACTGCACCAACAGTTCCGGTAGCTGTGTAATCTGGAGTAGTTAAGCCCCCTACCAGTTTGATACCGTTGCGGTATACAGATATTTTTTTTACATCAACAGGAACTGTGGCATCAGTATATATGTAGTCCACTGTCGCGTCGGTTATCGCAGCAAATGTTTGTCCTCCTTTAACAAGATCAGAGAATAACAGCTTTTTTACTGCACCGGTTACTTCATCATGTACCAACAAGGTATATCCAGCTGGATTAGTCGTGCCATGTAGACTAGTAGCAGCGGTCGCAGCAGCATCAGATGATGTAACCAAGGCAAGGCCATCCAGGGCAAAAACCTTCCCTGCAGCATCAATATACGTGTCATCAGTTAAAGTACCACCTAATTGCCAGGTGGTGGTGGTTACCTCATTAGTTGTGTTTACAATCTGAGTCAAACCATTGTTTACTTGCAAGTACTTGATAGTACCCTTGTTGTCTACTACGCGAACCGGGGCAGCTGTACCGCTGTTTGTTTTCCCTGCTGTTTTTAGCACATTTGTTCCGGTTACAGTCTGTGCATTCACAGCTGCCGACATTCCAATTGCAAAGCATAAGCCTGCAATTCTCATTTTTTGTTTCTTTACTACTTTTTTCATTTTTTAAAAATTAAATTGTTTAACAATTAATTACAAATACTATTTCGATTGAATAATTTTAATTTCATCGTCCACATAGCACGAAGCAGGATTTTCCAAGTCGATAGTCCCACTGCCTATTACTCCCATAAATTCAATGTTTATACCGTTTCGATATACCTGTATTTTCTTCGGATCAGTAATGGTGACCGGGGTTGGAAATTGCTTCTGTCCATCGGCAGATGCGTAGGTAATGGACTTATAAACAGCAGTCTCCAAACCTGTAGTACTCAGTTTTCGTATTACACCTGTACCGGGCACAATGACCAACAAACTGTCAGTAGAAATATCACCAGTTTGGATACCTTGCAATGAAAAAGTATTGACTGACGAGGTCTTAATAGTGGTAGGGGTGATAAGTGTACCGCCTAATTGTACTTTGCCATTGGTGGCTGTTAAGCCATTATCAGCTGATGCCAATATCTGAAGTCCTGGGGAACTTGCTATGCCATTCACGGTGGAAGTAAGTACACCGTTGACTATAGATAGCGCATTGTTTTTAATAATATCTACACCCAATGCCGAGACTCCATTTACCACGGTAGTAAGCGTATTACCTGTCAGTGTATTGGAAACGGTTGTAGGTATAATCAGATTAGCTAAATCCTCAGAATTGGCCAGCCGCAACCACTTGGCGTCCACTGTATTCCAATAATACATGCCTTTGGTAGTAGCTCCGGTTTCGTTGAAGATGAGCATACCACTCACCGGACTTCCATCTAGCGTCCAAACACTAACATTATCTAGCTGAATCCGGGGCAACCGAAGACCTTTGCTCAGACTTTCAAGTTCAAGCAACGACCCTGATGCGACAACTGTTGGATTATTTCCAATTTTATTTTGTGCAAATGCAGCCACACTAAACACAAGGAGAAGAACTTCTAGTAAGAAGTGTCGATTTTTCATATTTATATATTTTAAATTTATATCACAAATTATGATTACTAAAATTATTTGACCGTTTTCTCCAAACAAATGAATAAGTAATCTGCCATTGCTTGTACTTTCATTGTCTTTTTGAATATTTACTTTTACTGTTTAATTCGTCAAAAAAATATTTTATCATACTGTTCTTTTAATTTTCAAAGAAATCTTTAGGCAATGCCATTTAATCTATTTTTTCTCCATCTTTATACTTGTCCGGATCAAACTTGTATTTCTTTTCTTTATAGGAGTAACCCATTACTTTTACTTCTGTATGTCGGTTTAATTGAGATTCATTCTCAGCACAAGGCACATTATCTCCACAATTTACGTTTACCAAAACCTTTAGCTAGCACTCTATTTCGAGCAATTCCATGATCCACCAAATATGCAACGACTAATTCTATATGTCCATAAACCGTTTAAATATCAAGGCATCAGTCATTTCCATACCTTTAATCAAGAAAAATTACTTAATGTAGTTATACATATAGTGCCAACAACATATATACAAACAATCTAACAATCCATTAATAATAGTTTACATTTGCAAACATAGAGCCTTTTATCAAGTCAGCTTGTAAGCCTGCTCTGAAATAGCTGTAGTAAAAAAAATAAAAAAAGTAGTAAAAAAAATGGAGATGTAGGAATTTGTGATAATCAAGAATTTGTTCTTAATTTATACTCCGTTGCTTCCGAAACCATAAGACAGCATTTGAATCTTTTACAAATAATCATATTAATTCAATAAGAATCACGGATTCTAATTTCTAATAAAAAGCTGGTTTATGCACTAAAATAAGCTCGTGCAATAGAGTTCTTTGAACCAATACATTAAAGCATTATTTTTTATCTGAGCAGGTATTTAGCAGAGTAAACGAAATAACAAATCTAATAATGTATCAGCTTTGAATTACAACATTAAACTCCTTCTCTCAAACTGCTGGCTACAGTAAAATTCTGCTGTATAGGTATTCAATATCATTTATTGATATGTTTATTGAAAGCAATATTCAGATAAACAGACTTGTAATGACTTAAAATAAAGAGGGTGTCTAAAATAAATCAAGGCTTCAACAGACATAGATATCGAATGTAGAGACTTAATTGAAAATTAATAGTTCTAAATATTAATACATTTTGACCCAATGGAAACCTTGAAGAGTTGCTAAATAAAATGATATAGTATTAGTTTCTAATCATATCATTGCGTCATAGCTTTATTTTCCACATGTTCGTGAATGCATACATTAAGGTTAACCTAAAAAAACTTTGGATTTGAATGAAAGGAAAGAGGAAAATTTAATAAATAGCACCCACCATATGTGGTCAGAGATAGGGGAATGGTCTCGACCAGCTACATGCAGTGGGAAATTTACCCTAAGAGATTAAAATGTCTGGTTCAATAGGAGATTCCACAAGATTTTAGGACACTATACCTCACCAACCCAATTGTTTAAAAATGATTGCGGAACACAAAATCTATATACAATAAAGTCGGAATTGATATTGTCCATGTCTGTTTCGACAATACCTACATACGCTTTTCCTAAACTAGTAATAGCTCGCAAAACGGATGTATACTATAGATTTACACAGTTATCTAATATTCTACTTCTGCATATAATCAAACAGTCCCAATCATAAACATTGAGATTTGTGAGAGAAAAAGTTTCTCTTGTTTATCATTTCGAATTCATATTCTTTGTACCCTTTCTGACATTCCTCTCTCTGACTCTGAACAAGTAAAATGTAAGAAAAGAGTAGGCAATCATACTTACTGAAAGTAATATAATAATTCCATAAAGACAAAGTATATAAGTCAATACATAAAACTTATATTAAATTGTTCTCCAAACAGTACTTGGTAATATCCGAATTACAATTTAACGCCATTTTTTCCATAATACGTGCTCGGTATGTGCTCACCGTCTTGCTTGAAATCGAAAGTTTATTACCAATTACAGGCAATCCCACTCCACAGGCAAGCTGAATCATTATTTCAAATTCCCGAATAGAAAGTAAATCATGTCGATGTTGAAATTTTTCATCATTTAAGGTATCAAACATACTATCAGCTAAAGTTTCTGAAATATATTTTCTTCCCTTTGCTACTATTCTTATAGCTTTTAACAACTCTTCGGAAGAGACATCTTTAGTTAGGTAACCAGATGCTCCGAGTTTATGTGCACGCATGGCATATTGCATCTGTGGACGCATACTAAGCATTAGTACATTTGTTTTTTCCCATTTTGATTTAATCATTTGTAATATTTCCAGACCACTTACACCTGGCAACGAGATGTCGAGTAAAACAACATCGAAAATCCCCCGTTTAAATAGTTGAATAAGTTCAGAGTCATTACCTGCTTCTTCTATATTTGAGATTTCTGGCAACTGTTGGAGTATTTGTCGCAGTCCGTCGCGTACAATTTGATGGTCATCACAAATTAGTAGAGTCATTTCATGCTGTTTTTATTATAAGTTACACAAAAATTAAATTTTAATTACTTGAAATTATTAGAACAATCTCCGGAACTGAATACACTACTTTTTTCTTATAATCAATCGCAAATCTCACTCTCTGAATCCTAGTTCTATAGTTCATTTTCAAAAATGCAAAAAAGCTCTTTGATTTAATTAGCTTAGCATTTACATTAACGATATTGTCAAAAAAACTACAAAACAGATATCACTGCAGATGCGATGATCTTATATTTCAGTTTAGAGACTATTGATCCAATTTCCTTTATAAAGTTATCTGAGTTATTAAGGGTTTAACTAAAACAGAGAAAAGAATGCGAACAAAAAAAAGCAATCTTACGATTGTTTACAATTGCATATAAGTGGTTGATCTTAATTAATCACTCGTAGTCAAATTGTCATATTTATTAGAAATATGACAATTTTGTGTTTGTTATTTTAAAGTGATTAAAAATTGTATTTATTTGATATTGAAAATAATGAATCACGATTACAAATCTAATGTCTTTTTTGAAGATAGTTTGTAAACTTATGCTGAAATATTTGTAGTAAAAAATATCTTCAATGTAGCATTATTAAAAGCACACAAAACAATTTCCTCAAATTTAAAACTAGAAAAAATCAAAACATGAATTAACAATACTTATTCATCAGATATTTTTTAAATTTCAAACATTCTTTTTAAGTATTTGTCTCAATCTATCATACTCAATTTTAGAATGATCAAAAATTAGTGGATTATAACAAACTATTTTGTATGCACATTATATCAATAATCAATCTCATTCTTATTGTCGGAAATGATTGGAATTTCGACCCTGATTTCAGTTCCTCCTCTTTTTTTACTAGTAATGGCAAAACTACCTCCCAGTGACTGGACTCTTTCAGTCATTCCCCAAATGCCAAAGGAGTTTTTTGATTTAATTTGTTCATCACTTATTCCAATACCATTGTCGAAAATTTCAAAATGAACATTGCTGCAAATGTAGGATATCCGAATTTGAACCTGCGTAGCTTTGGAATAGCGTGCTATATTGGTGAGTGACTCTTGTAAAATTCGGAATATAGTAAGTGATATATCTGCGGAAATCTCCACTCCATTGTCTGTTTCGAGTATTATTTTGATTCCATAGCGCTGAGCAAACTCATCAGTATACCATTCTATTGCAGCATTTAATCCTAAATCATCAATTATTTCAGGGCGGAGTTTCTCTGTAAGATGCTGCACTGTTTTAATCGTCTCAATAACACTACAGGCTATTTTACTTACTTTGGAGCTGAATACGATATCATGATCGTGTGATGCATGCCCTTTCAACACCTCTAAATCCATTTTTATAGCCGTAAGTGCTTGTCCAAGATCATCGTGCAGTTCCCTCGAAATAGTTAATCGTTCCTTTTCAACAGCTTTAGTGGTATATTGCATATAATCACGCATTTGCTCTAGAGATTTCCTTTCTTCTTCAGCCTTTTTTAATTCGGTAATATCTTGCGTTATTCCCATGCACCTAATTGGTTTTCCTAATAAATCAAAATCGAATCTTACCTCGGCATAAATAATTCGAACTGTTCCGTTCGGTTGAATTACCCGATACTCCATCGGGGATAAATTTTCAATTAAGTAATGTGGATTCATAGTATTCTTAAAAATTTGAATATCTTCTTGATGAATAATATGAATCAACGAATCCAATTCAGGATTAAAAATGGATGAATCTACATTAAAAATGTTACGAAACTCTTTTGTACATGTAAATGTATTAGTTTGCATATTAAGTGACCAACTTCCTATAAGAGCTATTTGTTGAGCTTTCGCTAAGTTTTTCTCACTCTCTACCAATGCGGATTCAGTTTGTTTACGTTCAGTTATATCATCCACTAGATTCAATATAGCTGTCTCTCCCTGCCATTCAATAAGTGCAGCATTCATTTCAACCCATTTTACTCTTTTGTCTTTTCCATATATTCTAAACTGACATCTACTTTCGAACTCACAGGCATTTAAAATATTAGCATAATAAGACTTGACATGTTCTTTGTCTTCTGAATGTACAATTGTCAAAAAAGGAATAGACATAAGTTCATCTCGTGAATAGCTGGTGATTTTAAGTAACATCGAGTTTAAGAATTCAACGTAGCCATCTTTTACTACCATAATGCCTTCATTAGCAGTTTCAACTAATAATCGGTAACGTTGTTCACTTTCACGTAAGCCTTGTTCTGCTTGTTTAAGTCTAGTTATATCAGCTATTACTCCTCGTACGCCAATCCGTTTATTATTGCGAAATATAGGATTGACATAAATTAATGTGTTCAACAAAGATCCATCTTTGCAAACCAGTGTATATTCAAGTGCGCGTATAGGTAATACACCATCCAAAACAGATTGAACACCTTCAGTCATTTTTTGACGTTCTTCAGGAATATGAAAAAAATGGGTTTTTTCACCCAACTTAATTTCTGATTTATCATAACCTAATATTAAATAAGCATGTTCATTAATGTAGGTAAGCCGACCATCTTCATCCAATTCAAAAACGATTTGCGGTAATAAATTAGCCATCTCTCTAAATTTACTCTCGCTCTCAAGCAATTGCTGTTCGATTTGCTTTCGTTCGGTTATATCTGTTAGAACGTTTAATATGGCTGATGCACCTTCCCATTCAATCTTTGTTCCACTTATTTCCACCCAGCGAATACTACCATCTTTTTTCAATATTCTACATAAATATCTTTGGTCAACTTTTTCGCCTTTAATTCGTTTATGGTAATTACTTATAACCAGATTTTTATCATCAGGGTGTATGAGTTCCAGAGATTTGGCTGTAAGCAATTCTACTTCTGTATAAGCTGTTATATTTAACATTGTCGAATTGACGTATTTTGTACAACCACCCTGTGTTACGAAAATACCTTCATTAGTTGTTTCAACTAATGATCGATAGTGCTGTTCACTATTAAACAGTTCTCGTTCTATTCTCTTTTTAAATTTAACATTATCGACTGACTTAGTCCTTCGCCTGAAAAAGTCTGAAGTCTGAACTTTTAGTTTTTCACTAAGTTGTCGGCGGAATTGATTAATCCACAAAAACAAGCCAATTGATTTTATTAATAAAACAATAACTATTTCTGAAAATAAGGTATAATCAAATTTATCTTCTACTATTTGTGTATAAGGTTTAAAATTCTTATCAATGCATACTTTTATTTTCCCTAGTTTACATGGGTAAAAAAAATCGACATTCGTAGATTTTACAGGTATTTGATTCTTTGTCTGGGGTGAATATAACTTATCTTTTTTGGTTTCTGATTTTAAATCAAACAATACCATCAAGCATAATAGCTCCCCAAGGAAAATAATCATCAATATAATTGCAGTTGCTTTTTTAGTATAAAATCGGGTAGTTTGTCTATGCATAGTTTAATCCTTATGTATTTCAAATAATAAATTCAATTCAATACAGATTTGAATCGAATTAATAAATTATATACACCACAAATTTACATATAAAATAGGTAAAACTATATATTAATCTATTTTATGTAGCAAAAAATACATATTGTAGTAAATAATACGGCATCAGGCAATTACAAAAATTAGCAGGAAAAGCAGCAAACCTTGTTTATCGATATTCCATTAGAAGCTCAGTATCGGTATTAAATTTCCAAAGGCATATATCAACTATAAAATAGTTTTCAGTATTTATCAGTTTTTCCGTCAACGCTTTGCGGATGCGTTCTTTTACAAAAAATAATTTTCGTCATCGACGATTATAAACACTGCGTTCAATCTTATAACTTAATGACTCAGGCAAAGTCCTAAATAATTGATATTCTGAATCAATACATAGTGATTCTGTAGTCAAATCCACTGAGATTAGTTCGATAACACTTAAACGCGGACAACGTTTTTGATTCAGAAAATTACTTTTTATCTCAGATTACTTTAATATCTCGAGAATTTTATCGTGTTTTTTTGTGAAGTTATTCATTGTTATTTAATTGATTGGTAGTCTTTTAAAATAGACGGATTTCATCCGAAATGAACAACTTCTTTTATTAGTATTTTATTAATGCACTACGGGTTAATCCTAATGCTTTTATACTTCCCGTCGTTTTAATCTCTTTGAGTAAATTCACCACAACTTGCTGCTTGAGTTAGCTTTAACTGTTCAAACACGAATATGAACCAACTGGCAACTATCCGTACATTTTTCTAACTTCATCTTTGCAAACGACGACTTTTGTTCTTCATTTACCTGTATTCCTTGTCTGGGGATTAGCGTTAGTTGTATCTTACGCTCCAATGCTGATAACTCGCTTTTCAGTTTTTCTAAATCGCCTTCTTTTTTTCATGTGGCATTTACTACTTCCTGCAAACTAGGCAAGTCTCTTTCCAAGATTATGTTTTGAGTGTTTATTTTAGCAGTTTTGTACCAAAATTCATCATATATAAACGCCACCGCAGGTTGAAACAGTCAACCCGACTTCGGAGGGGTTGACAGCCCCTGCAAGGGCAAGGACTTTTGAGATGCCGAATTTATTTCGAGCATCTCAAAAGATACCTTGCTATGTTTTTGAGAACATAAAAATCCGCCTTCGGACGGATTAAATGTAAGCTAGGAATGGCTGTCAGTGGCTAGTCAATGTCCGCTTTATCTTTCAGATTTGCTTGCGCAGTAATACATAGAATTGCTTTTTATACAGCACAAACCGTGTTGTTTTCTCAGGCTGCAAGTGGAGCAACACGATACGCCTTGTTGCTTGGGGACAAAATCAAAGTCTTTGCTCATTGATTTACAGATGTGAGAATGCCACAAACTACCATTCAAACGCCACAAGCTTCCACCAACCGGAAAAACGATACAAGTGATAAGTTTTCCTTGTTTATTTGCCGATAAATTGATTGACATGATAATTTGTATGACAGTTGAGTATAGAAGTCAACAGATATATCTCCTGATTTGATCAACCAATTTGTCGATAGATAAGTAAACGGACGTAAAGTGATATGCAAGTAAATGTGTAAACTGATAAACAGATAAGCCTGTTGATTTATTGATTAATTTATAAGAGTATCAGTAAATTATTATGGCAGTATGCACATAAACAGACTGATAAACTGATTTGCGTGTCAATTGATAAACAGATAAATAGGATTGTTTGCAAATCGACGAAACAACATGATAATCAATTGATGTATAGGTATATAAACGTGAAAATAGATAAAGTGATCTATAAACTGATTGTCTAATTAATTAAAAATTTAAAAAGTATGAAAGAGCCTTTATTTGTGGCTTTCTCCACCCAAAAAGGAGGAACCGGTAAGACAACCCTCACAGTGCTTGTGGCAAGCTATCTGCACTACGTGAAAGGATACAACGTGGCAGTCGTTGATTGTGACTTTCCACAATTCAGTATCAAGGATATGCGTGAGCGTGATTTGAAAAGTATCGAGCAAAATGAACATTACAAAGCATTGGCTTATGAACAGTTCAAGCATTTAGGCAAAAAAGCCTATCCTATTCTGGAAAGCCGTCCCGAACAGGCAATAGAAAATGCCGGAAGATTTATCAAAGCAGGAATGCCGTTGGACTTTATTTTCTTTGATCTGCCGGGAACTGTCAATAACAGCGGCGTTATCAATACAATTGCCACAATGGATTACATCTTCTGTCCGATAGTTGCCGATCGGGTAGTTATGGAAAGTTCACTGCGGTTTGCAGTTATCGTAAACGACCACCTTATCAGTACCGGAAAATCTAATATCAAAGGATTCCACTTGCTTTGGAATATGGTGGACGGACGGGAGAAAACCGATTTGTATCACGTTTATGAAAAAGTAGCCGGAGAACTCGGTATCCCTATTCTGAAAACATTTCTTCCTGACAGTAAACGCTTCCGCAGGGAAGTTGCTGAAGACGGTACAAAAGCCATGTTCCGCTCCACGCTGTTTCCACCGGATAGGACACTGGCAAAAGGCAGTAACATTGACAGATTGACGGACGAACTACTAACCATTTTAAAATGATAAAGAATCATGGCGAAAAAACTTCAGGTAGATGTAAATGCAGGAGAAATCATCGAATCTTTCCGTCCGGATCCACCTCCAGTATTCCTCTCCAATGTGCCGGAAACGCATATCAATGAACCGGATGTGCCGGAACAGGTAGTCCAGGAGAAAGAGATGGCTGCTCCGCAGAAAGAAAATAAAACGCCTGTTCGTGGGCAACAAGATGTGCCGGAAAAGGAAAATGAATATATGGAACTGTTTATTCGGGTTGCGGAAATGTCTGTCCGTTCAGGAAAACTAGTTTACGTACGAAAGGATTACCATGACCGTATCCTGCGTATTATTCGGGTCATAGGTAAAAGCGAACTGTCCTTGTCGGGGTACATTGACCATGTATTGACACAACATTTTGCTCAATATGAGGAAGAGATAAAAAAACTGTATAAAAAATATTATGAGGAGGTATACTGAGATGAAACAAATAAGGAAAATGAAAATTTTGAAATGGTTTTTTAATAGAAAAACTAAGTTGGAAAGTAATATGACATATTCTGCATTTTTTATGAAAGCAGCAAATTTCAGCGCCCGACAGGGGAAGCTGGTCTATATCCACAAAGATTACCATGAGCACATACAGCGTGCAGATGCTATTGACCCGGATAAGCTACCGGGGTCAAAACAGATGTCCCGTCTACCAAGTGAAAAGGAAGTGGAACAGAGCCCCGGTAAACGGAAGCTGCAAGAGGATTACCAAACACGCTTTTTTACCCGTGTGGATTTTACAGATCGTAAACCATTATACATTACCGCCTCAACTCATCAAAAGCTGATGCGGATTGTTCATTTGCTGGATGATTCCAAAGCGAAGATGAGCAGTTATGTGGAAAATATCTTACTGGATCATCTTGAAATGTTCCATGCTGAGATAAACACAATCTATAAGAAAAATAACATAAACCCGACGGCGGAATAGACATAGGGTCTGGTTCATCTCTCCGTTTTATTCAATTCGCCTCCTTGATTTGTTTCAAGGAGGTTTTTTTGCCAGTTTCAACGCTAAACACTACCAAACAAAAGCCACAAGCTGCCAACTATTTTAAATCCATTGTCATAGCCATAAATTACTTTTTCTTTGTCTACCAAAAGGAGTCTCGAATAGAGTATCAAGTCTTGAAAAGTGAATTATTCATCAATTAAAACAGATAGGAGAATGGAAATTATTAATGTAGAAAAACAGACTTTCGAGTCTATGTTGGCAAAGTTCGAAGCATTTGCCCAACGAGTTGAAACAATGTGTGTTCACAGCGGCGATAAAAGTATGCAAAAATGGTTGGACAATCAGGATGTATGTCAACTGCTGAACATTTCAAAAAGAACTTTACAAACATATCGGGACAATGCTACATTACCTTATTCCCAAATAGGACACAAGATATTCTATCGTCCCGATGATGTACAGCAGATGTTTGAAAAGAGTGCTGTTATCCATAAACAATAATCAACTACCACTAAAATCCAACAGTATGAGTGAAATTGTAAATAAAGAAAGCCGGAGCGTTGTCTCCTTTTTTAAATCTCTTGATCGTATATCAGAGAGTATTCAGACCTTAGCCAATCATCGTCCATCATTGGGTGGCGAGCACTACCTGACCGACAAAGAAGTATCGACCAGACTAAAAGTCAGCCGAAGAACTTTACAGGATTGGCGCACAAACAGGCAGATTGCCTATATCGCCCTTGGTGGGAAAACCCTATACCGGGAATCGGATATTCAGGCTATGCTGGAAAGAAATCACCGAAAAGCAATTGAATAAGTTTTTCTCCTTTGGATAAACGCTTTATGCGGATTGGAAGCAAGGGAGTTGAAATTGCCATTATAACAAATCAAACCGACTAAACAAATCATCCGCTTTCCTGTGTTTCCTGTACATACAATTTCCTCTGTCAGTTACGCTATGCGTCTTTATCGGGTCGGTCGTTTTCATTGCCGGGGCTTTTCTTTGTGAAGGGTTTAGCGGATGCAAGGTTTTTATGGGAAATACGCTCGCCGTGAAACAAGAGGAAGATTTCCGGTAAAACCGCTTGCGGCTTGACCTTGCATTCCGATTAGAAACCCGAAACGTTCTTTGCCCCTGTAATGGAAATGACCGACACGGCATTAAGCGTTTGCGGGGGGAATGTTTGAAAAATTTCCTACTCCCCTTTATTCTACTTTTTTTGAACATCCGCTTTTAATTGAAAATAAAATTGTTTGGAAGACTGAAATATATGATCTGAACCGATTTTGACTGCATGGATTTGGCTGGAGCAGACAAACGGGTCATTACCCAATCCCTGAAAACCGCTGCTTTAGGAGAGTGCATTCTATAAGCCAAAGCTATTATCATATCCAGTCCATAATAGTCAGCAGTAAGAATGCTACCCGATTGTACCGCTCCTTTATTAAAAGAAGTCTTAATACATCCCGATTTCAATATAGCTTTAATATTGGCATTGACAGTATGCAGGTAGACACCGAACAGATTGGCTATTTCATAAGGAGTCATCCGTATGTCGGTATCCAACGATACGATTCCGTTCTCACTGATTTTTATTATTCCTCGTTGCGTTCTTCTTTGTGTTTCTCGTTCCATTTTCATTTTCTTTTATAGTTCAGTTATTTCTTACTTATTTTTTCTCGTTATTCTTTTTATTCTTGTTGATGTTCTTTTCTTTGTTTTCTTTCCACCCATTATACCGCCCACATTGATAGACCCGAACAGGCATATTGTCTTCGGGTAAAGAGTACTGGTCTTTGGTCTGTTCAGACAGTATGTCAAAATCGCGCTTCACCTTTTGGTTGGTTATCTCTGCATATATCTGGGTTGTTCGAATATTGGAATGTCCCATCATCTTACTGATCGTTTCTATCGGTACACCGTTTGACAGGCAAACCTCAGTGGCATAGGTATGGCGGGACATATAAAACGTCAGGTGACAGTCTAATTTGCAGATATCCGCTATGATCTTCAAACTGCGGCACAGACTGCTAGTGCCAGGGACAAAGAACAGCTTGTCGTTTTTACCTTCTCCCTTGTATTTCTCCATTATTTTAATGGGAATATCCAGCAATTTAATCCGGCATTCGGTTTTTGTCTTCTGCCGGGCTATATATATCCACTTGGAACCATCTCCTTCTTTGATGATATTTTCTGAGGATAGGTTAGATAATTCTGCCCTGCCCAAACCCGTAAAAGTAGAGAAAATAAAAAGGTCTCTTATATGGCACAGCCGATAGGTAGGAAGCTCTATCCGCATTACTTTTGATAATTGTTCTCCTGTCAGGTAACGGTGTTGCACGGGAGCAACTTCCAGCTTATGACCCGAAAACGGGTCTCGTTTCAAGGTCTTTTGTTTCAAGCCCAGGCGAACTATTTTGCGCAGGGCGATCAGGTAATCGTTCAGGGTAACGGTTTTCTGACGCAGTACAGTCGAAAGATAGAATTGAAAATCGTTGATAAACTGCATGTCCAGTGAGCGGAGCGGAATATCCTCCAATCCATGCTTATACTGCAGAAAATTATACAGGTGCTTACGGCTAGTCAGATAGCGCATATAGCTATGGTGTACCCTATCTATACCTACCCGTTTTGCATATTCTTCATTATGCTCGTCAAAGAGGGTGAGCAAGGTTTCTTTAGCTTTCGTTCTGCCCGTAACGGCATTCTTGATTACTTCGGCGGAAACATAGCCTGCGGTATCAATACTCTTTTTATAAGCAAATTTCGCCTTCTCTTCCAATTCATCCAAGTGTCGATTCATGGACTTTAGTTGTTTGTCCTCTTCGGAGTTTTTCCCCCGAACAACCGCCCTGCCTTTGTGGGCATCCCAAAGCCCGGGTATTATTTCTTCTCCGGTGGAATACTGGCTGACTTTACCATCAAGGGTAATACGTCCCATAACCGGACACTTACCGTTTTTCTTTATCTTTTGTCTGTTTACGTAAAACAGGATTCTAAATGTACTGCGCATGGTATATATCTCCTTTATTATATCCCTTTTATTCTATTCGTGTTATTCTACACTTTTGTTTTTTTTGCATTTTATCCTTATACTTTCTTGTATTCTATTCCTAGACTTCTTTGTATTCCATTTTTAAACTTCCTTGTATTCTATTTTTAAACTTCCTTGTATTCTATTTTCTTAGCAGGACGATACTTTCTCCCACTCATATCTTTAAGTATAGTGGAGGGTGCACTGTCAATGCTGCACAGGGAGTATTTATCAGCTATATTGGCATGTAGAACACTAACATCCTTATCTATCTTTTCATTGGTCACTTTGGCATAGCGTTGTGTGGTCGTGATATTCTTATGTCCCATTGCTCGGCTGACGGTCTCGATAGGAACACCTTGAAACAGGCAGATCTGGCTGGCGAAAGTATGGCGAGCCATGTGGAAGGTAAGGTTACGGGTAATGCCACATTGTTTAGCTATTTTTTTCAAGTGGGGATTAATACTCATATTAGAGAGCATCGGAAATAACTTTCCGTTTGAAGCCAAGCCTTTGTATTTTTCTATAATTTGCAGGGCGATGTCCAGCAGACGAATGTTTTCCGGTGTTCCTGTTTTCTGGCGGTTGGTTTCTATCCAAAGATTCCCATCCCTATCCCTGACGATGTTTTCTTCCGACAGGTTACACATATCGCAATAGCAAATGCCTGTAAACACGGAAAAGAGAAACATATCACGGGTGAAATTACGGTTCGGGGTATCGAAGGTGTTGTTCATCAGGCGGCTCAATTCGTCCTGGGTCAAATAGAGTTGTTTGCGTTCCGGCTTATCGGGGGAAAAGTCTTTGAATGGGTTCTGCGAGACAAGATTACGGTGCACCGCTATATATCCAATGGATTTTAGGCGATTGATGTGTCCACGGATAGTGTTGGGCTTCTGCGACTCATTAATCCGTAAGAATTGGTGAAAATCTTCGATGAATAATGTATCCAATGATTTTACGGTTACATCCGAGACCTTATACCTGAATACAATGAATTTGGAAAGATGACGGTAGGTATTCTTGTATTGATAGAAGGTGTTTGCCGTTCGGTTTACGCCTACACGCAGTGCATATTCACGGTTATGCTCATCAAAGAACCTTAACAGGGTCATTTGTGCTACGGCTATACCCTGAAAGGAATTCTTCACATCTTCGGCGGATACCTTGTCACTCAGATCCGTCAACTCATTAAAGCGGGCACGAAGCAGTAACAGGAATGACTCAATCTCCTTGTTCGTTCTGATTGCCGTATGGCTTTTGCCTGTGCAGCGTTGTGAGGTGGCATTCCATATCTTCGGATTGATTTTAATCTTGCATCCGAATTGGGCGGTGGAATTGTATTTTCCTTTCACCGTGATTTTTCCCATCAAAGGACATAGCCCTGATTCATCTTGCCCGTTTCTTTTCAGGTAGAGCAGCACCTTCATTTCTGTTTTCATACGATAATTACTTTTTGAGTGCAATAAACATTCATTAAAGTCATTATTCGATATGAAAACCTTGGCAAAACAGGGCAACAAAACCCAGAGAAGCAAAACCTTTATTCAAACTTAGGAGTTAATGCTATCTTTGTATTGTCCATAGCCTTAAACAACGGAATAAAGTCCCTCCCATGTAACAGAAACAGGTAATGGTTTGGTAGTGGAAAGCTCGCTGTAATCTGCTTTATTCGGATTTTTTAGCAAAATGCAAAACACAGAAAAACTACTAATTTACAACCGATTACGCACCACTTACTTGATTTTGCATCAGACTGCTTATGTGACATTCTATCGCTTTACCGGACTAGCCTACATTGATGTGAAACAACTAACCCCAAATCAAATTTGCACCTCTTTTGATGGTAAACAATGGATAATGACACATCGTCAAAAAACCGATACAAATGTAAATGTACCACTATTGAACATTCCACTGGCTATTCTAAAAAAATACGACGGGAAATTACCCAATGGACAACTCCTTCCTATACTTAGTAATCAAAAACTGAACTCGTATTTAAAGGAAATTGCTGATTTATGTGGAATCAATAAAAATATCACATTTCATCTGGCCAGACATACTTTCGCTACCACCGTTACGCTTTCAAACGGTGTCCCAATCGAAAGCGTTTCTAAAATGTTAGGGCATAAAAATCTCAAAACAACCCAGCATTATGCCAAGATACTGGATCTGAAAGTTAGTAATGATATGCAGATTTTGAAAGAAAAGTTTGGAAATGGAACTCAATTTAAAATCAAGCAATCGGCAGGGTAATATTTCACTATTGGTTTATTTTAGTCGCTCATTATATAGTAATAATATATTACGGGACTTCAAAATAAACTATTTCGAATATGCATAGCAGAAAACTACAAAAAAAACCACGAAGAATTTTGCAATCTTCGTGGTTTTTATTTTACATTCTGACAAAATCAGATTCAATACTATCAACTAAATGTTCGTCGATTTTCAATTCAGCAGCAAACTCTCTGAATTTACCAACAGCATTGCTTACCATATCAATTAAAGACTTATAATCTTGAATATCGTTTCGCTGAGCTATCATTTCCAAATCTTCACGGGTTATATCCTCATTTTTACCATTTATGGTAATAGAATGCCGGTTCATATATGCCGGAGCGGTAAGATCAACGCCATAAGTTAAGTCATAAGCCGGAGACAATCGCCACACGCCATCAGGAGTCATACAAAAACTGAAATTTTTTGAATGGTCATCCACATTACGTGCAAGCACATTAAATACCATCCGCAGATATTGTTGACGACTATCTTCGTACGGCAAATTAAGCCTGCGTATTACCGCAAACAAATCTTCATAACAGTCACTTCCTGGTGACATGGCAGCTAATGTTTGTGTATGTATACGGTTATTGCCAACACGGTCAAATCGACGGGTAAGAAAATGAGTAACATTTCCGTATGAACGCAATTCGGACGGCATCATATTTATTCCAGCAGCCAAAGCCATTTGGTAATAAACATACTCCAACTTGGCCAATGGATAGGATGAATTATCATCATATTTCAGTATAAAATGTTCAAACCCTTCTGGGATATTTCCCTGTCCGGAAATTACTTCGCCTGTTTCGTTATTTACCGCAACAATCGCTTTCGGTCTCTTACCTCCCGGGGATGAACTTATTTTGATCAAGTCCTGCCACAAAATTGCATTTTCTGCATTTAGTACCGTTGTTTCGCGTTCATTCAATACTTGTTTGGCAAATTCATAGAGGTGTTCAATATCTACCGAAAAAACCGAGTCATTACCTAATTTCTGTGCCGGTTCATATTCAAGTGCACCCATTGTACGGCTGCCAATAAACGAAAGATGATCTACCGGATTTACTTTCTTTGTTGAAATATGATTATCCCGCAACCATGCTCTAAAAAGAGAATGACCCCATTTATCAGGAAGTGAATCGGCAATCATAGATGGAAGCCCCAAATACAGTTTATCTTTATCACCTGTCCAGGGAATATGCTTCTTGCTGCGGGGGGAATTGATGGACATCGTTAGTGGAGCAATATCCAAACCTTTGTCTAAGAATTCTGATTCATATTCAAAAACAGCTACATCCGATTTTTTATCCCATGAAAATTACTACATTCGTTTCCATAATTATTTTTCTTTCTGCTGTTTCTTAAATAATGTCCGAGGGCTTTCAGGTAATTCTGGCAACAGTTTCTCAATTTCGTCAAGGCTATCGATAGCCCGTAGCAATTTGACAAACGAAGCAAATGTAACCCCGGTAGAAGAGCCGTTCTCAAAAGAACTGATTGTAAATACGCTCAAACCTGATTTCTCTGAGACTTCCTTTTGAGTGTACCCCAGCCTTTTACGATAGTCACTGTATCGTTTCCCTAACTGCCGGATAATATCGCTACCCGATTGTTCATATAATTCTGTATACATAGTCAGTATTATTTTCTGCAAATATAGATATATCTACAATAATATCCAAATATATAGCAATATTATAGATATATCTATAGACATATGAAGTGTGGTGAGTGCTTCGAGCCAAAAAGAAAAATAGTAATGAAAAGATATTTGGGATAATGTGTTTCTACGATGTCCATCGTTTGAGTAGAGTTCAAGCCTTTTTGTCTCCAATCAAGTCCTTTAATACATCTATGCCAAAGATTTCATCTGCTATCAAGTCATTTATGTTAAAATGTGTACTCGCTTCAAAATTGTCTGGAATCTCACTATGAATTTTTCGCTTTGCTCTCTTTATAAATTTCTTATACAGTCTGTCATTTTTATATAGCTTTCTATAATTGTAATTTCTAAAGTTTATTAGTTCGTAATGCGATAGAAGCTCTGTCTTTTTTGACAATGAGTTCGCGAAAATTCGATTCATATAATCAACACAACCATTATATAATACTTTCTCAGATAATGCATTATAACTCATAACTAATTCATATAAATCAAATTCTTTTAAATTTCCAAAACTATCAACTGCATGTAATTCATTTCCCTTCGCATTTAACTGCATTTGTGTTATTCTAAAAGAGTTGCGATTATAGTTTTGAGGCATATAATCTGATTTGTCTTCAAAATTAGCTGTATGAGCACCCATAATGTTTCTCAATTCGAAAATCTGATGCTTTCTAAACTCACCTACAACACTATTCTTATTCGGCATTTTACAAATCTCATAAATTTCGATAATTGAGTTTATCTGTAAATAAATTGCATTTAAAATGCCATATAACTTTATATATATTTCGCCAAAGTCTTTACCAATTTTTGGATTGAATTCTTCTAAACCATAATTTGAAAAGTGTAATATCGCATTTTCAGTATCTTCGATCAAGTCAATACAACTACGAAATCTAAGGATATCACACTCATATTGAAATTTTAGTTTTTTCTTTATTTTAGTCTCTATCTCGTCATTTGAGCCATACACTCTACTACATCCCCAATTCATACACGATAAAAGAAGCATTGAACATTTTTCTTTTGTTGTTGATCTATAAAATAATCTCTCCATATTTTTGTTTACCTGTTCATTACTTTTATTCTTTGAACTATGGTAGTTTTTTGTTTTCCGTTGACTGCCTATTCTATTGATATTTGCGATTTGCGGGAGCATTCGCTGTCGAGAAACGACAAAGTGAATGTGGGAGCGAAACTACAGAAATTCACTTCAGCCGGCCAGTGATCCAAGAGCGTGTGCTATGCCCTCGTTTTTTTGTCAAATCATTAATAAAATAATGTTGCCCTTTTGTCCAAATGCCTTTCAATGGTTTTATCCCTTCAGGAAGTAATTCTACTAGTGATTCTACAAATGCCTTACTTGTTTGTTTGCCAAATGACGAAAAGCTAAATCCGGTGATAGAATTCTTAGAATTTCTGGATATTTGAATTAAAGCTTCAAAAAGCTCGGCAGAATTTGCCAAGACTTTACCTGTTATCATTCTTTCTATGTTGAAAGTAATAGCATTTGAAAAGTCTGCATTTTCATCAAGTATTATAAGCTCTGTTCCTCCTGAATATCTCCAAGAAGTTTTGCTTTCCAATTCGTTAATAAACTTTGCAAATTCAGTTTGACTAAAAGCCTACGGGATTGAACTGCCATCCTTATACTTAAACGTTTTCAATTTTTCCATATCTGGAAACAATTCATCATTCCAATAACCTCCATATCCAGCGCAATAAAAATTAATTCTATCAGAAGTCCGGTATTCAAGGTAACTAAATCTAGGAATAATCTCATCCATTCCTATCTTATCAAATTTCGGAGCCAATAATATTCCACACATAGGATTTTTTGTTTCCCTAATGTGTGAAATTACGTATCCTAATGAAGGTGCTTCAATCATGGTGGCTTTCTGTGTTAAGTATTAGATTTCTAAATTTACATTCACTTTTATCTTTTCTAGGATCCTCTAACGACCGAAACTGTGTATTAGAGTTAGTCTTTATTTTATCCATTGTTCAACAGTTTGAATGAAAATATCTTGTTGGTCAACAAATAAGTAATGCGAACAATTGTCAATGTTTTTAAAATTATCCTTTTCAACAATTTCTCTAATGTCATTTATTTGTAAAGTCGAAAAGATTCTGTCCTGTTGACCATAAATAGCAAAAAGTTTCACGCCGTTGTTTTTTATTCTTCTTAAAACTGGTTTAGTGTCAATGTTATTGAGTACTTCATTTTTATAAAAAAGTCCAGGTGCCTGATTATTTCGTATATTAGTTTTATGAAACTCACTTGTCTCATATTCTTGCCTTAATTTGTTTGCTTTTACCGTTGGGTTAGGCATTTCGAAGAAATTATTTTTGTCCGCTAAATCATAGCACCCTTTGCGATATTCAGCAGAGCTTTTATTAAGTCTCTCTACTTCGTCGACCTTTTTCAACATTATGGTATCATTCTTAATTTGATAAATTTGTCTTACTGACTTTAATATCTGGTTATAAGTGTCTTGTTGTGAAAATAATGCTCCGGCAAGAATAAGTGATTTTACTTTTTCAGGATATTTGTCTGTGTAAAGCGTTGCTACCAACCCACCAAAGCTGTGCCCAATAAGATTTGCTTTCTCGATTTTGTAGGTTTGGTAAATCTCATTTATATCTGTAAAAGTCTCTTGATAAGTGAATGTTGCTGTCGAGTCTATTGAGCGACCTTCGCCACGGCGGTCATAAACAATTACGTAGAAACCTTTGTCGGCAAGAGGTTGAGCTGTGGTGGCTTCAAAAAGAGTTGAATTTCCACTCGGTCCACCGTGAATAAATATAATTACTGGGTTATCAATATAGCCATATGCTTTAGAATAAAGTGTCTGTCCGTTTACAAAAAACGTTGTCATAAACAAAAAAAAATGTACTAGGTTTTGTTTCATTTTTCAATTCTGTTAATTGAGAGGTTATTCTACAAATTTCAATTAATAGTCTAATTTATATATATTTGACTGTAGACTGATGGAGGGAGCGTTCACTGTCCTGACATATCGGGACTAGGAGAATGCGGGAGCAAAACCTGCCAAACCTAAGAAAGTAAATCGTTAATGCTTTTGGATTCGTAGGTTAAATGGTTTGCTAATACTCCCGAAGGTGTTTTTGCAGTCTTGTCTAGGATTCTTGTATTTGCAAATACAACAAAGTTATCTTTAGCTCTTGAAACAGCAACATTCAACATGTTTGGTTTATTATCTCTATCAAAAAACATTGTTCCAGAATCACCTTCGCCATATACCATTGAAAATATTACAATTGGTCGTTCTGCTCCTTGTAAAGCGTGAACTGTTCCTAATTTCAACAGATCAACATTAAATCCGGCTATTTTCAAAGCATATCTTAAACTAAGTTTTTGCCCAACAAAGGGTGTTATAATTCCTACTGCATCCTCAAGTCTTCCATATTTTTCTTGAATCTTAGTGGCATTAGCAATTAGCCATGTTACTATAGCAGTAACTTCATTCAGATTATGCCTACTTGCATTTGCTTTTACTGAATTTCCTTCAACGTGAATACAATACATTGGAGGAAATAATAAATCATTTTTAGCTCTACCTCTAAGAGGTTTTAGTTCGCCATTGTAAGCTAAAACATTACAGTAATCTATAATCTCATTATAACATCGTCTATGTTCAATCAGGGTCAATCCTTTTTCATTTGCTCCCTCAGCTTTAAAGTTACATGCATTCTGAGCCATTTTCATTATACTTCCTGTAGAAGAAAGAAAACCTTTAGCATCAAACTCCTTTTCGAAAATGGTGTCGTCATATTTTTTTATGATTTTGCACTTCTTCAGATTCCCAATATCTATTTTATTTAACACATTCCAAACAGGTTCAATTTGCTTTATGTCTCCAACTATAATTGCCTGTTTAGCAAGTGAAAAAGTAGCAGTCCCCACTTCAGGAGGAACTTGACCTGCTTCATCTACAATTAACAAGTCAATAAAATTATAAAGGCATGGATTGTCATAAATATTTATCCCGTTTTCTCCTTTAGACAAAAAACTAAATGAACTAAAAAATTTAGGAGCCATATAGAAGGTGCTAACAAAGCAAGGGGTTAACATTGCTTGTCTTTTCCACCTATTTGTAACTGGATCATTACCTTTTCCGTTGAATTTATCACTCTTTAAATCATCTTCAAGTTTCAATAAGTATTTGCCTTCCCAAAAGTGTATGGCAAGTTTAAAGGCTTCGAAGCGAAGTTTCATATCTAATTCGTCATAAAAACAGTTTGGTTGACCATTCTCTCGTATCTTCAAATATTCAAAATCCCAATACTCATCTTCAGTTTTAGGAGGATTACCAATAATTGAGTTTTGCGTTTTCCACTCTTTCCATTTTTCAACAGAATTGATAATTGTTTTTGCTGTTTTTATTTTCTCATCAATTTTTTGAAAAACAGAGCTCTGGATAAAAATAAAATCATTTTTCACAGTAATGAGCGAATCTCTAAGTATTCGATTAATCTCTGAGGCTCTGTTTTTTAGTGCTGATTCAAATTTAAAATAACAAAATACCTTTCTAAAAAAAGATTCATTTTTAAAATAAAGAATAATTTTTTCTTCTAACTGTACTAACTCATCAATATCACTCAAGAAAACATCAGCATTTAATATTCCTTTTAAATAGTATCTCTCTAGTTTACCAACTTGATATGAATTTATGAATATCTTTTCTCTGTTTAAGTAGTCATTCCATTTTACTGTAGCACCTTTTAATTTTGATTGAATAAGTATAATTTCTTTCTGTAATTCTTTTACAGTCTTTTTAATATCTGACATTTCAATATCAAAGTACTTCGTGCTTTTTTGAATAAAAAAAGCTTTTGCCAATTTCAAATATTCGGGATTTTCGATTTTAGCAAAAAGACCTTCACCACGTTGCTTTTTGTAATTGATACCTTTTAGTTCTACTTCAGTCTTAGCATTTGCAGGTAAATAAGTTGCATAACCTTTAATTTCCGGTAACCATCTTTCTGGCAAATCACCATCTTTTGTTTTAGAAAAACTATCTATAATATTTGTTACTGCCTGATTATTACTTGAACAAGCAAGAATTATTGGAGCTTCTTGTCCTATGATTGCACTTTCTACGAATTTATTTGCAACGATACTTTGTAGTAATGTGGTTTTTCCTGTTCCTGGAGGTCCATTGACAGCAAATACTTTATCATCCGCTTTTAAATATGTATATAAACTTTTTCGCTGTGAAATTGAAAGAGGAAAATCAGCTCCCATTTGTCCCACATGCAAAAAATTACAATCAATTAACTGTGATACTTCAAGTGGTTTATTGTTGACGTTATTGTTTAAGGTAATAAATGTCTTTAATAATTCAGGTATTTCATTTCCCTTCAATATCTTTTCATAAAGTTGAATTATACCTAAGGCTGCATTTATTTCTTCATCAGGCACTAAAATTATTCCATTATAAATAGTATCATATCCTTCGCTTATGTAATTCTCAAATTCTTGGGAAATAGCCAACTTGAATATATTCTTCAGATAACTTATATAATCCAAATAATTATCAAATTCTTCCTTACCTATAGCACTTATCTTATCTACGTTTTCAACTGATGTAAAAACAAATTCAGTTCTTTCATCTGCTACTGGCTCAAGATATTTTCTTTGGAAAACAGGGAATGTTTCTTCGGGAATTTTTAAACTTCCGTCTCTATTTAATTTCGCAAAAAACCAAAAAGGGAATTTTGCCCTATGGTCTCTAAGAAATACTAAATTTTCAGTAGTTGCCTTTATCTTTAACGGTGAAATGAGAATTTCCAGTTCTGATATACCGACCCAGTTTTCACTATTTCTATCTTCAATACCCTTCTTCTTGTTAATCTGGTTTTCTTGAAAATCTATCAAATCATTAACTTGTTTGAGATCTGAGACTTTCTGAGTATCTATGCTGAAATTCTCAATTTCAAAATATTGACCCTTGTCTAATTTATCAACATCTATGTTTGTTTTTATAGATTCGGATAAATTTTTCTTCCAATACGTTAGCCATTTATTGTATTCCATATTTTTGTCTCTATGCATATGTCTTTTCTATAACCACCATACCCCACAATACGAACTTAAAGTTATGTCCACGACTACTATTTCTTATATACTATTTGTGGCATTCTGATAATATCCTTCTTCTTCCTTTTTTTTTAAAACCCCAAAGATAGAAACTATTTTTCACACTCTTACCTCATTTTTTAATTTAATTGTGCAGTGAAACGATAGGTAGGTAATTAGTTCGAAAACTTTGGCAGCCATACGGTTGTATAGCGTGTACTCTTTGTTTGTGTGTTTACAATATGTAGCCATACAAGCAATAATAAAATTACTTGAAGACTATTCTATGATTTTCTTGTTTATCTATTTGCAAAACAGAAGAATCTTCCTAAATTTGCAAATCATTAAAAACAACTCGTCAATTGAAGCGACAATTGCATTACATATTATCAAAGCGTTAGCTTTTATTCTTGCTCCTAAAAACGACCAAATTTAAAGAACAAAGTAAAGAATAAGTTAGTAAACGCCTGCGTCAAACGGCGTGGGCTTTAACTTGTTCGATACTTTGTAGGTACTTGGTCGTACCTTAGGAGCGTGAGCAGTTGAATGTCTCACGCTTTTTTTATGCCCGATACTGAAAATTCACGACCAAAACAAGATATATGAACCATTTTACAGCGAAACTCAACAAAGACCTCAATTCCAAACTGCAAGACATTGATTTGGAAGAACTGAATATTATCAGGAAAGCTCAAAAATCTATTCCTTGCGTAAAAGACGCCTTGACTCAGCTCAGAGCATTCACTATCCAGTACCCTTTTTGCAATGACGCTGAAGAAATTCTTTTTTTCAAACAAACAAAGCCGGAACTATTCAGCAAACTTATTTACTACGTAAAAATCCTCAATATCGAAAGTCGCAGACCAACTGGTAGCAATGAAATACAAGAGAGTTATCTACTGGGGGAGCTCGAAAAACTCACTTTCTTTTTTAATAACCATATTGAATTTTATCAATATTACCGTATGAACTCAACTTACCTCGATGATAAATACTTTATACGTGGTAAGGAAGATATAAACCTGTACCAGGACACATTGATGATTTATGTTGACCCGGATTTTTCAACCAGTCACGATTATATGGTATCCGAAATCATTGCCAACGATCAGCTCAAAGTATTCTTGAGCACGGAAATCGAAGCTCTGGCTATCCAGACTACAAATCTTAATTAAGATCTATTGGGGCATTATGCTAAGATTCTTGACCTAAAGGTTAGCAAAAATATGAAGATTCTGAAAGAAAAGTCTGGAGATAGAAATCAGATGAAAATAAAGATATTCATTTGTGATTAATGGCCAACAAGCATTTTGTAAAATCACTGTAACTAATTGAAATTTATTATTTTATTTACATCATAGCATACTTCTTAGGTTTCAACCCAATATGTTCTTCAAAAATCCGCGAAAAATGGCTCAGATTCGAAAAGCCTAATTGAGAAACAACGTCATAAACTAAAAGCTTCTCTTCTTTCAACATGCGTGTGGCTTCCTGCATTTTGTAATTTTAAAAGTAACTGAATCAGTTACTATTGAAAAAAAAATTTCGCATAGATTAACGGGAAAATAAATGGTGTTATCTGTCTTTATGCAAAACTCAGTGACTCTACTATTTGGAAAAGACTGTTGCCATTCCAACTTAACAACCATATTTTGAATTGACAGATTGGTTTTGACAGTACACCATTTGTTATATTTTCTATATTGCAGTGCAAAAATAAGAAAAATATTATTGAAAGTCATCCGGACTTTTTTATTTATTTTAATCTTCTTGAATAATATAATTATAACGTAAATCATCTAATAAATACTTATCCTTGTTTTCTCCATTTCCTTATGGTTATATCAAATATTGTTCGTATTTTTGCGAACTACGAACAAGTAAAAACAGAATATCATGGACAACAACAAAGATAAGTATTATACAGTTGACAACGAGCAACTTGCCCGATTTGCCAAAGCAATGGGACATCCGGCACGAATAACAATCCTGCATTTTCTGGCATCAATGGACAGCTGTTACTTCGGAGATTTACACAATGAACTACCTATCGCTAAAGCCACTGTATCACAACATTTAAAAGAGTTGAAAGATGCTGGTCTCATTCAGGGCGAAATTGAAACTCCTAAAGTAAAATACTGCATCAATCGCGAAAACTGGATAAAAGCACAAGCATATTTCGAAACATTCTTTGCGCTGAAAACTGAAAAAATAACTTGCTGTAACTAATTTTTTTAGTTGATATAATTCAAAACAAATACTAAATTTGGTCTTTAAGCCCCTTTAGGGGTTTGGGGTCATTAAAAAACTAATCATGAACATTCAAGTATTAGGGACAGGTTGCCCAAAGTGTAAATCCCTTGAAAAAGCAACTCGCGAAGTAGTCGCTCAAAACAATATCGATGCCACCATTACTAAAGTGGAAGATATCATTGAAATTATGAAATTCAACATCATGACCACACCTGCATTAGTTATTAATGGAAAGGTTGTAGTTAAAGGGCGTGTGCCATCAATGGATGAACTAAAACAAATACTAACTAACAAAATTTACATTCTATGAAAAAGCTTATTTCATTATCTGTATTAGCATTTTTAGTTATATCGTTTTTTGCGGTCAGCAGTACCGCCGCCAACAAAAAAACACAAACAACAATATCTAAATCAGCTAAAGTAGAAGTATATTATTTTCATTTTACCCGTCGTTGCGTAACTTGTCAGGCTGTAGAAACTGAATCTCAAAAAGCCATTGCAGCTCTTTATCCTGAACAAGCTAAAAAAGGGTTGATTACTTTTAAAGCTGTGAATCTGGATGAAAAAAGCAGTAAAGCTTTAGCAAAAAAATGCAGTGTTGAGGGTCAGGCACTTTTAGTTATTAGTGGTGGCAAGCGCATTGATCTTACTGAACAAGGATTTATGTACGCAAAAAGTAGTCCGGACAAACTAAAGGCTGAGTTGAAAAAGGTAATTGATGCACTTATTTAATTTTCAAATCAATTTATGGAATTTCTGCAAAGCATTTTAGATAACAATCAATATGCATTCGTAACAGCCATTTTGCTTGGATTGATGACAGCCATCAGTCCCTGTCCATTGGCTACAAATATTTCGGCAATTGGGTTTATCAGCCGTGACATTGAAAATCGCCGTAGGGTGTTTATCAACGGATTGGTTTACACACTCGGTCGGATAATTAGTTATACAGGTTTGGCAATAATTATTTTCTTTGGTGCCAGCAAAATGCATATTTCTTTATTCTTTCAGGGTTGGGGTGAAAAGCTATTAGGACCGGTTCTGATTCTGATAGGTTTATTAATGCTCGATATTATCAAAATTAAATTTCCCAGGCTCTCAGGTCTAAGCGAAAAGATTGGAGAAAAAAGCAAAGGTAGTTACTGGAGTACATTGTTATTGGGAATGGTTTTCGCACTGGCGTTTTGCCCATACAGCGGAGTTCTCTATTTTGTAATGCTTATCCCTATGACTGTAGCTAGTGCAGGTGGGTTGTATCTTCCAGTTTTATTTGCTATTGCTACTGGCTTACCCGTAATTCTTTTTGCATGGCTGTTGGCTTATGCAGTTGGGAATGTAGGAAAATTATATAATCAAATAAAAACCTTTGAGATTTGGTTCAGGCGAATAGTTTCTGTAATTTTTATCTTGGTAGGTATATATTACATGACGGTTTTCTTCATATAAAATACGAAAATGAAATTGAAATTGAATAGAAACATAATTATACCACTGATACTAATACCAGTTTGGTATGTGATTTACGCCAATCTACAACCTGTAACCGATTGGTTAGTTGACTCTGTTTTAGGAATGACAAAAGGCTCTCATCTCACTGAAGCACTGCGATTCTTTATTTTCGAGTTTCCGAAGGTATTAATGCTGTTAGTCTTGATTATTTTCTTTGTGGGAATTCTACGCAGCTTTTTCACTGCCGAACGTACCCGAAAAGCTTTGGAAGGCAAATCAACATTCGTGGGCAATATTATGGCTTCCATGTTGGGAATCGTAACACCTTTCTGTTCCTGTTCTGCCATTCCGCTTTTTCTTGGCTTTGTTGAATCTGGCGTTCCACTTGGTGTAACGTTTTCATTTCTGATTGCAGCTCCAATGATTAACGAAGTTGCAGTTATACTTCTGTACGGCATGTTTGGCTGGAAAGTAGCAGCCATATACATTGGAACAGGCTTGGCAATTGCCATTATAGCAGGTTGGATCATTGGCAAACTCAAACTTGAACATTGGGTGGAAGAATGGGTGTATGCTACCAAATTGGGTGAGAGTGACAGAGAAGATGAAAAAATCACTTTTTCGCAGTGAATTACGTTGGGTTACGATGCCGTGAAAGAGATAGTTGGTAAAGTTTGGTTGTACGTGGCATTGGGTATTTTGGTTGGTGCAGGAGTGCATGGCTATGTTCCTGCAGAATTTATGGTATCCTTTATGGGGAAAGATGTATGGTATGGTATGCTGTCCCATTGTCGGTTTTGATTGGTATTCCGCTATATTCCAATGCAGCCGGTATTGTTCCTATAGTTTCGGTTTTAATTGAAAAAGGGGCTTCGCTTGGAACTGCTCTGGCATTTATGATGTCAGTAATTGCACTATCTTTGCCCGAAATGATTATTCTTCGCAAAGTGCTTAAAATGCCTTTGATTCTAACCTTTATTGCCATTGTTGGCGGTGGAATTATGATTGTTGGTTTTCTGTTCAATTGGATATTTTAAACCCATTTTCCACATTTATAAATTATAATATATGTTTGATTTTCGTTTAAAAGTTTTTTATACAGTTGCAAAACGTCTTAATTTTACTAAGGCGGCAGAGGAACTTTGCATTACACAACCTGCTGTATCTAAACACATTCAAGAAATAGAGAGCTACTATAAAATCAGGCTTTTCGAACGTAACGGGAATAAAATTCACCTGACTAAAGCAGGTGGTGTTTTACTTCATTATTGCAACCAGATATTCGGACTCTATGGAAGTCTTGAATTTGACCTGAACGCATTGACAGAAACATTCAAAGGAAAGCTGCGCATTGGCGCCAGTACCACCATTGCGCAATATGTACTTCCTCCACTTTTAGCCGATTTTCATAAACGTTACGAAGACATTCAGGTATCGTTAACTATTAATAATACCGAACAAATTGAACAAGCACTGAATAGTAATAGTATTGATTTCGGAATTATAGAGGGACAATCGAAAAATACGCTTTTTAAATATACTGAATTCATTCGCGATGAAATTGTGCCGGTGGTAGCTGCAAATCACACTTTGGCATCGCAAAAGGAAATATCAATAGATAAATTGCTGACTACTCCTCTTTTATTGCGCGAACCAGGATCGGGAACCTTGGAAGTGATTGCTCATGCTCTAAAACCTCATAACATTAAATTATCCGATATGAATTGTGAGATGCAACTGGGTAGCACTGAAAGTATCAAATCGTATTTACTTCATTCCAATTGTATGGCTTTTCTATCTATTCACTCAATTTTGACTGAATTGCAAAACAATACGTTACGAATTGTGGACGTCAAAGATTTAAATCTGGATAGAACATTCCATTTTATTCAACTCTATGGCGGAACCGAAGGATTACCGGAATTATTCATAGAATATGCCCGTCACTATAACTTCAAGTAATCAGTCATAAATAATAACTATCACATTGCTGTCCTATTTCCATTTACCTTTGCATTATCAAATAATCAGGATAAATTAAAAGGAAAATAACAGTGGAAAACGAAAGCAAGAAGCATTTAGTTTTTAGAAATTGGGTAGTAAAAATTGGCTTTATAATTATCGGTATTAGTTGTTTAACCCCATTTGTTTCACCTCCTTTTGCATTGTTTCTGGGGTTAGTCTTTTCGCTGACTATTGGAGCACCATTTCATTCATTCAACAAAAAAGCATCAAAATACTTGCTTCAGATTTCAGTGGTAGGCTTAGGGTTTGGAATGAATTTACTTGATTCGGTCAAGGCTGGTTCCGACGGAATGCTGTTCACGCTGTTTTCGGTATTTAGCGTTATGTTTATCGGTATTATGGTTGGAAAGTGGCTTGGAATATCCAAAGTCCCTTCGTATTTAATTGCAACAGGAACTGCCATTTGTGGTGGTAGTGCTATTGCTGCTGTAGGACCAATTGCCAAAGCCGACGAAAGTGAGATGTCAGTTTCGCTGGCTACAATTTTTGTATTGAATGCGATAGCTTTATTCTTGTTCCCTGTTCTTGGGCACTGGATGCATCTCACCCAGCATCAATTTGGGTTGTGGGCAGCCATTGCCATACACGATACAAGTTCAGTGGTAGGGGCCGGCTCCACATATGGCGAAGAAGCTTTAAAGGTAGCCACTACCGTAAAACTTACTCGTGCTTTGTGGATTATTCCACTCTCCATTTTTACCTCGTTTTATTTTAAATCTAAAGGCGATAAGGTATTTATTCCCTGGTTCATTCTCTTTTTTATACTGGCAATGGTCTTAAATACCTACGTGGCTCTTCCAACTGCTATAACACACGGAATTGTGTCCGTTTCCCGTCAATGCCTGACGCTCACGCTTTTCTTTATTGGTGCTGGACTATCGCGTTCGGTGATTAAAATGGTTGGGGCAAAACCCCTCGTTCTGGGAGTTATGCTTTGGTTTTTTATAGCCATTATTAGTTTATCGTTTATTTACTTTTTGTATTAATTGTAACTTCCATGAATAATTGAAAACAAAGCATCGTCAGAAAACACGGAACCATCTGAACGGACATGCATTTCAATGCTCATTTCTTCAACAGAATCTCAGTTCAAATAAAAAAAACTTTTGGCTTAGCACCTTTTGCTATTTGTGTAGTTCCACTCATTGAACAAAAAAATCTGAATATAAAAAAAAACAAACCCGATGCCTGTTTATACAACAAGCATCGGGGCTTTCCCATAGAAAAGGTAAACAGATGTAATATTCTAATTTATCTTTTGTCAGACTTATTTAGAGAGTATCCACTTTTTTACTTGTGTCATAACTAAATTTTCATCTACATAACAAATCAAAAATAATTCACTTTTAAACACAAATAAAAACCACTACATTTTTACGGTGCCACTAAAAAATTACAGTGCAAAAGTAGAATATAGTAAATTGAAATATGTATCATTTTATAAAACGACACAAACTTTCAGTCCGGATTCACAATAGAGGTATACAATATTGTTTGAATATGAATGAAATAACTTTCGAAAAGATTGTAGTAGGAAATCAGTTAAACAAATCAAAAATTTAAAGACAATCTGGAGAAAGTACATTTTCTCGTTGTTTCAATTGACGAAACTTCGATGGGGTAAGATTAGTATGCTTCTTAAAAGCTTTATTAAAGCTACTTTTTGAGCCAAATCCACATTCATAACCTATTGATTCAAGAGTCATTTTTTTAGAATGTGACGTAGAAAGTAATTTTTTAGCTTCAAGTATTCTATATTCGTTTATAAATTCAGGAAAGTTCTTTTGAAAATGCTTATTTAAGATGTTTGATAAATGATGTACCGGAATTTTAATATCCTCTGAGACAGATTGAATACTGCAGTCTTCTTTAAGATAAGGTTTACTGTTTTCAATATAACCCATAAGTGTTTTATAGTAATTTTCAACCAGATCATCGGCGATGACAAGAACTGGCTCTTTGCATTTAATTCCGCTCATAGAATCAGCCAAAAACAGCTCGTTTTGCCATGCTGACTTTAGAAACAAATAGACAAATTGAATAACCATAGCTAATTGAGCTATTATTAGATTTACTTTCTCATTTGCTAAGTAGAAACTTAATGGCGCTGACAACAACATGAAAATCAGGTTCAATAAAACATAAATTCTTAGCCATGAAACATCCATCTGAATGTTGTTTACAATAATTACAGTTGAGGTTTTAAATTGTTTTTGTATCGCTATGTAACAAAGAATTAAGTATATAGTCATTTGAATATAGACTAATATATTCAGCATGTTAGTATGCCAAATGCCTTGCTCGAAATTTATTATTAATAAATTCAAACGCGTTTGCGCATCTTGTCCCAAAAAATAGATAATAAAAGCTAAGGCTGGAATAAAAGGTAGGGCTTGAATAACTATTTTAAATAGATTCAGTTTAATAGGCTGACCTAATAATACCTTCACATATAAAAATAAAATAGGTCCAAACAGTAATAATAGAATCAAATCAAAAGGTACATAATAGCTCAAATAAGAATAATATTTGTTGAGCAAAGCTGTATAATAAAATGAAAGTTCTATGCTGTAAACAGCCATCAACACAAATAGAAAACAAAGTACTTTATTTGCTTTCCTGATTGGAGTAGTCTTCAACAACAATACAGCAGCAAATACAAAATAAATAATCCCCAGAAATAGCGCTATATATTTTAAAAACATAACTTTGTTCTAACAAATGTAATTGCAAAGTTAATAAAAAAAATCAACAGACCATAATTATCCAACAATATTAAAACTATTATCCGATCATAAATATCATATTCTTTAATTTAAACCGAAAGAAATATGATAAATAATTTAGTACTTTTGCTCAAACATTTTATAAGAAAATCATATGCAATATATACGTAAACCAGAGTGGTTAAAAACTAAACTGCAAAGTAATGCACAGTTTGTTCAGGTAAATAATATAGTAAAAAAGCACGGACTTCACACCATTTGTTCAAGTGGGCGATGTCCAAACATGTCTGAGTGTTGGAATAAAGGAACTGCAACTTTTATGATATCGGGTGAAATTTGCACACGTTCATGTAAGTTTTGCAATACTCTCAGCGGACGACCGCTTCCCCTTGATGCTGCTGAGCCAAATAAAATTGCAGAATCTATTAAATTAATGAAATTGCAACATGCAGTCGTAACTTCAGTAGACAGGGATGACTTGCCAGATGGAGGAGCAGCGCATTGGGCACAAACAATCAAAGCAATCAGAACCATAAATCCAGGCACAACATTGGAAGTTTTGATTCCTGATTTTGATGGGCGAATAGAATTGTTAGATATAATCATTGCCGAAAAACCCGATATAATTTCTCATAATCTGGAAACAGTCAGACGACTTACTTCTTCAATCCGCACAAAAGCAAAATATGACACGAGTTTAAAAGTTTTGTCATATATAGTTTCACAAAACCTGATAGCCAAAACTGGAATCATGCTTGGACTTGGAGAAAAGGAAGATGAAGTACTGCAGCTAATGGATGATGTATTAGCTACCGGCTGCTCAATATTAACTATTGGGCAATATATGCAACCCTCACGCAAAAACGTTGCTGTAAGTGAGTATATTACTCCTGAGAAATTTGAAGAATACAAACAAATCGGGCTTAGAAAAGGATTTCGAATAGTGGAAAGTGCACCACTTGTTCGCTCATCTTACTGTGCTGAGAAGCATATTTCTAAATAATCTAATAGCAGAATTTCATTAGTTCAATTCTGGCTCCTACCCTACCGGCTGATAATAAACACTTTAACATCTAAAATAAAAACTGGAATATGCACATAAAGAAGATAATTTTAGTATCAATAATCACAAAGAGTAATTTGTAATTGTTACAGTATTATAATAAATATATTTTTTTCATATTTCGTTAAAGATTTTTCTTTAAACTGCTATTTATATCAAGAATAATATTTATATTTGTGTCGTAAATCTACAACAATTGATTTCGAAAGAGCTCTTTACTTAACATTATTCAGTATAGACAACTGACAATCAATTATTTATTTCTGCTTTCAGAAAGTTTTTTCAAAGAATGATTTGTTTAGATGAATTATTATCAGCTTGGTAGTTTTATAGATTACTAAGTTTTATTTATTCACACATAAAACTACAAAATTATGAAAAACGTTGAATTTGAAAATGAATTAGTAGCGTTACAAAGCAACATGCGTAACTTTGCGTTCTCACTAACCTTAAACCGTGATGATGCAGAAGATTTATTACAAGACACAACGCTTAAAGTTTTAGACAATCAAGAAAAATTTACTGACAATGTCAATTTCAAAGGTTGGGTGTTAACTATTATGAAGAATATCTTCATAAATAATTACAGAAAAATTGTTCGTAATCAGACTGTTGTTGATAAAACTGAAGACTTACATCATTTAAATTTGCCACAAAATTCAGGCTTCGATAGTCCTGAAGGATCTTATGCAATAGGCGAAATATCAAACAGTATCGCAGCATTTACAGATGAATATCGCATACCATTTTCCATGCATATTCAAGGGTTTAAATATGAGGAAATTGCTCAACACATGAATTTACCTATTGGAACAGTAAAGAGTCGGATTTTTTTGGCTCGCAAACGACTTCAGGAACAGTTGAAAGATTACCGCGATTAATAAAATAAATTAAACAAAAAAAGCCGAAGCATTAAACTTCGGCTTTTTTGTTTAATTTTGATTTGAATTTGAAATAACAACCAAATATCCACAGATCTTATGAATACAGCAATAATTATGTTAGGAAGTAACGTTAATGCTGAGGCTAATATAGAATTGGCGAAAGAAAAACTCTCCTCACAATTTGAAATTGAAAAAGAGAGTTCCTGCATTACGTCAAAACCATTTGGTAATCATTATATATCAGACTTTTGTAATAAAGCTATTAAGCTTTTATCTGATGAAACTAAAGATGAAACTATCTTTAGTTTTAAGAATATAGAGATTGAAATGGGACGAACTTCAAAGAGCAAAGATTCAGGAATAATACCAATTGATATTGACCTGATATTTTGGAATAATAATCAAGTACATTCGGATTATGATCGTTTTGATTTTGTAAAGAAAAGTATTGATGAAATAAAATAAACGAGAATGCCATTCTAAAACTAATTATGAATTAAAAAACAAGTATATTTGTATTTCATAGAGAAAAATACAATACAATTTAACCAGTTGACTATAATGAAACACTTTCCCCCTTCTGAGTTGATTATAAATAGCGATGGAAGTATTTTCCATTTGCATTTAAAACCTGAGCAACTTGCAGATAATGTAATCTTAGTAGGCGACCCCGATAGAGTCGCTTTAGTTGGGTCTTATTTTGACACTCAGGAATGCTCTGTATCAAGTCGTGAGTTTAATACGATAACTGGCACTTACAAAGGGAAGCGTATCTCTGTTATTTCTACAGGAATTGGAACAGATAACATTGATATTGTGATGAATGAGCTAGATGCACTATCCAATATTGATTTAAAAAATCGCGTTGAAAAAAGTGGATTTCGTCAATTAACTATTATTAGAATTGGAACTTCAGGTGGTATGCAACCTGATATTCCATTAGGAAGTTTTTTAATTTCTGAAAAATCAATTGGCTTCGATGGCATGTTGAATTTCTATGCAGGACGTGATTCTGTAAGCGATTTAAAGTTTGAAAAATCGATGAAAGAGCAATTGAACTGGAATCCACAACTGGCTGCACCGTACGTGGTAGATGCAGATGAAAAATTAGTTAATCGAATTGGAAAAGATGATATGCTTCGTGGTGTAACCATATCTGCCAATGGCTTTTATGGGCCACAAGGACGAGTTTTGCGAATAGATTTAGCTGACATGCAGTTGAATGACAAAATAGAAAAATTTCGTTATGGAAAATATAAAATAACCAACTACGAAATGGAAGGTTCGGCTATTGCAGGACTTGCCAAACTCATGGGACACAAGGCTATGACGGTATGCTGTATCATTGCCAACCGCCGTGTGGAAGCCGCCAACACTGACTACAAACCTTATATTGAAAAACTAGTAACAACTGTTTTGGATAGAATTTAATTGTTTAGCAATTAGCTTATTTTCAGAATAGTTACATAAACCGACACCATGTCCACTATAACAGCCATATCAACTGCTCCAGGCGTAGGCGGAATTGCGGTGATTCGCGTATCGGGAGAAGATGCGCTAAAAAATTGCGATTCAATCTTTTTGCCTAAGAAAAAGGAATTCTCATTGTTACTGCAAAAGACGAATACAGTTAGCTTTGGTAGTATTGTAAATAAAAAAAACGAAACCATTGACGAAGTGTTAGTTAGTGTTTTCCGTGCCCCACATTCGTATACGGGTGAAGATATTGTTGAAATTTCATGTCACGGTTCAGTGTTTGTTCAACAACAAATTTTACAACTACTTATTGAACATAATTGCGTGTTGGCTCAGCCTGGTGAATTTACACAGAGAGCATTTCTAAACGGGAAAATGGATCTTTCGCAAGCAGAAGCAGTGGCTGATTTAATAGCTTCTACTTCAGTAGCTTCACATCGCATGGCATTAAATCAGATGCGTGGTGGCTTCTCTAATGAATTGCTTAAACTACGCACTCAATTACTCGATTTTGTTTCGTTAGTAGAGTTGGAACTTGATTTCAACGAAGAAGATGTTGAGTTTGCAGACCGCACACAACTCAAATCGTTGGCAACAACTATTGAGCGATTGATTCTAAAACTTTCTGAATCTTTTCGCGTAGGCAATGCATTAAAAAATGGCATTCCGGTAGCTTTAGTAGGAGAAACAAATGTTGGGAAATCAACTTTACTAAATGTGTTGCTTAATGAAGATAAAGCCATTGTGTCGGATATTCATGGTACAACACGTGATATAATTGAAGATTCGGTAAATATAAATGGAATAACTTTCAGGTTTATCGATACTGCAGGTATCCGGGATACAAAGGATAAAATTGAAAACATGGGTATTGAACGTACCTACAAAAAAATAGAACAAGCTGCCATTGTTCTCTGGATACTGGATTGTACGCAATTAAGCGAACACATGGAATGGCTAACCGATAGAATTGCTAAACGTGCTACAGGGAAAAAAGTGATTCTTGTTTTCAATAAAATAGATAAGATTACCGATGATGAACGAGATGTATTGACTCAGCTTTTCGAACAGTTTGATGGTGAACGTATTTATATATCTGCCAGAGAACGAATCAACACAGATGGACTTCAAAAGGCACTTATCGAAGCGGCTCAATTGCCTGAAATTAATTCCGGAGATGTGGTCGTAAGCAATATTCGTCACTACGAAGCTTTAGTAAATGCTCATTCAGCTATTTGCAGGGTTATTGATGGACTTGACACTGGTATTTCCGGAGATTTTCTTTCTCAAGATATTCGAGGCTGCATGCATTTTCTTGGTGAAATTACAGGTCAAATATCTAACGACGAGATACTTGGTAATATTTTTGGGAAATTTTGTATTGGCAAATAATGTATTGACAAAAAAATTACAAACTAACTGTAAATTAATTACAATAGTTTCTCAAACCGAAATTTCATTGCGACAATACAATCGGGAATTTTATTTGATAACGGAGGAAATTGAGCAAAATTCATCTTCTCTTCATGAGATTGGGCTATTACATTTATTTTTGAAGGTAAGTATCACAATTCCAATAGCTCACGATCGACTTAAGGAGACAATCAGGCAAGGCATATATCTGTGTGATTTTCGCAATCGGAGTGTAAACAGGAATATCATAACTACGATTATTAGTTAATCAAAATATTATTTACAAATACTCTTTTTTTTGCATGAAAAGATCCAAAACGGTCAATAAAATACTTGTTATCCGATTTCGTAGAATTGGCGATGCAGTGCTATCATCTGCAATTTGTTCATCCTTAAAACAAAGTTTTCCTGCGGCTGAGATTCATTATGTACTTAATGAAAATATCGCTCCACTTTTTGAGAATCACCCTGACATTGACAAACTTATTACTTTTTCTGATACAGAAAACAATAATATAGCTAAATATTTGAGCAAAGTCTGGAGAATTATGCATTCAAACCAATACGATATGATTGTTGATTGCAGGTCGACTATTAAAACCTTGTTTTTTTCATTATTTTCCATGTCTACTCCCTACAGACTTGGAATCAGTAAAAAATATAACCTGCTTTCAAATCATACAATTCATACAAATGATTACGAAAGTAATGTTGATAGAATGGTTGCACTTTTACATCCGATACAAAAGGAGTTAAATTTGAAATTGACGAAAAATTTCCGCCTGGAGATTACAAAAGAAGAACAGAACAATTTCAGAATCTATATGACACAGGGAGGTATTGACTTTTCAAAACATGTTATCGTTTGTACCATCGCCGCCCGAATTCCGCATAAGATATGGAATACAGATTATATGGCTGAAGTGCTTTTGCAAATTATCAAAAAGTATGATGCTCAATTGGTTTTCAATTATGTTGGAGACGAATTTTCTGTGGCTAAATCAGTAAAAGAGAAAATGGGTAATCCTTCTGAAGTATTTCTGAATATAGAGGCAAAATCGTTGAGAGAATTGGGTGCATTGCTTAAAAATGCCGACTTTTTTTTCGGAAACGAAGGTGGACCACGGCATATTTCTCAGGCTCTTGACATTCCATCTTACGCCATATATCCTCCCGGAATAGCTAAAAAGGAATGGTTGCCAAATGCTTCTGAAAAGTTTCAGGGAATTGAACCCGGCGATGTTTTGAGCAACACGGAATTACTTACTCTGAATTATTTGGATACCTTTAATTCAATGACTCCTGAAATAATTTATGTGAAACTTTTTACAATGCTGGATGTGTATTTGAAAACCAAGCTTAGGTTTACGAAAACAACTGAAAATCAACAAATTTAGTATAAACTAGAAATAAGCTTGTCAGCATAAAAAAAGACGTGGTTTCAATTAAGAAATCACGTCTTTTTTATTAGATAAGTTAGTATTACTTCATCCTGTTTATTTCATTCTTCATTTTCAGGACGTTGTGTACTTCGGTAACTTGTGGTTTGTCAACAGTGAACTTCACCGATTGACGAATGTCTGCTATTGAAGCACCAACAAGAGCAGTATATTGACCTGCATCAACTACCCAGGCTGATTTATTTTCGTTGAACGAAGCCAAATCGGTATTTTTAATATTCATCATCAGCGTTTCACTTTGTCCCGGTGCCAGTAATTGAGTTTTGCTATAGGCTTTAAGTTCGCACAAAGGTTTTTTCACCTCACCCGATGCCGCTTTGATATAAACCTGAGCTACTTCTTTTCCGGCTACTTTTCCGGTGTTAGTCACTTTTACTGAAACTTTCCAGTCGTCACCAACTTTTTTTATACTTGCATTACTGTAATTAAATGTAGTATAAGAAAGTCCGTAGCCGAAAGGATAAGACACCTCTTTGTTATAGGTATTGAAATAACGGTAACCTACCCAGATATCTTCTTCGTAATTGGTGTAACCAACGTCTTTTTTGTGTGTCAGGATATTATTTTCTTCATCGTCCCAGTTAGATACAAATCCTGCAGGAAAGTTGCGGGCTGAAGGATGATCAGTATAATCCATTGGGAATGTCATAGTCAAATGACCTGATGGATTTACATTTCCTTTAAGCACATCTGCTACAGTATTACCACCTTCCTGACCAGCTTGCCATGCCAACAAAATAGCATCCGGCAGATGTTTCCACGAAGCTGTTTCTACAACACCACCTACATTGAGAATAACAACCACTTTCTTACCTTTGGCATGGAAAGCGCGTGTTACATTGGTGAGTAATGCACGTTCAGCTTCGCTCAACTCAAAATCACCACTGATACGACGATCGTTACCTTCGCCGGAATTCCTACCAAAAGTAATAATAGCAACCTCAGAATCCTGAGCACGAAAATCGATAAAAGATTCATCAATCACTGGTTCTGATGGACGTAACGGACCTAAATACCAACCACGCTGTTTGTTGATTTCCTCTAACTTTTCTGTTTCATACGCTTTAAATTTATCGTACACAGCTTTGATTTTGGGTTGAACACCAAAACCCGCATTTTGAAGCCCTTGTTGCAAGTCAACCACATAAGCTTTGTTAACATCCCCTGAACCTGTACCACCGGCAATAAAGTCGTAAGAAGTAATACCAAAAAGAGCAATATTCTTCAATCCGGAAACCAATGGCAATGTAGCATCATCATTTTTCAAAAGAACAATTCCTTCGGCTGCAGCATTACGGGCAATTTCTGCATGCGCTTTCAAATCGGGCTTATTACTATATTTATATTGTTTAAAGCGTGGAGTTAGCACAATGTATTGCAGCATTCGTGTTACGCAAGCATCCACATCAGCCATTGATAATTGACCGCTCTTTACTTTTTCTATAATTTCATTCGTTTGTTCAGCTTTACCAGGCATCATTAAGTCATTGCCTGCATGAACCTGAGCAACGGTGTTGCGCTTTCCGGTCCAGTCGGTCATAACCAATCCTTTGAAGTTCCATTCGTCACGAAGAATCGTAGTCAATAAATCATAACTCTCTTGTGTATAAGTTCCGTTAATGTAGTTGTAAGACGACATCACTGTCCATGGTTGTGCATCTTTTACAGCAATTTCAAAACCTTTCAAATAGATTTCGCGCAAGGCACGTTGGGTAATTCGGGCATCGTTTTTAGTGCGCAATGTTTCCTGATTATTACCGGCAAAGTGCTTGATGGATGTACCTACACCTTGCGACTGAATACCGTTGACCATAGCAGCCGAAGTTTTACCGGCAATCAGAGGATCTTCTGAATAATATTCAAAGTTACGTCCACAAAGCGGATTGCGGTGAATGTTCATTCCCGGAGCCAGCAACACATCGCAACCATACTCAAGAACTTCGTTACCCATAGCCTCACCCACTTTTTTCACCAAAGCAGGATTCCATGTAGAAGCAAGTGCTGTAGCAACAGGAAAGCCGGTACAATAATAAGTTGCTTTGTCGTTTTTGCGGGTTGGAGCAATTCGTAATCCGGCAGGACCGTCGGCTACAACAGTTGCAGGAATGCCCAAGCGAGGAATAGGCACTGTAGTTCCGGCTGCTCCGGGTACTAAGTTCATGGTATTACCCACAACTGTTCCTACACCACTAAAATTTTCCATCGAAGCACCAACCAGAAACTGAGCCTTTTCTTCGAGCGTCATGGCTTTAACCACTTCATTGATGCTATTGACACCTAATTTTGAAGATGATTGTGCTTGTGCCGTCAAAGCACAAGCAGCAGAGAGTAGAAAAAATACTTTTTTCATTGTTTCATTATATTTATGGTATTGAATTTTGACAAAAATACATCTTTAATTTTATACTTACTGATTCAAAAAAGACTTTATATAGTGAATTTTAATCATTATTTTTCAAATGTAAAATTACCCACCAAAAATAAAGTCTGCTCACAATGACCGGCAATATTATCAACAAGTATATCTTTAAAACTAATATTTATATGAAATAACACGAATAAAAAGACCAGAAAAGACGAATGAATCTGAAGAAATAATGTACTTTTGTATGCATTAACTGAATAATGGAAAGTTGCCGGAGTGGTCGAACGGGACGGTCTCGAAAACCGTTGTACGGGTAACTGTACCGTGAGTTCGAATCTCACACTTTCCGCTGACTACCGGAGACAAATGGTAGAAAAGCTTAGACAAATCCGGTAAAATCAATATTTTACGGGATTTTTTATTGTTTGTCACTGACGTCTGAAAGCCCAGAAAAAGTCAGAAAATGACAGAGTTTCGTTACTAAAAGAGAGCTCTCAAAAATAGTAACGATTTTCGATTTAAGTCTCTGATATGTTCATTGTTATCCATTAAGTGTCTGCTCATAACCCTAGTATTAATTATTCCTTTGCATCAAACAACTGCAAAGGATAAAAACGAAAGTATTATGAGTAAAAGTACCTTTAAGATTCTCTTTTATTTGAGAAAGAATCAAGTAAACAAAAATGGTAAGTCAAGTATTATGACTCGCTTATCAGTAAATGGTGAAGTTTCCCAGTTCAGCTCCAAATTAGATATAGAGCCGGAACTCTGGGATGTAACAATCGGGAAAGTTGGTGGAAATAGTCAGAAATCCCGCAAGCTAAATAATCTATTGGACAATATTCGTACGTCTTTGAAGAACCATTATCATGAGATAGAAACTCATGAAGTTTATGTAACAGCAGAGAAAGTGCGTAATGCTTTTCTAGTTTATTCCACCAAACAATCCACTCTTTTAGGACTTTTCAAAACTCATAACGATAATGCCAGAAAATTGGTAGGTATCAGTAAAGCCGAAGTCACCCTTGCGAAATATGATCGAGCCTATCGTCGTATGGAAGAGTTTATGAAGGCAAAGTATAAAATAACAGATATAGCCTTAAAGGAAATCAACCATAAGTTTATAACGGATTTTGAGACTTACTTGCGTACTGTTAGCGAATGCAATGAAAATACTACGGCTAAATTTATGCAGACGTTCCGTATGATTGTCTTAATTGCTAAAAATAACGGTTAGATTTATGAAAAAGAGGAACCTCGTTACTGAAGTTCCTCTCATTTCCGTATATTCTGAAGTCTATTGCTAATAGGTTGCTCCTCAGTAGAGCCTATGTCCTCTTCAACTTCGCTATAAAGTTATTGATTATTTCGAATAAAATCACCAACTATTTTTGGCATCATTACCTATTTGTTTTCTAATTTATTTTGTTCTTACTTGTCGAACATTTATTCATAAAAACTAAGTAGAAATTGGTTTTATTGATATATGCTCGACAAATAAACAATCAAATCTATAATTCACTATTGAATTTCATCCATGCTTCATAGCTTCCATAAGCTTCAATAGACACAACCGGATTCCAATATTCTCTATAGTGTTTAATTTTTCCAGATTCAAATTCAAAAAAAGTCACATATCGTTGATTATAGGTGGCTCCATTACCCAGTAAGTGCCCATTTATAGACAATTCAATCACCAGTTTGCTAGGATCAAGCATGGGCGAAATGTTTAATTCAGCAACAGAATCTACAACTATACTTCTTGTGGTTGACGACATGTATGTAAGAATATCCTGTTTTCCACGATAGATAGATGGTCGGTTTTTGTGGGCAAAAGGAAACTCAAGAATAGCATCGTCTGCCCAGAGGTTAATCCAGTTGTCCCAATCCTGAGCTTGTAAAAGTCTTAAATATGATTGAACTTTCTCAAGCGTTTGTTTCCTCAGTTCTTCTGTTTTGTTGGTTGCATCTCCTGTCATAATCTCATTGTTTTTAATTGAAATACTTCGTTGCATTTCTTCTACAAAGGTCGGACAGAATACGTTTCT
>Ga0302296_1000163_pt1 | contig 57420 bp, 65 predicted proteins | sample III_Fen_N3_1_FD_194546 | JGI IMG/M metagenome (GOLD analysis project Ga0302296, IMG submission 194546) | Peat permafrost microbial communities from Stordalen Mire near Abisko, Sweden - III_Fen_N3_1 | ecosystem: Environmental > Terrestrial > Soil > Wetlands > Permafrost | place: Sweden: Abisko... | reverse complement strand
TTCGAACCCACGACCCCCTGCTCCCAAAGCAGATATATAAGGATTTAGTATGTTGATTGTAAGATAAATACTACATATAGTATTTGTTTTGTACAGAAAATCGTACAATAGTATTATTGAAAATGTGCTGTCTTGAAAATTCCTTGTACATTATTTGCTTAGGATTTTGTTCAGTAATTTGGTTTGTGCGCTGAGCTGTTTGTTCATTTCAGAGAGTTGTTTCTGTAAAGATTGCTCAATTTGCTGTCCGGATTGATCTTCTCCAAACAGAAAACCTACAGTAACATTGAAGTAAATTGCTGTTTTTTCGATTTTATCTGAAGGCATAAATGTAACCTCATTTAGATAATCATCCAACGTGCTGCGAGAAACGACAAGATAAGCAGCAAAATTGGTTTTACTTGTTTTCCGATCCCGGATTAGTTTTTCAAGATTTTTTCCAAACATATGTTTATACATTAATTATTGTAATATTTCTATTTTGGGAGTATTATTCCACAAAACATAAATAAATATCAATTCGCTTAAAATAAGTAGAACTACAGGAATAAATGACATTGAAAAATAGATTGATATAATGCTAAGTATTAATACAAATGAAAAATGAAAAGATACCATTATTCTGACTGAATAATTTTTGTCTTTATCATGATAAGATTTTGTTACAATTTTTAAAATAATGTATATAAAAAAAGCAAAACAAGATTCAAATATGCATAGATACTTGAATAATTCGCCAATCTCTGAAACGATATATGTTGATGTTTCTTTTTGATATAAAAATGCAGATCCTATAACTAAAAAAAATCCCAATATCGTCAGAGGAAAGTCCAATTTTGATTTCATGTTATTAAAACTTTAAATTTACAATTACATTTTTTTTACACACACACTTCCAGACAATAATGCATCTATCATTTCCTGCTTTTTATCCAACTCTTTTTTGAACCACTCGATATCATTCCTTTGGTCATGATTCTGTTTTTGTAATTCTTCAATAATTTGCATTTGACTCTTATCTGGCTTTTTGTACTCAGTTGGTAAATCAGCAACAGATGAATGAATTTTATTGCTCTTAAGCATTTCACCTTCATCCAAAAAAAGCCAATTAGCGTCTAATTCTGGGTAGGTATATAGAATTTTTGATATATTATCCTGAGATAAGGACCCTCTTTTGCGAGCTTTACCAATCAATCCGTTAGAAATGCCGACTTCTACAGTAAGTTTATTGTCATTTAAACCCTTGTATTCCATGAATTTGTCTAGTCTATCAAAAAAATATATCATTTTTTCTATATATTATTTGGTTAGTATATCAATATTTCTATATATTTGCACCATATAATTATAACTAATAACAAAACTTATACAGCATAAGTTTATCAACAGGATTTAAATTAAAAAAAATATATAAGTGTCTATCTGGTATGAGAAACATATAAATAGCACTAATAATACAACTTACAACGCTAAATAATTTACAAAAATACAAAAAATGAGCATAACTACAACACAAAGAGTAAAAATAGTGAGTAAGCCATCACTATCAAACACCTTAAAATCAATAGAAATAGGTGTTCCAACGCTATTTAGCACAAATCAATTTAAGGTTCAATTAGCTCGTGTGGCTGCTTCTGAACTGAAAAGAAAAGAAGGATATGAATTTACTGTATCAGAGGACGGTATGGTAGATGAGTATATAGTGACCTGTTTGGCCAAGCCAAAACCTAAAGTAAAGAAACAGCTACCATGAAAGACTTCAAAGCAACTCTTTGGGCAATAGTTGACAAAAATGAAAATGTTTACTACAGCACTTTATAAAGAGTAAAAAAAGAGTGTATAGGTAATTTCATTAGTGGAACTTCACTTACCTGGGAAGAAACAAAAAAATACGGTTGGAAGTGCATTAAGGTTGATGTACAGATACAATCGGCTAGTAATAAACAGAATTAATACTACTCACATGGAAATAACCACCATACAACAACGTACTTATACGCTATTTGGCAAGGAGGTAGAGCCTGGAACATTACTCTACTCGCTATGCGATAAGTACTACGCGAAATTCGGGATGTTGGAAAAAGACATAGAAACCGAAAAGGACAACGAACGGCGCAACCTAATGCGCGATATTGAAGAAGGCGTATGGTTTTGCGAATTCAGAAGCGATGATGTTAACCTACGACGTGAAGTGATGCTTGAGAACTTTTATGAAACCGCACAAGAATTACCGATATGATAGCTACACCCCCAGAAGTTGAACCAGTAAGTAGGTATTCGATAGCTGATACCGCAATAAAACTTGGAGTAAGTAAGCGAACAATAGAGCGATACATTAAAGCCGGAACGCTAAAAGCTCAATATAGGAAAGCAAATAAAAAACCATTTGTAACAGGATTGGAAATAGTGAAAGCATGGCAAGCAACTTATTAAACTCATGCTTCGAATCCGCTTACTTCGACTACGCTCAGTAACCAGACTTCGACAAGATCAGCGACCGAACCACTACAAACTAAATAATCATATTATGGGAGATCTATTTTCAACTACAGAACCCGCAAAGCCAAAGAAGAAAATATTCTACAAAGGCAAAGGCGGTAAGTTTTCGGACAAAGAAACAGCCCGAATAACGGCAATAGAAGCAGAAAATGCCAGACTGAAAGTAAGTAATGAATACCATAAACGGCAATCTGAACGACTAGCCGGAGATTACCGAGAAGAACATGCTAAAAGACTTGAACTGGAAGCAGAAGTAAAATTGCTTAGAATGCAATCAGTAAACTAATACTTCGACTACGCTCAGTAACCATAGTAACATAGAATAGTTATGGCACAACAACAATCATCAGCAACACGCGCAGCGAAATGGCAACGGCCGGAACGAACGGTGGAGGACATGAATAAGATATGTGGTGATGCATTCCGCGCATTGAAGATACTACCGCATTGGAAGTTTAAGGAATATGCCCGTACTACATTGCCCACCGAGGAACGAATGGACATACAAAGCATTTCGGCCATATTCATAGATAAGCAAACAAGCGGTATGAACCTGAAGCATTACCGTGTAAACTTCCACACGTACAGCGAACGATTAAGCATCGTAGAAATAACTTTTAAAGACTCTGGTAAGCCAAGTTACAGTTGTCTGAAAAGCAATAAAACACCGGAACAAATGAATGAATTTTTCAAAACACTTTATTGATATGACACTTAAAGATAAAATCAAATTTACCACTCTTACGCTAATGACTGTCGGGCTTTTTATCCTGTTAGTAGTAGTATTTATGGTGGGGTGAAATAATACTAATCAAAAAAAACTACTCAATCAGTATGAAAACAATCGAGATTACAGACGAAATGCATGCAGCATTAATGGAAATTTCAAAGGAGTTGAACACACAGGATAATTTGTGTACTGCAATGCCTTATATCTTTCAAATTATGACAGAACATCAGATAGCTGTTCCGGAAGGAAATGGAACACAAGCCTGGTTCTATGATGGAAGTCTTATCGAAAAAGAAGATGAGATAACTGAAGCTATCTATGACTACAAGGATGGTAGCATGTCAAAGAAAAAAATCAAGGAACTGGATGAATATGATCGGGATGAGTTGATGGAAAAGATAGGCTACCAAAAAGTGTATTACGACTACGAGAAAAAGTGTGAAAATGCATTTTTTACAAAGAAAGGAGCTGAGCATCATATCAAAATAAACGGTCATAACCTGAGTAACCCACAAATTTATTTGAACCATGCTTTCAGAAATGCTGAAATGGAATTGGTGATGAGTTTTTTGTGTGAGTTAAGTGGCGGTAAAATTCATAAATAAGCGGGGTTATGAAAGAAGCAAAGATAAAAACACATGTGCTTTGGATTTCTCCGAAGTTTCCACATGATCATCCGAGAAAGGGAGAACCTACCTATTTCGTAGAGAGAATACAACTTGCTCTTAATCTTTTAGTACAAATGCCTGGTGATTTACTTATTGACTTAGAACCAAAACTTCATACATGCAGGGCTGACTCTAAAAACAGCAAAAAGAAGAAAGGAGCTTATGAAGAATGGAAGCGAAAAATTGATGAAGTAAATCGTGGTGAAGCGATACTTTCAGTACGAATGTGGTCGGGAAGTGCTTACAATAGACTACACGATGGAAGTAAGCCGGTAGAGATTGCTCAGTTTGATAAGGATTCAGGTTGCGGTGTACAGAAATTGGAATTTTATGAAGATAAAGATGAAATACCATCGATTAAATACCCAATAATAAATAATTTTTCTGAACCAAAAATAGAAGATATTGCAGAAAATGACGGCTTATCACTACATGACTTTAAAGCATGGTTCAGAAAAGCTGACTTATCAAAACCAGTTGCAATTATACAATTCACGAAATTCAGATACTAAGATGTCAAAAATAAATAGAGAAAAACTGAGAACTTTAATCATCAATAAAATATGCAGTTTTGGCGATGGTATTACAGAATTTCATTCACGACATGTACAAGAATTAATCTATTGGATTAAAGATTTGGAAGACAAACTAAAACTTTCACAGCAATGGATTTCAGTAGAGGATAAAGTTCCAACAGTAAATGAAGATGACAAATTTGATTTGAAATATGGATTTTCAAAAGAAGTAATTGTGAAGATGAGAGATGGAACGTATGCAGTAGGGATTTATTGTAAAAACTCTAATTCATTTTCGTTGAAAGGTTCAACATTAGCTTATAGAATAACACATTGGAGACCAATTGAAATAAATTAAACAATTCACGAAATTTAGATACTGATATAAATTGAATCGGTTTGCTGCCAGTGCGTTCAGAGAAAGTAAAAAAAGTAAGCTATATGCAGAAATGAATGGGAAACCGACTACCACGAGCAAAAAGACTCCGAACTGGATATACAGGAGTTTTTTATAAAAAAAACTAAATAACTAATATGAAAACAGGATCAGAATTAATTGCTGAAGAAAGAAAACGGCAAATTGAAGAAGAAGGTTTTGCTGTAAAACATGATTCACAGCATACTAATGGTGAATTATCAAGAGCAGGAGCCATATATGCATTATCAGCAGATGAAAGAGATGCATTTTTTGTAGCAGATCCTTGGCCATGGGATTTACATTGGTTTAAACCTACTCCAAACGACAGAATTAGAGAACTAACCAAAGCCGGTGCATTGATAGCTGCTGCTATCGATGTGATTTTAAACTCAGAAAAACAATAATATGAAAATAGGAACTAAATCAATTTTATTTGGGGCGCATCAGTTTTTATTGCACCCGGTATTTGTGGCATGGGCATGGATTCAGTTGTACGGCTTTCCGTGGGATCCTCGTGTATGGATTGCATTTTTTGTACATGACTTAGGATATTGGGGTAAGCCTAATATGGATGGACCGGAAGGAGAAACGCATGTGGAACTAGGTGCAAGGATAATGCATTTTATATTCGATGGAATGGAGCGGGTACAAATGACTGAAATATTCCCTTCTATACAACGATTTGTAGAATTACGAAAAGCGGGATGGCATGTGGTTGATTATGGTGATAATGCAGTTACATACGAACGTATGGAACAATCTACCAAATGGAGGGACTTTACGTGTTACCACTCGCGCTACTACGCTAAGAAGAACAATGCTCAGCCTTCGAAACTTTGCTTCGCGGATAAACTGGCTTTCTCGTATTTTCCACGCTTTATATACATTCCAATGGTATCAATGACTGGTGAGATAGTTGAGTATATGAAACAGAAAGATGAATACAAGTACAAACCATCTAAATGGAAACCAACTTTGATTGAAAAACTGATGTGGCATGAACGGGTGGACCGGCACAATAAAAATTGGGTGGCGGAACATAGAGACGGCCGGATAGATACCTGGACGAATGCTAATCGAAATACTACCGGTCCACTGCATGTGTTGCGGGAGGATGTGTACACTAATGACGAAACCAATGAAATGGTGGGGCGGATGGTAAGAAAATAGCACTTCGACTCCGCTCAGTGACCCAGTGAACTAAATAATAACTCAATAAAAATAGTATGTGGAAAACAACATTAAAACATCAGAATGAACTTAACCACGATCGAGTGGAAGAGATGACGCACGACTTTGGTAGTGGTGTGAGAGTGATAACGAACTTCCCCAAAAAAAATACATGCTTAATGCATGGCGAAATAGTAGTTGGTGAACATGATTTGGTAGAAGATACCGAGAACTATACTCAGTATTTGAATAACGTAAATAGCGAAGTAAACCCTCAAAAATAAGAATACAATGGTAGAAACTAAGAATACGGAGATCAGGTATAAAACTACTGACCCAAAGCGAATGATAAATAAGTACACTGTAGGTAGAGTGCTTAAAAGTTGGACTGAAGATTTCGTAGACGAAGGTACGGGAGATGTAGTGACAATTGAAAGAAATGAAGTTCTATTTGAACGTGGAACATTGATTACTCAGGACGTATTAGCGCAATTGAAATTTCACAAGGACGCAGGTGATATTACAGAGGTAGAAGTAAGCAATCAACGTCGGGTAGCATTTGAATATGAAAATACTTCCATGCGCCCATTTCTTGCCATTGCTGACATGGATGGTAAGAAAAAAAAGTTTCTTTATTACGCTACAAAAATAGCCACAGCATTAATCCTACTGAAGGATTATATAGAGTTGAATTACTCTACCGGTTTCTTCCTAACTTCTATAAGAGAGTTTGAAACGAACATTATTCTGATCGATACACTCAAAAAAGTAAATCAGGATGATAATGTGGAAGAGGAAGAAAATCAGAACGAACAAAAGAAATTCTACCAGATAGATTTCAATGTTGAAATTGATGGTGAACAGGTAACTACCAATTCAGCCGTGGTGCATACGTTGAACGTGGATCGTGCAATGATGCTTATAAACGACTACCTGATTAAAAATGAGAAGCGCAGAGCTGACGAAGCCAAAGAGAAAAATAGAGATTATACTGTACAGACTTACAGCACTTCTATAGAGTCGGCAAAACCCATTCCAATAGGTGTATATATTTCAAGAGAATTTTCAGAAGCATACGCCAACGAATAAAATCCCCCTACCCTATTATTATAGCACAGCCGGCGCAAGTTGGCCGTGCTGTTTATCCCCTACATGGAAACACTGGAACTAATCAGGCAAATGATAGCCGAAAATATAGCTGCTAATATTCGCCCGACACATGCGATAGAAATTGAGGTGATAAAACGCCAACCGGAAGCAGCTAATGATCTGCCGGTATTGGAACGTATGGGAATGATAAAGATGGGGCCGACGATAAATAGTAGGTACATAATTATCAGTGAACAGTAAACAGTTATCAGTAAAATAGTATGATTGAAAAGAAAAAAGCGGTAGAAGGTGAATTTGTAGTGCTATCATTATTTGATGGTATGAGTTGCGGTCAGATAGCACTTACTGAGCTTGGGAAAACTCCTACAACGTATTACGCCAGTGAAATTGATAAACATGCTATTGCCCAAACACAGTTCAACTTCCCGAATACTATACAACTTGGTAGTGTGGTGGATGTGGATGTGAATAAATTGAAGTATGTGAATGCATTGTTGGGTGGTAGTCCGTGCCAGTCGTTCAGTTTTGCCGGGAAGCGGAAGGGAATGGCAACGAAATGTGATGTTGAAATTTATACCCTTGAAAAATACTTGGAGCTAAAAGAACAAGGTTTTGAGTTTGAAGGGCAAAGCTACCTATTCTGGGAGTATATGCGAATACTGACAGATATACGCAAGTACAATCCGAATGTAAAGTTTCTACTTGAAAACGTAGAAATGGGGAATAAATGGGAGCGCGTACTTAGTGAAGCTATTGGCATTTATGGTGTACATATCAATAGTGCATTAGTATCAGCACAGAACCGTAAGCGCATTTACTGGACGAATATACGGACCAAACAAGTAGGATTGTTTGGTGAACTACATGCCGACATACCACAACCGAAAGATGAAGGTATTTTGCTGCGGGATGTATTGGAACGTGATGTGCCGGAGAAGTATTACTTGAGTGATAAAACATTCAACTATCTAAGTAATAGAAGTGATTTAAAACAAAAAAATGGTTGCGGTTTTAAATTTGATGTTAAAGATAATTTGGAATCAAAAAGCAGTAGCATAGGAATAAAATATGGTGCCGGTAGATTAGATGATACTTATGTAAAAGTAGACAAACAACTAAATCCAAAATCCGATCAAGAAAAGGCCAGTTGTTTCACAGCCGGAGCGCACAGTGGCGGTAATCATTCGGATATGGATTTGATATGTGTATCGATGGTAGGCCGTAAACTTGACGAAAACGGAACACGCAAAGATAATGACCCGGACATTAAAGCAGCTCAACGCTTAGAACCAAATTTAAGCGGAAAAACAAACTGCTTAACGAGTGTACAGAAAGATAATTTAGTGGTTTGTTTGACACCAAAGCGAACTGATTATGGTAAGCAGATACGCAAGCAATACGAAGCCGGAGAAGTTTCGGCCATGCGCAAAGAAGTGAGCCAGTTGGAGCCACGAGAAGATGGTAAAACGAATACGATTACCACTGTACAAAAAGATAACCTGGTAATACAACTTAACCCTAGCAAAGAAAGTGGCGGAGTACAACCCTACCAACAAAATAGAGTGTACGACCCGAACGGGATAAGTCCATGTTTGAATACAGATTCAAGACCACATGCAATAATTACCCCCTGCGATTACCGACATGATGAAGGTGTGAGAATGAAACAAGACGGTAAAACCGGTGCTTCGACAGGCTCAGCAACCGATGACGAAAGTTGCGGACAATTGGTAAAAATTGAACAACGATCTCATGGATTTAATAAAGGTGGTAGCCACTTCGAAAAATCACCAACGGTATTATGTTCGAATGATTGGGCCGGTAATAATGTACTTCATGCTGAGTCACGTATTCGTCGGCTAACGCCAACCGAAGTGGCACGACTTCAAACCGTACCTGATTGGTATATATGGGCTTGCTCAGATACACAGATTTACCGAATGTGTGGTAATGGATGGACAATAAAAGTAATAATGCATATACTATCTTTTTGATGAAAACAATTTACATTTCAATTCCAATGACAGGATATGATATGCGTGAACAGAGAGCTACGGCACTGGCATGGCAATGGTATTTTGAGAAGATTGGATATACGGTTATTAATCCTTTCGAATTGGCTGATCAGTTGCGGAAGTCGTTTCTGGAAATTGCCGGTTGTGAACCTACTGAAGCGGAGTATCTGCATGAGGACTTAATGAACCTACATATTTGTACAGATATATTCCTGTGCAATGGTTGTACAGAGTCATACGGATGTATGGAAGAAGTAGACAAATCCATAGAATATGGGTTGAAATTCAGTTTTGAAAAAGATTATAAAATTATTGATCCTTATGGAATTATACATAGAACAACCGCGCTTAACGCGTAATGCCAAGAACGGGCGGATATTGCCGGGGCATGTGCCGGCTAATAAGGGGAAAAAGTGGGGAGATTATAAGGTACCAAAGAAAAGCCGAAAGAAGATACTTGCTAACCTAACCAACGAAGGCCGAAAGTTGGGAGCACTGGCCAGTAAGCCGAGTCTGTGCATAAAGATAGTAGGGATAAAGAACGGTGAGTTTTTCGGCATGTTTGAAAGTGCTGCAATGGCGGAAATACTGCTAAAAGCAAAAGGAATGCAACTTAGTGCTACGAATATACGCCATTGCTGCAAAGGTAAGCGAAAGAGTGCCGGCAGTGTGCAGTGGTTTTATGAAACGGATTTTGAGAAATGGAACAAATTGATAGTCGATACTTCGACTACGCTCAGTAACCCTAGTTGATAGTATGTCAGGAAATACAAACAAAATAATAGCATTTAATTACTTCGGTGGAAAATTCACCTGGTTGGATCATTTGTATGCCAACTTCCCGAATGATTTTACACATTTGGTAGATGTATTTGCAGGAAGTATGTGCGTATCGATTAATTACAAGGGGAATGTAATTAAAACGGCCAACGAGATAAACGCAGATATCACCAATTTCTTTGAAGTGCTGAGGAACCATGAGTCGGAACTTGTACGATTGCTATTACTAACACCATGTAGTAAGTTAGAATATAATAACTGTTGGATAAACTCCGACAATAAAATAGAACAGGCACGTAGGTTTTATGTACGTGTACGACAATCTTTCTTTTCATTGGGTGCACAGACAAAAAATAAAGGTTGGCACATGGCTAAATCGCATGTAAATGCTGCGGGCGGTGAAACGGTGAGTAAATGGAACAATGCTATAGAGAAACTTCATGATGTGGCGGAAATAATCAGATCCAATTTTCAGATAATAAATCATGATTTTATGGATTGCATTGATAAAGTAGATTTTCCGAAAGCATTCTTTTATTGCGATCCACCCTATCCGGAAGAAACGCGAGCTAGTAAAAACGATTACAAGTACGAGTTTAGCACCGAAAAACACATACAGTTATCCGAGAAACTGCACAGCATTGAAGGAATGGCCATGATAAGCAGTTACAATTCGGAATTGTACAACGAACTGTATAAGGACTGGCGAAAGGTGGAGTTTCCGGTAAAGAAGAATAATATACGCAGTGGCGAAGTGCAGGAGGTTATTTGGATGAATTACGATAAGAAACAAAACGATTTATTTACAAAACATACAATTTAGAATTATGGAAAACACAATTATGGCAGAAGCCAAGACAATTAGAGAGCTTCGGGATTTTTTGGCAACGGTGCCGGATGAATTTTTGGACCGCAAGTTTGTGGTGCATGAAGAAGAGGAAGTACACTATGTACATGTTTTGGAGGAGAACACCGAAGATATGCTATACGATCCGGAGAATGCGGACACGGGAAATATGACACTGAAGGAATGGGAAGAGTATTACCCAGAAGTGAGTATTGAAAATTTGGTGGTCGGCATACCAAAGGGATGTCCGCTATTTACTGAGAATTTTTGAGTGATTTAGGTTGGTAAAATTGAAAAGTAGTATGATTGAATTTGATAAAAATAATTTCCCAATTATTCAGAAAGTAAAAATATACGTTGAAAGTGGATTAAACATAAAAAATGCTTGCAAAAAAATTGGTAAAAGCAAATATTTATGTTTCAAAAATGCTACTTCAGAAGAAAAAAAAGAAATTTATGCAATTCTAAAGAAGCATTATTATAGAAATTCAGCAAAATATTTATCGAAAAAAAAAGAAATAAATAGTTGTGATATTGATGATATTCTTGAAAAAATAATTGAAACAATTAAACAAGGTAATTGCTTATCAAAAGCGTGTATAATAAACAAAATAGCCTTAAACAAAATAAAAAAATATCTAACTAAAGATCAGAAAAAAAGAATAGATGAAACAAGTAAGGAATATTATCTTTCTAAGAAGTCTTTATATACTGATGAATTATTTGAAAAAATAAAATTGTCAATTCAAGAAGGAAATTCATTCCATAAATCATGTAAAAATAACAATATTTCAAATGAAACAGATTATAAAAATCACTTGTCAGAAAATCAAAAATTACAACTGAAAAAAATAATATTTGAAATTCAATTGAAAAAATACCCTGAAATTTAATCACTTTGTTCGACAAAATAACCATACGCGCCAAAGTTTCGAATGATGAGTGTGTGCATTTAGCACAGATTCATCATTTGCAGTCGTGGACTAACGAGAGAGGTACACAGGTAGATTATCGTAGTAGCGTTAATTACAAGAAGTTTACCGGCATATCGGTGAAGATACAGAATAACACGGTTACACTGAGTACTTCGCTGCATAAGTACTGGAACGATCGGAATTTCGGTCAGCTCAGGAACGATACTGTATTTACGATCTCGGAAGCTAAGGCAGCTTTCGAGATGTTGCTGTTTGAAAATGGTTTGCTTCCACAGAAAACAAAGGTGGTCCTATTTGAAATTGGCCTAAACATGCCGGTGAGTTATGACCCTATCACCTTTATAGAACTGGTACGCTATCTACCACGCAAAAATGACATCAAAGAAAACAAGATTATGTTTATTGATGCTAACTATAAGATCAATCGCCAAAAAACGTCGGAGAAACATAAGGATATACGGCGGTACTTCAAAATTTATGATAAGACGTGGGAGATGAAGGAGAAGAAGAGAAGCACCTCACCCCCGACCCCTCTCCTTGAGGAGAGGGGAGATAATACTGCTAAGGAAAAAAACATACTACGGATTGAGACTGTATACCGAAGGAAGAATGAAAGGAGTGATAAATTCTTTACGGATGAGAATATAAATCGCCTGGTGAAGAACTTTTGGATTGATTGGAAGGACCTGTTTTTTTTTCGCACTGTACGAGCCTATAAGGGCGCACGTAAGAGTGAAGTGGAAAGGGCGAGTATCATTGTCAATAACGGTACTGAGTCGTACTTAGAGCAAACAAAAGCGGATTTTGAGAAGGGAAAGATAACTGCGAAGCAATACCGTACCATCCGGGAGTTTATACGTGACTATGAAGTGGATAGCAGACGGTTTAAAACAATCACTTCACCGCAAGAAAATGAATATAACTCGTTGTTATTCAGTATATATGATATAACCCGTAAATAATGCCCATAAAGGCATATATAAATAACTGATAATCAACGATAGAAAAAATACTATAATTGATTATCAGTATATTAATAAAAGGAATTGGCTACTTTATAGAGCCAATTCCTTTTTTTTTGCTTCACTTCGACTTCTTCACTTCGACAAGCTCAGTGACCACAGTGACCACAGTGACCACAGTAACCTTATAATGATTACTTATAAAACTATGTAGCTTGTACTATACTTCCCAACAGGAAGCGGGAATGAAATTCACGCTCTGGGGGGAAGAAACTGTAATTTAATTCATAATTATTAATTCATAATTCATAATTAATGGAAAGGAATATTCTTTGTATTAGGTAGTTAGGAATGAATAATAAATTATTAGAATGGTTGAAAAGTCTAAAATAGAGAGAAATAGAACTTCGACTACGCTCAGTTACCTAATGATGTGATAATTATTGGGGTATAAGCAATAAAAAACACCTATCAAGTGAATGATAGGTGTTATTGTACTTCGACTTACTTCGACTTACTTCGACAAGCTCAGTAACCGAGATTAAATTAGATTTAAAACATAGAGTTTATTTTATCCATGGAGTCTTTTACTGCTTTGGTGAGTTCTTCATCTAGGTTTACTTTAGTTTCGGTTTGTTTGGCAAGAACGAAAGGAATTAGTTTTGAAACGAGTGCAAATTGTACATCTATATCGAGCGCTTCAAATTTATCTTTAAACTTTTTGTTTTTCATTTTTACGAATACAAAATCACATACAAGTTCCATAACTGCATTTTTAAGTTGTGCAGTTGTTTTGTTTTGTGTTCCTTTTTGCCTACCTCCTGTTTTAATCTTCTTTGCAATCTTCTTTGCAGTAGGTTTAGGTGTTTCGATTTTGATTTCATCGTTAGCTTGTTGCGGTTGTTCGGGATTCTTTTTCATTGGTGTTGGTGTATACGTTTAAATGCAAAATACGCACATAGAAATGGTTAGGCAATGTTTGCTAATAATAAATTGACAACGTGGGCAAAAATAGCGGTCAGAAATGTGGATTTTTGATTTCATTTTGACTCACCATGAAAGAAACCAACCGAAATATATCAGCATACGCAAAGAAGTACGGTAAAACAGCACAGAAAGACCGTAAGAAAGCCAATAGTGAGAATTTTTCAGACAACGATCTGGGAAGAAAACAAAACCTATTGATGTCGTTTTACAACTGTTGGAACTCACTTTCACAGCTCAGGACTGATATAAGACGTAATGAAGAATTCGTTTATGGCGATCAACACAGCGACACAGTGTATGATCATAAGAAAAAACGACGCATCACAGAACGCCAGTTATTCATAGAACAAGGATTACAACCATCTCAGTACAATATCATACGCAACGTTTTACGCACCATTGTGGGTGTATGGTCCAGTAACAAGACTTTACCCGTTTGCGTAGCTCAGAAAGAAGAACATCAAGCCGAAAGCGATGTACTTACAGCCACACTCCATACAGTATACAGAAAAAATGAACTTTGGAAGTTTAGATACTCTCAACTCGTTCAATTACTCATTTCCGGCCTAATGATCACTAAAAACCATTACGTGAACCGTGACGGTGACAGTGACATAGTGAACGATTACATTTCCCCCTTCAATTTCTTTGTGGATAATACCATGAAAGACCCACGATACAAAGATTGTAGCCTAGTGGGTTGCTTTTATGACATGTCGGTAGATGATATAGTGGGTATGTTCTCCAAAGGCAGCAAAGTACGTGCTGAGAAGATCCGCAGTTTTTACCGTGGAGCAGATAAAGAACGCATGTATGAAATGACACAGACGTTCACCGACCAACGATTAGAGAAAGATTTCTTTGTTCCCGGCATTGAAGCCTTTGGGATGGGAAGAGTTATTGAAGGGTGGAGAAAAGAAAGCGGTGAATGCTATTGGATTCATGACTATTTGAATGGTGAGTATTACCCGGACTTCAAAATAAAAGAGTACGAGATAACCGCCGAGAATAACCGCAGGATAAAAGAACAGGCAAAAATGGGAGTATTACCAGAAGATATGCTATTGATTGAGTACGAGTGGGGAACGTCAAGTTATTGGAAATACTACTTTATGACTCCATTTGGAGAAGTATTGGACGAAGGTATCAATCCATTCTGGCACGAAAAACCACCGATTATCTTTGAGATACACGAATTCTTTGTTGGTAAAATTTACCCATTCGTAAAGGACCTGATCGATACACAAAAACAAGTCAATAAACTTTCGGCCATTTCGGAACTTCTATCCAAGTATAGTGCAAAGTCATTGCTGTTTATGCCAACTTCAGCTATTGATGAAGAAAGTGGAGGTATAGAAGAGATTGAACGTAAAATGACTGATTACGATGCAGTAATACCATACAATGGAAAGACAGGCGATCCAAAACCTGAGTTTGTAAATACCGTAGCGCAAGCCTTCACCCCACTGAATGTAGTAAATATGTACTTACGCTTGAGCGAAAACGTGAGTGGCGTGTATGGAGCTTTGCAAGGTTCGGCACCAACGGCCGGAACACCCGCGCAGATGTATGCACAGCAAAGTCAGAACTCAGCAACGAGTTTGAACGGAATATTTGAGTCAGTAAATTCTTTTGTATTGAGATGCGACAAAATGAATGTACAGCTGATGCAACAGTTCTATAAAGGTACTCGCTATATTTTTGATAAAGGATCAGGAAAACGATTACTTTACGATGAAAACAGAGTGAAAAATATTGACGTGGAAATATCAGTATCAGAAAATACCGATACACCCGCTTACCGGTTGATGAAAAATGATTTACTGTTTCAGTTGAAAGACTATGATACTAACAACGTACTGGATTTACGCGGATTACTAGAAGCCGGTGATTTGCCTTTCAAAGATCAATTGCTAAACTACATCAACAAACGCGAAACAGAAGCCAAAGAAGCAGCACAAGCCGGTCAACCTATACCACCCGGACAACCAATGCCACCAGAATTACAACAGCAGTTAGGACAGTATCAGTTTGCACCGGAAGTGAAGGAACAGTTAGCGGGAATTAATCAGTAAAATACCTCACCCCCAACCCCTCTCCTTAATGAGAGGGGAGAAAGAAAGGATCATGAAAAAGTATACAAAAGTTGAGATTAAATTCAATAAGAAAAAAGGATATTATATAATCTCAGTTGAATATAAAGAAGATGTATGGGAAACTGGATTTTCAGGAGCAAAAATTTATATAATTGGTAATTACTACGTACTAACTCAATGGGGAAGCGGAGAACCAATAGCTGTTTTTACGAACAAACAAGAAATAAAAGATTATTTTTCAAAAAAGTACAATTTTACTCCGGTTATAATTGATTAATAAAGCATGAAGAAGACAGTAGAGATAAAAGGAATAACAACTACATCGATGTACAATGATGGTGATTGTATGAGTGTGGTGAATATGCGCAAAAAGAATGGCGTATTTAAACCTGTATCTCCACGAAAAGCGATTTATACACTGGCCAATAAGTATGATGAACTATTTGTACACCAATTACCATCTACTGGTGAAAACTGGATAGGTGTGAGAAGTGGGAAACTTTGGTACATTCAAAACATAGGAACACCAGGGCAAACCGATACAGAGTTATGTACGGTTGCATCTGTTCCTTCCATTACACAGATCGGAAATATTTTGAATGTACTTGATACAACCGGACTGAAATATATTTTGTGGTACGATAATGAGTATAAACTTATCGACTCCAATTTTGACGGTGACCAAACCAGTACAGCAATAGGACCGGTAAAAGTAGATTTGAAAGTAGATGGTGAACTAGATGCAAGCGGTTATGTAAAGACACGAGCTTACAGAAGCGATGCACAATTCAGTTATGCTACCAATGCCGACGCCAATACAGATGATAATAGAAAAGTCCGTGCTTTTATTTACGACGGACTACATGCAAAAGCATTAGCCGGAATAAAGACAGACGGTTTTTTAAATGGTTTTGTCATGGCCATTACTGCATTGGAATTGTACGACGGTTCATTTATCATGCACTCAAACCCTGTATTGCTGAATCAATCCTTTGACAGATCAACACGCTATCAGGTTGCGGTGAATGCGATCAATTATAATTACCTGGACAAGAAAGCCGTATTTCAGCCCGGTAACATTCCACTAAACGAAACTGTCATCAATAACGATGGTTATGCAAACATTGGAATACCAACAGGAATCAGTTTTGCATTTGCACCCAATTCAGGTGACAGAATAGGAACACAGGTTTATTCCATACCTAGTGTATTAGGATTTTATGGAAAAGTAGAAAATAATAACGAGGTAGCAAATAAATACCTTTGGTTACTGGCCAGTTATAACCGGTTGAAATTTAAAGTCAACGCAACGATAGATCAGAAATACAAGTCGCTGATCAAATCAATGTCGGTTTTTATCACACCCGAAATAACGCTGTACAAAACACCAAATGCAAAGAACTATGAATTTGTAGGATATGCACATTTTTCAGATTCAGGAGCATACCACGAAGTACCTGAGAACTATCTTCCACCACTGAAAACAGATGTAGAGCTTTACAAAGAACTGACAGCTAACCAACAATTCTACAAAGTAAAAGAAATACCATTTGATGAACTTGTGGCCGGTGATTGGATAGACATTACAGACGATTTAAAAGGAAAACTAGGTGACAACCTGGTAAACCAAGACGAATTGCCGGTGGATAATATGACACACCATACTTTGCTACCACAAAAACAAATGGTATACAACTCACGATTACATGCAATTGATTACAAAACCATTCTTTCACGCGGTTGGGGAATGGATTATTTTTTGCAAAACCAAGGAGTAGGACAATTTATACCATCTGTAAACACATCGCCGGGACAAGGTTGGATCATTAAAACCGATATCAAGACTGAAACAGGACTTTCGACAGTAGTGAGGTATCAACTTACCGTATCAACTGCAGCAGGAAATAGCCAAAACGAAATGGGTCCGTTTTTGAGTTATCCGGATTCACGTGCTGTAAAAATGACCATTATCCGCATGACGTACTTTGGTGGTAACTGGTATGCGTACACAAAAGAATTTAAACTAACAGCCAGTGAAACGCAGAATTTTGCCTACTTCATAAGCACAGATTTAAAACCATTCGGGTTTACTATGCAACAAGTAGGACAACAACCAACCGTACCGGCAGAAAGTCAGCGTGAACAGATATTCAGAAACGGGATGAAAGTTTCGTCGTTAAACAATCCGTTCAACTTTCCGGCACTAAACACTTACATGATAGGTACAGGAATAGCACGAAATGCATCGAGTAACGCCATGCGTGCGAGTGACGGACAGTTTGGCCAATATCCGGTATATGTGTTTACATCAGAAAATATCTACGCTCTAAACGTAGGAGATGGAAGCACAGTATATTCGAACATCACTCCTATTTCCAACGAAACCCCTATTTCGGATATTATTTGCCAAACTCCATTCGGAGTTGTATTTGTTGGGAAACGTGGAATATTTGTGATCAACGGTCAGGAAGTAACGATGCTTAGCGTACAGTTGGAAGAAGAACCCGTGGAAATATCGATCACTAATCCGGCAGGATCCTTTATTGAATTTCTGCAAACGCTCAAGAACATACTGTACAACGTACAGAAAAATGAGCTGATACTCGTAAACGACAGCGATTACAACTACGTGTTGAATATAGATACCCAATCGTGGTACCTATCTACTGAGAAAACAGACTATGCAGTAAAAAATGTTTACCCGGAACTTTTAGTATTGGATGATAAAACTATAAAAGACTACTCTCAAGCAGGAGCAATAGGAGCAAATGTAAGTTTTATTACCCGCCCCATTTATTTTGGTATTGATGAAGTAAAAAAACTGTTGCGGTGCATTGTTCGCGGACGGATATACAACATGAATACAGGAGATACACAATTTTTATCGCTGTATGGATCCAACGATGGAGTAAATTTTACGCAACTGAGAGCATTTAAAATTATACACGAATATCAAGATAGGGATTACAAAGATTTTGATATGGGATTAATGGTACGCGCCACATACAGAAACTACCTGATTGCTTTTACGGCTCAAGTAAATGAAAGAAGCGAAATAGATTTTATGGACTTTATGGTAGAGGATCATTATAATAATGATAAGATGAGATGATACTTCGACTACGCTCAGTAACCATTTGAAGATACAAGACATTTACAATTGATAATTAAAAATTAAAAAGATATGTTTCCACTAGCCTTAATACCCACAGTAACGTCACTAGCTTCGACAGCATTTGGAATGAATGCAGAAGCGAATGCCCGCAGAAAAATGCAAGCACAAACACAAAAGTGGAATGCTGAGAATGAAGCATTGTACAATAAAGACTATTACGGTGACTATACGCAGCGAGCTGATGCACAAAATGTGATTAAGCAAATGCGGGATGAAAATAAACGTCAGGATAGTATAGACAAAAATACGGCCGTAGTAACCGGTGCCACCCCTGAAGTACAAATAGCCAACAAAGATCAGCGTAACCGAAATATGAGCAACCTCTTTGGAAGTTTAGCAGCGCAAGGACAACAATTCAAGGACCGAGCAGAAAACAGATACCAGGCACGTAAACAATCGTTACAAGGTCTTGAATATGACAGCACAGCACAGAATGCAGAAAGTGGAAATAACTTGCTGTACAACGGAATTACGGGAGCAGCAAAAACAGACTGGGCAAGTGTATTGGGTGGAGCGACTAAACGTGCAGATAATCCACTAATGGCAGCGTTACCAGTTCCGAAGGTGGGAATTTAATCCAGTTATCAGTTATCAGTTATCAGTGAAAAAATAAAAATACAACACAATCTAACACACAATTTATGACAACAACATTTTTGAAACAATTATGGCTTGACATAGCATCGAGCGCAAACGAGGGAATTAAGGAACTTGCATTTCATGTACGGTCGTACATAATACTAAGAATTGAAGCCTTTAAGTTGAAACTGGCCATGCGCTTGAGCGATATTAAGCAACGAGCCAAGAATAAACGCTTCCATGTGGTATTGATGGAAGTTGGAGTGAACAAACACGGGGATCCTATACGACAGTTGCGGAGCATTGACAATACCGGTTTTGATTATTGTAGGAAAAAAGGGTGGTTGCCAAAGAAAATGAGTTACCTGGAACTGGAAAAACTAGCATTCTACTCCACTCCTATTTCGCTCAACAACAGTTATTCGAAAGAAGACAGAGCAAAAGCGATGGAAAAATACATGAAGTATCAAAAAGTGATCAACAAAATAAAACTATAAGCGATGAAATTATTGTATTTCATATTCACACACGATTTAATTCAAAAAGCGGTAAAGTTAGAAACTTCATTGCTTGCTGAACGCCGTAAACGCGAAATGACAACCGGACAGAGTGAAGAACTATTGGACGAACTAGTTATGGATGAAGAATATGAAATATTATTCAAACGCCTGTTTAGTGAAGCACACGCCGAAGTAATGCTACGCATCCCGGCACATTGCGTGGCAGATACACCAACAGATTTAAATCCATTGTACAATGAATTCCCTGACTTCAGACAAGACAGGGATTTTGTGCTGTTCCTGAATATGATTGATGACTTCCCGTATAACTACACCAAGAGCATAGACATAAAGTTACAGCAATTTTTGATTGATTACGTATGTTACCGTTGGTTAGAAACAAAATCGCCGACAGATGCCGGAACCTATTTTTCGAGACTGGACAAAACACAGAAGGATATACTCACTTTTATCAATAGGAAAAAGACACCGATGAAGAGGTGGCCTAGTTTTCCGTGACCCCCAACCCCCTGAAGGGGGCTTAAGAGAGATAATAGGTAAGAAAAAAGTAAATAAGTAAAGATATGGCAACAACAAATATAGATCCGGAAGAAAAAGTAAGTCCTATTGATCAATATAATCAACAGGCTAATGATTATAAGCAACAAGCTACTGATTATCGTAACCAATCGACAGCAATTGATAATCAGATGCAACAGTTGCCAAACTTTGATTACAATAACTTCTACAACGAATGGAAGACCGGTAAAAAACCAATTGTAGATATACTTACCAGTAACTACAAAAAGCCGGAGCAAGAAATAACACCCGAACAAGCCAAAAAAGCAAGATTTGGTGCTGCGTTGACCGATAGTTTATCGTCGATAGCTGAAATAGTGGCCAATGGTAAAGGATCGTTGGTCCGTAACCGTGGAAATGAACCTACAAGTACACAAACTACCAATGCACGACTTCAAGCATTGAAAGATAAGTATGACAACGAGATGTTGAATTATAATGCAGCCAAAGGAAACGGAGAAATGCAGGACTTCAATCAACAATTGCAAAGCGCCATGAATGCCCGTGGCCAACAACGCCAATACTTACTCTACAAATCGAAAGAAGTACAGGATAATGCCAAACAAGCTCAGAAAGATGCCAACGAGCAACAAAAGAATGCTGCGGATTATCAATTGAAACTGGAAGAACTCGGATTCAAAGGAAAAGAACTTGATCAAAAAATGAAAGAGTTTAATTTGAATTACGGTATTAATAAACAAAAGCTAGGTATTGAGCAATACAATGCCAAAACAAGCCGATTGAAAGCCGACAATGACATTAAAAATAATTTTTCGGGGCTAGTTATCAATGCACATCCAAGTGATCCAAATGCGCAAGAAGATGCCACAGGAAGAAAAGTTGTTCCACTTCAAATGAGCAAACAACAAATTCAGGGAATGGCAAATTCAGCAAAGAATGATGCTGTATTTATGAAAAACCACCCTGAACTATTGATTGATAAACCCGATATGTTTGGGACTCCACATAAAGGACTTACTACTGATCAGCAAATAGCATGGACATACGCGCAAGATCAGTACAATAGTAAATTTCAGAAACCTACAACACAATCACCTTCCCCTTCAGCAGTACAATGGAAAATGCCCATTACTCAAAATAATGCCGGAGGGAAAGTAAATACAGGAAAATCAACAATAACAGGTAACATACGATAACTATGCCAGATATTCAACAATCATTATTGGATTTTGATGCAACTATCAAAGCCAAACCCAACTTAACCACAAACGAATTGATGGCTAAGTTTCCTGAGTTTAATAACGATCCAAAACTATTACAAGCAGCACACGACTATTCGGCCACGTTGAATGCCGGAAAATATGATCAACCAACGCTGAACAGTAAGTTTCCTGAATTCTTTGGACAAAAAACACCAATGGCCCGACCAGAAGAACAAAACTTTATGTTTCAGGGAATACCACAACAGCAGCAAGCGGTAAACGGTAAGCAGGAAGCAAAACCATTGACAGATAAAGAAGCGAAGAAAACTATTTATGGTGGAATGCCAGGAGTAACCAAAATAGGTGATGTTTCTATATTGCCTACAGGTGGCGGTTATCAGAATACCAAAGGAAAAGCAAGTGTAGAAGAACTTCCTACACAAACAAAAGAAGTTGCGGTACCTACACAATCGGTTTATGGAGATGCACCACAACTGAAAGTACAAACGATCACCACCGATCCTGATGCACCGGTGAATGATTACGTGCCGAATGAATATGAAAAAGCCATGTTCAAACAAGCTCAGACTATTTCGAGAGGAGTAACAGAACAGGAATTCAACCCACAATTCTATAAAGACGCAGCGCAAGGAGCTATAAATTCTTTGGCCGGAATTGGTGGATCCTCATTAAAAGGGATTGGAGATATAACGAGCAAAACCGAAAGTTTAGCCGGAGTAGACTTTTTTGATAGTTATGGAAAAAAAATTCAGGACCTTGGAGAAAAGGCCAGTAACTACGCACGTAAAAACTCAAATTATTCACCCGGTCAGAAAATAGGCGGTTTATTACCACTTGCCGGTGCTGCAGTTGCGGATATAGCATCCGGTGGAGCATTGACACCCGCTATAACAGGCGTATTTGCAGCGTCAGGTTATGGCGATGGATTGGAAATGTACGACGAAGTAAACAAAGGAAAAGAAACCAACGAATATGCACGCACAGGCGCGGGACTACTTTACGGAGCAGTAATGGCCGGAGCAGCTAATTATTTGGTAGGTAAAACCATTCCCAAAGGTCTTTTATCAGAAGCCGTACAATCCGTATTCAAATCAAACCCTGAATTGTTGCGGACAGGCGGTGAAGCCGTTATGAATTCATTTGCAAAAGCGCAACCATCCATAGTAAAACAACTCATGCGAAATACACTGCATGGCGTTGGCACCATGGAAGCAATGGATTTGAGTAAAAATGCCATTGATGAAATTTATGGTAAACATCACGATCTGAAAGACTGGATTAATACAGCTACAGAAGCAGCAGTAACCGGAGCTATCTTTTCGGGGCTTACTTCTCCATTCTCTATTCATGCACAATCGAAAGCTAACATAGAACGCAGAAACGCACAGGGACAAGTAGCAATCACTTTTGATGAAAAAGGTAAGCCGGTGGAGATACTAAGTGGTAACAAAGGATTGACACCCGAAGGAAAAGAAGTAACCTTGTCGGAAAACAGTTTGAATAATGCTTATAGCATGACCACTACTGATTTCAACAATGCGTTGAAACAATATGCTACGACAGGAAAAGCAACCATCAACGAGAGAGATGTGTTTTCGAACAAAGTAGCCGGCACATTGACAAGACTTGCAAACAATGGAAATGTAACCGTGGCCAGAGATGAAAACGGAAATGCATTGTATGTGATTGGAAAGAACAATGACGGCCTAATGGGAATGGATGTAAGCGGTAATGTTGTGAATATACCGAAAGAATCACCTATGGAGTCGGCCAACATAGCTGACGTGCATCAATCGATCCTACACGAATACGACAAGCGTAACGCATTTTATCAAGAACCAACCTACCAACAAGCTATCAGTAACCCTGAAAGCATTGTAAACCCAACTATACCTACTGACGTGGATGTTATGAACCCACAACCACACATTGAAACAGGTATTAAAGCTGCGGAAGCTAAACGGGTAATGGATGAACAGTTGAACGGTTTAGGAATACAGTTTGATAATACAGTGCTTACACTTGAACCAGAAGCAAAAAAACAAGTATTGGCAGATGTGATGAATGATGCACAGCTCAATGAACTACAAAAACAATCGATCATCAATTATTTGTCGACTACATCAAAATCTATACAACTTGAAAACGCTGCACAGGAAGCATTGACAACAAAATTACAGCAAGCACAACAACAAGTTGAAAAATCGGTGAACCCTACTACCGGAACAGTTGTAACCGCGCGTATAAAAGGAGGAGATGAAAATGAATCATTCCCTGTTATTTCGGGATTGGCCGTAACGAAAGACGAAAGTAAACAAGACCAACCGTGGATGGTTGATCCTGAGAAATCAGAACAAGCCGTTTATTATAAAGATGCTGACGGCAAAACGCAAGTTACTACAGCCGATAATATGGAAGTGGTTAGCAATGCTACTCCGTACGAACAGTTGGCTATGCTACAAGAGCAATATGCGCAAGAAGATGCAATGAGACAACAGGCGATACAGGAAGGAATGCGCACTTCGACAAGCTCAGTGACCACCCCTAAATCCCCTGAAGGGGACTTGAAGAGCCAAGTTTCCGAAAATGATGTAACCAATGATCAGCCAGTTTCAGATTATACTGCTGATGAGTTTGTTCGTTTGAAAGATGGAACGTATGGTACCATTACGAATGTGACACCGGAAGGATATGAAGTAACGGCAGAGAATGGTACTTCTAAAATGGTTGCGGAAAGTGACATACTACCCGAAACACAGTTGCGCGGATTATCATCCGGTGACACGGTGAGTTATACAACTTCGACAGGCTCAGTGGCCGAAGGTATACTTCAGATAGATCCAACATTGCGGAAAGAAGGAAAGATATTGGTGAATGATGAAGAAATAAACATTGATCAGTTATCTACCCCTAAATCCCCTGAAGGGGACTTGAAGAACCAAGTTTCTGAAAATACTGGGGACGTTGTGGACAATGTAGACGATGTAAAAAATACAGTTGATAATACGCCACAATATCCGGTATTGAGAGATGGAACACCGGATTTTAATGCGATGAGTGATGTACAGACATTCAATTATCTGAAAGAAACGGAAGGCGAAGAAAGTGCAATTTCGGCCATTAAACAAGTTGTAAAAAATACGCAAAATGAAATCCAAACTAATAATCGCGCAATTGACAAGTTCAACAAAGAAAAGTATTCCCGTACTAATAAAGCTAAGACACTTCAAGCGATTGCGAGCATTAAAGCAGGCCTTAAATCCGAGGAAACAAAACTAAATGAAAAGAAGGTAGAGCTTGAAAAACGATTGGAAGAGTTGAATAATTTAGTTAGTAGTAAGCAGTCGGTAGTTAGTAGTAAGCAGTCAGCAGTAAAAGAACCCCTTTCTCCTAAAGAGGAACAAGAAAACCAAGTTTCTGAAAATATGGGTGACATTGTGGACAATATTGACAATGCTGATGCTATTAAGACTATTGAACCATCTATTGAAGAGTCGGTGCCGGTGCGTGAGAAACAAAAATCTACTCAGATCAATCCATGGGATAAACGACTGCAGAACTTAGGTGAATATTTGGACGTTGAAGATTATGTGTTGCGGTCGATAGCCGGTGGTATGAAATTTAAGTGGACCGGTGACGGAGTAAACAAAGGATTGGGTGATGAGTTAGGACTTGCATCTTCTGCCGAAGAGAAAACAGCACGTAAAGGAATACTCAGTGATGACGGTATTACCCCACAAGAATTTGCCCATGCAATATGGGACGAATATGGTGGTGAAAATAATAACGGACGTATACCCGGACTTGATAAACTTGAAAGTCAGGATATACTCAACTTTGTATTGGATGTGGCCAACAGCACACAGACCAAAAGTGAAGCATTGAAAAAATCGGAAGAAAAGCATAAAAACCTAGACCTTAACGAAGAAGATTATTCAATATATCAAAGTTTCACCCCCGAAGAATTGAATTACCTGGAACAAATTCCGGATGATATACTATCATCTTATATTGGAATTACTAACTTTACACCCGAACAACTTGATTTAATTACTAATTTACAAAACGAATACTATGCAAACAGACAAGAAACAACCAACAACGGACAAGTTGACGAACAATCAGCGAGTACAGGCACAGGTGAACTCAGTGAAGGAATTGCGAATGAAGAAGGATCAGGATCAGGCGAAGGCACAGGACTAACACAAGCCGAAAGAGATACCAAAGAACTAGACGATTACATAGCTGAGCAAGCACATAATACCAATCCAACTGAAAAGCAAAAGGAAACTGGTATTTATGCCAAAGCTCGTGTGAACCTACAGCACCACAATATAACCATTGAAACGCTGAAAGGTACAGAACGTTCAGGGATAGACGAAGGCGGTCAGAAATGGAGCGTAACCATGCAAAATCACTATGGTGAGTTGGATGGTACGATAGGTTACGATGGTGATCCTATTGATGTGTTTATTGGTAATAATCCGAAAGAGGGAGGGATTTATGTTATTGACCAAATAACCCCTGCTAACCCCTCCGCTTCGCTCGTCCCCTTAGAAATAGGACAGTCGGGACAAGAAACTAGTAAGTTTGATGAAAGTAAGGTGATGTTAGGTTTTGACTCAGCAGAGGAAGCCAAAGCAGCCTACATGAGTAACTATTCAGAAGGATGGGATGGATTTAGTGCCATTACTCCTGCCGGTGAAAAGTTCAAACATTGGTTATACGATGGAAAGAAACAACGCAAACCATTTAGTGAGTATGTAGATACGCCGGATGCAGTTGATGCTTCGACAAGCTCAGCAACCAGTTCGACAGGCTCAGCAACCAGTGAAGAAAATATAATTGATAACGAAAAATCGATTTCATTAATTCCTGATTCATTTACTGTACAATCATTCAATGACTTTGAAAATCAATTCAATAACGGAGAAATAACCTTAGATGCGTATAAAAAAGCATTTGAAGTACTTCGTAGTAGTAAAGATGCAATAATTTCAGAACTTAATACTAAAAAGAAGGATGAACTTATTAATAGTCTTAGTTCATGGAGCAGATATGCAGCAAAAAGTGAAAAGAAAGATCGTATAGTAAAAGCTATTTACGATGATATGCTAATGACATTCACTTTCGGTTCTATTGAATATGACTTTACGACTCCACATGATGTAATGATAGCACGAAAAGTAGCACGTGCAACACAATCGGACATTGATAACCACGTAGCAGAAGTTCAAAAACAACGTGATATTTACAAACAACGTTTAGAAGAGTTCAAAAAAGCACTAACTAATCCGGAAACATTACCAGAATTCAAAATATTTATTGATAAAAATGGAATTGGTAAACTTTCGTTAGAGCAAAAAGCGAAATACGATGAACTTGTAACTGACAGAACGAAGGAAATTCGTAAACAAAACAATGAAACGCAAGCACAAGTAAGTAAAGTTGAAGGTGTAAGTATGAGCGATGTTATTGATTCGAAACATACGAAGACCGGTGCCCCATTATTTGTGGTAAAATTGAATGATAGAGTAGATAAAGACACGTACTACGAACTTAATTCAAAAGCAAAGAAATTTGGTGGATCCTATTCCTCCTATAATAAAGATGGAGCAATACCAGGATTCCAATTTAAAACACGTGAAGATGCTGAAAAATTCAAAGGTTTAGAAACTGAAAACGTATCAACCATAAACGAAACCACTCAGGAAGATAAAATTCAGAACAGAGTTTCAAAACTTCGCGATAACGCCAATAAGATGATTGAAGCAGCCGAAACGGAACTAAACCGTGAGCGACTTACAAACACTTCTAAACGTGCAAGCGAAGCCGGGCGTATGGATGAAAGAGCCAACGAACAAAAACGTATTGCTCAAACGATGCTTAATATATCCGATGCCATTGATCGTGGTGATGTAAAACTATTGGATGGAATTAATGCAAAAACTCACATTGAACTACTTGATGGATTAATTCAACAGGCGAAATATAAAGAACTGAACGAAAAGTATTCAGAGTATTCAGAAAGACAGAAACACCAGGGTGAACCTGCTACACTTGAAACACTTGAACATTTAAGAGGTGGGTATTACCCGAGTCTTTATGTTTCCAGATTAAAAGACCTGATAAAAGAATCACTTACGAAACCAGGAGTAAAAAGAATTGCAACTAAGTGGGAGAAGAATTTAGCGAAGTTTAAAGAAACTGAAAATATAAGACTGACATCCGACACAGCAGTTCAGGAAATTCAAGACATGTTGAATTCATCAAATGAAAAATACTTCTTTGATCCAATTAAAAACAGTCTTGCAGACCATAAGCGACTTAAAGCGATGGGAATTGAAAATGATTCCATGCTTCGTTCTGCATTACGTGAATACATACAATATCGTGGAGTAAAAGGTGAAGTTGACAAAGTAAAACAACTGGAACGTGCTTTAGTTGGTAAGAATGTAGGTATTGACTTTTTCCCAACGCCTAAAAAGGTAGTTAGCGAAATGTTGGACTATGCGGATATTCAAGAAGGAATGAGCGTACTTGAACCATCAGCCGGTAACGGAAACATAGCCGATGCAATAAAAGAACAAGGAATAAAACCCGATGTAATTGAAATATCTAATCCATTGCGTGAAGTATTGAGTGCAAAAGGATATAATTTGGTTGGAGATGATTTTATGGCATTTTCAGGACAAAAATATGACCGGATAGTAATGAACCCACCTTTCGGAACATCGACTGATATTGACCACGTATTGCATGCTTATGACCTATTAAAACAAGATGGAAAGTTAGTAGCTGTTATGAGTGAAAGCACTTTCTTTAGAAATGATGCTAAATCAGTAAAATTCCGTGAATTCTTAGATAATAATGGATCTGAAATTATAGATGTTGATGCAGGAGCATTTAATGACAGAACACTTTTAAATACTACAGGAGTAAAAACACGTATTGTTGTTATTGATAAAAATGACAATCATGTATCATATCAAATCAACCCTAACGACCTTATAAAAAATAACGTATCTTTGCGTGATGATTTTTCTACAGTAGAAGAAAAGCATGCAGATAGAGTATCATTAGTTCGTGAGGTTGAAGGATCCTTTGGTTTTAAAGAATCGTATGTTCCAAAAGACAGAGAAGATTTTATTCAGAAATTATCTGAATATTCTGTTTTGAATGAAAGAGAGAAAGTACTTATAAATTTAGGATTAATCGGAGGATCAGAAACAAGTGATGGTATTATCATTAATGCCATGGATGCCAAAACTGAAAAAGCACTGGCCACAACTATATTGCATGAAAATACCCATTCGATAGTACATGAAAACTTCACTTCAGAAGATTTTGATGCTGCAAAGGAATATATGTCGGAGTTAGAACCGATTTATCTGAACGATATTGAAATACAAAACTATAACGAGGATCAGAAAGCCGATGAAATAATGGCCTATGCTACTCAGGAGCTTTTGAATAAAAATTCTATTCAGGATATTATCAATGGAACTGTAAATTATAGTTCAGTACATGAACAAATTCAACCCCAAATTCAAAAAATAGTAAATACAATACAAAATGAAAACAATTCATATCAATCTAGGAACAGCACCATCTCAGGTAAACCTGACGGACGAAGAGTATCAGGCACTTCAACAACTTTTGGAAAAAGAAAATACCCCAGTAGACCCAGAAAAAATGAAGGATCTGATAATAGAAGCAGTGACGATGCTTCGGCAAGCTCAGCAACCAGAGACACCATCGACATCGACGGAAAACAGCGAAGTACCACCAATAGTTTAGGAAAACCGATACACAGTACCGAAGAAGGAATACGCAATTTCTGGAAATGGTTTGGTGATAGCAAAGCAGTTGATAATTCAGATAGACCATTAATTGTTTATAGAGGCACAAAAACAGACCAAGGATCTATAATTGGTAATGGTAAAACACCTATATTTTTCACAGATAATTTAGAAGCTGCCAAAAACTATGCAAATGGAATGGGATTCAGTAAACCTGAAAACCCTACTATTATTGAAGCGTATTTAAAAACGCTTGATCCTAAAATTGAAGATTTTGAGGGAGAAGAGGACAACAATGTTATTTGGAATGCAGAAGATTTGATTCAGTCAAAAGAAAACGACGGATATTTTGCCTTAAATACCAATGATGGACAATTTGAATTAAATCAGTATATTGTATTCTTACCTACTCAAATAAAATCAGCTACCGGGAACGATGGATCGTTTTCTCCGGATACATCGGATATACGTTATCAGATAATAGGTGAAAATGGAGCTGAAATGCTTGATGCTTCGACAAGCTCAGCAACCGATACCGAAGCAAGTACCCGTTTAAATGATTTGAGAGTAGCTAAAGAAATGGAAGCTACGAAGACACCACAAGAAATACGCCTGGCAACCGATTGGGAAAAGGGAGTAGATGGAAAGTGGCGGTATGAAGTGGCGGACGGAAAACTGAGCGGTACGCTGACCAGTGAACCAGTATCATTGTCGGAAGTATGGAGTGATGAACAATTGTTCACTGCTTATCCGCAATTGAAGGAAATACAAATTAATGTAGAACCTTTCAACGGAAAATATTCAGCCATGAATTTTCCTGACGAAAATAAGATAACCGTTTACCAATCGCGTAACGGAAGCATTCCACAAAGTGCTAATTCATTTATTACACACGAGATACAACATTCTATTCAGGAGATAGAAGGTTTCTCGTTGGGATCCAATATCGACGTTGAGATAGATAAGGTAAATGCCAAAGCTAATAACCTTAGTTTTGAAGAGTACAAAGATGCTATTTCATCGTTTGAAAAAGAGCTTGAGAACAAAAAACAAGAGTTGGACCAAATCAATAATTCGAAAAGGTGGAATAAGAGTTGGAAAGCTGCCGGCGTAGAAGTTGAGATAAACAAACTGAAAGCCGAACTTAAAAAACTTGTTAATACCACTTCATCCGAACAAGAAGCATTTGACAACTATCGTAAGTCGGCCGGAGAAGTAGAAGCACGAAATGTACAATCGAGACTGGAACTTACGACGGAAGAACGCCGGAATACGTTACTTGCGGAAACGGCGGATGTGAAACCTGAAGAACAACGCTTCGACAGGCTCAGCGACCCTGCTTCGACAAGCTCATTACCCGAATCAGTGACCAAACCAAAATATGCTGCATCCTTATCCGATTATGCAGCACAAATAGTGAAGTACAACGATGAGATTAAAGCTATTGAGGACCGTAAGAAAGAACTTAAGAAACAGCATGAAGATAAACAGATAAGCAATTTAGATTTTTCCAAAGAGGTAAAGAGCCTTAATGAAGAGAAGTTTGACTTAGAGACGAAGGTGAAAAGGATTGAAGCCGGGACAAGTAAGCCGGAAGACTTTGCTTCGACAAGCTCAGCAACCGCGACAAGCTCAGCAACCGATGGTTCGACAAGCTCACCAACCGCGACAAGCTCAGCAACTCCCACTTCGACAGGCTCAGTGTCCAGGAAGTTGGCACGGGAAGCGGGAAATCCGATAACGGAGAAGTTGCGTGATGAGTTGGATAATAAGATGGAACGTGGGATATCAAAACTTACGTTTGCCATACAAGAAGCGTATCAGGATCAGCACATAGCCGTGAAGCATTTTCAGGATGTACTTATTAATAATGGGTTGAAGATTACGCCGATCAATGATTGGTATATGCGTTCCACTTCATTGGGTGGAATGAATGACTCACAAATGGATGCTTACGAACACCGGTTCAATCTTCCTATTATGAAAGAAGTGAACCGTATGGAAAAGATATCCAGTTACCGTGACATTGAAAACTACATGATGTTGAAACACGGAATCGAACGTAATGAGTGGATGGATAGACAACGATTGATAGAATGGGCTAATAATTGGAAAGTTTCAAAAATAAAATCAATTGAGAAACCATCTGATCCGCTTGAAATGGTTGATTATGATAATAAAATATCGAAGATTGATGAAAGGTACAAAGAAAGAGTTGCTTTGATCAATAAAACACCTGAAGAAGTTGAGAAACATTGGAATGATTGGCTTGAAGAAAAAATAAACAAGCTAAATACTAACGAAAAGTACAAGGAGATTTGGCTTACCTCCACTTCGGCAAGCTCAGTGAACACGGCAGGCTCAGCGAACGCGACAAGTTCAGCGAACGCGACTTATGCAGACTCAGAAGCCGTTGATGAATATGCACAGAAAATTGAGAATTTGACTAATCAAGCTAAAAAACGACTTGAGGAAACAAAGATCGATTCTACAAAAGACTATTCCGGTATTACTGCCATTGAGGAAGAAGTGGAAATTCCGGCCAAACAGTATATTGACGAATTTGAAGCCAAGCAAGATACTGCCAAGTTTTGGGACTTGATAAACAAATCTACCAAAAACGCCTGTAAAGTACAGTTTGAAAACGGAATGATAGACAAAGAAACCTTTGAAGATTTGAAAACAAGGTTCCAGTACTACATACCGTTGCGAGGATTTGACAAAGAAATAGCCGAAGACAAATACGATTACAGTCCGGATATGGGAACACACTTTGTGGCACCACTTATCAAGGCCAAAGGACGTACTTCGCGCCCTGAAACACCATTCGCGTATATTTTCTCTATGAATCACAGTGCCATTACACAAGCCAACAAAAACAATTTAAATCAGGCATGGGTACGACTGGCCCGACAAGATAAGTCCGGAATGCTAACATTGAAACAAGCCTGGTACAAGAAAGTAGGCGAAACAGACGATAAGCAACCTATCTGGGAACAACAAAGTCCGGAATGGAATGCAGATCCGGAACAATACGCTACGAACATAACCAAGTTTGAAGCCGATATGCAAACATTGGCCGACAAAGGAGAAGCAATGCAGAAACGCGGTAAACTGGATATAGGATTGTTTGTAAAACCAAAACAAGCCAAACAGCACGAAATACATGTTTTTGAAAACGGTACAGAGCAAGTGGTGTATATAAATGCCAACCCAAAAGTAGCCCGTGCCATAAACGGAGATAACCGGGTAGAAGCCGGTAAGTTCTTCGACGCAATTTCCGTAGTACAACGATGGATGGCAGCCAACTTTACATCGCGCAATCCATTATTTATGGCCACCAATCTTGAAAGAGACTTGACATTTGCTACAACTACGTTGGGAGTAAAAGAAGGGTTGGCCTATCAAGCTAATTTTATCAAGAACATACCCGTTTCCATCAAAGCCATTAGTAGCATGATGATGGGAAAAGGATCTGTAAAAAATAAATACGACCAATACGCAGAAGAATTTGTAATGAATGGCGGTAAGACAGGATATACCCATATTGTAGAAATAAAACAAGTTCAAAAACGAATAGAAGATGAAATAAAAAGCGGTAAAGTACATGAACCGTCGATGATATTCAAGATTTTTGAAGTTGGAAATTTAGTTGCGGAAAATACAACCCGTTTGGCCACTTATATCACTTCGAGAGAAGCAGGACGAACCATACCGGAAGCCGTAAATAATGCCAAGGAAGTAACCGTAAACTTCAACCGAAAAGGAAGTGGAGCGTTAGGAGCTGACGAAATGCGAAAATCATTCCTATTTTTCAACGTTGCGGTACAAGCATTGGATAATATGGTAAAAACAACTAAACAGCATCCATGGAGAATGGCAGGACTGTTGGCTTCGTTTGTAGCTACCGGAATACTTGCACCAATGCTCACACAACTTTTGGGAGGAGATGAAGCCGAAGCAGCATACAACAACCTATCCGAGTGGGATAGACAAAACAACTGGTGTATATGGACCGGTGATGGTTTTGTGAAATGGTCATTACCACAGGAGTTGCGCGTATTCCATTCGTTAGGTGATAATATCTACCGGAGTATACAAGGAAAAGTGAGTACTACTGAACTAGCCGTGAATACCATGATAGGATTAACCGACCTGTTACCCATTAACCCGATGGGAGCTGTAAAATCGGACGGTAAAGAATGGAAGATGCTTGCTAACAGCGTAACACCCGACTTAATGAAACCATGGGTTCAACTGGCCATCAATACAACCTATACCGGCGGAAATGTATTCAACCAATATGCGAATAATGCCGATCCAGGTTATGTGCAAGCCAGTAAGAATAAAAAAGGCGAACCATATGCACCGGCCATATTGGTATGGGCAGCACAAGAAACTGACAAACTCAGTGGCGGTGATGGTGTAATGCCCGGAAAGGTGAGTCCTAACCCCGATGTAATTAATCACTTGATGCGCGGATATATGGGTGGACTATACAGCATATTTATAAAGTCGGTGGACTCAGGTGATAAACTGGTAGAAGGAAAAGAACTGAAAGTTCGTGATACTCCACTTAGTGCATTGTATACTTCGAAAGATGATATCAAAGAAAGTGATGCCGGACTACGAAAAGAGTACAACGACATTAAAGCAGCTATCAGTGACGAAAAACACTATATAAGCAAGTATAAAAGCAATGCCATGGATTTATACCGTAAAGGTGGAGATATTGGCAAGGTGGCAGAATATACGGCTAGAATGGCAACGTTATCAACACAGAAGTACAACATGCTGAAATATCTTACTGCAGGAATATCGAAACTTGAAAACGAAATGAAAGATGCACCCAACCCCGACGAACTGGCACAAAAGGCAAATGAGTTTAAAAAGTTTGCCGTAAGGATTAATAATGCCGGTAGTGATGAGGAAATGAAAGCGATACAAACTGAAATAAGCAGTAAACAGTAAACAGTAAACAGTAAGCAGTAAAACAAAACAGCTTCTCGAGAGATCGGGAAGCTGTTTTTTTTTGGGTTATTCTGTGGACAATGGGAACTCATCGAAAATCAATAAAACTTGTAAGTATCAACTTTTACTTTTTCTCCATTGATTAATGCTAATACAGAACCTTTGTTCCATCCAACACTGATAGGTTCAGTAGTTAGTTCCGCTTTAAATTCACCAACTAATTTTCCAATAAGTTTACACTTGTTCGTTTTTGCAAGGAAATAATCACCCTTTCCATCTTGATAAATAAAATATTTTTTCATGTTTTGATGTCACTTACCTGTACAGTGAGAGGTTTTTAGTATTGGGTTATTTTTATTTTTGGGGACATTGGGGACGGTTGGGAAAATTAAATTGCCCAAGGCGTAAGTTCAGGATTTTTATAGACACTACCTATTTTAATTGCCTGACCTTTTTCGCCCATTTGAAGTCCAACATGACATGACTGTGTTTTATCTTCAAACTGTATTCTAAACTGACAAGAATTTTTTTCATATCGAATTACACCCAATGCTTCTTGATTGGGCCATTGAATAATATCACCTTCATGTAATGGGATATTTTTATAATCAGATACTCCAATAAAATTTCCTCCAAACATAATTTAATATCACTTACCTATACAGTGAGAGGTTTTTAAATGTTTATTTTAGGATGTAATGCAATTAAACTAGCGTGTATAGGATCAATAGATCCTGTAATAGAATGACTGAATCCAATAGCAGGATCAAATCCAACAATGTACTTATCATAACTGACAATCTGAGTACCATTAAGTAAAGATTCTGAATCGGAATCAGTATTTAGAAATTTCAAACTTCTATTTAAAATATCACGACCCATTGACTCATGCATATTTTTAATCTTCATTCTTTCTTCTTTACGAGCAAATTTGCACAAGCGAAAGAATGATTTTGTATTACTACCGGAATAAGATATGTTTTGGTACATGCTGCAAGAAACGGAACCGGTGAGTGGGTTCTGTGATTCTTTTATAGCAGGAAAAGAAGGATGAATGTTGCGGGTAAATCCTTTTTTCAACTCTTTTTTGAGTTTACGAGGTAGCTTGAGTAATTTGTTTTTACATGGTAGTTTCATCGTTTTTTATTTTTATGGGGACGTTTGGGACTATCTGGACTATTCAGATATGAATGTTTGAAAGATGGATCATCTTTTAATATTTCATATTCAGCAGGAGAAACAATAAAATCATACTGCATACCTATACTTTTGTAATATTTGTACTTTTTATCAGGATCATTAGAATCAATATAATTTCCGACATTTAATATCCCACAAATATGTTCAGGAATTATTAATTCACGTTTTACAATTTCCTTTGGATTATGACAAAACACAGTTTTAAAAACCTGTTCAAATGACGCATTTTCAGGTAATACAATAATATGTTTATTATATTCTTCTTCAGTAATTTCTACCCAATTATGATTATGTTCTATTCTCATGTTGGTAATTCATTTACTTTGTTGATAATATCAGGGACATCGTGTATGTTTCCGGCAATAGTACAAATATCGTCATCAGTTCCATGAGCTAGTGAAAATTGTATTTCGCAGATGGCCGAGACTGTTTCCATACCATATCCGGCATGGTAATACACATCACCGTCGTAATACTCACCGTATTTGTTTATGTGGCGGAGCTGCCCAACGGTTTCAGGTAGTACTTCAATTTCCTTTAAGATCGTTTCACGAGAATATGGCTGTATTTCTTCCTGAAGAATGAAATGTTTACGCATAATCGCTTTTTCGGCATAGAATCCGTACACCCATTCAGTAGATTTATCTTTGCGCTTAGCGCGGTGTTTGATTGGTAATGTTGGCATGGTGGTAGATTTTACTTCGGCTACGCTAAGTAACCTGTTATTAATTGATATTTTTACTAGTTATAAAATAGTGAATAGAAGAAACAATACATCCGGATATTAAGCACAGAAGATGAAGAAGGCCGGCGCTGTTTGGTTTGAAGAAGCTAATGATAAGCGATAATATAATAAAAGATATTCCGGTGAATAGTTGGGCCTTATTTTTAATCTCGATCTTACCGATAAATACCAGAAAGAAGTATATACCAATCATAGCGTATATCATAGCACTTGAACCCACCACTACCCTACTGTAAATGCATAGAAAAGAAACAGCGAATGCAATGCTCAGCGCAATAACTGCAATGTGCCAGGACGAAATATATTTTTCGAGTACCCGGAACAGAAAGAAAAAAGAAATACAGTTGATCAATAAATGCATGAACCCGGCATGTTGAAATGAGTACGTTATATGCGTACTCCATGATGACGTGGCGGTATACCCCAGTTCTAAACCGAAGAACATGTATGTTAGGATGAATGAGAGGATAAAGAGGTGTTTCATAGGATTTAAATTATTTGCTAGTTTTGGAATAACCAGGTTTTATCTATTATTTGAGAAATTAAACGAATACATAACCTATCTTCTTGCGCCTTATCAAACATCAATAAAATTGGTTGTTCTACAAGAGTTGAAAGTGTATAAAACATACTATTCATTAATTCATTATCGAATTTACAAACAGTAATACTTTCAAATTTTTTGTCGCATATTTCTACTTGCTCTTTAAAATCGCAATATTCACCAATAAAATGAATGAATTGATTATTGGGGAGTAAAATAAAATAGCTACATTTTAAATTTATAGCTTTTTTTATCATACTTGCCAGATCTATTGTTGAAACTAAAATTTTCATATTGTATGAATTTATTTAATTAGCACGAATACGGTATTTTCAACCATAATTCAAGTCCTTTAATTTTAGCATAAATAAAGCCTGAATACGAATCACCTTCTATTCCTATGCTCCACTGCTCGATATGAGTTATGGTAAGATTTCCGTACTCTTCTTCTGTTTGTTCGGTACCTTTCGGCTCTTTTACAATTTCAATTTTGCCGGTTATATCGCAGTCAGTTAGCAGATCGGTAAAATCATCTTCATGAACTTTGAATTCGGAAAGAATTCTATTGTTATGTTCGCACACTTCACTTTCCCATTTCATTAATTCACTGTATGCATCATCATGCTGTTTTTGTGTTGCCATTTTATTTTTAGTTAGTAATTAATCAACTGGGAAATATCCATATTCAGGATTGAACGAACGCAAAGAACAACATTGTCGTTCTTTCTTATTTAGCCAACCGACAAGAATATCCATATCCCATTCTTGAATTTCCATAATTTCAGTATCGCCGGGAATGGCCTTGCATATTAATCGCTTTGGCATATCTTCCGCTTTTCGTTTTTCCCACCAGTTTAGTTTTCGGAAAAGGTGCGGGTACTTATCAAATATTTCATCGTTTGATGATAAATGATCAGTGTCATTTATTCTGGCGTACAGGAAAACCGAAGTATCTGCAATATTTTCTACCAAATCACCAATTTGATACGGATTAAAAGGATAGTCGGCTATTACTTCGTAGCGTGGTGTGAGTAATTGTTGTGTAGTCATAGGATTGAATTATTTATTTTCAAACATATTGTAGTCACGATTTACGAAATTATCACCTAACTGATCATTTGTATAATGGCTGAGTTTTTGAATTGATTCTTTCAAATATATTTTAGGTTGTTCCCATATATCATTGAGCCACTCAACGAAGGTTTGAACTTCTACTTTATCATATTTACCACCTGACAATAAACCAATCTTATATAAGTCGCAAAAATCTAAAGTTGCAGAAATCATATTTTTTGCAGAAATAAAATCAATAATCGGTTCAATACTAGCAAATGTTTTAAATCCTGCTTCATGAAGTTTTTGCATTGCTACAATACGTTCAGCGTTAGTATTTGCACCAGGTTCTAATATGTCATGTCCGGTAAGTGTAAATCCGAATGCAATTAATTCAGTTGGAAATTTAAACCCGGAGATTTGTTTTAGAAACGCATCTACGAAATCAGCACGTTTTGTAAGAATTTTTACAGGTATTTTTGACATGTAGCAAATTGTCATAGCTGAAAATGTCAAATCCATTGTCTCCTTTAGCATTGGATCACTGGTAAATGTGAAGAATAATCCATGTTTGCGAAGTTCTTCTATGTTTTGAAGTAATTCTTTTTCAAATACTTCTAAAGCATGAGCTTCGTTTCTAAAGCATTTCTTCAATTTGGGTTTATCTCCACCCAAAATAGATGCTCCACGTCCTTTTTTAAGATAGCAATATGTACAACCATTGCTGCAACCAACAAAAAAATTACAAGCCCAATAACTATACTCTCCTGCTTTACCGCTAGGATTATAAATTGCTTTACCATTGAATTTTTCCATATTATTAGTTATTTATGAAATTTATATTTACGTTGATGTCCTTTCGGACTATGTTTTGGACTTGGAATAAAATAATCCTGTAGTTTTTCAGGTTCACCCAGTGTGCATAGGTCCTGCATTACACGATTTTCACGTTCAGATAGTGAGTTGAGTTGATCAGCAAGTTCTTTCAATTCGCTTTTTTCAACTTGAGCTAAGTTTACAATTTGAACATCATTATCATCCAATTTTTTAGCGGCAATAACTTCACGAATAGATTTACCTATTCCACCGTCATCACCGCACACGACAACAATTACTTTTTTTTCTGACATAGTACTAGTTATTAAATTGAGGACAATTATGACTGTTGAATAGTCTGTTTTTTATTTTTAGACTTCAATGTTTCAGTAATGATCCTGCGGACTGTTCTTTCAGATACAAATCCGGAAGGTTGGTTTTCGTATACGAACCAGATAGAAGCATTGATATTTTGAAGTTCGAGGAATTTGAGTCGGAAGATGCGGTATACATCCTTTTCGAAGTCGGATTTCAGTCGAGTACGCCCACCATAAATAATGTTGCGGATATATTTAATGGAATAAAAAGACGGCATTGATAATTCCGAAATTTGTTGGAAAGACATGTTTTGATTGGCCCACATGTTGAATATTTCCGCGTTTCTTTCTGTAGCGTTTTTCATACGTTTTGTAAGTATTTGTAGTTTTAATGCTACAAATATACATCTTTTATTTAATTTGACATCGTGGGCAAATAAAAATATAGAAAAAGTATTCATTTGTATTCAATTATGTGAGTCACAATGACCAACAAACCCAAAATTATCGTAAAATGATAGTAAATAAAGACGAAGAAAAAACACCCGATGCTTCGGAAAGCTCAGCAACCGATACAGCAACCGCTTCGGCAAGCTCAGCGACCACCGATGCAGCCAATGGTTCGACAAGCTCACCAACCGGCCGTGCAGCATTACTGGCCATATTTAAAGCAAAGAATGCGGATATGACCGATGAACCAGATGATGAATCATTAATGGACTGGGCACACAAAGGAATTGGTGAACGCGATGAACTGGAAGGACGGTACAATGAACTGAACGGATCGAATGAACGCCTTGCTTCAATTGTAAGTGAAGATCCACGTTTTGCGCAATTTATTGCGATGGTAGCCGGTGGTGAAAACCTTGCATTTTCTTTAGGTAAGTGTTTCGGAAATATGATCGATAACCTGGACGATGAATCGTTGGAACAATTGCGTTCCGGACAAGAAGAGTACAAAGCTAAGTTCCAAAAAGTGAAGGATAACTTCAGTGCCTACGAAAACAACTTGAAAGCCTACGCCGAAGAAAACAAGTTGGATCCCAAAATGGTAGAACGTATCAATGATGCCATACTTGATTTGGCAGAATCATTTATTGATAGAGACATTTCGAGAGAAGTAATTGAACTTGTACACAAAGGCCTTGATGCTGACGAAGATAAAACAGCCGAATTGGAAGCTGCTAAACTAGCCGGTAAAAATGAAGCTATTGATGCAATGAAAGGCGCAAAAGGAAGTAAATCATTACTCCCAGACCCTAACGGAGTAGGTACTAATAAGGTGATTAAAAAGAAACCACTTTTTGAAGAGCCTAAGGTAATCAGTTTAGCTGAAGCATTGAAAGACAAAGAATAAAAACAATTTTAATTAATAAAAAACGTATGAAAAAGATTTTTAAAAAACTGAAAGGAAGCGGACTATTAATGTTTGCCATCTTATTGGCTTGTACTCTGTTTGGGATCACCGGAGTTGAAGCCGTTCACGCCGAAGGCGGTGCTATTACGTGGGGCGAAGCAGTTTCATTAGAGTCTGCAATGTCAGAATCTCCCGAAATTGTATTAGCCACCATAGAAAAAGAAGTATGTGTAATTAGGCCACATCTAACGCCATTGTATACGCTTGGCTCCCAACATGCAAAAGTACGAGAAGCCGGTAGTCCGTTTATCGAATACGATGAAATTGAAACCTTACCATTGATTACTACAGTAGCCACTGCATTCAGTACGGCAGCATTGACACAATCGCCAATTGATTTGGCTAACAATGATCTTGTTGCGGTAAATCAAACATTGGTATTCAAAGGTATTCCCGGCTATTTAGAAGATGGATTGACATTAGACGGAGGTTGGTTTATTGGTTATATAAAAGATAAAGACAATACAGGTAAACCGATTATTGTTCCGGTAAATGGAGTGAAAAGCGGTGCAGTAACTAATTCTATCCCCGCATTAGCAGCCACCACCGTAGTAGTACGTGGTATGCGAACAGGTTCGGAAAAGCAAAGTAGAACAGCACCTATTTCAGCTACTCCAACAAAAATGAAACAATACATGCAGAAGGGTATTTTTGAAACTGAAGAAACAACTTTCTTTCAATATGCACAAGATGGCGCATTGGTAAAATGGGGTAAAACTGAGATTACCGATTTTGCCATTTTCGAACATAAACAATCATGCGAAACTGATATTCTGTTAGGAAAAAAACGTGTTATCAAAACAGCGAATATCTATAATCAAAATAAAGTAGAAGATACTTATTTTCAAGAAGGTATTTGGTGGCAAGCCGGTCGCGACTTTTCATTACCGACAGCAGCTACCCGCGAAGATTTGATTTCGATGATGAAAACCATCTTTACCGGAAATGCTTCGAGCAATATGAAGATATTATTTGCCGGTGCCGATTTGTTGGAAACCATAAATAAGGTAGATTACAACCAAGTTATTTATCCGGGCAAACAAGGACAAGTTTTTGGACTCGATGTGCAAAAAATCATTTACGGACAATATACTTTGCTTATTTGCGACGAACCCGCATTTAATGATTTGGCAATGACAGGTAACGGTATTGTAATTGATACTGCTTATTTGAAACAATACAAACATGCATGGAGATCTATTCCGCTTGATAACCTGAAGAACGGACAAAGCGACTCACAATCGCAAGTGTTCATCGATACATTTGCTTATGTTCTCACCAACGCAAATGCACATACACGTTTAAAATTAGTATAGTCTAACCCTCAATGAACAGTGCGTAAAACTTACGCATTGTTCATTGTCATACACACCACACAATGAAAATATACAGTCTAGTAACACTTGGTAAAGAGCATACTTTGCCAATTCCTTTGAATGGAAAAAACAAGTACATCAAATTTTTAAAAGAAGCCCGTACAGATACAGAAGCTTTTTTTTCGACTCCAGACAAAACATTACAGGAAGCTATTGAAGGCAGCCAATTTTTTGAATCTGGTGGTGAGGAAAACATTAAATTGTTTTTTTCGACCGGAGAAGAAGAAACCATAACCCAAAAAGGCGAAAAACAAACCCAAAAACCACCAAAAGGAGCTAAAGAATTTGAACCTGCCGAATTTCCGGATGTAATCGAATTCAAACAAGCAAAAGACGTGCTTACCGGTGAACCTTACAACGTAGGGAAAACAAGTAAGTCGTTAGCAAGTCCTGAAGGAATTTTGGCAAAAGCCGGAGAACTTGGCATTTCGTTTCCGAATTTGAAAGTTGCGGAATAATACTTCGGCTACGCTCAGTAACCGCAGTAACCACGACAAGATCAGTGAATAATAACAATGAGGGTAAAGAACGAATTTTTTACCCTCATTTTTCCAACTACCCATTTATACTACCATGACAAAGACTTCCTTTATAGAAAAAGTTTTGGATATACTAAACGAATCGGATGCTAGTATTTTAGGAGCTGAATTGGTAGGATCGGATAACACAAATGTAAGTTCCTATATTGAAAAACTATTTCCGGCAGCATGGCGCAGAGCTGTGAAGTTATTCCCACGCAGTTGGTTTATAACAAAATCATTTTCAGATCAACCCAAAGAAGTAGATGCACCCGACGGAACCGGTTACGTATTACTACCAACCGATTTTTTGTCATTATCATCATTTAAAATGAAAGGGTGGAAACAAAACTGTTTGACCGCTTTTGAAGAAACCCCCGCTATCAATAAAAAACAATCCAACGAATACCTACGTGGAACCGTACAACGGCCGGTATGCGTATTTAGGTACATAAGCTATCAGAATACATTGCGCCAGGCATTGTATTATTACAGTTTACCACGCACCGCAGATGCTACCACCCACATAGTAGAAACAGCACTATACATACCCAATGTAACCGAAATGGGAGCAAATATTGAAATCAACTACCAGGGCATTGAACCATTGGCCTATTTATGTGCAGCTACAGTGCTGAGCAGTTTTGAAAAAGATTCAGCAGCCAAAGTATTGGAAAGTAAAATTTTAGAGATGATGTAAAATGGCTATAGTAGACGCATTGAAATATATACAAGAAGCCGTAGTAACGCTGAATGACCTGTATGATCGCTATCCGGACGGTGGTGAGTACGGTTGGTTTTCATTTGTGCGTGGCGAACAAAAGTTTTATAGGTGGGCAGATGCATTTATATTTGAAGAAATACTTTTTACAGATGAGCTTACAGTAACATCATGGTTGGATCCTTTCGAAAATGGGATTTATAATGTCACCACTTCGACAGGCTCAGTGACCGGTTCGGCAGGCTCAGTGACCCCTCCGGGGCTTACGGGTAATATTAAGCTTATTGTTTTTACCGATGGAACAGGGAAGCAATGTAAAATAGCCCAGAGTGGTGAGAATGCATATAGAATTGTAGGTACCGACTCATTTTTGCTTTGGGATAAAGATGATGTACTTCCAATTCCATGTCCACTACCCGAACCCCATAATCACCAACCCGAACCACGCAATATCAACGTATTAATTTACGAGCAAGAACCCGTACAAACCATAGATGATCTTTACATAGCCTTACCAGATGGTGGATCATTTGGGTATTATGCATTTGTGAATGACATCAAGACCTTTGCCTATTGGGATGAAGAGTTGGAAGAATGGAAATCGATAGAAGGAACTACACCAGGAGCAAAAGGAGATAAGGGTGACAAAGGCGATAAGGGTGACAAAGGTGATACAGGATCACAAGGACCACAAGGAGAAGGAGCCATTATAAAAATAAACTATCGTGGCGATTGGGTAAATACCGAACAGTATTACCATTCGGATGCAAACGGAAATACCGATGTAGTGAGAAGTACAGTAGATGGGCAAGCCTATTACTGTATGAATGATTCATTGGCCAATGAGCCAAGTGTAAATCCAGTGTTCTGGACATTATTCGTATTGAAAGGCGCTCAAGGAGAACAAGGCGTAAAAGGTGAGAAAGGCGATACCGGTAATCAAGGCCTTAAAGGTGACAAAGGTGATAAGGGCGATAAAGGTGACAAGGGTGATAAAGGAGACACCGGAGCAAAAGGAGACCAAGGCATTCAAGGAATAAAAGGCGATACCGGATTACAAGGAAATCAGGGAGTCCAAGGAATAAAAGGTGATAAAGGAGACAAAGGAGATACCGGTAACCAAGGAATACAAGGCATTCAGGGAATACAAGGTTATACAGGAGCGAAAGGCGATACCGGAAATACAGGAGCGAAAGGAGACACCGGAGAACAAGGACCACAAGGAAATAATGGCAGGGGAATAGTATCTAATGTTCGCATTACCGGTAACGGAGCAGCCGGAACAATGGACACGTACAGAATTACATATACAGATGGTAGTACTACTGATTATACTGTGATGAATGGATCCAATGGAAATACCGGAGCACAAGGTCCTCAAGGCATTCAAGGTATAAAGGGTGATAAAGGAGACAAGGGAGATACAGGAAATACCGGTGCACAAGGAATACCAGGTTCTTCAACCGAAATACTCGGTTATGCCCTATCCGATCAGGAATCAAATATTTCTGTTGGTATAAAAATAAAAGATACAATTCCCTATAACTGTACACTTACAAGCATATTATTGAGCTTATCGGAAGCACCAACAGGAAGTGTATTTCAAGCAAACATAAAGAAAAACGGAACATCTATTTTCACTACAAAGATAACTATTGACGTAAATGAACTGGATAACCTTACTGCAGCAACTCCCTACGATTTAGTAACTACACCAATACTATTTTCAGTGGGTGATAGAATAGAAATAAGTATTGATGCAGTGGGTGGAGTAAACACAGGAAAAGGCGCAATAATAAAATTCAACTTAATAAAAACATAGCACTATGAGCCAACTAAAAGGAAGAACTATCCAGTGGAATGCCGACAAAAGCGCATTCGAAATTTTGAACTACAATCCATGCCCGGTGCTGATGGGCGAACCTATACCATTTATGGGCGAAGGAATAGAATGGTTAGCCGATTATATTCCATTACCTCCTATCGAGTACGATCAACGCGTTTATATAAGAATTGATAAACAACAACCAAGTGATACTCCACATCCACAATGGCCAATGTACAAAACGTGGATAACAACCTACGACAAAGAAAAACGTCCGCTTGCTGATATTATCAAATCGATTGAAGCCGAGGAAGCCAACGCCAATGCAGCATTGCTGAAAGAAGCGGAAGAATCGAAACTATCCTTCTTTATGTCGGCTTATACGCTTGCCATTGCCAAAGGAGTAGAACCAACTGCTGAAGAAGCAAATGCAGAAAAACGACATGCCGACGTAGTGTATAAAATGGCACAGAATGCAGCCAGAAGAGTATACCTAGTTGAGCAATTCACATCAGGTAATGTGCTTGACATATCAGAAGGATTTGAGCGCGATAATATTGCCATTGGGAATACACCATTTGTAAACTAACTAATGGAAGCCGAAATTTTAGACGAGGGTTATTACAATGACCCTCGTAAAAATATACACAATATCTACGTAAAAGAGATGATAATAAATCCATTTGCATTTGTACAACCAATAAATTACACGATGGAAGCTTTTGTTGCACCGTATAACTTCAACCCGGATGCACAAGAACTAAATATAGTGAATGCTTTTGCAGCCTATCATGATGTGAATAAGAAGTATATATTCTCTGTTGGTCCTTCTTCAACTACAGTACTTCCCGCTGTAGCTGGTAGAAGTTATGCTTATGCTGAGAATGGGGGTTCATATACGACTATTGTGAGTGGTACAGTAACGTGGACAAGTAATAGTACGAAGAGGAATGTGATAGTAATTGATTATGCAATAAGCATTGTAGCTAATATACCTAATAGTTCTGTATGGGCTTATATTTCAAGTAACTGCTATTCAATAAATGCAAATAATTCAACGACTCTAAATTATATTCACTTACAGACACTAAACTGTTTGAATTTAATTGAAGATTTTGCATTTTACAACTGTTATGGATTAACTGGTAATTTGACAATTCCGAGTTCAGTTACTACAATTGGATATGTTTCATTTATAAATTGTTCCGGATTAATTGGGAATTTGATAATACCGAGTTCAGTTACTACAATTGGAAACCTTACATTTCAAGACTGCTCAGGATTTAATGGTAATTTAATAATCCCTAGTTCAGTTACTTCAATTGGAAATTTTGCATTTTGCAATTGTTCAAAATTAACTGGAAATTTAATAATTCCGAATTCAGTTACATTAATTAGAAATTATACATTTCAGAATTGTTCTGGATTAACTGGTAATTTGATAATACCGAGTTCAGTTAATTCGATTGGAGATGGGGCCTTTTCAGGATGCACAGGATTAAATGGTAATTTGACAATCTCAAATTCAGTTACTTCAATTGGAAATTCTGCCTTTTATACTTGTTCTGGATTAACAGGTAATTTGATAATACCTACTTCAGTTATTTCAATCGGAAATCTTGCATTTATTGGATGTACCGGATTTAATGGACGTTTGACGATTCCAAATTCGGTCGTTACAATTGGAAATTTAGCCTTTTATAATTGTTCTGAGTTAATTGGAAATTTAATAATACCAAGTTCAGTCACTTCCATTGGAGATTCAGCATTTTACAACTGTTATGGATTAACTGGAAATTTAACGATTCCGAATTCAATTACATTAATTAGAAATAATACATTTCAGAATTGTTCTGGATTAACTGGTAATTTGATAATACCGAGTTCAGTTACTTCGATTGGAGACGCAGCATTTGCAGGATGTATAGGATTTGTTGGTAATTTTACAATTCCAAATTTAGTTACTTCAATTGGAAATTATGCTTTTTATACTTGTTCTGGATTAACTGGTAATTTGATAATTCCGAATTCAGTTACTTCAATCGGAAATCTTGCATTTATTGGATGTACTGGATTTAATGGAAATTTGACAATACCAAATTCAGTTGTTTCCATTGGAGATTCAGCATTTTACAATTGTATAGGGTTGATATTAATTAATAATATGATATCAACTCCACAAATTATATTTTCAAATACATTTTATAATGTAAATAAAACAATACCACTTCACGTAGCAGTAGGATCACTAGCATCCTATCAAGCAGCACCGTATTGGAATGAGTTCACTAATATAATCGCTGATTTATAAATATAAACTATGACAACAAGCCCACTCCTTAAATGGACATTTAGCCTTGTAACAAGTATCGTTGCAATTATAGAACCCGCAATACCTTTTGTAACTATTTGTTTTGCAGCAATAATATGGGACTGTTGGACGGCTTATAAACTGTCGAAACGAGTAAAACTATATACCGGATTATCTACTGCTAAATTCAAGAGTAAAAAGGCAGATAAGATTATTGAAACAGGAATTAATGCTTTAGTATTTGTGGTGCTATCCATTCAGGTAAATACATATGTTACCAAGGATTTTGGAGATTTGCATTTACCAAACATTGCTGCAGCAATAGTAATAGGTGTTCAGATCGTTTCGGTTTGCGAAAACATAAGCAGTTGCAATACTAAATGGTGGGCCAGACTATTACAAAAAATATTTACAGACAAATCAAGTCGGCATTACGACATAAACGAAGAAGATATGAGTACAAAACCATTTTGGAGCAAGTTTGCTTCTCCCACTCCACAGAAGTGGAAAAAGATAAGAAACACGGCAGCTACATTTTTGGCCGTGGTAGTGGCCATCGCCGGAACATCTTCCGTATTACCGGGAATAAATACCCCGCAGTGGTTTACGGACTACGCGTGGTATATTGGTGCTGTACTGGGTGCAGTAGTGGCGTATGCGCAGAGTAAGGAAGAGGTGAAACAGTGAACAGTTAGCAGTAAACAGTAATCAGTAAATAGTAAGTTATGAGTAATGTAAGAACTTATACCGATAAGGAAATACTTGAGCGGGTAAAATCATTACCATCGTTCAAAGGATGGCCGAAAGGCATATTAGATGTATGGATAAGAAGCAACGAGGATGCATACGATCAGTTTGACGATAAATGCTACACGTTTGAATGCTATGGTGACATAAAACTTCCACGCTTCATAATGGTATGTACCGGTACCACCAATGCCGGACAGTATGGATTAAAGCATTTTGAGGAATACAACTCAGTGGGGTGCGCTGTATTGAAATCGGACACAATTGTGTATGACAGTCACAAATACGGACTACACAAAGGAAAACAGGCTTTTGTGCAATGTAAAGGATTTCCGTACTTCAGAGATGCTAACCGAAACGAACATGCCGAAGAAATAGGAAAAGAGTGCAACGACATTATTGGTGCCAATTGTCATCGGGCCGGTATGAACTCTACCATTATCGCGAATTGGTCGGTAGCATGTTTAGTTCGGAATAATTTGGATCAGTTTATGGCCTGGTTGAATTTTATGGATCGAAAAAGTTTATCAGTGGTAATACTAAAAGAATTTTGATATGAAAAATACAATTATCATTTTATCGATTGTGATTGTAGCAATGGGTGCAGCGTGGTATTACTCCATGAAAAAAGACCCATTGCCGGTGCAGACTATTCAGCCGGTAGTAGTTGAGAACCTGAGCAAGGTAGATTCGCTACAGAAACAATGTGCTATCAGGGATAGTCAGTTATTGAAAATTGGAAATACATGTTTCTTGCTGTACGCCAAAAATGGCGATTTAAAACTCAGATTAAAGCAGTCGGACACAGAAGTAGATACTTTACGTGCGAGATATGACCGTAACCATACGCTTGAGCAATGCGATTCATTGGTGACAGCTCAGCAATATAATATTCAGAAGAAAGATAGTGCCATAACACAGTTGGACAGTACCATTACAACACAGAAAACAACACTTTTTTTACTCAAGCAAAACAACAGCGATAAAGACTCCGCCATAAGTTTATTGAAGCAGTCCGTAGCAACTATGACTACCGACATAACCGCACTTAATTACTATCGTACCTGGTGTAATGATCACCCGTTTAAAAGGTGGTTTATAGGTATAAAAAGGAAATGATTGTGTGATTTTTTTTCATAGTATTAGATTGAGTAGCGGAATCCCCTCGTTGTGAAACGCGGGGATTTCATTTTTGTCTGAATCAGAATTTACAGGATGATTGAATTTACAGAATAAAAATTGTCTGAATCAGAATTTACAGAATTTTAGAATTTACAGAATAATACCACCCCTAAATCCACTGAAGGGTACTTGAAGAGTGCAAAGAATAGAATATGTACAGATTAATAAGAAACATTGAATTATGGAAAAAGTAATATGTGATGAATGTAGCAAAATTTTATTTGAAACGTGGAAAACAAGTAAAGTATCAATTGGAATAGAAGCCCAACAAAAGGGGTTTATTTACAAAAATGCGTGTTTATTTTCTACTAAATACAGTTCACTAATCTTCTGTAGTGAAGAGTGTAAAAAAGTATTCTATCAAAAAAATATACCAAAAACAGAGCAGAACATAAAAATTCAGGAAGTTTTGGAAGATATGAAAAAAGATATTCCAAAAATGGCAAAGGAATGTTGTGAAGGCCTTGACCAAATAAGTAAGTTTTTGAAACAGAAATGACAACTGAACAGATAATACAAGAGAATGCCCGCAGGAATGCAGATAAGAAGAAAGACTATGATCCGGTATCAGGTCTGAATTGTTGCGGGGATAGGTTTGTATTACAGGTTGCGGATAAGAACCCACGGACATTTTATATGCCGGTGGAGATGGAAAATCATCCGGCGATACTTATGCTGAAAAAACATGGAAGCATTGAAAAAGCATTACGTGAAAAGTTGAAGCATAAACCGTCACAGATAGAAATTGATTTTTTTTGGTTGAAAGTATGCGAAGAACGATATAAATGGGATTTTGAATTTTATGCAGTAACATGCGAGACAATACCTGACAAAGAAACGGCAGAGTTAGGGCCTTTTATTTTGAACCCGGCACAAAGAATGCTTCTAATAATTATAATGGGAGATATAAATGCAGGGATTCAAATACTTTTGCAAATTCTGAAAGCAAAACAAATGGGTTTTTCTACATTGATACAGATGATTATGAAATGGATTCAAACCATTCATAGGAAAAACTGGAATAGTGTAGTTTGCGCCCATACAAGAGATGCAGCCATTAATGTAAGGTCGATGTATGAAAAATCAATTTCAAATATGCCGGCCATAAATGGTGTAAAGTTTAGCATCCGAGGATTTGGAGGAACACAAAACATAAAAGAACTTCCTGAGAGAGGTTGTAGAATAACTGTAGGATTTGCGACAGAACCCGATAGTGTACGATCGCAAGACGTAAAAATGATTCACTTTTCGGAAGAAGCATTTTATCCATCGACAGAAAATAATAATCCGGAGTCATTGGAGGGAACTATTATTTCATCTTCAACAAGTGGTCCATATACCATGATAGCACGTGAAAGTACAGCCAATGGGGTCGGCGATTTTTTTTATGAGCAGTATCAAAAAGCAAAAAAAGAAGAAACAGCATACAGAGCCATATTTGCACCATGGTTTATGCTGAAAATGTATGAAATAACTTTCGACGGTAGTTATTACATGCATAATGGCCGAAAGAAAAAGGGAACGGTAGCCGAGTTCATTTCTACAATGACAGATTATGAATGGAACATATACAATAATAATTCAAAAATAAAAATTTGTACCCTTGAAAATTTGAACTGGAGACGAATGAAGGCAGCCACTATGCCGAGCGAAAGCAAGATGAAGCAAGAGTACCCCAGTGATGATATAGAAGCGTTTCAAGATTCAGGTAGTCCGGTATTTAAAGCCGATGATATTGAGAAACTTCGTCCGGATTGTTGCCCACCGGTGGCAGTTGGTACCATGAGTTCGAAATGTGCACCCGAAATAGCCGTAGTAGAACAAAAGCGCCGAAAAGAAATATTACAAGAAGTAAACTTTGTAGAAGATACGGAAGCCACCAACTTTGTGTTGAATGGTGATCAGAAGCTACGTTTCCACAAAGGCGTGAATAAACTGCATGTATGGGAATACCCGGACACAGTTCAGAAAATAAGTAACAGGTATGTAGTAGTATTCGATCCACAGCGCGGAACAAGCGAAGGAGCTGACTACGGTGTGATAAAAGTTTTTGATAGATACTGGATGATGTACGGCGAAAAACCGTACGTTGTGGCTTTATTCTACGGGCATATTGACAAGGATATTACTATCTGGATAGCTGCACAGATAGCCAAGTATTACAATAATGCATTGTTGGTAGTAGAAAGTAATACCTACGACAGTACAGCAGATGGAGACGAAACGGAATTTATCTTCGATACCATAGCAGAGTACTACAATAATATGTACAGCAGAACGCCGGCTGACAAGATACGCGAAGGTGCGCCCATAAAATACGGTTTTAATACCAATAAGAGTACCAAGCCAATGGTAATTAATAACTACATAGCCATTTTGCGTGAGCAGGGATATGTAGAGCGAGACGAAGAAACATTGAATGAAGCACGAACCTTTGAGACAAAGAAAGACGGTAAGACAGGCGCAAAACAAGGAAAACACGATGACCGGATTATGGCCACTATGATAGGATTGTATATTTGCTATGAATTACCTATTCCGGCAAAAATAAAAGTAGTGAGTGGAGTGAAGAGTAAGAAAATGGCGTGGTAATGCTTCGGCAAGCTCAGCAACCTATTTGATAGTGTAAAGTGTATAGTGTAAAAAAGAAAAGCAACGTGATTACGTTGCTTTTTTGTTATAAGGAATAAGTATGTTTACTCTGCTTCTATAAAATTTATATTTTTGATATCTTCGAATATACTATTTACTTCATTATAATTGCCTACAACAATAGTATCAAAATATTTTTGAATATTCTGAACTTCTTCAACAAATAAATCATAGTCATTGATTTTTTGATATTAATACAGTAAGGTTGTTCTCCAATAACTCTTTTGAAAAGAGCATATACACATACCGGTTTATCTAAAATATCAATAGATAAAATAAAATCATAAGGTTTTAACTCAGGAATATTTTTGAAAACAAAATTATCTTTTTCTTGCATAATAATATTGATTAAATTGTAGTTTTTACGCTACAAAGAAAAACAAATAAATTGAATTATTCAGTTTTAGGAGTAGAATTTTTCTTTTTCTCCACTTTGAAAAGATGATCGATCACCTTTCTGTTGGCTTCAGATATCTTTTTTATGTTGCGGTTTACATAGGTTGCAGACATACCTTTTATTTTACGCCCCTGTGAGATTTCAATGATAGGATCAGGAATATCCAGTTCGCCGGCAATAGTTGCCCACGAGTGACGCCCCCAGTAAGCGGTAATGAATGGTAGAACAAATTTTATGTTTGTATTCATACGCCTTTCAACATTTTTATAATCGTCGGTAGAATAAGTGTCCATAAAATCGAGTAAGTATTTTTTACCGGGGTAACGACTTATTATTTCCTGAGCTTCCGGTTCAATACGAATAATAATAGGTTCGTCGGTTTTAGCACGAAGTATGGATAACTGACCACCCCTGATATCGGATTTTTTCAAAAATAGCAAATCTTTCAGGTTTAGGCCACACAAGTAGAAGGATAGAAAAAATAGATCGACGTAGCGTTTTACGTTTGGAAATTCAGAAGTATATTTATTTGCATTTTCTTTCAGGTCGGCATAAAACATTTCATAGTCGAAATTCAGCATATAGCGTAAATCCTTCAAAGTGATATTTCTATGTTTCGTATTAGCTTCTTTAATTTTGAACTTACGGAATGGATATTTATCCGGACTAATTAAATCACGATCGATAGCATCATTGAAAATAGTACGAATGGCACGAAGGTAATTTCCCTTTCCATTAGTAGACATACCCGTTTGATCGCAAAAAATTTCAAAATCTTTCAACCACCCCACAGTGATATCCGAAATAAATATATTTTGGATTTCACAAAATGCTTCCACTTTTTTGAGCATAAGCCGGTACTGATCGGCCGAAGACTTGGAAGTATATTTTTTTAAGTGGTTTTCGGTGTAGGTTTTGAAATGCAGTTTCATGCGGTCCACCTTATCCAGTTCATCATATCCATCAGCACCCGATTCGATAAAACGTTTTATTTCGGTACCGGTTTGGAATTTCGTTTTGAGTAGTCCACGCATTTGCAGATCCTCGAGCACATTTTGTGTATATTCCAGTTTTTGGGATATGATGTAATTCATCATAGTGGCCTTTGGTAAGCCAATGATTTTACCCAGAAGGAAATTTTCCTGCGGAACATCAATACCGGTATTTACATAAAAGGCCTGGTTCTTGAAGTTGAACCTGATTTTTACGGAGAATTTGCCATTCGCTTTCGCCCGGCGTGTTTCTAGTATGACGGCTAATTTCATGCTTATTGCTTCAGGATAACCGGATGAAGATAAAGATACTTTTTGAAAATCGTACAATTGATTTGTCGCATTTTGTCGCAAATTGTCAGTGTTTGCCAATTCGTTTTGAAAATTTCTTGTACATAGTTGTTTTTTGGACATAAAAAATAAGTGGTTTAAAGTTGGAATTAAAAATTCTAATCAACTGTAAACCACTTATATAAACTACGTTTTTCAACTTGTCGGGGTAGCGGGATTCGAACCCACGACCCCCTGCTCCCAAAGCAGATATATAAGGATTTAGTATGTTGATTGTAAGATAAATACTACATATAGTATTTGTTTTGTACAGAAAATCGTACAATAGTATTATTGAAAATGTGTAGTCTTGAAAATTCCTTGTACATTATTTACTCAGGATTTTGTTCAGTAATTTGGTTTGAGCGCTGAGCTGTTTGTTCATTTCAGAGAGTTGTTTCTGTAAAGATTGCTCAATTTGCTGTCCGGATTGATCTTCGCCAAATAAAAAACCTACAGTAACATTGAAGTAAATTGCTGTTTTTTCGATTTTATCTGAAGGCATAAATGTAACCTCATTCAGATAATCATCCAACGTGCTACGGGAAACGCCAAGGTAAGCAGCAAAATTGGTTTTACTTGTTTTACGATCCCGGATTATTTTTTCAAGGTTTTTTCCGAACATAGTATTTTATTTTAAAATTACAGGTTATCTAACTTTTCCACCATATTTAGAAAATACATTTTCTGGATTAATCTTATCTTCATATATTGAGTCTGTAAGATTTTTCAAATATTTATAAGTATCATCGTCTATACAAACAGGACAACACCTATTCAATTGATTTTCGATTAGACAATTTGTCGGCAACCTTTTTACACAATAAACTTTTTTATACTCTTCATCATGGAAACGAGGAATACCACATTGTAGCTGAATATGTACTACACTATCATTATCAATATACACAAACTCTTTTGACTTTAAAAGTGATAGAATAGAGTCATTATAGCTATTCATATATTCATCATAAGTTTGTTTGTGACCAGACTTATTACAAGAAATTAAAAATATGACAACAAATAGTATCCAGAATTTATTTTTAATCATTTCATTTATTTTTATATGATATTACAAAATGAATTGTAGGAATATATATGGAACAAAAAACTATTATTTTTGCAATTTAGGGATTGTCAAAATTATGCTTATTGGTAATGTAAAAATTATAATAGCTTCTACATTTAAACTAAGTGCAAGAAGTATTTTTAAAAAATCATAGTCAAAATCAAATTTCCAAGGAAATATAAGACTGCTATAACCATAAAAAAGTAACGATAGAAAAGGCAATATTTTAGCTGTCCAATGACTCGTTAAATATAATGGAATAATAGAAAGTATTGAGCTTAAAAAATCAATGACTCCAAAAATAATACCTGAACTAAAAATAATGTATACAATAAATCCATACCACCCAAGACTCATTATATATGGAGTTACAAAAAACAACATTAACCATAATATACATGGGAATAAAATTCCATATAAAATAAAACCGACATATTTTAGAGATGTTATTAAAAAATTTGGCATAACATATAATTTAAATATTGATTATTACTTATTTTTTGATAGTTACACTTCCGGATAATAATGCATCTATCATTTCCTGTTTTTTATCCAATTCTTTTTTAAACCACTCGATATCATTCCTTTGGTTATCATTTTGCTTCCGAAGATCTTCTATTGTTGAATTTTCAGATTTTTTAATCTTAGAATACTCAATACCTGGAGATGCAACTTTTGAAATAATTTGATTCTTTTTGAAAACATTTCCTTCACCTGAAATAAGCCAATCAAGGTTTATATCTGGGATTTCGAGTAATATATTACCTATAGACGTCGAGTTTAGAGGCGTTTTTTTAGCACTACCGGTAAAATTACCATAGGTCATACCTATTTTTGTGAAAAATTTATCTTTCACAATCCCTTTGCATTCAAGCACATACAAAATTCTTTCCTTTATAGTAGGAAATTTATTACTTATCTCTTGCATAATAGGAAATATATTACTTATATTTGCAAACGTATTACATATACTTATAACAAAACATACAAGATTAGGTTTGAAAATAATGTAAGTATGATGATTATTTAAACTGAATTGCGATAAATAAAGAATACTAATACAATAACATATACTATAAAATAATCGGCAAAAATACAAAAAAAATATGGAAAAAGTGACAGAAGCAAAAATTATAACAAAACCATCGGCTAGTAAAACGCTGATTTCCCTTGAAATAGGTATTCCAACATTGTTTAAAACATCTGATTTTAAAGTTCAGCATATACGCGTTGTGGCTTCGGAACTAAAATCAAAGAAGGGATATGAATTCACAGTATCGGAAGACGGAATGGTGAATGAATATATAGTTACCTGCACAAAGAAACCTACCCCAAAAAAACTAAAGTAACATGGCTCAGTCTAAAAACTGTAAAGTAATTAAAAATGAAATCACAGACAAAATAATATTAGTTGCTAAAATATCAGATGAAGATTGCAACTATATTAAAGCTAAATATGACTACTTAATTAATAGTAACTCAAAATTATTAATGAAGTTATCATCTATTGATTTTATGAGCATAAAACAAAATATGCTAGTAGTGAAATTGAGTTTATCTAAATATTTAAATTCAATTTGTAGCAACATTTCAAATACATTTTCTGAAGAAGATTCAAAAACAGCTTTACAAATGATTTTATTTCAACTGAAACTTGAAAATTACGATTTATACAAAATAGATAATCATAACCAGAATTAAAAACTACTCAAATGGAAACACCTACCACACAACAACGCACTTATACGCTATTTGGCAAGGCGGTAGAGCCGGGAACATTGCTATACACGCTATGCGATAAGTACTACGCGAAATTCGGGATGTTGGAAAAGGACATCGACACCGAAAAGGATATCGAACGGCGAAACCTGATGCGCAATATTGAAGAGGGCGTATGGTTTTGCGAATTCAGAACCGAAGATGTAAACCTACGACGTGAGGTGATGCTTGAGAACTTTTATGAAACCGCACAAGAATTACCGATATGACAGCCACACAACCTAAAGTTGAAACAACTGGACGGTATTCAATAGCTGATACCGCCAATCACCTAGGCGTAAGCACACGCACTGTACAACGATACATTAAAGGTGGAACGCTAAAGGCTCAATACAGGAAAGCAAACAGTAAACCATTTGTGACTGGATTGGAAATAGTGAAAGCATGGCAAGCAACTTATTAAACTCATGCTTCGACTATGCTCAGCAACCATGACAAACCAAACAATCAATATTATGGCAAAGGAAAAAGTTTATTTTGAAAATGAGGATGCAAATCAATGCTATCCTTTAAGTTATCACATTGAAAATGCAAAAGCAGATGATTTAAAAGAAATTGAAATTTTCGAAGCTATTACAAATACAACTGATAAGGATATTATCTGGTGCACAGAACTTGAAAATGTTTCTGAAAAAAGCGATTGTAACAAAGAATGTCCCTATTACATATCTTCAAAAGGTCGTATTTGCGATTTGCGAGGAAAACTTATGGACTGGGGAGAAAAGATAAAATTTAATGTAGAAACTTCACGTCCTATTTTATAAAATAATAATTATACAAATATGGGAGATCTATTTTCAACTACAGAACCCGCAAAGCCAAAGAAGAAAATATTCTACAAAGGCAAAGGCGGTAAGTTTTCGGACAAAGAAACAGCCCGAATAACGGCAATAGAAGCAGAAAATGC
>Ga0302296_1000155_pt1 | contig 59244 bp, 74 predicted proteins | sample III_Fen_N3_1_FD_194546 | JGI IMG/M metagenome (GOLD analysis project Ga0302296, IMG submission 194546) | Peat permafrost microbial communities from Stordalen Mire near Abisko, Sweden - III_Fen_N3_1 | ecosystem: Environmental > Terrestrial > Soil > Wetlands > Permafrost | place: Sweden: Abisko... | reverse complement strand
CGCATACGCTCCTACATTTTCACCTGGAACACGAACCAGTGATCCAGTTGCAACGTCAGTACCTTGGATTGTTCCTGTAGTAACCTGAGCTGTAAATGCAGGGTCGCTATCTCCATAAGTTTTGGATTTCGCATCAGCAGTAATGGTGATTGAGCGTTTACCGATAGTCAGGTTATCAGATACGAAAGTTTCATTGTAATTGCTTCCGTAAGTGTATGAACCTTGGTTAATCGCATACGCTCCTACATTTTCACCTGGAACACGAACCAGTGATCCAGTTGCAACATCAGTACCTTGGATTGTTCCTGCAGTAACCTGAGCTGTAAATGCAGGGTCACTGTCTCCATAAGTTTTGGATTTCGCATCAGCAGTAATGGTGATTGCACGTTTACCGATAGTCAAATCATTAGATACGAAAGTTTCATTGTAATTACTTCCGTAAGTGTATGAACCTTGGTTAATCGCATACGCTCCTACATTTTCACCTGCTACTCTATTAAGTGAACCTGTTGGTGAACTAACCACAGACCCCGAAGTAATTTGAGCTGTAAATGCAGGGTCGCTGTCTCCATAGGTTTTGGCTTTAGCATCCGCAGTAATGGTAATTGAACGCTTTGTTATTGTGAGGTTGGCCGAAACGAAAGTTTCATTGTAATTGCTTCCGTAAGTGTACGAACCTTGGTTAATAGCATACGTTCCTACCGTTTCCCCTAAAGTTCTATTAAGTGATCCTGTTGGTGAACTAACCACAGAACCCGAAGTAACCTGAGCTGTAAATGCAGGGTCGCTATCTCCGTATGCTTTCGTTTTTGTATCAGCGGTAATAGTAATTGAACGTTTACCGATTGTGAGGTTGGCCGAAACAAAGGTTTCAATGTAGTTGCTTCCGTAAGTGTACGAACCTTGGTTAATAGCATATGCTCCTACATTTTCCCCTGCAGCTCGGTTAAGCAAACCAGTTGCAACGTCAGTACCTTGGATTGTTCCGGCAGTAACCTGAGCTGTAAATGCAGGGTCGCTGTCTCCATAAGTTTTGGCTTTAGCATCAGCAGTAATGGTGATTGAGCGTTTACCGATAGTCAGGTTAGCTGAAACAAAGGTTTCATTGTAGTTACTTCCGTAAGTGTACGAACCTTGGTTAATCGCATACACTCCTACATTTTCACCTGGAACACGAACCAGTGATCCAGTTGCAACATCAGTACCTTGGATTGTTCCTGTAGTAACCTGAGCTGTAAATGCAGGGTCACTGTTTCCATAGGTTTTGGCTTTCGCATCAGCAGTAATGGTGATTGCACGTTTACCGATAGTCAAATCATTAGATACGAAAGTTTCAATGTAGTTGCTTCCGTAAGTGTACGAACCTTGGTTAATCGCATACGCTCCTACATTTTCACCTGCTACTCTAGTAAGTGAACCTGTTGGTGAACTGACCACAGACCCCGAAGTAATTTGAGCTGTAAATGCAGGGTCACTGTTTCCATAGGTTTTGGCTTTCGCATCAGCAGTAATGGTGATTGCACGTTTACCGATAGTCAGGTTAGCTGAAACAAAGGTTTCAATGTAGTTGCTTCCGTAAGTGTACGAACCTTGATTAATCGCATACGTTCCTACCGTTTCCCCTAAAGTTCTAGTAAGTGAACCAGTTGGTGAACTGACCACAGACCCCGAAGTAACCTGAGCTGTAAATGCAGGGTCGCTATCACCGTATGCTTTCGTTTTTGCATCAGCGGTAATAGTAATTGAGCGTTTACCGATAGTCAAATTATTAGAAACAAAAGTTTCGTTGTAGTTGCTTCCGTATGTGTACGAACCTTGATTAATTGCATACGTTCCTATATTTTCACCTGCTACTCTAGTAAGTGAACCGGTTGCAACATCAGTACCTTGGATTGTTCCTGTAGTAACCTGAGCTGTAAATGCAGGGTCGCTGTCTCCATAAGTTTTGGATTTAGCATCAGCAGTAATGGTGATTGCACGTTTACCGATAGTTAAGTTAGCTGAAACAAATGTTTCATTGTAGTTACTTCCGTAAGTGTACGAACCTTGGTTAATCGCATACGCTCCTACATTTTCCCCTGTTACTCTAGTAAGTGAACCAGTTGGTGAACTTATCACAGACCCCGAAGTAACCTGAGCTGTAAATGCAGGGTCGCTGTCTCCATAGGTTTTGGATTTCGCATCAGCAGTAATGGTGATTGCACGTTTACCGATAGTCAAATTATTAGATACAAATGTTTCAATGTAGTTGCTTCCGTAAGTGTACGAACCTTGATTAATCGCATACGCTCCGGCATTTTCCCCTGCAACTCTCGTAAGTGATCCAGTTGGAGAACTTATCACGTAACCAACAGTAATTTGAGCTGTAAATGCAGGGTCACTGTCTCCATAAGTTTTGGATTTAGCATCAGCAGTAATGGTGATTGAGCGTTTACCGATAGTCAAATTATTAGATACGAAAGTTTCAATGTAGTTACTACCGTATGTGTATGAACCTTGGTTAATCGCATACGCTCCTACATTTTCCCCTGCAACTCTCGTAAGTGAACCAGTTGGTGAACTTATCACAGACCCGGCAGTAACCTGAGCTGTAAATGCAGGGTCGCTATCTCCATAAGTTTTGGATTTAGCATCAGCGGTAATGGTGATTGTTCGCTTGCCAATTGTAAGATTGGCCGAAACAAAAGTTTCATTGTAGTTACTACCATAAGTCAATGACCCTTGGTTTATAGCGTATGTTCCCGCATTTTCTCCAACCGCTCGAGATAATGTTCCACTCGCTGAACTAACCACAGACCCCGCAGTAATCTGATATGTAAATGCAGGGTCGCTATCTCCATAAGTTTTGGATTTCGCATCAGCAGTAATGGTGATTGAACGTTTACCGATAGTCAGGTTATTAGATACAAAAGTTTCAATGTAGTTGCTTCCGTAAGTGTACGAACCTTGATTAATTGCATACGCTCCTGCATTTTCTCCTGCAACTCTAGTAAGTGAACCTGTTGGTGAACTAACCACAGACCCCGCAGTAATTTGAGCTGTAAATGCAGGGTCGCTGTCTCCATAGGTTTTGGCTTTAGCATCAGCAGTAATGGTGATTGAACGTTTATCTACTGTAAATGATTGGGAAACATCTGTTGCTGCATAACAAGAAACATCACCTGCTTGACTTGCCGTAATTGTTGTATTTCCGGCTGAGACTATTGTTACAACATTTCCTGAAATAGTTGCTACTGCTGGATTACTACTTGTATAGCTTACAGGTAATCCCGAACTTGCTGTTGCCGACAAAGTAAATGGACTATCACCATAAGTTTTATTTGGGATAGCTCCAAAGCTAATAGTTTGTGTAGCTTTATCTACTGTCCCATTTACAGCAATATTTACGGCATTTGTTCCCACAGAAGCAACAATATTTCCAGTATATGTTCCAAGAGTCGTTGTAGATTTCAACCTTGCTTCTACTGTTATTGTTGGTATAGCGAATACTGATTCTATAAACGATAATGATGATGCAAAAGAGCCAACACCATTTTCTCTAATTTCGTAACCTGTAGGTGCAGTAATACTCAAATTTTGAACAGATGCTGATGGAGTAAGATTAAAGAGTTGAGAAGTAGATGGAATTCCTGCATTTGTGGAAAAATTTAGGTTGCTGACACTTTTTGTAACAGTAAAATAATCACTCCAACCAGTTGCCGTTGAATAGGCAGAATAAGACGCTGCCGGAACAATTACTTTCGTTACTGGTGAATCATTAAACGGAGTCTTCATCCAATAATCAAGCGTTAAAGCCGGAGGAGATGAACTCAAACATGTAACAGTTGTCATATTCCAATTAGAGAGAAAAGCACCCTCTCCAATAGAGGTAACAGTTGACGGTATTGTTACATTAGTCATTTGGGTGTAATAAAACGCATTCTGTCCAATAGTTGTAACCCCCTCCGGTATACTTACTCCTGTAATTGGACAGTTTGAAAAAGTTCCACTTTGAATAGAAGTAACACCTGATGGTATATTTACAACTCCTGTAATTGAACAACCACTAAATGCATACGCTCCAATAGATGTGACAGAAGAGGGAATATCTAATGAAGTTATACCAATACAATTTCCAAATGCTCCCTGTCCAATAGATGTGACAGAAGAGGGAATATTTAATGCAGTTAAACCAGTACAATTATTAAATGCCTCTTTTGGAATACTTGTTAGTCCTGTTGGGATATTTAAAGTTCCAGTAAATTGACAATTGTAAAATGCCCCCTCTCCCAAACTCGTCAGACCAGATGGGATATTTACTACTCCTGAAAGTGGACAATTGTAAAAAGAGTAATAACCAATAGAAGTAACCCCTGACGGTATATTTACACTAGTCAGAGAAGTACAATTATTAAATGAATAATTTTGAAAGGAAGTTATTGAAGAAGGAAGTATAACCTGTGTTAACACAGTATTATCCGGGTTTCCTGACTTATAAAAAGCATATTCAGGAATAGTATTAGCAGGATATATAAGTCGAGTGGTGATTGTAACTCCACTCAAATTCACTACTGCTAAATTTGGCATATTATCTCGCATTGTAACAAAATCTCGCTGATCTATCGTACCTGTTATGGTTAGATTAGTCACCGTGCTTTTCCAGGCACTTGAAGCAGTAGCTAAGTTACCCGAAGTAGTGGCTACAGTTCGATAGTCTGCTGCTGCCCCAACAAGATAGAGATTAAAAAAAAGTAAGAGTAAAAAAATTTTCTTCATAAAATTTACCATTAAAGAGTTAATATTTAAAAGATTTTTTATTAAAATTATCAAATTAAGACGTAAGTATCTAGGGGTTGCATTAGCAATCCCTTATAATTATCAATCTTAAATTAGATGTTTGGAGTAATAAACACGATTTCCACCCTACGGTTTTTGGCTCTTCCCGCTTCTTTTTTGTTGCTTGCAACTGGTGAATTATCGCCTTTACCCTCCATTTGGATAGCTTCTTTACTCGTTCCCATTTTCACAAGGACATTGGCAACTGTAACCGCTCTATTTTGAGAGAGTTCTTTGTTATATTCTTTCTTACCGATGTTGTCAGTATAACCAGTAAGTTTGATAGTTGTATTTGGGATATCTTCGATAACTCCATACAATTTATTGAGCAAACTATTTCCTTTATTTTGCAGCTCGTAGCTGTCAAATTTGAAAAGGATATCGCTAGGGACTGTTGCTTCTATTTGTTCAACACCATTTTGGTCAAAGAACGTTCTTACAGAAAATCCCATATCACGTAATTTTTGTTTACGTGCATTCATTTTCTTTCTTCTCAGTTCCTCACGTTCTGCCCTGGACAACTCACCCCCACCACCAACAATACTGGTGTGTTGGAATCCAATGTTGTTTAAAAGCAAATCAATTTTTTTATCTGAAAAATCTGATTTAATACTATCATTTGTTGATAGCATACTTCCCGATTTAGCAGTTGAACAAGCAGAAAGGATAATTATTCCTAAGATGTAAATTATTTTCTTCATATGTTATTGTTATCTAATTGAAATAATAGGTCTTATTTTTTGTTCTAGGAGTTTATTGGAGTTTGTTATTCGACCCTCTTTCAGTGAGGCAATTAAACCAAACATATTGGGATTATCTTTTCCCGCTCCATCTTCGGTTGAAGTCCAGTACCATCCATCAAATCCTATTCCGTTCACAATTTTGAAAGAAGTATAGACCTTTTCAACATTTGCGCTAATCAATTTGCTTTGAGCTACAGACGGAATGAACCAACCCGAAACGCCATGAGGACTATATCTAACCGTTTTTAAAACTGCCGGACATGGAATAGTATCAGCAAAATTCAGAATAGAAGCTGTATTTGCTGCTCCATCAAATGCTTTTTCATCCTCAGAAACATTTGGTATATTTTCTGCACTTCTTACTAAATAGTCACTTTCTAAATCCTCCAACGCCACAGCATATCCCTTTTCACTAATAGAGGTATTACTACCGTTATTGCACCAAAACACAACCCCTATTGCTGTTTTACCACTTCCGGCAAACAAAGAAGGATGTATTACACTCCCATCACTACAAAAAATACTCCCAACCTGAAATGATGTGTCTATCACTTCTTCATGCTTAGCACATGAATTTAAGAATATCACTGCTAAAAATAAATATAAAAAATTTCTCATATCGTTAATTGTTAAGTGGTAATTTCAACCCAATTATTACACCATTTCTGAAATTATCCCTTGACCAAAATACAATGTCATTTTTTTGTAAAATAAAAAGTTGCATTCTATTTTTAAAAGAGTAACTATATTCAATACCGCCTGTTATTGCAGTTTGAAATCCATTATCATTAGCCCCGATATTTGCCCCTATCCTCCAACGAACCAATGAATTTTTTGCTCGAGACAAAACTGGTTTGTAGGCCACTCCTATTCCAAAAGATTTATAATCAAAGAAGGATTTAGAATCAACAACATGATCCGTAGGACAAACAACATAGGCAGTTGCCAAGTCTAAATTAAGTTCCCAAGCGTTATGGTATTTTCCCTCGAGTTCTAACCCCAATGTTACATTCGCAATATGGGGGGCAGTTTCCCAATCAAAAATATTAGTTTGCCATCCACCGCCAATATTCAAATAGTTATCTCCGTCTCCTGCAAATGACCTTAGGGGAAGCAGCACAACCAACATTATTAAATATATTTTCTTCATAGCTTATTTATTTATAAATGAATCGGCATGTAGAACATCCGCATAATCTATCCTTAAAATTATAGTACGCCCTGAGATTTGTTTTTCGCTAATTTCAATTGTCAACATTTTTTCATCAGGAAATGTAAATTTTTCAAATACGAAAATATTCCGGTAGCTTTTTTTAAACGTTAGTTCTTTGTTGGCCTGCATCAATGGGAGTATTTCGATTGATTGAAAGTTAGTCGCTTTTACAAGCTTTTTATCTTCAATTTTAAATCTGATTTGGTCAATGTCATATCTGATTTTGGATTTATTGAACAAAGAAACATCTATAAAAAAGTATTTATCCATAGTATAAATGTTATTCAACACCAATCTCATTAAGTTTTTGGAACTTGAAACATCAAAAAATCTATTAGTGTCAATAAACATTCTGTTAGCATAATCAAACATTTCTGACTTTGTAAGATTTGTTTCAGGATTCATATAACTACGAATATCACTATAGGGTATGTTATACCTTGTAAATGTCTTTGCTATATCAGTTGTATATATCAATTTATACTGAACCAAATAACGTTCCGTAATAATGGTTATGATTCCATTAGCCCCCTCTTTAGTGGGTTTAATACGAAGTGTATTAGGCGTTGGAATGTCCCCTACAATATCAGCTGTTGATATATCCACATATTTGACATCTTCCATAGTGATAAAGTGTGTTGAGACATCTTTATTCACATACAGAACTTTCAGTTCCTCCGGTTTATCTCCTGTGACTTCACCAGTGGGTAAGCTTTGTGCATTAGCCATAATACTAACCAAGGCACATAATGTAATAATAATTTTTTTCATAATTGTTATTTCTTTTCTTTGTTATTGACTAAGTACACATGTGCACTATATTTTAGATAAGCTTTATTTTTCTTGATATTTTTAGTGATTGCTTGTGAAGTACTTTTATAAACATCTTGTAAAGCTCCGTAAGCGAATTGTTCAAGGGCTCCTGTTTCCTGATCCATTTGAACTGTTTGGCTACCTAGTTGACCACCAACTTCTTTTCCCAAATCTCTAAATGAAGATGCCGGGACAAATAATCCCTCTTGTCCGTCAGTATCGAAGATAGACAAATCAACTTTTAGTCTCTTTGAATCAATCATTATTGAAGTAATATTGATTGAGACACGTTGGGATTTAAAACTTGAAACATTACCATATAAATAACTCCCCTTTGTAATTATTGCATCATTCAACATGATATCGTCTAATAATCTCACTCGAACTCGTGACCCCTCAGTTACTTTTATTGTCTCATCTAAAATAGCAGTAATAAGACTTGTTTTTCCTTTTTTACCAACGGTGTTGAAATAGGATGCAGCCGGATTAGCTGCTTTCACTACTTCCAGTGTTTGCTCTGTGTCTGTATCAACATTTTTTTTAGATTGGCGTTTCGCTGTTGCAGCACTTGCAGCACTTGAATTTCTAGGTTTGGGATTTTGTATTGAATCCATGTAATTCATTTGTTCTCTAAAAACGGCCATATCATCTGACATTTTCGCTTTTGCCGGAGCTTTTCTTGAACCGCCTCTATCCGCTTCTCCACTCGAATAATCCCCACTACGATACTTTTCAATTTGCTTATTTACTTCTTTTTGCTTTAAAGCAGTAACCTGGTTGATACTATCTATTCTCCGCATTTCTTTTGAGGAATATAATGATCCCTCGTTGTTATCAACTTCGTTAACGGCCTGTTCTTTATCAATAGTTTGAATTGATGAAAAATCAGAACTTTTATTAAAGGCATCCTGTAAAGCTCCAAACTTTGTACTCGTTTCTTTATCTTCCAAATTAGCCTCAGGGATATCCTGGTTGAAACTCGTTGTTTTGTCCATTTTTTTCCCTGCAACTTCTTTAGATTTCATCATATCTTTAGCCATATAACCAAAGAATAAAATGAATGGTAAGGCTATCACCGGAATTATATATTTAGGTTTTTTTACATCTATTTGTTTCATTTTGATTTATGCATTAAGTTAGACGATTTCAGATATAACTCTTTCATTTTTATTGAATCCTCGGAAGTAAATTTTTTTTTCTTTTTCAGAGTATTCAAATCATTTTGCATTGAACTAACTTCCACAAGTTCTATAACTCCTTTTCCAACATTAGAAGCGTTTTTTTTAATTTTAGTCATAGATGTATCTTTCACTCCTGCCTTGTCCATTTCTGCTTTTAAACCATCTGTAAATGATACACGAGGATGCATTACAATTGACAGAATCAAAACAGAAAAAAGAAAAGAAACTGTTATAAAAAATGTAGCTTTTCGGTGTAGTTCCGCCCAATTTACAATTTTATCACATCTTTCTTTTAATCTTATTTTAAGAAATGCGGATGTAAATAGTTCCTGGGTTCTTCCATGCCATTTGGCACGTATCTGTTCTTTTTTTTCTTTTTTCATCTTAGAAATTCTTTTTAGCTTTATATTCTAAGTCTTTATTGAGAATTGTTTTCCAATTTGTAATTATTAATCCATGAGGATTATTTTCAGTTCGTGGTACTTGTCTTAATTTCCCTGCGGTTATCAATTGCCTTTTTAAAATTGATGTTTCTCTTTCGATTCTCTGAACTCCGTAGTATTCGAATGACATATTTGGAACATCCAAAACAATTGAGTCAGTAACGATAGTAACAGTAGCCGAACTCGCCAAAAGAGTATTAAAAAAGCCCTTTTCCTTTAAATTGTTGTATTGTTTTAATCCCGATTCATCAATTAAATACATAGCCTTTTCCATATTCCTTTTAATAAAATCATCATCGGGTGGCAATGTAAAAAATAGACTATGAAAGAGGTTAACGTGACTTTTCATTTCAAATTCAAGATTAACCTCAACTCCTGTTTGTCTTACTAAAACCGGAACGCCTGAGTCTAAAACATATATTTTCTTTCTTTCTTCTCGTACAAGTGAAAATGAATATGCTAAGATCATTCCTACTATTATCAAACAGCTAATGAAACTAAGTAGAGAGATTGTAAATGCCAGTTTGACTTTATTTTCTATATTTTTGATTATCATACATCTATATTTAAAATTGATTATTTATTAAGCTATTCCACCAGTTGTTGCTTTCGCTGCCATTGTTGCACCGCCAACCATACCACCTACTGCTTGTCCTACACCTGTAGTTTGAACAATCCAAGTAGAAACAAACGGAATAGTAAGCATTGAGAATGCACCAAGTAAACAAGTATTGACAAATGCATTAACCCCACCTGAACTCATTGATACATACATAATAAATGCAGCTTCATTTGATAGAGCATGTTGTAATACTTCTATTTCTCTTTCCATAGAGTATTGCATGATTACCAGTGATACCGAAAGGACAATATAAGCAATACACGAATAAAGGCTCACACTTATAAAACGAGATATCCAATGTAAATAAGCATCTCTAAAGCCAGGTAGTATTGAAAATGCAAAGGATAACGGGCCAAGTATAACCAGTATTGCAGTGAAAATTATTTGCAGGAAGAAAACAAAATATACACACGCCTGCCATATCGTGACGACAATCCATTCAATGAGTTGAAAAGCCATCAATCGGAATTTAGCAACTACATATAAATACATTCCGGCAATTTTATCACTAATTGCCGATAAGTCGATTCCTAACTTTGCTGCGATTCCATCATCTTCGGTCTCCTTTTCTGCCCTCTCCACTTCCAAAGAGGTATTTGATAATTTAGTTGCAACGCTATCAATTAAGGCATATCGTTGACGAGATAAAAGTTCAACCTCATTTATTTGATTATTAAACATTGCCTTACTCGTTCCTGTAAGTACTTTGCCTGGATAACTTATCACCTGGACAAAAGGCAACCAAAATACTAATACCATTCCTAAAGCAAATGGACGTAAAAGAGGGATAATTTCAAGCTTCTTATCTCCTGCCATCATTTTATAACTTTCTACTCCAAAATACAGAAGCATAAAGATTGCTGCTAGTGCTTGTGCATCTGATACAAATTCCCCAAATAGCACTCCTACTTTACTTTGTAAACCCTCAAAGAGTTGAAACAGGGCTTGGTCGATTAATTCATTCATTGTTTTATTTTGTTTAGCATATTTAATTTTACAACTAATCTATAAAGAGATTTAAGCTCTTTTTCAAAGCCTAAATAGGCTTCTCTCTTCTTTGCATTACCCATGTGAGACTCATGTATAATAGTTACATTTGATCTTATTCTATCAACTTCATTGATGATTTTAAAACTATTTTCTGGGTTTCCGCCTTTCTTTGAATAGCTTGATAATTCAGTCATTATATTTTCAATTAAATCCTCTCTATTACTCTTTGTAAGTGTATATTGATAATCTATTGATTTATCTGCAAACTGAGACAACTCTTGCTTATAGAGGCTATCTGTACTTTCCCCTTGTTTATCTGATTCAGCCTTTGACAAAGCCGATGCTAAAACCATTGGGGCTTCTTGTTTGATGTTTCGCTTATCTGTTTTTCGGTAGCCTGAATGAAATAATGTATAATACCATTTGGGAGTAAATTTCCATTGTTGAAATTCCATAGATTTCCACTGGTTGTTTTTATTTTTATCCTTAACTTTCCATTGAGCAAAACATCCTGAACTTAGAATAATAATTGATAATAGTAGTAGTATTCTTTTCATTAATGTTTAGGATTTAGTTTATAATCATCCAAAATTTGTGTAGCCAATTTAGAGCGGTTATCTTTATACTTAAAATTAGCAGGGAAAAGGCTTTTGAATACTCCATTTCTTTTTGCCGTTCTCATTTGTAGATATATTGAAAAAGCTACAGCTCTCATTTCTCTGAGTTCATCAATAACATGCTTTAGCAAGTCAAGACGTTGTTTGTTATCCATTAAATTTACATCAGTTCCAATAATAGCCACTTGATATATATATTTAGATAAATCGGCTGTTTTGGTAGCAAGCGCAAGCTCTGTTTTTGCCCCAACAAGAATAAGAGCCGGATCATTCCCCGCCATTTGTACAATTAGTCTTTGATATTTTACAATATCAGCGGTTATAGTTCCACAATACAAAACATCTTTTCCCTGTTTAATAATTGCATCAACAGATTTTAAACTTTTGTAAAATTGGTTTTGGAAATACTCAACCTGAACCATTTTCTCGGAAATTTGCTTTTGTACAACAGCAATCGCTGTTTCATTATTTTTTACACTCGTAAAAGAGGCGTTTTGTGCTTTATGGTTTGCAATAAGAGTTTCCATACAAGCGGCATCCCACACTACTCTTTGTGAAAAGGATAGCTGACAACAGAATAAACAAATTAATATTAGTCCCTTTTTCATAAGCAATATTTTATAGTTGAAGTATATTAATTAGCTATAGCAAATTTCTCTTTGATATAACCTTTTAGGTCGCTTCTTTCAGATAAGTTCTTAAGTTCATGATGAGAGTGTTTACCAAAAACGGTAGTAACTCTTCTAATCCATTCACTTTGCTTTACCCCTGAGTTATCCAGGTCTAAAATAAAATTATCAAGAGCTGTTTGATAATCTCCATAGATTTCCTTATAATATGCCACAGCATCTTTTTCTATTCGTTCGGTTGTAAAAGTAAAATATTCATGTTTTGAAACTTCAACCCCATATACCGAACCGTAAGACCCTCTTTTGATGTAGGTTTCATTAAATCTACTTCGGTTTTCTTTATTGTTGAGTTGGTTTATTGTGAATATTTTCCTTTTTTCCACTTCATTAAGAGAAAGAAGTGCAGAAATAGCATCGTAGTTGTCTTTAAATTTCTTTTGATCCAAAAGACAAATTATATCAGAGTTACTTATAATTGAATCCTTAACCACAGGATTCCCAATAATATCTCCAAGTTCCTGAGTAACGACCATAACTTCACCCCAAAATTTACGAACAGTCTTAAACAGGTACACAATGTAATTTGCCATAAGAGGACTTGCAATTGCTTTCCATGCTTCCTCAATAATTAGGGCTTTGCGATTTTTCTTTAGACGCATTTTTTGAATAAATACATCCATGATAATTAGTGTTACGATTGGGAACAGAAGCTTATGCTCCTTAATAGCATCAATTTCGAACACAATAAATGGTTCATCGAAAAGGGAACTATCAAAATCATCATTTAAAATCTTTTCATATTCACCACCCTTGTAGAATTTCTTTAAAATGAATTGGAAGCTATTGATATTAAAACTGATTTTATCCTTTTCGATAATTCGTTTAATTTCTTCATCCCCGAACTCATAGAATGTGTTAAAACTAAGTGATGTAATTCTTTGATTTGCTTCATCAAAAAAAGCATCATAATAAGCAGTGATTACGTTACTCAAAAGAGTATCTTCTTCCTGATTGATTTCTCCATCAGCTCCTTTCCATAAAAGAGCAATGAGGGATTTAAGAAAGCTCCTTTTTTCCTCGTTATACTCTTCAATTTTGACCTTGAAAGGATTCATTGTGATAGGCTTTTCCTCGGTGTAAGTGATATATTTACCACCGTAGTAATCGCACAACCCACTATAACTATGCCCTGTATCAACAAGAATTATATCCGTATTTTGCAGTGTGTATTGTCTTACTGCAGAATTTACAAAGAATGATTTTCCGCTACCACTCGGGCCCAAAACAAACTTGTTGCTATTATCGGTAAACCTGACTTCTCCCTCTTTTCCTGAAAGGTCAATTCCAATTGGTAAACCTTGTCTGTCTGTGAAATAAGTTAGAAAAGGGCTATCTTCTGTAACCGGCATTCTTTCTTTGTATAAAAGACAAATTGCTGCATCGGAGGTTGTCAAAAATCTATCGTATTCTTTCAAATTTACGGCATTGCCTGGCATTGCACATTCGAATAATTCCAATTGATTGTAACATTGTTTTGAAATACATATTCCACTATCAAAAAGCGACCCTTCAATAAAGTTAACCGCTTTGGAGAGGTCACCTTGTCCACATACGATAATGTTATAATGAGCATAAACTAATAATTGTCCCTCTCGAGCAATATCATTTTGTACCCTTGTGATATCTTCAACACACAATTCATTGGCAGGATCAGGCATTGAACTATGTCTTTTTCTTTTTGACTCTAATTTATTAGATTCATTGCGCTGTTCTGGGATCGTTATTACCTGATTATAAAGAATAGTATCAACGGAGGGAGTTTCTTGAATGAAGGAAAGTAAATCAACAGGGAATTTCATTCCAATGTTTACTTCTTTATACGGTTTTATTTGTTGTGGAAAGTCTACCGCATCTATATCTACTAAGGATATATTTTGAACTGTTTTTTTGCCAATAAGCAAATCTTCTTCTCTTACTTTTATATTTTGTAATCCTACAACCTTTTTACTAAAGTTCATAGAGAAGAATCTTTTTATATAAGCTTCAACTTGCTTTTCTGAGAGCACACTCGCCTTTAAGCTTTTGTTTTCGAACAAATCTAAAATCTTAAGAATATTCCTTATGAACGTATCAAAAGCTTTCTTGTCATAAGAAAAAAATGTACTCTTTGGGAGATGTCCGGTTATAATTAAATAGGTTGAAACATCAGTATAAATTCGGCCATCAAAATGTTCAAAATATCTTGTTGACAAATAATCGTCATGAACATTTCGAGACTTATAATTTCTCTTACAGAAAATATCCTGTTTTTGGATTGTATAATTTGCCCCTAAGATTTTTGTTAGATTTGAAAAAAGATTGTGAAATTCATAATAAGCATCCAAATCAGCTGCATATTGTAATACTGGATTTTCACACTTTATAATTACCGAATAATCTCCTTTTCTATTATAAAGAACAGGAATACCATCTACGACCTCAATTCCAATGTAAGGTGGTTCAAATTTTTGTTTCTTTGATGTCATAATTAAAATGTCTAATTATTAGAAATACAAACAAAGGTTTTTGAGAATATAAAAATACCTTTCCGTTTATCTTTATTATGTAATCCTTTTTTTTGAAAATGGGATGTCAATCCTAATCCTCCAAACATAATCAATACAAGAGCTGCACACCCCCATAAAATTGAGAATATACTGGACAAGGCTACACATATTAGTAAGCTTGAAACAATACACGCCCCACCTATGTAAATGAATTTACCCTTGAAGCCTTTAAAAATAAGGGGCTTTTGAAGCCCCTTATAAACATTAAATTCCGGATAATCAGTTGCCATATTACAGTCCAAAAAAGGCCTTAACGATAACGCCTACAAGTACAAGAAATATACAAGAACCCATCCAACCCATCACCGATTTTTGTACATCTTGGTCTCCCGAATTCCATTTTATATAGATTCGAATTCCACCAATCAAACCAATAATACCACCTAATATCATGGTCATATTACTTATTGGGTCAATGTAGGTTGTCAGTTCTGAACTTGCGGCATCAATCCCCCTCGCTCCCTGTGCAAACACATTAGAACTTGCGGCTAGAATTGCAAAGGCAACTGCTGCGAACTTTTTCTGAAATGAATAGAAATTTTTTTTCATTTTTTTAAAAATAATTTAGCTGTTAATAATAGATAATTGTTTTGTATAATTAATAAGCAACACTCGCAAAGAGTTGTTTCCCCTCAGCTATCAATTGAGCTAAAGGTATGCCCTGAGTTTCTATCTCCATCTCTACACTTTCGTGGACTACTAAACGAGATTTGTTTTCAACTATCACTTTTTTTTTTAAGTCATGATCTTCGTCTGCATCATCCAAAACGTCTGTTGGTTCTTCCTCATGACTACCTCCAAAATCAAAAGATTGTTCCGATTCCGTCCCTGCTTTCTTTTTACTTATAAAGGCATCATACAGAAAATTAACAGCATAATAGAGTAAATAAACAAAAACAACTCCAAGTAAAAATTTCGAATAGCTCATATAATATAATTTTAATGTTTCAGGTTTGTTGGAGAATTTTAGAGAAAACGATTTTCCTTTTGAATAATCGCATTTATTTCATCTAAATTTTCCATTACCCACTTTTCAAGTATTAAGGATATCAACCCACTTATGGGTATCTTTCCTCTCTGTTTGAGAAGAGCAAAAATTTCTTTTACTTCTTCATCCACGTAAAGAATACTCTTACATGAATAATCTTTTGTACTTAATTCCGCCATTAACTGCGAAATAACAGGGCTGTCTATATTAAGAAGATTTTCGTTTATCTTCTTTTTTTCAACAACCTCAACATTGTTTAAAGTGTCTTTCGACTCTTTTATAACTTCTTTTTCAATCGGAGTTTCATTTCTGATTGCCTTGCTAATAGATTCTAAAGACAATGGTGAAACTGGATTTTTAACTGTACCCGATGGGTCTTTTTTATTAATTAATTTTTGCATGGCAAATATACGACAAAATGATTATATAACAATAGTATATTCAATAAAAGAATTATTTAATTTATTTTTCCCTCTTTTATAACAAAATCGTAAGCATCCTTAACTACATTAATACATTCGGTACTAATTTCCAAAGTATTAATACGCTCCATTGATGCTCTTGCAGGGATTTCACTTGTAACATTTCCAAGCGTTTTGAGTATAGTAATAATTTGTTCTTTACCCTCATATCGAACCCCTGCCTTAATATTGTTTGGCATAAAAAATAGCTTTGCTTTTGTATTTAAATGTGACAAAAGTTTAATAAAAAAACCCGTACTATCCATGGTCAATTTATCATATTTGAATGGGGTAATAATAATGTCTGCATTTTGTAAAATAGGAAACATTGTTTCATCATCAATTTTTCCGGGCAAATCAATTAATAGATGTCCTGATTCCAAACTACCAAAATCACCGATTAATTTTGAAACATTAGAAATTTCAGTTTTAATAATTTCGTACTTTGGTTTGTTATCATATGTATTTTCATCCTCATTTCTTCGGTCGCTTATCGACTGCTGAAAATCTAAATCCAATACAATCAGTTGAAATCCCAATTCTGCTAAATAGTTAGCAAATTGAATGCAGTTTGTAGTCTTACCACAACCGCCTTTTTGATTAGCGAATACAATAATCATAACTTTATTTATTTAAGTGTTTATATTTATTAATCTTGTTGTTGCCCTCTCTTCTTCTTTCTCTTCTTATCTTCTTGTCCATTGTAGTTTTGGTTGACGATATCAAAGAGTGTATCAATCATATTGTGACCTCTTGCCACATCCGAAGATGCCCCCACCTCGTTTTCATCAAATAAAGAATCAAGAGTTGAGCTATTAAGGATATCAACCCTCTGAAACTCTTTTTCTCCTTTTATATCTATCCCCAAATCTTTAGAGCTAAGAATTTCAAAGTTAGCCTTATCAATTAAGTACAGTTCTCCTTTATTACTCACAAATGAAATCTCTTTGTCATGAAGAGTTTGCTGCATATCAGAGCTATTTGCTAGATAACTATTCATCATATCAGAATACATTATATAATTGAAATCTCTATGAGGGTCATTTTGCAATTTAATATCGTCCACTTTGACGAAGAAAAGTTTACTCAGAACCCTAGCTTCTTCAATTTTTGATACATTGTATTTATTAGCCTGGTTTGCTCGACTGTTATATCTTAATTCTTTGAGAGTATCTTTATCAAGCGAGAACAGCGGTTTCTTTTCTCCTTTTAGACTTATATTTCCATCCATTGAGAATTTATACCCATAAGAATAAATAGAGTTTTTAAAGCTCTCCATTGAATGTTTGTTTCCATCACTAAAAATCACATCAACAATATTGTTACAACTATCAATTTTTTGTTGTCGTTCAGGAGTGATTATTATCTGTTTCAAATCCATAACTTCGCTACCTTTCAATACAGATTTATTTGCATGGTCAATAATGGTATAACCATAAGGTGTTGTATGCCCTTTTCCTGTATGAAAAACTAAATCCACTCCAAACTTATCTTTCATCAGCTTTTGAAGCTCCAAATGACTCAATCCTACTTTGTATTTATGCATCAATGCTGAGAGCTGCTTGATTCTTTGTTCATCCGGCTTATACACATTTATCTTATCCTGGACTTGTGTAACTGGAATATCTAACTGCTTTGCCCCTCCCCTATATAAAGATATCTGATTATCTTTTTCCGAAACTTTCCAACCACTCTTTTCCAAAAGAAGTTTATATTGTTGAATGGTTGAGAAATTATAATCAAAGCAGTTCTTCTGATCTTTCACGGCCTTTTCGCCTAAATCAATGTTTAATATTTCGTTCATGACCTTTTGCGATCTAATTCTTTCCATCGCATCATTCACTTTATTTCCCATCTTATCAACTCGAGTCGAAACAATATGAACATGATTATTTTCCGTATCTGAATGAAAGTAGACTAAATAAGGATTGTTACCGTAACCCATCTTATCAATATATTTAACGGCAATATCTCTTAGTTCATCAATCGAATTTTCTCTACCCTTACATGAAATAACCGCATGAAATTGAACGTTTTTGACTCTCTCGTTAGTTTTACAAACGGCTTCCATATACTTTATATAATCAGACTTTTTTATATCATCCCCCTTAATTCCGAAATTATTTGCAAGAAGCAACTCACTTTTCCCCTGTTCGTTCTTTTTCTCATTATAATTTACTCCTGCAAACGACTGAGCATTTTTAAGTATTTTAGCTATCATCCTATTGTTTCTTTGACTGTGCAAATATAATAATAAATATTCATATAAAGCATAAAAACATAATTAAATATTCATATAATACATAATATGTATTATTACATTCATATAATGCATAATGCAACAATATAATAATATTATAAAAACACAATAATACATACATATAATATGCAAAGTAATAATATTATATTACATATTCATTATTTTGCGGAGCGTTATATTTATTTTCTTCTCAATTTCTAAATATTCGCTAAGCAATTTGTTGTAATCATCAAGTTCTTTTGAACCAGAAATCTCTTTTTTTTGATTTGCTCTCTTCGCAAATTGATTAATATTTACCCCCACTCTTTTCATCTCGAGGGTGGCCTCATCCAAAACTCGGATAAATTCTACCGGATTAAGGAGGGATTTTCCATTTTTAAAAATGCGTTGGCGAATATAATCGCTAACACTTTTATAGCCCTTAGACCTATCAAGAAGCATTATTTTTTCCTCCTGTGTAAACCTCACCCAAGCCATATACTCTCTTTTTTCTTTCATCTTCTTTATTTTATATATTAAATGAACCCGAGTTGCGAGGGTTCAAACTCCTGATTTCAATCAGGCAAGACCGTTTTTGTCCTGACAAAAACACATCTTGCTATTATTTTCTATACACCGCAAAGATAATAAATTAAATGTTAAAATACACTGTAGGGGAAAAGGTTTTTGTTAACACAATAGCCTGAGGGGAAATTCACCCATTGAGCGAATAAGCAAAGAGGAAAAGAAACCTCTAACTTTAGGGGAAAGAAATCAAAAACATTGATTCGAGGGATTTAAAAAGCCTTTATCCAACATTATACGCACTTAAAACTACATTGTCATTTTATAATAAAGTAACAACAATACAATGTAATATTCATATAAATACATAATACTATATAATTAGATTCACTTAAAAATACATTATAATAAACAATCAAAAACATAATTATATAATAACATATTATTATATTAATATAATGTTATATTGTAACAATAATATAAATACACATTATAATAATAACATTATATAATATTCACACAAAATACATTATTATATACATATATAAATACATTATAATAATAACATAATATACATTATAATAAAAGTATAAAATAACAATAACTTAAAAGCACAATACTATATTAATATATTGATATAATGGAATAAACATATAATCCTATAATATGCAATAATATATTAACATAAAATAATATTCACATAATAAAATATTGTAAGAAAACTATATAATTAGAATAATAAATCAATCTCCGAGTAAAGTTGATTTTTTAAATGGATATACAAAAAAAGTAAACCAAAAGGGTTTACTTTCAAAATGTTTTTATATCTTTGCAGTGTGCATTTTAAGAAATTTATAAAAAAGGGCAAATGAGCCTAAAATAAAAACAAAAAAACAAATATGAATAAACAATTAATTCTCAACAGGATAAAATCTGCAAATAATTTAAAAAGTGATAGTGAACTTGCGGATTTTCTAGAGGTTAAAAAAAATACTATATCCAATTGGAGAGCTAGAAACACTTTAGATTGGGAATTAGTACTCTCAAAATGTGATAACTTAGACCTCAATTGGTTAATCAAAGAAGAAGTTAAAAGTGAAGAAGATGATGAAATTGCAAACAACATTCCCTATTTAATAAAAAGTACTCGAAAAATAATAAACAGTGCCCTAAATGACTTTGTAACACCCAAAGTAGAAAAGGATATCTATAAGTGTATACTTATAAGCAATTTTGAGCGTATTAATCTTAAAAGTAATAATATTACACCGAAAGAATTATTAGAACTTTGTTTGCCGGACAATTTGTCAATTCCTCTTTTAAAGAATCCCGCTTTTTGTAATAGTATAGAAAGCATCATTGATCAAACATTTATAAAGCAAAAATTAATCTTTTTATTACTGGGTGAACTATCCAAATCAGAAAAAGCTATTGAATGTTACAAAACAGCCTTTGTTAATTATTTCCAAAATTCAAACATATAATCCATTTACATTTAAAAACAAACATTTATGAAATTATCTAATCTAATTTTTCCCGTTGTATTTGCTATTATTGTAGCAATTATATGGACTTTTAAAGACAATATTATTAACTCAGGGGTTAAAGAATCAGTAACTTACACAGAAAGGGGTTATGTTGAGTCTGTTGGACTACATACAGAAACCTCTGGTACATTTTTATCTGTACATTCCGAAACAGTTCCGGTTGCGATGATTAAGTTACCATCGACAACAACCGAATTAAAGGATAAAGAATTATTATCCAAATTTAAAGCGGGAGATTCCATTTATGTTCGCTTTAAATATCAAGAAATTTCGTTTCTGCCAATGAACAAACAAGTGTTGATTGAAGATGTTGATTTGCTAAAAGCAAATTTGAAAAGTGAATCTAAAATTAAAGAACAGCACAAAGCAGAAAATGATAAAATAGACCAAATGTGGCCTGTAATCGCTACTGTATCGATATTAATTGTTGCTATGGCTTTTATTTCTTTTATCGTCAGATTGCAACATCAGTAGAATAAAAATTAAAACAGAGCTTTATGAAAAAATGGTCTAAACTCTCAAAATTAAAATTAATCTACGGATTGAAAATATTTCTCCTAATTTGCTTTGAATATATCAGTTATTTTTTTCATTTTTCTTCTGCTATAGCGGCACTTATTGAACTAAGTATAAATTTAATTGTATTAATTCTTATAATAAATTTATGTTTGAAATTCATTCATGCAGTTGCATTAGGTTTAGAAAAAAAGAAGAAGAATAAGATAGAAGAAAACAGTGTTATTGCCAAAGATGTACTTAAACCTGGTATTGAATTTACTCTTAATTACATTAGAAGCCAGGAATCAAAACAAAGATTATTCAATCTTATGTCTGAGGAACACAATCTAACTTTGTTGGACAGTGAACTTGTCGACATTATTTTTTCGTTATCCGTGGGATTGACAGAAGAAAAAAAAGAGGTTAATAATCAGATAGCATACAACAGTGTTACTTCTAATGATGTACTTAAACCTGGAATTGAATTTACTCTTAATTACATTAGAAGTCAGGAGGCAAGACAAAGATTATTTAATCTTATGTCTGAGAAACACAATCTAACTTTGTTGAATAGTGAACTTGTTGATATTATCTTTTCATTATCCGTGTACATTCCATGATAAAAATACTAATCTTATGGCACTGAATTTTACGAACGTTGAAAAGGCTTACAAAGTCTTCAACAAAATAAAGGAAACGGTTCTACCGGAGTTGATAATTAATTCATGGCCGGAAGATATGAGAGAATGGTCTGAATCAGATCGTGAAAATCCAAGAATGAACGTAGTGTATGGCTTTGACAAGAAAGCCGACGACGGATGGGAAAACATTTATTTTTTTGTCAAGAATCCAACCCAAGAACTAAAAGACAAGTTTAACGAACTGAAAGGTACTGTTGGAAACAGTTCAATGGCTCATCCGTATGAAAATAATAATTCACCCATTTGGATTTTTGGGTGGTATTAAAAAAGTCATGGTCATTACTATTATCTAAATAATCATTGAAATATTTATTGGAATAGACCTAGCTCTGATATTGTTCTTATGTGTATTTCTGCTTTTTTATTTAGTATTTGGTTTCAATCAACCATTTAAATAGGGTAGGGGAGATGTTATTTGGAAAAAGTAATTAAACGTAAATATTGTGCTCACAACAAACGAACTCTTTAAAAGAGTAATTTCACAGACGTACTGGTATGAACCGCTAGGGTTCACAAAACAGTACGCATACAAATTAAAGACAAAGTTTCTTTCAGGGAAACTAACAGATATTAAACAGCAGGAAATACTCTTGCTGTTAGGTTACGAAATAGAGAACCCGACCACATGGAAAGAAAAAAAAACTTAAAAAAGTATTTTTCTAAATATGAATTTTCCGACCTTTGGAAAATGGGAATAGGAATTATATTTGTCCTACTGTGTTTAACATACATTGCATTACAAAATAAAAACTTATGAATGAAAATATGAACAAAGAGTTATTGAAAATATTTAATGCGTATAAATATTTTTTTTTAGCAATTGGGTTATCTCTGCTATTGTTATTATTTGGCCTTTTTATCTTTGAATATTTATCATCAAAGATGGTAATTTAAAAAACTCCTTTATTTTACATTTTATGACCTTACAAGAAATATATATTCGTTTGTATAATTTTTCTGTTACACAGTATCAGGAATGTTTGTTGGTAGGATTTACAGCTGATAAAGTGGATTTCGTTATCAAAGAAATTCACAACGAAAAACGATTAAAGCAAAAAGAAATTGAGGAATTGTTCTCTCAGCTCTCAAAAGTTGGAGAACAATGTGAGTGTACTGAATTGAGAATTTTAGCGTATGGTGGTTGGATAATTGACAGCGATACTCTTTCAAATAATCCTTATCAATACCAGGGAAAAACTCTGTATAATACAGAATACTATAATTCTCTTCTCACAGGCCGTCACATTGAATTGTTTGCACACAATGAATATGCGTATACAAAAGTCAAAGAGGGCTTTGAAACGCACCGAATTGGGGCTGTAGTGCAAGCTACCGGAACGGGAAAATCGTTTATTATATCCCGCTATATTTCAGAATTACCGTTGAGTGATGAAATTGCAGTAATTGCACCCAACGTTGTAATTTTTGAAGAAATTAAAAATGCGCTTCGGCTCGACTACGGAAATGTTGATTTTCTTACCTTTCAAGGTTTAGCAGCTCGAGACAAAGAGGGTCGAGACAAGCTTAAATACAAACATATTATCATAGATGAATTTCATCATGCAGAGAGTGAGATTTGGGGCAATGCGGTAAGTGAAGTAATTTCCAACAATCAGGATGCAAATGTTTTGGGAACTACAGCAACGCCATTACGGCCATCCGACAACATCAATGTGGTTGAAACTATATTCGAAGGGAATTTATTTCATGAGTTCAATTTATCGGATGCCATTAGATTTGAAGTGTTACCCATTCCAAAAGTAATCCAATCGGTTTATAACCTGAATGAAGTTGTAAGCAATTACACAGAAAAACTTTCAAGAGAAGGCCACACGCTAACAAAGGATCGCAGAGAAAGTATCGAAGCCAGGTTGCGTACTATGAGAATCGCTTTTGATTCATTCCAGGCATCAAGTATAATCCAAAAACATATTCCAAATAGTGTAACACATTTATTTGTATTTTGCTCAAATATAGAGGAACTTCGCAAAATGAAAAAGGAAGTCCTTGGGTGGTTTGATACTGCTGGATTCACAGATGTACATCCTTTTGTTGTTTACAGTGATTTATCTAATAAGAAAAATCTTGTTACGCTTGAACAGTTTCAAAGAAACAGAGTTGGACTGTCTTTGTTATTTTCAGTTGATATGCTGTCTGAAGGGCTACACGTAAGGCATGTTGATGGAGCATTATTTTTGCGAAAGACATCAAGTTACATAGTTTGTTTACAGCAATTGGGTAGAACATTAAAGGCAGGGGTAGGGGCACAACCCATCATCTTAGACTTTGTAAATAACATAAGTAATGCTATTTCTTATGAAACACTATTTGAACGTGGCTCAAATCCAATAGATCAGATTATAACATCCTATTCCAAGCGGAAAGACATTTTTAAGTTTATCGTTAATGATAAAATTATAGAGAATGTAAGTGATTATATCAAGGATATAGAGTCCTTATGGAATTTAAATGATAATATTTGGGATATTCATTTTAGCAAATTAACGCAATACCTATTAGACAACAATGGTCAATATCCACTTCAAAAAATACCATTAGGTAAATGGGTGCACAATCAACGTCAAAATAGAAAGAAAGGTATTGTTTCGCAAAATCGTATTGATAAGTTAGATTCAATCGGTTTTGATTGGGCTCAATTTGATAATCTCTGGGACTCTCGTTTTATAGAGTTAACGCAATACCTATTAGACAACAATGGTCAACATCCTACTTCAAAAACTCAATTAGGTACATGGGTAAATACACAACAAAAATCAAAAAAGAAAAGTACACTTTTGCAAGAAAGGATTGAAAAATTAGATTCAATCGGTTTTGATTGGGGTGCAACACAAGATGAATCTTGGGACACGCGTTTTCAGGAATTGAAACAATATTTGTTAGACCAAAATGGTCAATATCCTGCTTTTAAAACTCAATTAGGTCACTGGGTAATTGTTCAGCGCCAACATAAAAAGAAAAGTAGACTTTCGCAAGAAAGGATTGATAGGTTAGATTCAATCGGTTTTGATTGGGGTGTTGTCCTTTCTGACCTCTGGGGCATTCATTTTAATAAATTGGTGAAATATCTAGTTGAAAATGATGGTCAATATCCTGCTTTTAAAACTCAATTAGGTCACTGGGTAATTGTTCAGCGCTACCATAAAAAGAAAAGTAGACTTTCGCAAGAAAGGATTGATAGGTTAGATTCAATCGGTTTTGATTGGGGTGTTGTCCTTTCTGACCTCTGGAACACTCGTTTTACAGAGTTGGTGCAATACCTATTAGACAACAATGGTCAATATCCTGCTTTTAAAATTCAATTAGGTAAATGGGTAACTGAGCAGCGCTACCATAAAAAGAAAAGTACACTTTCACAAGAAAGGATTGAAAAATTGGATTCAATCAATTTTAATTGGAACTCATATGATATTTTATGGGACACAAAATTTTTAGAATTGGAACAATACCTAGTTGAGAATGATGGACAACATCCTACTACTTCAAAAACTCAATTAGGTGTCTGGTTAAATACACAACGGCGACATAAAAAGGATAATACACTTTCGCAAGAAAGGATTGATAGGTTAGATTCAATCGGTTTTGATTGGGGTATATCACAAGTTGAGCTTAATAACTTTTGGGACACAAAATTTTTAGAATTGGAACAATACCTAGTTGAGAATGATGGTCAATATCCTAAACATAAAACTCAATTAGGTACATGGTTAAATACACAACGTTCAAATAAAAAGAAGGGTAAGTTATCCCAAAGTAGAATAGACAAGTTGGATTCAATCGGTTTTGATTGGGGTGTATCACAAGTTGAACTTAATAACTTTTGGGACTCTCGTTTTATAGAGTTAACACAATATATATTAGACAACAATGGTCAATATCCTAAACATAAAACTCAACTAAATAAATGGGTATCTACTCAACGGCAATTTAAAAACAAAAGTAGACTTTCGCAAGAAAGGATTGAAAGATTAGATTCAATCGGTTTTAAATGGAATGGGAGGGAGTAGGTATCAAAATTTAGTCCGGGCATTGACTCGAGCGAGATGTTTTGGTATCAATATGAATTTGGATCCTCAGATGCCGGCAAAGAAAATGGTATCATTTTTTCGAGCTGCAGCTCTTCCTGTAAACAAATATTGATATCAAATTAATTTATACATAATCACCACTAAATTTATGGGGAACAAAAAAATAACTAAAGAGGAATATCTTCATGCAGTTGATATTATTGAGGAATATCACTTACAGGTTACACAAGAACTTGCTCAGATAAAGTTGAGAATGTCATATACCATGAGTCAATTTTCAGAAGAATATGGTAAAACTAACATTATTGACTTTAATGTAAATAATTTGATATGGAGTAATGATGGTTCGAGAAATCCAATTAATGTTTCCAGGAGAGTAATGGCCGAGTTTGAGGAACTAAAAATAAAAGTTATTAGAGATAAAAATTTGCATATTAAACAACTATGAATCTGTTATATTATCATCCCTTTTTCACACCGTATAAGTTTAAACTGGCTTTCATTCTTTTATCTATAATTATTTTTCTATACTTACGCTTTAAGCCAAGAAAGAATTATCGCCACATTCGGAACATTGAGAAATCTAAACGGATTTTATTAAAAATGAATGAATTTGAGGGAGACTACAAAGAAGCTAGGATTATTTCTTATCTCCGTAAAATAGACCCCTACGTTTTTGAGGAATTACTTTTAGAAGCTCTCGCAAGTAAAGGGTTCGAAGTAATAAGAAATAAAAAGTATTCAGGGGATGGGGGGATTGACGGCAAAGCACACTTCAACGGCCAGCTGTATTATATACAGGCAAAAAGATATCAGAAATATATTGCTCTAAAGCATCTCGATGAATTTCAAACAAAAGTTGGAAAAGATAAAGGGCTGTTTGTCCATACAGGGAAAACAGGCAAAGATACTTACCAAAAATACAAATATTCTAACATTGATATAATATCGGGCCAAAGGTTGATAAAGTTATTATTGAATTAGAATTTACCCACAAAAAAACCGATTGAATTAATCTCAATCGGTTTTTTAATGCATGAACTTTAGGGAAAATAATACCAGGATAAAATCTACATGGTTCGCCTGAGCATAGACAACAAAATCGTTCGCTCACATATCAAATTTGCTTCTTGCCGTTCGGCCACTTTTATAATATCAATCTTGTTTTTCTCGTTAAGATAAAGTAAACCCCATTTATTTGGTAATTCAGTTTCTTTTATCAATCCGGCAGGGCAGCAATAATATCTAAACTCACCCATTCCATCTTTGCTTATTTTTCGAAATGATTTTTTTGCATCTGCTAGAAAATCACCTCTTCCTACTTTCACCTCAATTAATACACTTGTCCAGTAACACCACCCTATCACATCGGGCGTTTCACCAGTGATGGTAGTTGTAACCACTTCGCTTGCGATGTAAGGACAGTTAGGAACTGTGACATTAGCCGTGTGCCTTTTTAGCCATTTTGCAGCTAATTGGGTTAGTTCTCTATGCAATGATACTTCTTTAAACTGTTCTCTCGTTTCAACCTCTGCATTTTTATATCTAACTCCCATATAAATCAAATTTATTGCTGACGACTTTAGATATTTTCATAAAAATTGGTCTCCAATTGGCTTATATCCAAAATCTACCAAAACAGGAACGAGTCTGTCTAGTTGTTCAGACGTGAGATAACGATAAATGCGCCCCTCTAAGAAACTTTTAAGTGATCGGACAGGCAATTGTGCTTCTCTCTCTATTGCTGCTACTGAGAGGCAGCGTAAACGTCTTTCGTTGAAAAATAAAATTATGTTTTCAAGCTCTGTCATAATTCAATCTAAATGAGTTTGTGCTTCGTTATATGCCTGTTCACAATCGCTTTCGTCTATTTCAATATAAGCACAGAATGCGTTTTGACACGTCAAACTATCCTCTGCATAAATTGCATAACATTTGCCTTTATTGTCGTGCATAATGTCGAGCCATTCATTATCGGATAATGTTTCTCTCGCAATCCCATATTTTGCAAAAATATCAAAAGCCTGTTCTTGATACTTCCCCGCAAAATCACCGGCATGATTTAAAATACCTGTGTGATTGAATAGGCTACCTGTCGTTGTTTCATTAATTGTTTTCATAATGTCTAATTTTAGTTATTTGTATTTGTTTATTTGATTTCTATGCTACAAAGATACAGCATATTTTTTATATGTACAATAGTTTGGGCATATATTTTTCAATTAATTTGATATCAAAATCTAGTCCGGGCTTTGTCTCGAGCGAGACGTTTTGGTATCAAAATGAATTTGGATCCTCAATGGCCGATTCACGAAATGGTATCATTTTTTCAAGCTGCAGCTGTTCCTGGGAACAAATATTGATACCAATAAACAGAAAAGCCCTCACATTTGTGAAGGCTCTTCTTTTCAAAAATCAAAAATTAAAATCAAATAATTACTTTTATTGTTTTCCCTGCTGTTCTTATCAAATATTCACCCTGCTTAACCTTTAATATAACTGTATCATCCCCATCAATAATTGATTCTACTTGTACACCAATCAGGTTGTCTATTAATACTTTTCTCCCTGTTTTTTCGGATATAACTATTCCACTTTCAGAAGAAGTTACATTTACATCTGACTTTGAATTTATCAATATTACACCGATATTTGGATATGCAGCTTGTTTCAATATAAAATCTCCCCACTCTGCATTTTTATATAATTCCATGTTAGAACCAATATAGACTTCCATATTTTTACTAACCCCTGTAAAAACTCTTTGTCCTAAAACTGGTGGTTTTCTACTTAAACACCTAATTGTTTTTAAATCAAAACACCCACCAAAAGCATCATTATCAATTGTTAGCATACCTACAGGGAGTGTTATTTCATTTATTTTATTCAAATAAAATGCATATTCTCCAATTTTAATTACACCATCAGGGATAACCACTGTTCCTGAAATTCCCTCACAAGAGTAAAATGCTGAGTTTCCCAAATTCATTAAAGAAGATGGTAGTTTTAATTCAGTAAGTCCTCTACACGCTCCAAAAGCATTTTCTCCAATTCCGGTAACTCCATCAGGAATATTTAAATTTTTCAAATTACTACAATTTTGAAATGCAAACTTTCTTATTCCCACAATATTTTTTGGGAAAACGATTGTTGATAATTTTAAACGAGTATTGGAAAAAAAAGCATTTGCAGGAATAGTGTTAGCAGGTTCTCCTTCATAAGCAGTAATTGAAACATCACTCAAATTCAATACAGCTAAATTTGGCATACTGTCACGCATTGTAATAAAATCACGCTTATCAATAGTTCCTGTGATTGTAAGGTTAGTAACTGTGTTCAAATAGGATTTAGCTATTTCAGATAATGTGCCTGCTGTAGCAACCTGAGCTGTTTGAGTTTGTGCTTTTAGTGCGGAAAAAAAGCAAAGGTAAAGACAGAATAAAATATTTTTTTTCATATGAATATATTTATAAGTTGTTTTTAAACAAATGTTGATGAGATTGGAATATAACCAAATTGTTTTAAAATTGGAATTAGTGCCTCTAAATGATTTATTGGAAATTCTCTACGGTTATTAAGAAAATGATCTAATGTTTTTATCGGAATTTTTGCTTCCTCTTCAATCATTTTAATTCTTAAACAACGTCTACGCAAGGGAGTGAAGAATAACCTAATATTCTCTAGTTCCTCATCCATCTTAGTTTACTCCATAGGTAAATCCTAACGATGAGAAAGTTTCATCCGAATCTGTTTTAAAAAGACTATTATCAATATAAATAGTTCCTTTTACTGTAGTTGAGCCAACGTAGTTTGACACTCTAGAAACAGGGGTTACGGATAAATAAATCAAAGTCCCAGTCTTTGCACTCAATTGATACTTAAATGGACTTTCAACAACCACTTGTTTTAAAGTGGTACTGTTTTCTTCGATATATCCCACTTGAATTTTATAATTAGTAGGGTCGGCCACAGTAGCTTCATAACTAATTACTCCTGTCTTATCTACAAGATAAGGCTCAGATGCGGTATTACAACTGGTAAAAATAAAGCTTATAAAAGCTAAGGATAAAAATAATTTTGTTTTCATAATTGTTTAATTTTAATTTTTAATTTATGTACCAAAGATAGTACATTTATTTTATGTGTACTCTACAAAGTACGTTAAATATTTGAGATTTGTATTTATTTATTGCATATTTAACTCCTATGGGAGAGAAAAATATTAATTAACAAGGAATAAGATATATTTGTCCCTTTTTCCCTAAAGTTTATAGGTTTTAGTTATAAGAATAGTTCCATATATAGGTTTTAGTTATAAGAATAGTTCCATATTTATTATTCTGTTTAATCTTTAAGATATTGTGCTAGCCATTCACACAGCTAAATTTTATAAACTACTATGTATGTGCACTGTATAATATTAACATTGACTAGTCATTCGCACAGCTAAACCTACCTTGACTAGTCATTCGCACAACTAAAATTGAATTTGACTAGTCATTCGCACAACTAAAAGTTAAATTGACTTGCCATTCGCACAGCTAAAATTGAAATTGACTAGTTATTCGCACAGCTAAAATTGAAATTGACTAGTTATTCGCACAGCTAAATAATGAAATTGACTAGTCATTCACACAGCTAGGAGTTAAAACCACTTATTTTGCAGCTAAAATTGAAATTGACTAGTTATTCACACAACTAGGAGTTAAAACTACTTATTTTTCAGCCAAATAATGAAATTGACTAGTCATTCGCATAGATAAAAGTAAAAAAAAAAGTCAATTCCATTGAAAAATAATGAAATTGACTAGTCATTCGCACAGCTAAAATTGAATTTGACTAGCCATTCACACAGCTAAACCCACTTTGACTAGTCATTCACACAACTAACTATTTTTTTTATATTCTACTCCGTATATTGACGAGTAAACTTCTTTATAGATAGAAAGCTTATTATCCATATCTTTTACTCCATCCACAAACCAATTAAAAAACTCTTCTTTTGGCATAATGGACAGTTTTTCTCGGAAAGAAATTGAATTTGACATTTTGCTTATTGCAAACCAACGCATTGCTTCGTTTAATAGTCTTTTATAAAATACAGCAGCAAGGTGTTCATCAAAATACTCAATTGTGGATTTGGGAAAGCTGAATTCTACAAAGTATTCATGTTTGGACTTTTCACTCGTAAACTTCCAATTGAAAGATAAGTTTTTTACTTCCTTTAGTAAATTTTCCAACGTTTTTTTTATGTAAGCTTTCTTGTTGTTGGGTCTATCAAAATTAACGCCGAAGATTGAGCATAGTGCGTCTATTGATAAACTGAAATTTTCAGGTAATCCTTGTTTTTGGTTATACCTGACCTGAGAAATAACCCTGGCCATAAATATATAAAAATTACGCATTGAACCAGTGGAACTTATTTTTTTTGTTTGAATGTTGCAATATTCATTGTAATCTATAAGGTTGTATTCATTGAATAGATAGTCAAGAATTTGATTTCCTAATTTAACATTATAGCTCCGCTTTGTACTTTTTTCTGTAGTTTTGTCGTAGAAAACATCTAATTTTGCTATGATCTGTACAGATTCAAAAGTTTCAATTCCATCTCTTTTTCTTCTGAAAATAACATTTTCTTTTAATGCTCTATATAGAGAATATTCAAATACACTATCAAATTTGTGACCATCAATTATTGGAATTAAGTTTGGATTTTCTTTAAATTCTTCCATCGTCCTTTGAAGATATGTTCTGTTATAGTTAAACTCAGAGCAAAATTCATCAATTGTAAATGAAACTTCATTGAACAAGTTCTTCATCTTACAATTACCTATATAAACTATTAAATCCCGAATTATTGTTGATTCATTCTCAAACGTTCTTGACAATGCCATATTATCAAATGATAGCGATTGAGGTATTCGACTTAATTCTTTTACATTTCTATTTTCTTTTACGGCTCTTTTTTCCATCATTAAAATCTTTTACTTTGGCTTAAACAAATGCCAATAGTGAACATGAACATGAATATAAACATGAATTTTACAAAAATTATAGCAATTGCAAAAGCAATCTTACTCACTTGAAATAGCAAATTAAAAATAAATATAATTACTTTCCACGTAAAATGCAAAGTAGATAATGCAATTTTTTTGGTATTCATAATATTAATTTTTTAGTTATTGAAGTATTTATACACTCCATTTTTCTTCTTGAACTATTTGTCCACCAGCACTTTGTAAGTACATTTTCTTTATTTCATACTTCAATTTTCGTGCCAAGAAGTGCCTTTTATGTTGTGACGCTAGCTTTCTATCAATACCACTAGCTTTATACCATCCTTCATTTTTGATTAATTCTGCAAAACAGGCATCAATAGTTCCTTCCATAATCTAATATCTCTTTTTTAATGAAATTATAGGGTTTTTCATCCCGTCGTGTTCCTCTAACGATTGTCCCAATAATTCGCAAGTTAATAAATAAATTAATCTTTCATCAGTGAAGTTTTCATCTGTAATTGTGTTATCCATTTCAGCAATCAAAGTGTATTTGAACTCATAAATATCACTCATAGGAGTAATTTCATTACTAACTTCCTTGAATATTTTGTAATAGTCATTCCAAATAGGCTTTCCGTATAGGTTCTCAGCAATATAATCGTTCACTTGCTGCGTTGTTAGAGTAGAAAGTAAACGTGTCTTAGAATACCTGAAAATAGCCTCTATTTTTGCCTTTTTCCCAACAAATGAATTTTTACCCCTTAATTGATATTTTGATATTTCGCCTACAGAGACAATAGGGGTTCTATCTCCTTTTCTTTCGTATATTTTATATTCACTAATCATAATATGTATTTTATATTTATTTCCGTAAAGTTAATGTATTTGTTAGTTGATACCAAAATTTAGTCCGGGATTCGACTCGAGCGAGACGTTTTGGTATCAAAATGAATTTGGATCCTGAGTCGCCGGCAAAGAAAATGGTATCATTTTTTCGAGCTGCAGCTGTTCCTGGAAACATGAAATGATATCCCGTTTGATTTACTAATAGTAATCCCGATTCTTTTTAGAAATCTTATTTGTAATAAAGCCTACAATTAAAGAAAATAATGTTATAAATACATAAGCGATTGCAATTGCAAAGATAAAATATCTATTTAATTCAACACCATCGTTTTTAATTATAGGGCTTATTATTAACACGGTAGCAAAAAAAACTATATTTGTGTATATGAATATTTTTTTCATTTGATTTTAATTTTAATAGTTTTAATCCCTGATTCTGAATCGATGAACATTATCCATATTATAACTATAGCTCTTTTCCCTTTTCCTTTTTGTAAATAAAATTGAGTTGACAAAAGAAAACAACATGAGTAACAGCGTTATGATAAGACCTATTATTCCAGTCCATATATAGCCCAATAAGATAAAAAACACTCCTGCTGTAATTAAGAGCATTTCAATGATAATTAGTGTGTTATTGTATTTCATATAAAAGTTCATTAAGTTTGATTTTAAATACCACAGGCACTACAGGAACAAGCATTTTCTTTTGATTTTTCTTCTTCCTTTGCTCTTTCTTCCAAATACAAGTTATATTCCCTCTGAGAAATTGGAATGAGGGTTTCGGGAAAATATATTTTCTTGTCTTGTTGAGTTTCAACGTGTACAACTCCATTTATAGTAACTAACGATTTCATAGTTACCACCTTTCCTGTAGATGTACCGAACGGTTTTCCAAAAGTGAATTTCATATTATTTCTTTTTTGCTTTAGGTTCTACTTCCGGTTTAGTTACAAACATACTATTAAGCTCATTGAACGCATTGAGAAAAGTACTCAGCCGTTGTTTAAGAATATCTCGTTCTGCTTCTGCTTTATTTTTTGCTGTTTTTTCAGCCAAATAGCGTTCATTCAGACCATCATAATTCATTATAACATATTTAACAGCAGCCGATTTTGTGCCAAGACGTAATCCCTCTTTTATTCTTAAAAGTGCCTTTTCTTCGTTTTGATTAAGTCTTAATGTAGAATCTCCCATGATGTGAAGGGTTGCATTATTGAGAGGAACATTAAAAGTTAGTACCTCTCAATAACTGGATTAATATTAAATGGATATATTTTGTTGTTGCATGATATTATTTAGCCACATATCGGCAAATACTTGATGCTGTGATTGTAAGTTTTTTCTCCATCCCTTGCATTCACCATTCTCAAAGGCAATGCTTTCTTCTTCCTTTCCCATACTATCATTTTTAAAATAGATTGGAATTATGCGCTCAGGGCTTTCAGGATCAAAAAGGAAAATCATTTCGGGGTCTGCCATCAAATCTCCACATTGTTCAAAATAATGTGCGAATGATATCTGTTGGAATTGTTTTTTTTCGAAGTTGACCGGGAAAAGTCTCTCTACCACCAGTGGCATATATACATCCCCCGAATTATTCAATTTAAGATAGCCATTTTCATCTAGTTGGGTATAGATGTTTACAAAAACTTTGGCTTGTTCAACACTTAAACATTTTGCGGAATTACTCATATATTTAACGCTTTTATTTATCCTGATAGCTGAACCAGTTTTTAAAAAATTGTTGTTATTTATTTAATTATTATGCCATAAAGGTACAAAATAAATTTGAATGTCGCAATAATAACGACACTATTTATACATATTTATAGTTAATAATTACATTGATTCTTCAATACTTGTCACAGCTTCCGATAGTTCAGAACATACATCTTCAAAAGTAGAAACTGTTTCTTCAAACTTTACTCCTTGCTCAGTTTGTTGCAACCCCTCTGAAAGATTATCAAACTTTGTTTGCTCTTCTTCTTTCATTCTTTCAATAATTTCCCTAGCCTGTTCAATCAGGGCAATAGCCGTTTTAAGCTCTTTTCTGTTTTGGTTATTCATAATTTTCAATATCTTTATTTGCTTCTTTTATTATTGATTTTTGTATTTTCAATTGTTTTTTCAATTTTAAAATCTCAGATTCTAAATTTTCAATTTCTTTGATTGCGTTATTTTTAATAAAAGTAGCTTTTGAAATTTGTTCTTTATTAAAATTTTCAATTGCTATTTTTGCTGCTGTTGCATTCATAAATTTGAGTGTTAATGTGGTCTCATATTCTTATTTTCAATATGTAAAGATAGTAATATTATTTGAATGTCGCAATAATAACGACACCGTTTAACTAAAATAATAGTTAAAGTTTAAGGTTGTTTTCTCTCCCCTAAAGTTTATATTTTTTCTGTATTTCTTTCGGGCAAACTCGAGAGGCACAAAGGCACTTTTTAAAATATGAGGGGGATTTCTGCGCCTGAAAGGCCAGGGGAAATAAACCTCAGATTTTAATGTGTGCCGTGCCGAATGTTCCGCTTATTCAGGCGAATTGTCCACCACCTAACGAAGTGACCAGGTGGAAGGACAAAAGATTGAATATGCAATCAGGAACATGCCTTAAATGGGGTGGGTGGGGAGTTCTTCTTGAAAAGATATTGGTATCAATTTTTCGAGCTGCAGATCTTCCGGAAGATGAAAAATGGTATCAGTTTTTGCGTTGGCCGGTTACGATCCAACAAAAAATTGATATCAATATGTCGGACCCGGGCTAAACGTGTTTGATTGATTTGATACCAGGCTATAGGAGTCGAGACTAACAAAACGTAGCCTGGCGAAGTGACAAGCTTTTTTTGGTTCTTTTTTGGCGTTTGAAAAAAAGAATCCCGGTGTTATCGGTCAGGCTATAAAAACTGAACGATGATACTTTTAGCGTTTTCTAAATCGTAAGCTGAAAATGTAAATGGATATAATTTTTTCTTTTCTCCACTTTCAAGTATTGTAAAATATTCTTGACTAAATCCAATTACAGGATTGTTTTGAAAATAAATTTTTGCTTCGTTGAATTTATCTTCATTAGTTTTTTGTAAAAAAACTAATTCTGTTTTTTTGATTTCTAACTCTGGATAGTTATGTCTTATGTAAGAACCGACTTCATCCAGTGCTTCAACGACTTTTAATTCTTCTGAAAATGGTGGTATGTAAAATTCATCCTCATAATCTGGATTCACTTCACCATTTACAAATTTGTCATTCCGCAATAGTTGTTTTTCAATTTTCGTTTTCAACTCTCTCAAGTGTTTTTCAATGTGTAATTTGACTTCTTTATTATCAATATCATCTACACCTGTTAGTTGAATGTGACAATAGAAAATTCCCTGAAAACCACCGAATTGCTTTTCAATTTTATTAAACATTCGTTTTGCTTTTGCTACAGCCTCGTGCTGAATACAATTTTTGTGATAAGTTATTTTACTCATATTCCTAAGATAATGTTACAATCAATTTGGGAATTATAAAGAAAGACCCATTCATGTTTAGTCGGAAGAACTTTATTCTCTAAAACAAGTGCATTTAAAACACGATTTGCCGGATGATAACCACATTTACACTCCAATTGAATTTTAGTAGCTGTTATTTCGTCGCCTTTTTTAAAAGCGGATAAAACCTGTTTGTAAATTTTCTCGTCAAGTTCCGATGTAAATTGACCTAATTTAATTTTGTCCATTATATTTTAACTAGTTGATTAATAAATAGACGGACAACCATTTTTACACTCAATCTTGACAGACCAACCTTTTGGAAGTAGAACCTCAGTTTCTAAATTCTTAATGCAAGGGGAATGAATTTGAGCTACAAATACGTTCGCCCATTCTTCAACCGAAGATATAATTCCTACATTAATTATTTTATGCCCTTTTTTAAGATCGCCTGGCATAAGGTTAGCGATTTCAATTGTTTCAATAAACATAATTAATTTGTATTTAAAAATAAAGATTTATATAATGGCACTAATTTTTCTTACTTCTTTCAATTTATCCATAAAAGATTTGTCTTTACGAGCTACTTGCAAATTATATCTTGACTGCATGTTAATAAGCATGTCAGCTTCAATCCCCAATGCAGCCTCTATAAGCAACGCAAATTCTACGTTTACCGAACGCTTAGAATTTAGTATTTCATTTAATACGGTGTAAGAAACGCCCATCTGTGAAGCAAGTCTGCGTTGAGACAGTTTCCTGAATTCTATTTCTTCCTTTAAAAGTTCTCCTGGGTGAGTGGGAGAGAACGGTGTTATATTGTTGGCAAAAGTTTTCATAATGCTTTATTATTTGTAATGGTTTGAAAGTTCAATAATGTTACATACGGTGATAATGGGTTCAGTTTCCAATTGTGCAACAACAAATTCAATTCTGTATTGGTCGTTTACTCTAATAGATGAAATACCTTTTTTATCGCCAGATAAGGCCTCGTAATTCAATGAATTGATTTTATAAAGCGATTCAATATTATTTGCTGAAACAAGGAAATCAATACAACGCTTGTATTTCTTTACAATATCGGGTTGAAAGCGATGCTTTTTATCACTTGCTTTGCCTGACTGGTATAATTCCTGTAAATAATTATGTTCAAAGGTTACTAACATATGTATCTTATATTGAGTACAAATATACAAAAAATAATTGATAATTCGCATATTTGCGAACACTTTATTGAAAATTTATTATTATTTTTTCAACTCAAAAAATCAGTCCGTGCAAAAACCCGCTTGACAGCCTGAACCAGTTCCGAAATTGAAATCAAGTTGCAAAGCTAATTTCTCTACACTCATAAGACTTCTATCCTTGAATGTATGCCCGTTTAAATCCTCTTGAATAGCAGCCCACCACATGATTGAAGGATTAGTATCAAAATTCTTTCTAAGCTGTTGGAAACGCTTCCAAAAGCAAAACTGACAGTTTGAATCTTTTGCAAATATAATGGATTTGTCTTCCCAATATTTTTGTATCGCTCCGTGGTCAACTCTGTTTTCAATTAATGGAAAGTTGGTGGTTCGCCATTCTAATTCAGTCCACCGATTTATCCAACGTGCTGATTTAGGTTGCCATTGGCAAGAAGAATGAAATTTAAACAGGTTGTTGATATTTTCGGCTCTTTCAGCTTCATCATGCCTAAATCCAATTCTCATCTCAACAGGCAATTCCGTATTCTTATATAAAAAATCAAATATCGGCTCCATCTTCAATACGGAGGTGCAAACACGCTTAAACATATTCGGAACAACATGAATATCCTTAATCATCTGTTCCCACCCACGACCACGAACCCAGGTTATTTCACGCCCAATCATTTGCTCCAAATCAAACATTGTATTTAAAATTAGAGGATCTTCTGATGTTGCGACAAATTCGGGCATGTTTGCACAATGTTTTTGTAATTTGTCATTTACACGCTGAATCATTTTTTTATCAATGCCACGCCCTGCATTATGGCAATCAATACAGCACAAAGCGAACACCTCAAAATCGGCAGGATAATGAACTGCAATGTATGAGGAAGTTTTGCCACCGGATAAACTGTTTACTGTTTTCATGTTGTATTATTGAAATGTAATTGTAATTAAATAACTAGAGGTTGATATCGACTCCACGATTTTCTAAAAAATCAATAGTTTCCTGAAAATTTCTTATTAAGATATTGCAATATGAATCTAGAAGTGTAGGGAAAAAACGAATTTCACCATTACCATTAGTTGCTATTGTATTTTTAATTTTATGCATAATTTCAATCGAAGTTCCAATGAATGGAGTTAAAGATTCTACACCAACATCTGTATTATTAACGCCTTTCCCATTTTCTACAATACAATAAACCTGATCGATAGAAGCAGCCACACATGAGTTTTCGGGATTATTCAATTTAAGAGCTTTGGCTATTTCAATTCTACCTTTTAAATTACCAATTAAAGTTTGATTTTCCATATACTTTGATGTTTGTATTTATTCTGGCCACTACACCAGTTTTAAAATTTCTATTGTTCTATGAGTTTAATTAATTTAACGAGTTGTATTTTGCGCTTCATATTTCCAAGTTTAACCGCATGATACTCTTTCTTTTCCCATTCTTCAATTCCATTGAAACAAATTGCTTCATTACAATAGGCTATCTGCTTTGAAAGACTATTTATCTCTTTTTTATAATCACTCAACAACCCATTTTCATCACAAAATACCAGTTTTTTGATTTTTGTTGTTCCTTTCAATCCATTATGGGGGTTAACAACATCACATTCTTGTGTCGATAAATTTACATTCACAACATCAAGAAGTATTCTCTCATGGAATAAGTTTCCATGTACATCCATATTGTCGGAATTTAACCTCTTGATAGATTTTTGTTTTGCAAATATATTTACTGTTTCCATACTGTATTTGTTTGATTATTATACCATAAAGGTACAAAATAAAAATGAATGTCGCAAATATAACGACACCCATTTGATTAAATTATGGTTAAAGTTTAAAGTTATTTCTTGATTTAAAACAATTCCAACTGAACAGGTTGTCGAGAACCGTTCAATTTTGCTTCAATCAGTTTTACAATTTTCTGTGAATACTCATGTTTATAATTTCCACACGTATCTTTTTTGTACATACTTTCTTTAGCTTCGTTATGTCTCCTCAACAATTCTTTCAACCCCGCCTGAATGGCTTCCTCCTCAGAATAATATAAATCACTCCAAATGTCACAACAATAACCACCCCCTGCCGAACCTGTAGAGTAGTTTATTCCATACGCCCAAGTTCCATTATTTCCATGACCTATTTCGATGTAGTTAGTTCTTGAACCGCCCTTTTCAGTTTGAAATTCAATTTTTCGTAGTTCGAAAAGCTTTCCACATTTAAGCCACCCGCAATCATCAAATTCAAGATCGTGAATGCCAAATAAAATGGCTCGGTCAAATGTTCTTTTATTAGATAGAATTTTATGAAATGAGATGCCGAAACGTTCCCACTCATTAAGTGTTTCAATATCATTTTTCCTGAGTGCATTAAGATATATTGCCACATAGTGTCTTTCGCCTCGGCAAAAGTTACTACTGAAAATTTCCGCTAATTTTTGTTCTTTTGATTTATCCTTGAAGTTCATATTTATTTTGCATTTGTTTATTCTGATAGCTAAACCAGTTATTAAATTATTTCTTATCGCCCTATTGTTTAAGTATTAAAAGGTTTTAATTCGTCCATTATTCTAACATAACTCTCAACAGATTTTTTAAATATGTCTGTCTTCATATATTCAATAAGTTCATCTGTATTTGTATGCCCTTTTTCCATAGCATCCATTACAACTAATTGAATAGACATACTGATTTTCGTCTCCTTAGATATTTCTATTATATTACACATAATCAATGTTATATTAGTATTTTAGTTTTTTAGTGTAATGAAATGACCTTTCAATCTTTTATCTCCTTTGCCAATTTGCCTAATGTCATAGAAATGTTTAATATCAATTTTGTCGAAATTTTCGAAGAACTTAGAGCAATAACCTTGTGGTATTCCTGCCAATAAGGCAGTAACTTTATTGTAGTCTTTAGTGTCTGGCTTATTTTTCACTTTCACTTCTACATTTTCTACAAATTCATTTTTGTAGTTAAATTTAGGAACAATTAATATTTTCATATCAACTTAATATTATACATTTGTTTGATTATTATACCATAAAGGTACAAAATAATTTTGAATGTCGCAATAATAACGACACTATTTAATTGAAATTATAGTTAAAGTTAAGGTTGTTTTCTCTCCCCTAAAGTTTATATTTTTTCTGTATTTCTTTCGGGCAAACTCGAGAGGCACAAAGGCACTTTTTATAATATGAGGGGAATTTCTGCGCCTGAAAGGCCAGGGGAAATAAACCTCAGATTTTAATGTGTGCCGTGCCGAATGTTCCGCTTATTCAGGCGAATTGTCCACCACCTAACGAAGTGACCAGGTGGAAGGACAATAGATTGAATATGCAATCAGGAACATGCCTTAAATGGGGTGGGTGGGGAGTTCTTCTTGAAAGGATATTGGTATCAATTTTTCGAGCTGCAGATCTTCCGGCAGATGAAAAATGGTATCAGTTTTTGCGTTGGCCGGTTACGATCCAACAAAAAATTGATATCAATATATCGGACCTGGGCTAAACGTGTCCGATTGATTTGATACCAGGTTATAGGAGTCGAGACTAACAAAACGTAGCCTGGCGAAGTGACAAGCTTTTTTTGGTTCTTTTTTGGCGTTTGAAAAAAAGAACCCCCACCATCGGGGAAGATGGTGGGGGTTGAGGTGTTTGTAATTAAATAGCTTGGTCAAATTGATTGAAAAGTGTTACACCCTCTTTTTTTGCCCTGTATGCTTTTGTCGTTGATTTAGGCAACCTCCAACCTTTAATTTGGGCAACTTTTCTATTGAATAGTTCAAGAACCCTATCATCTTTAAATTCAAAGTGCATAGTCCCCTTTTTATATCCTCTTGCTCTAAAAAAGCCCCAATCAACCCATTGCCCCCATTCTTGCCCTGTCTTTACTATTTCAACTTCAATTCCGGCCTCTAAAAGTCCCTTCTTTCTTTCTATCGCTCCTCTGAATCCGTCCATATCACGAAAACAATTACTGTACCCTCCCATGAAAGAACCATCTTTTCTTTGCAACTTATAAGGGTAACTAAAGAACGTTGAAAGAGGAATATAATCATCATAATTTTCACCCGTTAAGCGACATAAAGCCTTTACAATATCATCAAAAGAGTTTCCACCATTATAAGAAACATTGACTTTATCAGTCGGCCAACGCTTATCCCATTCGCAAACATAGGGTTTTATAAAGCGTTTGTTAATTACATAATCTGAGTTAGTTTTCCATTTTTCTCCCGCTGTGCTGTTATCAGATGAAAAGCTGCATATTTTTTCAAAAGCTTCAACTAACACCTGGTTCATCATGTCCTCAGATGTGCCGATAATCATTTCAATCATCAAAGAAACATTTTTCATTGTGAAAGGTACATGAGTTCGTTTTTCAATAAATATATTAAGCTTTTCTTTTACCTTGGTAGTAATGAATTTTTCCATTTTGAATTCATTAAACAGGGTCAACCATGCCGATTTTTGCAATTCCTTTTTAAACGTATTTCTGTCGGTTGAAGTATTTCTGCCGTTGCTCTCAATATTGAAAGCTCCAAACTGAATTCTGAGCGTTCCCGCAATCGGAGAAATTAAACTGTTCATTCTCTCGTTCATTGCTGCAACATCATTAAACAAATTGACAGCATCCGTATAACGCCCAACAACATCACGCACGTAATTGTACGACATAATACCTGGCATTTCGCATTTTTCCTCTTCTTCTTCTGTAAGGTCAAAATACCCATCAAATTCGCTTTCTCCTGCTCCCTGTTTGTATAAACGAATACAGCTAACAGAAACATCCGTTTGTCTGTCTGAGTCGCTAAAACAACGCCCAAAGTTCTCAGAGCTGCCGTTGTATTTTACAATGTCTCTTATTTGTTCTCTTAACTTAGTATAAGAGTTTTCCAATAGACTACTATTGCACAATGAAATTATCTCACATCCTGCGGGGGCAATTTCCCACGCATGTAAAATGTGTTTTTCCATTTGAGAAAATGGAGGATTCATAACAATTAAATCAACATGAGAAATTCTATCGGAAGTAACTTCTAAAAAGTCATTTTCTATAACTCTACATTTTTTGTCTAAAATGCTTCTCAAATCACTGTCTATTTCGCAAGCGATAACCTCTTTTGCTCCCGCTTCTTTCAAGTAGTCAACTATATTGCCACTGCCTGCTTCGGGTTCAAAACATACTTTTCCATCAACCCTAACATCCATTAGCATTTGTTGAATTGTGTCTTTTTTTGTGGGGTAGAAATCAATTCCAAACATATTTTTTTTGCTTTTATTTATCCTGATAGCTAAACCAGTTTTTAAAATATTGTTGTTATTCGTTTGATTATTATACCATAAAGGTACAAAATAAATTTGAATGTCGCAATAATAACGACTCTATTTAATTGCAATTATAGTTAAAGTTTAAGGTTGTTTTCTCTCCCCTAAAGTTTAAATACTTCTGTATTTCTTTCGGGCGAACTCGAGAGGCACAAAGGCACTTTTTAAAATATGAGGGGGATTTCTGCGCCTGAAAGGCCAGGGGAAATAAACCTCAGATTTTAATGTGTGCCGTGCCGAATGTTCCGCTTATTCAAGCGATTTGTCCACCACCCAACGAAGTGACCAGGTGGAAGGACAAAAGATTGAATATGCAATCAGGAACATGCCTTAAATGGGGTGGGTGGGGAGTTCTTCTTGAAAGGATATTGGTATCAATTTTTCGAGCTGCAGTTCTTCCGGAAGATGAAAAATGGTATCAGTTTTTGCGTTGGCCGGTTACGATCCAACAAAAAATTGATATCAATATGTCGGACCCGGGTTAAACGTGTCCGATTGATTTGATATCAGGTTATAGGAGTCGAGACTAACAAAACGTAGCCTGGCGAAGTGACAAGCTTTTTTTGGTTCTTTTTTTGGCGTTTGAAAAAAAAGAACCCCACCATCGGGGAAGATGGTGGGGTTCAATTAACTACTTTTGCAAATAAAAATCTTCTGTAATCGTTCGCTTTTTATCTGCATCCCATGTCATTTTGCCTTTACAAAAATAAGTAAATGAGGTTTCAGTATAATTTTGCTCTTCAAATCGAATACAAATCCAACCCATTGATAAGCCGTTATTATGTATTACTAAATCAAAATTTTCACAACTCAATTCAATTGACTTTGAAGTTTGTTTTTTTAAAGCTTCTTTATTCTGTAAAAAATAATTAAGTTCATTAACTTCTTTTTGCAAAGTGTCGTTAAAATACTTCATCCCATTAGAAATGAATTTTGTTGATCCATCTTTGAATTTTATACTATAGTCAGTTGTACCTCTCCAATCTCCCGTGCATGCACGTTTTGAAATACTATCAAATTCTTTTCCGTAAAGCTTGCAAAGAATATTTATATTGTCAATGTTTTTTTTCATTGTTGTATAGCTATAAAATTACAATTTCGTGATAACATGTAATACATTCGGAAATATATTTTTTACAGGCTGAAATACTTTCAAAATTAGCCCATTTAAAGAAAGTGCATGAAGTACCAATGTACAATTCACAAGGTTTTGCTTTCATAATCAATAATCTGTAGATTCAATTATCAGACATATATTTGCCGATTTTGTAAATTCCTTTTGAACCAATTTATCATAAAATTCCTTTGCATCTTTTAGGTTATCATCACCATCAATAAATGGTTGATAGTGGTCTTTTTCTGATACTTTTTTATTTCCGAAATGCCTACCAATATAAGGTTTTTCGATACACCATGCGACTAGGTATTTTTTTGCTTCCTCTGTTTTAGGCAAAGTATTTGTATTTTCCATTTATATTTGTTTAAAAAATTGGACTATTTGAATATTATTATCCTACCCCATTTTTAAAGGGATAGGATAATATTTAATTATGCTGCTTTTGCCTCTTCTTGTGCCTCTTCTCCCATTTCAAACAAATTTACCTTTAGCTCACTTGCAATAAATTTAACGGCTTTCATCGAGTCACTAAGAACGCTCAACAAAAATTTAGGCTCTTCTTTAATGCTTTTTATCCATCCTTTCAGATAAGCCGCATTTTCCTCTCTAATCCCTGCGGAGATACCAAGAACAACCCCCATCAATGCAGCCGAAAATTCAGCAACTAACTCTTCACGGCCATAAGCTGCCGTTTGTTTTCCATTATGAAAGTCAGTGCGTGCGCATCGGCTTGTAATGCCTGTGCTGTGTGCCATTTCATGCAATTGAGTAGAATAAAAAGCCTCACCATCCACAAATTGTTTTTTAAGTGGCATTTCTATTTTATCGGCCATTGGAAAAAAACACGCTCTATCAGATTTTTTTAAGATAATAGGGCAAACCCAACTTTTTGTTTTTAGCATATTATCTAAAATAGGGTTTGAATACATTTTTGTTTCTTCCTCTGTTGATTCATCCACCTTTGGAGTAAATTTGGTTTTGATTGCTTCCCATCTCTGAGGGTGAATTTCAGCAAAATTTGTTTGGTCAAGATTGAACACTAAATAATATTTAACCGAGGTAGAAATGCGGTAATTGCTTTGTTCCTCTTTGCTTAGTTCTCTGTAGTCCTCAATGGTTATTTTATCCCCTGTTTCACGGTGATAGACACTAATAACATTGTAATATACTGGAAAACTGGCAGACCCTTTGAGAATAGATATTTTAAGAGAAACGGCTTGTTTGAAAGTAAGAAATACAGGAGTTGAAAAATTCTTTTCCTCTGTTAAGAAAAGTAGAAAAAAAGCGTTACCACTTGCATACGTTCTACCACTGATATTTTGAGGTAAAAAAGTACCTGAGGTAATATTTTTTGAAAACCAAGGTTTTTTCCAATTTGTGTTAATAGATTCAATTTTAGAAATCATTAAATCTGCAAACTTTTGGGCGTTTTTGTCGAATGTATCGTTCATAATTTTTTTGCTTTTGTTTATCCTGATAGCTAAACCAGTTTTTAAAGAATTGTTGTTATTTGTTTGATTATTATACCATAAAGGTACAAAATAAATTTGAATGTCGCAATAATAACGACATTATTTAACTATGATTATAGTTAAATAATGTGTTTGTTGTTTTTAATATGCGCCTACGCTCATGAATGCAGCATTAAAGTGATACCAAAATGTAAAGAATGCAATTGCTAAAAGAGAAAAAACTGAGATAATAGGTAAAAAAGAAATGTCAATTAATTTAAAAATTTTAGTCATAATTTTTTTGCTTTTGTTTATCCTGATAGCTAAACCAGTTTTTAAAAGATTGTTGTTATTTGTTTGATTATTATACCATAAAGGTACAAAATAAATTTGAATGTCGCAAATATAACGACAGCGTTTAATTAAAATTATAGTTAAAGTTTTAAGTTGTTTTCTTTCCCCTAAAGTTATTTTCTTAATGTATTAATTTCTTTGAATAAGAGAATTGAGGTACTAGGAGACGGAAGTAATTTTGCGTTAGGGATAGAGAGGAAAGCCCACAGCAGGGAGCGAAGCGGAAGGCGAGGACTTGGAACGAAAGCCCGCCCGAGCTTGCGAAGGAACGCCCAAGTCTTATATATTAATATTTTCTTTCACATCCAAATCAAGAAAAAAGAAGAACCCAACTTTTTCAACATAGAAAACACATTTATAAATCTACTAATCAACGTTATATTAAAAAAACTAATCAGTAAAAATATTCAAATCATCATCAATTTACAGCAAAAAATCATTCTAAAAATAAACTTTATACTTATAAAACTGAACGTCATTATTCCCCAAAAAAAAGTAATTCTTAATGTCTTAATACTATTTATCATTCATAAACTCATAGTAAAACACTAAAAAAATCAACTATTTATACTAAATAAAAACTTACTATTTCAAATAAAAAAAATCATCAAACAGACCTTTCAACTCATCTTAAAAGTCCAAAAAATGACCTTTCTAAAAGTAAAAATAATCATCATCCAAACACTTCTAATCATACTTATAAACGCATTCATTCAACTAATAAAATTCATTAATATACATCACTTAAACTTTAAAAATCCGCTTAAACAAGTAATAAAAAAATACTTTAGGGAAAAAATAATGATGAAACTAATCATGCAAAAACTATTAAAAAAAAAAGTAAATTTTATAAAACAACTTCAAAACTTAGAAATACAACTTATATTTCAAAAAAAAATGATACCATTTTCGCTCCCTCGAGTCCGGGAGAAGATGCCATTTTGATATCTTTTCAAAGTAATTACATTGCTCATGGTGACAGGATCTCTCCTTTGCGTGGTATCAAAAATAAAAAACTATCACCAAAAAAAAGAAAAGGTTTGCGTTTACGCAAACCTTTTCAAAAAAAAAGAGAAAGTGGTGATAGTGAAATTTATTTTAATCTTGATGCAGCAACTTCGATACCTTTTTTACTGTATTCAAATATTCATTAACTACTCCTGCAATTTTATCTTGCATGATGACCAAATCTTGGTTGAGCATATCCACTGCTATTGAATTAATAGGCGATTTAGTCGCCTCTTCATTCGGATTATTAGAAATAATATAGAAATTTTCAGAAAATATTAAATCAATATAAACATATGCTGAGAAATAAGTTAGAAGATTAATAAGCAAAGTAAGACTTCCACCTTTGCCTAATTCTAAATTAGATATCGCATTTTGTTTACACTTAACTTCGTTAGCGATATCACTTTGAGACAATTCTAATGACTCTCGTATTTGCTTTAATCTCGCTCCTAAAACTTTTAAATTAATGTTGTACATATTGTTTAATTACGCTGTCTACCTCGTCGTATATCGTTTGGAAATTGTTTTGTAACATTTTTTCACGCTCATTTGCCGTGCCAAAGTTATAAAATTTCGGTAAATCTACATAATTTTTTTCTTCTTCTTGTATTTTTTTTAAATCTAAATTTGTAACACAGTTATATTTTGTTGATACAAAAGAGTCTTCTTGTCCAAAATCAAGGGCAACTTGCCCCACCAAAGAGCCTGCTTGCAGGCTCCCGATTTTTGCAGCCGGAATAAGAAAATCCATTTGTTCGTTCAGGGATATTGTTGTTTTATCTCTTTGGATTGAAAGTCCCTCTTTTCTTTGTTTTACCTTTCCAAACAAAGTTTGCAGCCAATCCAATGTTTCTTTTGCACGGGCCGAACCTGAGAAAGTATTACCAATAACTGACAAAACCGTTTTGGAAACAGGCTTACCATATTGTTCCTCTAATTGTGGTATTTCCTGTAATCCAAGGCAGACAGACACTAAATTACTCCGAGCTGTAGAAAGAAGCGTAGCAAGCTTGTAAAAGTACAGTGTAGGGCACTCGTCAACAATAATTGAGGTAGGCAAGTTTCCTTTTGTATTTACCAATCTCGTCAAACGATTAATGACAAGCGCATTCAAAGCACTATTCATTGATTGAGTTTCGACATTATTAGCAATAATGAGATAGCTAGGATTTTTGGGGTCTGATACTTTTAAATCAAAATCATCACCACTGAAAACCCAAAACGATTCTTTAGTTGCAAGACGAGAAAGTTGTATTTTCAAACTACCAATTTGACCCTCTAACTGGTCAACAGCTCCCGCTTCAAATGCAGATTGAAAAGGTGAAAGTAATGATCTTAATTCAGGTTCAGCAAATAGAACCGTGAAGATTTCTTTATATCCCTTATTCAAAAAGGCTAGAACATGTGGCAAGTCTGAATATATTCCCTCTTTATACCTGGAAAAAAAGAAAATGCAGGCAGCAAGAAAGTTGACAGCGGAAGTTTTAAAGAAGTCTGAATTACCGCCCCCTTTATCACCTTTTTGTAAGCTCTCATAAAGAGCCTCAGCTGTTTCTGTAGCGTTAGCAAGAATTTCTATATACTCCCTTTTTAAAGGGTTTATACGCTTGCTATATTCGATATCAGAGAAGTTTATAACATTGAATTTAAAGTTGCTGTTTATATTACCTAAATGTTTATTCATTCGATAATTGTAGTAAGCGATTCGGCCAAGTTCAGGGAATTTAAAATCGTAGACAACTAATGCAAATCCTTTCCTGGAGTGTTGCCGGATAAAAGAATTGATAACAGAAAATGATTTACCTGAGCCTGGCGTTCCAATTACAAAAGTTCCACGAAAAGGGTTGGGAATATTTATCCACCCATCCCACATCTTCTTTTTCCAATAAAAACGCATTGGAATGTTTACCGAATATTTATTATCCACCAATTCCCTTGTTTGCTCAAAACTTTCATTATCTAAATTGAATTTATCTTTCATGAAGTTAGATTGAATTCTTTTTGAGACATTATCGAAAGCCACATTCATAAGCGTAGCACCAATGAATGAAAAAAGGATATAAACAATAATGTTCCAGGTTAAGCTTAAAGCGTGTTTATCAAAAAACACAAGAAAAATGACACTCCCAAAAAAAAGCACAAACCCAATAATAAGAGGGTACACCACTTTTTTGATTGGGTCAAATTCTAAATCCTTTTTTGAACGAGTACCTACACAGGTAACGAGAATAATAAAAAATGTAAACAGTTTACTGTAAATAATATTTTTATATATAGCTAATTTGGCAAATTTCACCAAAATAGGCATCATTGCATGACTAAACTGAAAATTCACAAATAACAGTATTTCCAATATTATGCTAGCATATATAAAAGCTTGCATGAAATAATATATTTTGTGTAGCTCCTTTGATTCTTCCATTTATTTTTTATTATTAGGTATCAAAAATTAATTCTGCAGCTTTGCCGGCAGCTCTCTTTTGGTATCAAAAAAGAGCTACCGGTTCATGCAGCGCCAAGCAAATTGGTATCAATTTACTCCAAAAGTAAAACCAATTGCAGAGAAAAGAGCATTGCTATCTTCTTTGAATAGTTTATCATCAACGTAAACAATTCCCTTTACTGTAGTTGAACCAACGTAAGTTTCAACTCGAGCAACAGGGGAAACAGACAAATAAATCAAAGTCCCGGTCTTCGCACTCAATTGATACTTAAATGGACTTTCAACAACCACTTGTTTTAAAGTGGTGCTGTTTTCTTCGATATACCCCACTTGAATTTTAAAATTAGTAGGGTCGGCCACTGTAGCCTCGTAACGTATCTTAGCCGTTGTAGTTGCTGCATCAGGTTCATCCTTATCTGAGCAGCCAATAAATACCAGGCTTAAACAAGCCAATAACAATGATAGATATTTTTTCATAAATTTACAGTTTTAATATATTGTTTATTTTCGTTCACAAGGCAATAAATAAATATGTATTGATTTATCAATAAGAAAATGTGCAACCTTTTTGACTTGAAAAACATCAGAAGAAATTGTTGGAAGAATAAAACCGTAATCTTTAAATACGGAAATTGCTTTTTTAAAATAGTCCTTTTCAGGGACATTTAAATAAACGAATTCATCTATTTTAGGAATAGCTCCAAGCCTTATTTTATATGAAGATTCAATCTCAAAATCTACACATTCGGGGAAGTACAATTTAATAAATACCTCAACGGTTTCTTTCTTATAACAAGACAAAAGGATTCTGAATTTATTACTGTCTGTGTCGTAGCGAATTTTCTCTACTCTTTGAAAATCGTTAATATTTACTTCATCGCAAGAGTCGATAAAAAATTTTTCGTGCCACCTGGTTTGCACAATATCCAATTGCACTTTCAGATGCTTTTTTTGTCTTGTTGAAAGGGTTATAAAATCTCCTACATGTGGAATAAAAGGGAGTGACCCTTCTGTCAAAATATTGGACAACGAAAAATACTCATTTGATTCATCAAATATACTAAAAATTATATCAAACATCTTTTTATCTTGAATTTATAAGATACTATTACAACCACTTTATATTAAGAATATTCTTTGAAGTTTTCAACTTCACGACCTCTTTTTCAGGGACATTTACAACCGCATTAGTTGATGGGTTACGTGCAACTCTCGCCTTTTGAGTTACTTTTTTAAATGTTCCAAAATCTTTGATGGCCACATCATCGGTTTTTAATCCCTCCGAAATAGCGATAAGGAAATTGTCTACAACTTTTGTAACATCTTTTACTGGCATTCCTGTTTCTTGCGATACTGTTTTAATTAAATCAGACTTGTTCATACTTTTTTATTTGATTAATTGTTTGTAATTAAAAATTGAATTTATAAATTTTTTATGTGCAACTTACGCCAGTACAACCTTGAATTCCTCATTGATTACAAGTTTTCTTTCAATGGCCGATTCATCTTTTTTCTTGAAGCCAGTTAGCACATCTGTTTCTTTATTTTGGCAAAGCTGTATTGCTTCTTCTTCGGAAATTTTTCTACCTAACATTTCCCTCCAAATTGTAAAATCGCATTTAATGGCTTCATCTTTGAAGTTCGAACAATTGTAAGCCTTTTGACCAACATAGATAAGTCCGCTTCCACACTTTGGACAATTACAAAGATTATTAGTGAATGAAACATTCAATTCCTGGTTCAAAACCAATCGACTTTCAAACTCGCTACCGTCTTTCTTCTTAAACCCTACGATTAAGGGCGATTGTTTGCCGTTTAAGAGCATTTCTGCCACATCCTGAGGAATTGCCTTTTCACAAATTGTTTTGGGGATAAAGACCCCGCAAGCTCGTTTATCTTCCTCATCTCGTTTTGTGTAGTTTTCACAAGCAAAACCAGTGAGCAGTTCTACCACCTTACCATTGCACACAGGGCAGGGAGTAGCCAGTTCGTGGTTATGGAAAACTGTTTTAATTCGGCCATCTTCAATTTTGAAAGATGCTGAAAAAATTGTTTCATCTTTTTTGCGCAAATCATGAAACACATCTGTTTCTTTCTTTTCAATCAATTGTAATGCAATTTCATCAGTAATTACCTTATCGTAGTATGAAGTATAAATGTTGAACTCACATTTATCGTCAATACTCTTGAAATAATTACAAGAGTAACCAATGCTACCCTTTATAATTTTGCCTTTTCCACAAACAGGGCAAACACCAAGTTCAACCCGTTCTACTTTGTTTTCTTCGTTTTCGTTCATTTTTCTTTGTTTTAGTTTGAATTATATTTTAATAGATTATATCTTTCTTTTATTGGTATCAATCTTAGTTTCCAGGAAGAGCTGCAGCTCGAAAAAATGATACCATTTTTTTTGCCGGCATTTGAGGATCCAAATTCATTTTGATACCAAAACGTCTCGCTCGAGTCGAATCCCGGACTAAATTTTGATACCTTTTTCATTGAGTAATAAATAACAGATGTGATCGGATATCAAAAGCGCAGGATATGAGTTTTCATCTTCTGAATGTTCTTCCGTATATTTATTTACAAGGTCGATAGAGTCAATGCAAACACGAAATTCTGAATTGACAGTTATTCTATTCTCTTTATAAAGCTTAAGAAAAAAATCCATTACAATTTTTACTTTTCTTATATTTGAAGAATGCTCTAATACAATAAGCAAACTCATGTCACAAGCAAATATCTTTGAAATATTAATGAGGTCTTTATTTATTAGTTGAATCATTTCAGAGTTCAAACAAATCTTTATTTCAAAATCATTAACGATTTCGTTAAGTTTTTTATACTCAACTATAATAGAATCATTGCCAATGTCATTATAGAGAAAGAGTTTGAAATATTCATTTTCTTTGGATAGATTAAAGCATACACATGAACTAGATGTTTGAATTCTATCAATATCTTTCAAATCAAAATTTTGCCATTGGCAATTTATTAGATTGATAATATCTAATACCAACTCTTGTGGTAACGACGGTTTTGGTAATTCTGAATTGATCATTTGTTGTAAATTTTATCTAACATTATTCTCAGACCATTAATATACCTCACTTTTTTTACCAACATTTCTTCTGTTGAGCCTTTAGGCAATAATCCCTTTGATTCAAGCAAATCCCCTGCTTTCTTTTGCATTCTAAATCTTGCTTCTCTTTCAATATCTCCACAATCACATCTATCTGCACGGTTGTGAAAATCATTTAAACTTTGTATTTCGGGTGCAAAATGATTTTTAATAAATTGATTTCCCACTTTTTCCATATAGTGATCCCCTGGCAGCATCCCCCACTCTTGAATATGTCTAAGAAGATAATTAGTTTCGTGTTCCTCTGTTACTTCTAAACGAATGCTGTACGTTGTTTTTTCTCTAGGAGAGATACCGTTTTCTTCTGCGGGACTTAAGAGATTGCGAAGTTTCTCTATCTTTTTAATATTCGAATAATAATAATGATTTCCTGCTTTATCATAAGCATAATTTGGATGTTTATCTATATTCAACCGTTTCATTTCGGTTCTTACCAAACTTCTAAACCCTTCTAATTGGGGAAATATGTCAATATATGCCTCAATCCATAAATCCATATTTTGGATTCCCAAATCATCTTTTGCACCACGATGGGTCGACACATTAAAGTCAAAAGTATTAATCGTATCGATGTAATCGGCGATAAAGTCTCGCATCTCTCGTGGAAGATTGTATAAATTATTTATAGAGAATAAATTCATATATTTTGAAATTTAATGAACTAATTTTAATATTTGCCTCCTTTACTAATGTACTTCAAATCACCTAATATTTTATTCACTTTTTGGGTAGATGTATTTACATATCGAAATTGTCCTGGAATTAATTGTTTAAGCACGCCTGAGCGTTGAGCGGTTTTTATCCGTCTACAAACAGAATAAGCTAAAGTTCGCATTGATTGAAGTTCTTTGACCACATGAATACAAAGGTCAATTCTTGCTTTGTTGTCCATTAAGTTTCCTGCTCCACTTTTCAATGCAATGTTGTAGATATACAAAAAGAGGTCAGCTGTGCGTGAAACAAGCTCGTATTCGGTTTTAGTACAAACTAAAAGTAACTGAGGGTCATTAGCTGCATTTCTCGCTGCCTGAGCTTGATATTTTGCAATATCTTTAGCTATCTCAGAAGCATAAACGATATCCTTACCATTTTGAACCACAGCATTTACAGTAGACAAATAACTGTAAGTCTTTTGTTGTAAGTCTTTGAGCTGTGTCAATTTTGCCGTAATCAACACATCATAGTTTCTCACCTCTGTTTGTTTTGATTTGATTCCATTGAGGGTGGCTTGTTGCTCATTGTGAGTAATAGTAAGAGCTGTAATCATAGCCGGATCAATAACCAGTGTTTGCGCATCAAGTCCAATAAAGCAGGACACAAGGGAAAATAATAGAAATGTCTTTTTACAATTTTTCATAGGTCTTAAAATTTATTTGTTGCTTCGAAAATACCTTTTATTTGTTTTTGAAGTTCGACTCTCTGTCTTATCTTATTGACAATATTCGTACCCTCTTTAATACCCGTTATCCTTAGTTCGGGAGTAGATTTGTCACCTGAAATAATCGTTACGTTTGTATTGTTCGTAAGTGCTTGAATAAAGGATTTGTTTTCTTCATAATCTGTCACTCTATATAATTCAATATAGCTTTTTGATTTTGAAAAAACACCTTTATGTATTGTTATTTGTTCATCGGTAATAACCCAACTGGTACAAATAAGAGTATCTATATAATTATAAAAAGTCCTTACAATAATCCCCAAGGATAAAATTAAAAATACATATCTGAGAATTTCATAGTTTGTAAAAATGTCATTGAGAACAATAACCGCAATTATGAAAATAATTGAAAATGTATTATTTATTATCCAATATGCGAGGGTTGGTTTAAGCGTTATATCACCAGTAGAGGGTATTGTTTTTTGGTTCATAGTTTAAGAGTTAACCGTTTTGGACTTTGCTTTAAAATATCATTGAAATCTTTAGCCCCATTTGCTTTATGTACTTTCATGGCAGCTACACTGTGAGCTTCTTGTCTAAATTTTTCTATTGACAGTTCATCTTTCAAAATTGAAAACTCACGGGTATTGGTTTTGAAATTAACTTTATTATCTTGCACCTTTATGTCCACCTCCATATTAGCAATAATAGAATGTACTTTAATATCATATAAGTGTCCATTTAAATCATTGTCAAAACAAGTATGAGTTAGAGCATTCGGAAAATGTGCAAGGGTGTTCTTTATTTGATTTGGAGAAAGATAGCCACCAACACTAATAAATGCAGACTCATTAAGGTTTAACTTATCTTTATTGAGTTGGTAAAAACTCATAGCATCCAAAGCACCCTCAGCAAAATATATGTTTTTAGTAAGTTGTGGATTCGGTGAAAAGTCTGCGATCCACACTGATTCTTTTTTTTCTCCAAACTCACACATTCCCGAAAAATTATAATTTCTCTGTTCGTAGTTTGTCACGGTATCTGTTCCTGGTACTTTATAAGGGAAAGCTATATTTGCATATTTTACATTTGATTTAGATTCAGTATCAGTTACCCGAGTTATAAAAGGAAGGAAAGTTTTCACAGTATCAGGGTGAATATTTCTTTCATTGGTAAGATAAGACAAGTCATTTAATGAAGTTGTAGGCTTTACTTCAAATCGGGCCAAATCAAAAGATTGTTTACTGGCATTTGATGTGTATGTTTCATATTTTGGAACATATTCAACATTAGCATAATGCCCTAAAATCATATTCAAACGTACAAATTCATTTGAGTTATGAAATTGTGGGAAGTCATTTATGTGATTTTTAATAAAGGCGATAAGATCACCGCCCTTATTGTTCCTGTCAAAGTAATACTGGCCGGACTTGTTATCAGGATTTCTTATTACTACTTCATCAATTTTGTTTCCAGTACCATCCGACAATTTAAACACCGGACTTAATTTTCCTTTCTTCAAATCTTGTTTGTAGCCTAAATCTTCGAGTACCTGAATGATTGAGACTTTGCTTTTATAATCTTCGAATGTTAGCATCATAGTGACATTTTAGCAGTGTTTGTTTCTTTTTTTCCATAGGCAGCTCCATAAGAAGCTCCATACACATTCTCACTGACTTTTACAGATTGCTCTTTTGCAGCAATTTTAAAATCATCATTAATTTTTTTCAGTTCTCCATCAATAAGTGATTTATTCCCATTACTTATTTTTTCAAAATAACCTTTAATCTGTTCGTTGTATTTTTCGTAGTGAGATGTAAGATTGTGCTTTTCGACAAAAGCATCTATCTTTTCATTGTCTCCCTTAAACAGATAAGATAATGAAACAATACCATTTTCTTTTTTAGCAACAAACTCTAGTTTCTCTTTATCTGTAATGGCATTGTCCCTTTGAAGTTCATTCAACATTTCCCCTTTTACATGTAGAGCTTCCTCTCCTGTTGTATGAGAATATATGTTTTTAATCATTTCCTTTTCTTCATTGTTTAGGTTGGGTAGTTCCTGAACAGTTTCCATTGTTCTGTCGGATGGCATCCAACCATCAAATGTTTCAAGTTCCAATTTTCCAAAGTTTCTGTCCGATAAGTTTTTTACAAACTCTTCATCACGGTTCACCTTTTCTACTACCGGTTCACCCAAACTTACCGATTGTTCTTTAGCAGTATTTTTGAATTCTTCCTTGAGTTCGTTCCTTTCTTTATTTATCATCCTACAAGTATCGAGATTATCTGCTCTTAAATTTTCAGAGTACTGGCGGTCTAACTCCTCATGCTTTGCGTAACAAGTTGCTAAATCATGTTTTTGTAAAAATTCATCTCTTTTCTCATTCTCTATACCAGAACCAAACAACTCATAAACTCCTCTTATACCCTGATTCGAGAGATATTCAAGACGTTCCTTAGTATCGGTGATTTTCTCGGGTTTCACAGACATACTCTCTTCACCCAAACTTACCGATTGTTCTTTAGCGGTATTTTTGAATTCTTCGTCAAGTTTGTTCATTTCTTTATTTATAATCCGACAAGTATCGTGATTATCTGCCATTGAATTTTGAGAATAGTCACGATCTAACTCAGTATATTTCTCGTAACGAGTTGCTAAATCATGCTTCTGCAAAAATTCATCTCTTTCCTTATTCTCCTGAGCAAAACCAAATAAATAATCAACTCCTATTGCACCTTGGTTCGAGAGATATTCAAGACGTTCTTTAGTATCGGTGATTTTATCGGGTTTCACAGACACACTTTCTGCTACTTTTGCATTATTGATATTAGCCTCTATTTTTTGCTCGTTTGAATCCTTTATTGATATACCATTCTTTGCATTCAAATCAAGTTTTACAAGAGCGGAAGTTTGCAATTTCTCATTGAAAATAGTTATCTCTCTTCCATTCTTTAAGGCCTCTTTTTGAACTGGCGTTAAAGCTACTCCACCAATACTATTTGGAATTGAGATATCTTTCCCTTTTACCCTTACAAGCTCATTAGTATCTTTATCAACTTGCATCAAAACCTTTTCATTATTTGCAGTTGTTTTGGTTATTAAGTCGCCATTTTTCAGCTGTCTGATTTCGGATTTTGTCAATGCCATGTCGTTTTTTATCTCTTTACGCTTTGCATTCAATAAAAGAGCAATACCCGCTATAGGACTAACAAGAATCAGCCCTATAGTAAGAGCCTTACGAACATTCACGCCCTCGAGCTTTATCTTGTTTCCTTGTTCCGAAAAATCAATGTTATTTTTCTTTAGAGCTTCTTTTGTTTCAGGGAGATTATCAGCAGTCATGTATTTAAGTGCGCTAACTTTACCCTCGAAGCTAAGTTTTCCATTATCCTCTTTAAAATCAATATTCTCTTTTTTAAGCAATTCCCTGTTTGCTGGTTTATCATCAACAAACATGTTTATCATCTCCGTTTTTCCTCCGGCCTTTAGACTTTCAACATCACTTTTTTTCAACTCGTTTTGGTTTATACCAACACTTTTCAAATCATCCCAGGGTACATCTTGAACACTCTTTTCCTCAAATCCAGTTCTCATAGCTAGCAAATCAGAGCCTTTCATAATTTCAACAAACTCACCTTTTGAAAATTTATAGTCACCGTCCTGGACTTCAACCTTAAAATCTCTTGTTGCTAAATGTCTTGATAGATTTTCCATCATTTGCTCGTGGGACTGACCCACTGAATTCATGATTGCAGAACTTCTGAAAAGGTCTAAATCACTTTTCAACTTAGCGTTGACAGTTTCTTCAATTTTCAGGTTTAAGTCGCTTTCATTAATATCATGGCTTTTACCATCTTTAGAGAAAGTATGAATCTCACCTTTGGCCTTGTGTTGATATTCTTGAAATTCAGTCATACGATAGAGTAAATCATCTTTAACCTCTTGTTTTGTACTATAAGGAGATGAACCCAAAACGTCGTTAATGTCAGTAATAAAAGTTTCTTGATTTTCCATCGGAATTACATTTTAAGAGGGTTGTTATTTTTATTTTCGTGTTTCTTTTGATAATCGACAAATTCACTTATATTTTTATCTGTTTGAACAGTTCCGATAATTTGAGGGTTTGCATCATCGAAATCAACTTTCTGCTTTTGGTCGAAACTTTCGTCAGTAAGCTTTAGACCCCTGGGGCTGTTTAAGTCCAATCCCACTTGTAAAGTTTCCTTACCTGAGTCAATAGTTATTGGAAGTCCTTGTTTAAGATTGTTTTTTTGTGTAGAACTCAATTCTACATCTTTTATATGTGATGGAATAGTGATGTTTTTCACCTTAGCAATTAGTATCTCATTTGTTTGTTTGTCCAACTGAACTAGACACTTTTCACCATTAATTACTTTTGCAACTAATTGGCTTTTCTTCAATTTTTCCAGTTCGTCAGGTTTAAGTCCGATATCATTCTTAATTTCTTGTCTAACTGGATGAATATTTACGCCTACCGAATTATCCGGATTTCGAGAAATGCTTAATTTACCTTTGAATTCAAGTAATTCTCCTTTTGAATCAATCGCTTTGATATTTAGCAAATTTGTTCTTTTGCCTGATAATAAAGCCTCAAGACTATTCTTGTCCAAAGAAAGAATATCTGCCTTTGATAAACCTAATTTTTGGAATTCACTATACGGCAGGTCATTTTCTTTAAATTTTGTTTGTTTCATATTCATATTATGTATATTTTTGTACAAAAATAAATAAAATTTCGGTTATATGAATAATAAACATAGTTTATTTGCTTGTTTTCTTTTTATATCTATTAATGCTCACGGTCAATTTAACACCATATGGCAAAAAAAAGAAGTAAAAGAACCCACACCTACACTTGCAACAACCTCAAATAAGTTGCAGGACGAGGAAGATAGTACGCCAATTATTAATGATGTTTTATATTCTCAAAGGCATGATATCCTTGCAAAAAGGAGATTCCTTTCTTTACCTATTGACACCTTAATAGTAACCTCTAAATTTGGAGTTAGAAAAGATCCGTTTACAGGAGAGACGAAAGAACACAAGGGAATAGATATTAGAGCAAATAATAATTATGTATATTCTGTTATGCCTGGGAAGATTGTCAAAACTGGAAAGAGCAAAACTTTAGGAAATTTTGTAGAAATTAATCATGGCGATTATACAACAATATACGGCCATCTCTACTGTGTTCTAGTAAATGCAAAGCAAGCCATTGATGCAGGCCAGCCTATCGGGATAACAGGAAGTACAGGAAGGAGTACTGCTGAACATTTACATTTTTCAGTAAAATACAAGAATAAACTTGTCAATCCAATGCCAATGATTAATTATATTAGTGAGGTTATGCAAAAAGCACGAATTCAACTTGCAGAGGGGATTACTCAGGGATTCAGTAAAAGATAGTTTATTTTCCATCACATTATTCCCGTATAGTTAGACAAATAAAAAAAGCTACGTTATTTTATAACGTAGCTTTTTTTTAAACACATTGGTATCAAAATTTAGTCCGGGATTCGACTCGAGCGAGATGTTTTGGTATCAATATGAATTTGGATCCTCAGATGCCGGCAAAGAAAATGGTATCATTTTTTCGAGCTGCAGCTGTTCCTGGAAACTAAAATTGATATCAATTAGATATTCGGAGTAATAAACACGATTTCCACCCTACGGTTTTTGGCTCTTCCCTCTTCCTTTTTGTTGCTTGCAACTGGTGAATTATCGCCTTTACCCTCCATTTGGATAGCTTCTTTACTCGTTCCCATTTTCACAAGGACATTGGCAACTGTAACC
>Ga0302296_1000153_pt1 | contig 59862 bp, 68 predicted proteins | sample III_Fen_N3_1_FD_194546 | JGI IMG/M metagenome (GOLD analysis project Ga0302296, IMG submission 194546) | Peat permafrost microbial communities from Stordalen Mire near Abisko, Sweden - III_Fen_N3_1 | ecosystem: Environmental > Terrestrial > Soil > Wetlands > Permafrost | place: Sweden: Abisko... | reverse complement strand
GTACCGGCTGGAACCCAGTATCTGAATTTCAGGACTTGCAGCTTCAAATATTGGAGCTGGTGTATACTGCTAATTTTAATGCTCAAACGGCAATTTCAACCGGAGCAACAAATGATGACGGTGGCTGGAGCTTTCGGGGTTACGGTGGCATAAAAAACAATGGCCTTTCAAATAGCTACGGTGATTATACCGGGTCAATTCCTTTCATTGTAACAGACTGGTTCAAAGGAACCGTTTCGGCGCTGTCAGCTAATAAATGTATCCATACCGGGCGATTTGCAACGGCATGGAATGCCGCGTTTATCGGAATGACAATAAAAAATACGGTTACGAACGCAACCGCCACAATAATTTCAAAAGATAGTAATGATCAGATCACTATTTCCGCAGATATATTCACTGCAATAGGTCAAACGTTTACAATTTTAGCGTCAACATTTGCAACTCAGAGCGCGATATTTGCCGGGTTTGAAGATTATTTCGGGCACTTATACCAATGGCTGCCGGGATTGCTTGTTAACTATTCTGCTATTGCTGAGGCTTACAGGTGCAAAGACGCGTATTTTGTAAAAGTCGGTGAAATGCCAATGGTAGACGGATACGTTACAAGCCTTATTCCTGGCACAATGTTACCGCTTACTGTTGGCGGTTCCTCTGTCACTTATATGGCTGATTATTACTACCATTCAGGCAGCGCAGGTGTCCGTATCGTTCTGTCCCGTGGGTTTTTGATTAACGGGGCGTATGCCGGTCCGCGCCTCGTGAGCGGGTATAGCGCTCCGGGCTTCGCGAGTAGCTATGTCTCCGCCAGGCTGGGCTTGACCTTTGCCGATTAACGCAACACGAAACAACACGCAACACGCACGAAAAAAATGAATAAGGCAATGAAACAATCAAGCGATTTTATAATGCCAGAATTTTACGATTTAAGAAACGGTAAATATCTTTTCTGTTATAATCGTGAAACTATAACAGAAGATAATAACTCTATCAATAAATTTAACTGCATAGAAGTAGATCGTTGTGATAAGGAAAATGCTTTAAACAAAATTATAGAAATGAATGAAGATAAATATTTGTTTGATGTTAAATAGTTCACATTTGCAACTTTAAGAACTAAAAACCATACCAATGACAACGACAATTTTAATACTCATTTCCTTACTTCTCTTCGCTCTTTGGAACGGATTAGTAATTAAATGGAAATTGTCGGGCGATCAGAAATATAGTAGATACTGGCATATAGTTGCGTTTTTGGTAAAGTTGCCACTTGTCGCAGTTGTATTTATTGCTTCTGATTGGTATTTCGCTTTGGTTGCCGGTTTTGTTTGCTGGATTCCTTACAATGTAATTATTGCCCTGGTTATCGGTCAGCGTTGGTACTATGTAGGTAAAACTGCCTGGTTTGACATTCAGATTCGTAAGCTACTGCCTTTTATCAAATTTGACAAATGAAAGCAGATGAACCGTTGCATATTCCAGAAACACAACAGAAGCGTATCGAATTGGAACAACGCAACGGGTGGAAATTGATAGGGTGGGTAGAAGAAGAAGCGGTTTTGAGTATGGGTGATTGGTGGGGCCGGGTATTAAAAGACGGGTCCGTTTCGCCAAATCTACCAATGGAGCAGGATAAGAGCTTAGCATTGACAAATGCTTATTCTGGGATGAGATACACGGGAATAGAGTTCATACCTAAAACACAAACATCAATAAATAGGGATGGTTATTTAAGGACAAAATCATCAAAACGGATAAGATCACTTTGTAATACCTAGTAAAATGAAAAACGTAAGCTGGAAAACAACAGTATTTGGTATAGTCGCAGGATTGGCTTTTGCTTCTGTGTTGGTTGGTTTTTTGTTGGGTAAGTACAATGCTTCTGATTTCTCGGTGGCCTTAGCTGCCCTGCTATCAATAGTCTTACCATTGTGGGGATTACTTCAAAAGGATGCAGACAAAACAGGATTACCCAAATAACCACTCAATACTCGTATGACAATGACAGCAGCCGATAAAAACGAATTTCAGCGTATGCTAAATGAACTCAAAGAGCATTTGGGAGAGATAAGAACATTAGAGAATAACGCTATACTTAAAGAGCTTTCAGACATTAAGAAACTGCAGGAGTATGCAAACGGAACACAAAAGAAACATACTGAACAAATAGCAACTATCGAAAGGAACCTTCCTCATACTATAACGGATTGTCCTCAGAGGGAATTTATAAGTAAGATGTGGGAGGATAGAATTGTAAGAAAAGGAATAACAGGCTGGAAGGTTGCAGCACTAGCTATTGCCGTTTCAATGTTCAGCGTGATAGCTACCGTATTCGCTGTATTTGAGTTCATTCTTAAATACAATCCAACATTTTAATTTATACGTCATGGCTAATGTTAAATATGTAACCATATATACATTATCAGATCCCGAAACGGACCAGGTACGGTATGTTGGGAAAACAATACAGCCATTATTAAAAAGATATAGTAAACATTTAAGCGACCCCAGAATAAACCATAGAACGTGCTGGATTAAATCTATTATTAACAAGGGGTTGTTACCCAAAATTGAAATTATTGACATAGTAGATGCTGCCGGTTGGGAAATTATGGAGATATATTGGATTTCACAGCTAAAATGCTGGGGATTTGACTTGGTTAATTATACGGTTGGGGGCGATAGTCTTAATGGATATGTTCATTCCGAAGAAACAAAACTAAAACTATCAATAAAACAGACAGGTAAAAAATATTCTTTACAGAGTAGGAAAAAGATGAGTGATTCTAGGAGGAAATATGAACTAGAAAACAAGGTTGAATTTAATGCTAGATATGAAAAAGCAAAATTAACTAATTCTCAAATTCCAGAGGATATAAAAAGGAATAAATACATAAATGCAGGAAGGGAAATTAAAAAGGCATATTCAAAAATGCCGGAAGAACAAAGAATAGCTAGGGGATTAGCAATAAGCAGATCCAAGGGGAGCGGGTGCAGCTTGATTGATATTACTGGAATAATACTAAAAACATACCCATCGTTTAACGCTGCATCTAAAGACAACAATATCTCACATGAAAGCGTATCTCGAAGTTGCTTAGAAAATAGAGTAATAAATGGATTAAAATTTGAACTTTATGGACAGCATAGATAAACTTTGCAAAATAATATTACAATGGGAAGGGAAATACCAGTGCATGGTAGAAGATTCCGGTAATTATATTGACGGAATATTGATTGGAACCAATATGGGTATAACTCCTGCAACCTATAAGCAGGCATTTGGTAAGATCCCAAGCCCAGAGGACATGAAAAACCTTACAATAGATCAGTTTAAGATAATTCTAAAGAAATATTACTGGAATAGATGGAAAGCTGACGAAATTGAGAATGAATCAATAAGGTTTATACTCGTAGATTGGGTGTGGGCTTCCGGCAAATGGGGTATTATCTTTCCTCAACAGATACTTGATGTTGTCACCGATGGTATAGTTGGAGAACATACTATTAACGCTCTTAACAGATGCGACCAGGAGGAACTATTTAAAAAGATAGTTTTTGAACGCATAGCTTTTGTTTCGCGCATAGTAAAAAATAAACCTTCTCAGATGCGATTCTTTAAAGGTTGGGTTAACAGGATTCATTCATTCAAATTCAATCCATGAAAACAGTTATAAAATACTTCTGGCAATTCGTTTGCCTGTTCCTGTTGATAGTAATTATATTTTTGAGGCAATGTACCCCGAAGCCTGAACAGCCAACGAATAACACAACGCATACCGATACTGTTACAGTTACCATAACTCACACCGATACCATCACCGAACACATACCCGGGCAGGAAGTACACGATACAATTTACTCAGATGTTCCATTTGATACATTGGATCTGATAACCGACTACTTCAAAGTAATTATTTCAAACGATACTTTAAGGGGTGAAAATTACATGATAGCCATCCGTGACGTAATTTCCAGAAACAGGATTCAGAAACGTACCGCAGTAGCTACCGTTAAAATGGTTGTACAGACTATTCACACAATAGATTCAATTTACTATACAACAGATTGCCCCAAGGCCAGAAACAAAGTATATGCCGGTTTTGGTATAGGAGGCTGGACCGATAAGATTGGACTTGCGCCTACACTAGCCCTTAACACGAAGAAAGATAACTTGTACACTGTTTCCTATGACGTTATCAATAAAACGGCATGGATTAATTTATACTGGAAGTTTAAGCTCAGAAGATAATTCACGGATTGTTGAATTAAGACTGCCAAATGTCTAGAAGTAGTGATATTTACGAATATGCACAATTAAATGGAATTGAAGCAGCTTCCGTATATTTTAATATAAAGGTAGTTTCTGTAAAAAGAAATATTTATTTTGAAAAAAGCTCCAAAGGTAGGGGTCCTAGATATAAGCAGAAAAAATATTTATCAAACGTTTTAGCCATTGGGGACCTACACGAACCCTTTACACTTCCCGGGTATCTGGAATTTTGTTTACGGATTTACAAAAAATATAAGTGTGATAAGGTTGTATTCATTGGTGACGTAATAGATAACCATTACAGCAGCTTCCATGAAACAAACCCTGACGGACACAGCGCAGGCCGGGAGCTTCAACTGGCAAAAGAACAAATAAAGTTATGGTATAATGCTTTCCCTTATGCCAGGGTATGTATCGGGAACCATGACCTTATACCGGAAAGGAAGAATTTTAATGCCGGTAATTCTTCTATGTGGTTAAAGTCAATTAGTGAGGTCCTTGAAACTCCTAATTGGGATTATGCAGAAAAGCATACTATTGATAACGTTGAGTATGTTCATGGAACCGCAAGGAAAGCCCGGCAAAGAATGAAACAGGATCTTATTAGTATAGTTCAGGGGCATTATCACGCAGAAGGCTATATAGATTACATTGCAGGTTCCAGGTATCTGTTATTCTGTATGCAGATAGGGGCGGGATTTGACAAAGACAGTTACGCTGCAGCATACGGCAGGCACTTTTCAAAGCCTCATATTAATTGTGGAGTAGTTCTAGAGGGGGGGCGTTTGCCAATACTTGAATACATGGAGCTATAAAATTACCATCAGGCATTACCCGTTAAAATTTTATTATATATTTGCACCGGGAAACAGGGGTAAAAATAAGCCGATTTACAAATTGTTTAATAATTTGATGCTTAAATTCCTGAAACCCTTATCCTCTCCGTAGCTCAGCTGGTAGAGCAATTGACTCTTAATCAATACTGCTTATTTTTTGCAACTTACTGAAACTTAATTTGAACACTACATAAATAAAGGCTTCCAGACACGGGAGCCTTTTTGTTTGCGTTCATAAAAACACGTTAATATGATTCTTTATAACCGAAACTTTAAGAATACTCTAATAATTATTTATAAACAAATGGATAATTTGTAAACAGGTGGATATAATACACTATCTTTGATAAAAATATATATATGAATACAGGTGAATTATTGAATCCTAGTTTTGATGGGGAAATAAATTTAGGTCAGTTAACAACATTGATGGGTATCTATTTTTTATATAATGACAATAACTTGCTTTATATTGGAAGATCGACCAACATAGTTTCTAGAGTTCTAAAGCATCTAAGTAATAACCCTGGTCTATTTAACCGGGTAAAGTATAAAATCGTTCCGATTGATGAATTAATATCGGAAGAAGGCAATTTTATAAAGGAACTAAATCCCCCTATGAATACAATCCATACAGCAGAAACTACAATTAAGTATGGTAGATTGAATATTAGTATTTCCTTAACTCCAGTTGTTACTTATTTGAGATCAGATAGAACTTATACTTTACGATTCAGGGTTATTTGTAGGCGCAATATATTTTATATCCCGACTAATTATAGGGTTCCATACGAAAGTGTTAAAAAAAACAAAATTATAGATAAGGATATAATTAAGGTTATAGATAATTTGTTAGACCCAATCAGAAAGGCGGTTATTGAGATTAATGCCGATGAGCCGTTTGAAATAGTTAAGCAGAAAATAATGGATGTTGCGTATATTAAACAAAAAACAATAATCCTTAACCATGCCAACGTTTAAAATATCGGTTTCAGATCACAAGCGTTCTGATAATAAGTATCAGGTCCGCATCAGGATGATACACAATTCAAAAACGGCCTATATGAAAACACCTTATTATGTTGAATCTTCCGACTTGAATGTAAAACGGGAACTATTGGATATTACTTTGAGGGATGAGATAAAGGACCGGATAAGAGATTACGAAAAAAGAATATTATCATTAAGTTCATTAATTGATACTATGACGGTTCAGGATCTAGCTCACTATTTATCCAATCCAGAACCCGACAAGGACGTTAACCTTATCCCTTATTTCAGATCAAAGGTTAACTCCTTCAAACATACTAAGGCAAAACAGACCGTACAGGGATATTACACGGCACTGGACCGATTGCAGGAATATATCGGAACAGATATACTTCCTGCCTCAAAGTTTACTGTAAGGCTTCTAAATGACTTTGAGATTAACCTTCGCACAATCCCAGGGAAGATGAAGAAGGTAACATCATCAACAACTATACGATTATACCAAACTTATCTTTGTACCCTGGCAGGAATAGCAGAACGGGAAGATATACTTTTAAGGAACCCATACCGGAAGGGTTACATTAAACCAAAAGCCAATATTCCTGACAAGCGTTCACTTGATGTTGAAACACTACGAAAAGTATTGAACGATACCCCGGAAGATCCCCGGGAAGTTTTCGGCCTTGATGTTTTTAAGATCAGTTTTGCGCTGGCCGGAATGAATACTGCAGATATGTACACGTGTTCACGTTCCGTGAACAAAAGAATTGAGTATAACAGGCAGAAAACTAAACGGAGAAACGACAAAGCATTTACAAGCCTGATGGTGCAGCCGGAAATAACCGGCCTTATTGCCAAATATGCTGACGATAAACGACAATTTAACTTCTATAAACTTTTTACTTCTACGGGCCAGTTTAACAAACGTGTTAACAGAGGGCTTGAATTGATATGTGAACGGTTAAAAATACCCGCTATTACAACGTATCATGCCCGTCACTCCTTCGGGTCCTTTGCACGTAACGAATGTAACATACCTGTTGATGAAGTGGACCTGGCACTTGTACACAAGGATAACTATGATATGACTGACAAATATACTAAGGTGGATTATACTAAAGTTGACAGGGCCGTAAGGGCTGTTTTAGACTATGTGTATGAAACTAAAGGCGGAATGAAAGTTGTGAAGATGGCTAATTAAACCTACTTTTCACAGGGAATACCTGTTTTTCATAAAAACCATAAAAACCATAAAAACCATACTTACCATAAAAAGCGAAAGCCCGGCTAACTTTGTCCGGGCTTTCTTCGTTCATACGGGGCGCACATTACAGGAACCTATATCAACCTTGCGTTAAATTGACAATACGAATAAAGTTGACCTATTCGTGTCCGCAATACCATTCGGGTTAAAGAACGTTTTTATGGCCCCTTTCGGGTGGGTTAGTGGCGAGTATCAGATTTGAACTGATGAACTTCTGGTTATGAGCCAGACGAGATACCGGGCTTCTCCAACTCGCAGTATTGAAATGCAAATATACAACCAAAAATGACAATTCAACACGTTACTAAAAAATTAATTTAACCGATACAGTCACCCGGTCCCCTTCTGCGATATTCGGGTAAGGATAGCACGGGCAGTATCTATCAATGTTTGTTCGTCCCCGGAATCTTTTATTTTATCAATATCCCACATAAAGCCTTCGCCAAGCATCAGCCATCGGGCAGAAACCTGAAACGTGCTAAGTATGGCCTGTATTAACTCTACTCCGGGCTTCCTGCGCGAATAATTAACAGTTACCAGGTATGTGTTAGGCTTTACCCCGATCTTCTTTGCAAAATCGGTAGCATTAAGGCCTGTTGTTAGCCTTACTTCTTCTATTCGTGCATTGATCTTATCTTCTTCGGTGCTCATGGGGTTAGGGGTTAGTTACAATTAAATAAAGTGCTGAAACAATGGCTAGCGTAATTTGGTAAACGGAGAAAAAGCTCGAAATAAGCATGTCTTCATTATTCTCGAATATGTCATCTTTATTTAATACATTGAACACAAAATAAGAAAGCCCTATCGGAAATGCTGTAGTAACAATAAAAAGTATAATCTCGTTTAAAAATAATGTTTTCACACCGGGTATATAAAGTGGCAAAAACCAATTACCAATATATATTACTAATATAATATAATGAAATGTTCTATTTTTAATTTGTGCTGCCATTAACATACTATTTATTAATTTTTAAATAGAGAAATTATTTCTATAAATATCCCTATTAAAAAACAATTCATGCTTATTATCCCTATGCGAGAAACCCATTTAGGAACCACGCCTTTGTTTGCTGTATTTTCCCATGCGTATTTATTTCCTGTTTTAATGTGCTTATATCTCCAAGTAACCGGATCATTTTTTCTGATAAAATAACGAATCAGAAACACATTTAGAATGTATCCCAACACTCCTCCCGTAATAAGGATTATACTTAATGTCATTATTTACGATGCGAGTATATTAGGTATTAATATTAAGAATGAATAAACTGTTTTAAGTAGTCTGAGTAAGTGTTTATTTTGTGTGCTGTAGTTTTCAATATCTTCCACTATTTTATTCTCGCAGCTTTCCTGGGCTGCGGGCTTCAATGGGTTGCTATAAATTAATGTTAAGCACCCCGCCCGCTTAGTTTTTCCAATTTCTGGTGATCTGGTATTTTACTAGCTAATACACTTTGATTTTCGATTAAGCTGTTGATAGCTTTTTGTTGATCTTCCATTAAGTCGAGTAGTCTGTCAAAACGTTCTGGTGTCATAAGTTCGTCTTTAGAGTTATTATTAGGTTGATTTTGTGGTTGCTTATCTCTTTGGATAACCGTATTTGAATTTGTAAGCATATTCCCAATTCCGGTTAATATCCAAGTTTTATTTATTTCTGGAAAAGTATTCGCAATTTTTGTGATAAATTTTATATTAATATCTCTATTACCATTTATTTTATTATAAATAGATCCACCAGAAGAATACCCTATTTTCTTTGCAAAGGCATTTTCCGACAAACCAGACCAATTAATTACAGCTTCAATTCGCTCTATATCAGTCATATAAAAAATATATTAAAAACAATTCGCATTTTTTGTACCAATTCGCAATATATGTACTACATTTGCTCAATCAAATAAACGGTATTGTGTTGTTTTATTTAAAAACATGACAAAGTTACAACACAAAATTACAAAAACAATACTTACAACTAAAAAAAATCACATGGCGAAAGTTGCACCCTATGAAAGTCCTTTCAGAATCAGGAAGGCAAAACAACGGGAAGAAATCATTTCATCGTACTACCAGATGAAAAAGAACCCCAAGAACTCCGCTACTGAGTGGAAAAAGCAAATTGCATTGCAGTACGAAATATCAGAGTACACGGTAGCAAACTATTTAAGAAACAGAAACAAGTAAACAAGAACAACATGGAAACGAAGAAATTTGAATACATGGGAAACGACATCACTTTTCAACGTGATAACGGAAATGTAATGGTAAATGCGGTTGATATGGCTAAACCATTCAATACGAAGCCAGCTAACTGGATGCGTACATCACAGTATCAATTATTTATACAGGCACTTGTCACTTCTCATAAATGCACACTGACTGATTTAGTGTTGGTTATGAATGGTGGTAATAATCCCGGAACCTGGATGCACGAAGATGTAGCAATGGAGTTTGCAAGATGGTTGTCCCCATCCTTCGCAATATGGTGCAATGATCGTATGAAAGAGTTATTGAAGTACGGAGCCACAGCAATTAACCCTAACGATTTGCTTAACCCTGACTTTATCATCAGGCTGGCAACAGAATTAAAGACTGAACGTGCAGAGAAAGAATTGTATCTGGCCCGATCAGAAGCACAGCAGGAGCAACTAAAGTTATCAGCACCCAAGGTAATGTACTTTGACGAAGTGCTGCAGAGCGACAAACTTATCAATACCAACGTAATTGCAAAGGAACTAGGCATGAGTGCCATAGGATTAAACAAACTGCTTCACAAGCATGGTATTGTTTACCTCTCCGGTGGAACATGGGTATTGTATTCAAAGTATCAGGATAAAGGATATACCGGAACCGTAACGCAGACCTACACCAACAGTTTCGGAGTAGTAAGTACACATATCCTTACCAAGTGGACCGAATCAGGCCGGAACGCCATACACAAGTTTGTTGAAAGCCTAAAACAGAAAACAGCATGACACAGGATGAGGCTAAAATATTCGCTATTGCTATTCTAAATGAACTCGGAATAAAATTAGATCCATACATCGGGCAGGCAGAAGCATTCAGGCTTTACGGGAGGACCAAGGTTACAAGATGGAAACGGGATGGAAGGATAAAAGCAGTACGCGATACCGAAACATCACGCAAGCGATACAGCCGGATAGCCCTGGAAGAAGAAAATCAACGGAATTATGCACTTGATAAATACCTTTTAAAAAAATGATAACATTTATGATAATACTGGCAATAGTTGTGTCGGTAGTAGCTTACTGCTACATCAGAAAATCAGAGAACAGTTACGAAAATAATAATTAAAGCTATGAAAATCGAAATCAAAAAATTAATCCTAACCAATTTCAAAGGGATAAAAAGCCTGGACATTGACTTTTCAGATATAACAGATATTTCAGGAGCCAACGCAACAGGTAAATCTACCATCTTCGACAGCTTTACCTGGCTGTTATTCGGTAAAGATGCACAGGACCGTAAAGACTTCGGGGTAAAAACCTACGATGAACACGGTGTTATCATCCAGAAGATTGACCACGAAGTAACCGGCATACTCAGTGTTGACGGTGTAGAAGTAAAGTTAACCCGTACCCTTCGTGAAGATTGGGTTAAAAGACGGGGCGAAGAAATTACAGAGTTTGCAGGGAATAAAACAATATTCTTTGTAAACGATGTACCAAAACAGTTGCAGGAATATCAGGCTTATATTAACTCCATCATCCCGGAGGCTACATTTAAGCTGCTAACAAGCCCCACGTACTTCAACAGCCTTAAATGGAACGAAGCAAGGGAAATGCTCACTTCAATAGCAGGTGTTCCCACAGACGAGGAAATTGCAGGTAAAGACCTTGTTTCACTTCTGGAAACAATGCGCAACGAAAAGAAAACCGTTGAGGATCTGAAAAAAGAATACACGGCTAAAAGGCTTAACCTGAAAAAAGCTATTGAGCATATCCCTTCAAGGATTGACGAAGTTACCCACAACACACCGGAAGCAAAAGACTTCAAGGCAATAGCTGAAAATATTAAGCTAACAGGCGAAAGCCTTAAAGAAGTTGAAAAGAAGATTGCAGATGCAAGCAAAGGTGTTGAGGAACAAGTGCGCAAGCGTTCAGAACTTCTGATTAAGGAAAACAACCTTAAAACCAAGTTGCAGAATATTGAATTTAAAACCCGTCAGGAGTTTGCTAACCTGGGTACAACCAAAGATCATCAGATCAGGACCAAAGAGCAGGAGATTGAGCAAATAGGCTTTCAGGCAGCAGGGTATAATAAAGAGATTGAGCATAACAATGCCACAATCGAAACCCTTACCAAGGTTAATGAGGACCTTCGCAGCAAGTGGACGGCAAAACAAGCAGAAGAATTAAAGTTCACAGACACAAACTGCCCGTATTGCAGCCAGCCCCTACCGGAAGATATGCTAGGCGCAAAGGTTGACGAAGCTACACTCAACTTCAACAATGCCAAGACTGCCGAAATAGCAGCCATCACAAAGACGGGATTCGAGAACAAAGAACGCATAACCCAATTACAGGAAAGGAACAAAACTATTGTAGGTCACTCTTTAGGATTAGCTGAAAGGTTAACGGCATTGGAGAATGACATTAAAGTACTCCGTTCTACTCCGGTAAATGTGAAATCAGTAGAAGCTATGCTAAGTGATAATGCTGAATATGTTGGTGTTCAGTTGGAAGTATCACAGATTGTTATTCCGGAAGTAGTACAGGAAGATACAACGGAACTGAAAGCCTACAAGTCAGAACTTATTTCTGAACTTGATCTTCTGAAAGCTCAGTTGTCAACTAAAGATACCATTGATGCAATGGCGCAACGTAAGGCCGATCTGAACAAAGAAGAAAAAGACCTGGCGCAGCAGATTGCAAGCATGGAGAAGTTAGAATTTCAGATTGACCAGTTTACCAAACGTAAGATAAACGAGGTTGAGCGCAGGGTTAACGAAATGTTCCCATCGGTACGATTCAAAATGTTCAAGACACTTATCAACGGTGGAGAAGAACCTGATTGTATTTGCCTGGTTAACGGTGTTCCTTTTCCGGATGCAAATAACGCAGCCAGAATAAACACGGGTGTTGAGATTATCAATGTATTCAGCCAGGTACACAACATCACTGCACCGATTTTTGTCGATAACGCTGAAAGTGTGAACCAGATCATACCGACACAAAGCCAGCTTATCAGGCTTATAGTATCAACAGAAAAACAACTAACCGTAAGGAAATAGCAGGGGGCATAGCAAGGTACTGAACTATACCTGCTCCTTTGATGCTCACCGGCCCCGGTAATGTTTTTGTCACCGGTAATCATTGGAAGTTTGACTTTCGGGAACTAGACCGAATTACTTTAAAACTAATTTGTAAAAACAAAAACAATGGAAACACAAAACACTCAGGTCATTAAGCAGGAGTTGACCCAATCAGAACGATTCACATCAAAGGTAATGGCAGAATTTGCCGGAACCAATGGAAGTATAGCCCTGACTAACTTTCAGAAAAGACTTGTACAAAATTACTTTATCAGCATTGACCAGTCGTTGAAGATGGCAGAAGAAAAGCGGATGAAGAAAGCAGAACAATACCGTGATACAGTTCCTATCATTTGGAGTAATATCAACATGGAATCACTCGCTGTTCATGTTGTTAGTTGCGCACGTATCGGTTATGATCCGGCACTCCCCAACCATATCAATATGGTTCCATACAAAAACAACACTACTCAAAAGTATGATGTTGGTTTTGTTCCCGGGTATCGCGGTAAGGAACTGATGGCTACCAAGTACGGCCTTGATATTCCAAAGGACGTAGTTATCGAACTGGTATTCGGGAATGATACGTTCAAGCCCATCAAAAAGGATATTCACAACAGCGTTGAATCCTATGTTTTTGAAGTTGCTGCAAACCCGTTTGAACGTGGTGATGTTATCGGAGGCTTTTATTATCACGTATTCGATGATAACACAAAGAACAAACTTGTTTTCTGGCCTAAGTCGGAAATTGACAAGCGCAAACCTGCTTATGCAAGTGCCGAATTTTGGGGAGGAACTAAAGATAAATGGATTACAGACGAACAGGGCAGAAGGAAGAAAGACGGAACCGAAGTTATTGAAGGGTGGTACAATGAAATGGCATACAAAACTTTGTGCCGGGCAGCTTATGGAGCTATCACCATTGACAGCCAAAAGATTGATGATGATTACATCAGGCTTTCAGAAAACGAATCACAGGCTAATAACCTGATAGATACTGATAAGACTGCAACGGAATCAAAGCAGACCATATCGGCCAACGCCAACAAGAAAGAGTTGAACATGGAGGAAGCAGAAGTTATATCCATAACAACTACACCACAGCCGGAACCACAGCCGGAACCCGACCCAGTAGATACCAGTGCCGGGAAAATAAAGGGGCCGGGGTTTTAATTCACTTAAAAGTAAATCAGCCTGTATGGTACTTGTCGGGGACCGTTCCCCCGGCAGGCTGCAAAAATTAATTACAATGGAACTAATATGTTTGGGATCTTCATCAAAAGGCAACTGTTATCTTTTAAAAGGGAGAACACAAACCCTTATACTGGAAGCAGGAGTTAAAATATCGGAAGTAAAGCAGTCGCTTGATTTTGATTTGAGTAGTATAATTGGCTGCCTGGTTACCCACGAACACGGGGACCATGCTGGACACGTAAAGGAATTGTTACAGGCCGGTATTGATGTTTATACCTCATACGGAACCAAGACAAAGATTCAACCCAACCATACGAGGTTAATTATTTGTGTTGAGCATGGGTTTAAATTTAAACTAGGACAGTTTACCATACTCCCGATAAAGGCAGTGCATGATGCTGCAGAACCTTTGATGTTTCTGATTCGTCACCCTGAATGTGGAGATACTTTATTCTGTACCGATTCAATGTACATAGAATACAAGATCAAAGGACTTAACAATCTGCTTATTGAGGCTAATTACGATAATGATATTATTGATGAACGTGTTGCAAATGGAGCAAACAAATCAGTAAGGGATAGGGTAATGTTCAGTCACATGAGCTTACAATCAGTAAAAGAGTTTCTCCAGGAGAATGATACTACCGTACTCAATAACATTGTACTCCTTCACCTTTCTGATGGCAATTCACACGCAAAGAACTTTAAATCAGCAATAGATTTTGTAGTTCCCGGGAAGCAGGTTTGGATAGCTGACAAGAAAATGACGATACCACTTGATAAAACCCCCTTCTGATGAAAACTCGCTGGAACTGGAATTATGTACTTCTTTTCTTCATCCTGATAGCCTTTATAATATTCATGTCGAAATGGGCCGGAGGAATAAGGGCAGCAGGACAACAACCAATTAAACCACACTTAATACAGGTAAAATGACGGAACTCGACAAACTTAAAGACGAATTAGAACAGTATCAACAGATAATTGAAGAAGATATTTCTGAGGATGTGAACGTGCTTTTTAAAAAGGGTAATGAGCTTTCCGTAATAATAAGCCGATCCGGGTATATAATGGCCCAATCAAAAAAGAAACTCAACGCCAAAATGCAGAGTGAAATATTTGATTCTATACGAAAGCTAGCAACTGAAACTACTTATGTTTCTGCCAGGACAGTAAACGCAATTATAGACAGCCTATGCCGTGATGAACGATTTGTATATGATTGGTCCGAAAGAATAAATAAATCAGCTACACACCGATTAGAGTGGTTCAGAACGCAAATAAGCTATGCTAAACAAGAAATATTTTCAACCAGACAATTTAACACCTAAAACTATGCCCAGACACAACAAACCTGCCGAAGAACTTTCAGAAGTTCAGGCATCGAAAGTACAACAGGACCGGGTTAACATGCTTAATCCTCAGATTGAGTTAAAACAAAAGGCCTTAATAGCCAGGTCCCGGGAAGAATCACCTGAACAATGGATTGATACGGGTAACCTTCCATTGAAATACAAGCACATGGAGAGTAGGCCAAATTTCAGACACATCAAAAGGTGTGCATTGCAAATAAGACCTGGTAGAGATATGGAAGCTGCATTGATTCACTTTATTGATAACGCAGGAGTAGCACATACAGGGTCAACAAATTACAGCGACAGGGCCAGGGTATCACGTAAGAACAGAAAACATGCTGTTGAAGAAGAACAGGATATAATGATGGAGGAAATGGTATGATATACCTGATATTTTGGGGCTTAATACTCCTTACCATAGCAGTTGTAGCCATCAGGAACTACTTTAAGCCGGACGATAAACCCTTTGTTTATAAGGACCGGTATATGCAGACAAAGAAATAAAATATTTATTTTTGATAAATGTGCGATTTTGTCACGTTAAGTTGTATATTTGTCATTCCTAACGGTGTCCAAAAAATGAAAAATAACTTTCACTTACCCTTATTAGCATTACCCGTACCCTCTGCGACTGGACACCGTTCGGGTCGGGTTTTGCTATTGGGGTTTATTATAATTGAAACATAGAAATGGCTAACAGGATTGAACTACATACTCAGTTAAAAGCATTCTATTCTATTGTTTTCAATGGAGTACATGACATTAGGCCAACACACATAAGCCTGTATATGTTCCTTTTAAATCAAAACAATAGGAATAACTGGGCTGTATGGTTTAAGTGTCCCTGGGACCTTGCAATGCAGGGCGCAGCTATTCAAAGTAAAACAACTTATTACGCAATACTTGATGAATTATGCAAATTTGGTTTACTGCAATGGGAGAAGGGAATCAACCTAAATAAGTCACCAAGGATAAAATTAACAATTCTTAGTGTATCAAAAAATGATACTCTAACTGGTACTGTAGCTGTGCCTCTATCTGATACTATACATGGTACTGTACCTGATACACTACCTGATACACTACCTGGTACTCTAACTGGTACTCTAACTGGTAATAATATAATACTATTAACTAATAACTATACACTATTAAACAAATATGAATCTGAATTTGAAAAATTTATTAGTGATTTAAAAAACAAAGAAAAAAAAGAAGAAGATTTCCCGGGGCCGGAAAAATTTGAATCATTATTCGGTAAACATGGGATTGTTTATACGGAAGAAAAAATATCTGAACTCGAACACGAATTAGAAAATAATTATTCTCAGCACGAATCACTTGTAACAACAGCTTTTGATACCTACAAATTAACAATATCAACCGAGGACGTAACAAAACATATCCCGGCATTTACAAGACACTTAAAAGACTTATCAAGTTTTCCCTTAACAGATAAGGAGGCAAAAAAATATTTTGGTAACTGGTTCAAATTAAAACTTAAAGATCATGTCAACGGCACTAATAAAAACAGGGTCAAATCAAATAACAGAGTTAGCGACGATTACCGTCAAAAACTTGCTAGAGATATACAATCCGCAATCGAGCAGGGAACTGCAGGTTAAATTAAAATCGGTTTCGGATTTAATAAAGCCAGAATACAATACTCCGTCACTGGGTTATTTGAAAAACAAAGTAAATGAACTATTGGCAGTCAGTTTAATAAAAGCGCATTTACTTGAATTGTCTGACTACCTGAATTTAACCCGAAGCATGACGGGCGCACAAATTGATATTACCGCAGAAATGATACTGGATGAATTTCCAATGATTAAGATAGCCGATATGATTTACATATTCAAACAGGCTAAAATGGGAAAGTTTGGGGCCATATACGAGGGATTAGATGGAGCAAAAATATTATCATGGTTCAGGCAGGTATTTGATGAACGGTTAAATGCTGCTGAATTTGTTTCCGATAGAGAGCATGAGAATCAAAAACACGAACTGGCAAAATTATACGGAGATCAGAGAACTTGTGGAGAAACATCAGGGAAGGAGATAATGAAAAAAGTGGGATCTGATTGGCTAGTTAATAAAGAATGGCTTGTTGATGAAGAATTAATGAATATCAAAACAGATGAATGAACACCCACGATACACCACCTCATGTAGTTATAGAAAAGATTTGTAGCTACTACGGGATTAAACCAAAGGACTTTAAAAAAAACTTTATGTGTAGACACGCTTGTTATTTCGCTCTCAACAAACAATCATATTTAGTTTCAAGCAGAATAGCTGAATTATTTAACACAACAACAAGCGGAGTTTATAGCGCGATAAAGAAAATTGAATCAATAATTTAACACATGACAGAAGCATTAGAAATACTCAGTGAAGCAATAGAGATTAAGAGCATCCCCGATGAAAGTTTATCAAATATACTGGATGCTATGCAGATTTATTCAAACAAAGAATCTAAAAAGTTCAGTATATGGGTGGTTAATCATAGTGAAATAAAACTAACCCCTTATGAGTTGTGGCACGATTACATGATAGATTCCATCACCAAAGAAAATAATTGTGATCCAATTACGGCAGAATCAATACTACTCTCTAGGGATTATGATTTTTAACAGCAAAAGAAAAGCAATTTGAATTTAATATTTAACACTTACAACTGTAATGGAACTCACAGCAACTCAAATACAGCATTACAAAAAATACTCAGTTCCACAACTACGAACCAAGGCCGGTAAACTATTTAGGGCATGGATAAGAAAAAGGGATGAAGAACAGGGCTGTATAAGTTGCGGAACACGTAATGACCCACAAGCCGGACACTTTTATTCGGCAGGACATTATGCTTCAATGGAGTTCAACGAGGACAATGTACATAGACAGTGCCTACAATGTAACTACCATAAACACGGGAACCTGTTAGAGTATCGGAAGAATCTGGTTAAAAAAATTGGAAACGAAAGAGTAGATCAGTTAGATTTTTTTGCCCAGGCAAGTTACAAAAAAGCATATAAACATGACAGATTCAATCTTATTCAAGTAATAATCAAATACTCAAAGCTATGAAAACAGCATTAAAATTATCAGCTATTGCAATTATGATATTCTTATTGGCGCAGATCCCAATAAAGGCTAACTCACAAGTGATAGGCGCAGCTATTCACTATAACTCAGACGGGCAGGCAAGCGGTAAGTTATTTTATACTTCTCCGACATGGGGAGGATATATAGCCTCTTATGCTGCCGTAAGCTGGCAGGAAGGTAAAAATACGGAGGATTGCTTCGACACAAACCAATCATTTGTTGTAGGTGCATCACGATCATTTAACCGTGTAACGATCAATGCAGGAATAGGACAGGCCAAACTTGAACACCACTGCAGTGATGATAGTTGGGATATAGCAAAGAAGTTTCAGGCAGAGGCCGGAATAGGTTACACTATGATTAGCGTAGGAATATTTAACGCTACAATAGACGGAGGGTTGATTGTAGGAGGTATAGGGCTTGCTGTTTATAGTGGAATAGGATTAGGAATTAAAATTAAATAGTGTTTCGTGCGTAGGTATTGCACTTAACGGTCGCAGGTATGGCAAGTAAAGGATTAGAAACCAGTAAACTATCAACCGATGATGAATAATATAGAAAGCACTACCGACCGCAAACCACAGCAGCCTTTATTTGCTATACCTGTTGTTGGCAGCAGTACGGTGTTTAATGCTCATTATTCGTCTGTTATGGGTTTGTTTCCTAATAAATATTTCGATTGGGCGGTTTGTGACATACCTTATGGGATTGGAGTTGCTAAAATGGCTTATTTGAAAGAAACCAAAACGACTGTAAAACAAAAAAATGGAACTCGAATAAACCCAAACAGAAATAAACATAAACATACTTTTAAGGATTGGGATAATGCCACACCACCTCAAGCATATTTTGATGAACTAAAACGAATAAGCAAAAACCAAATAATTTTCGGAGCTGACTATACCGAATGGACAGGATTAGGCAAAGGACGAATTAAATGGAATAAAGGATTTGCGGAAGGTGTAAGTTTTAACCAATTTGAATATGCTTACTGCAGCTCTATTAATTACGAAATTGAAATACCGCTTTTATGGGCTGGAATGATGCAAGCGAAAAGCCTTAGTGAACCAATGGTACAGCAAGGAAACAAAAAACTAAATGAAAAAAGAATACACCCTTGCCATAAGCCAGTGATGCTCTACGATGCTATTTTTAAAGAATTTGGCATATACAAAATGAAAGTAATTGATACACATTTAGGCTCAGGAAGTAGCCGAATTACTGCAGATAAATTTGAATGCGAATTTGTCGGCACTGAAATTGATTCGGAATATTTTCAGGACGAAGAAAAAAGATGGTTCAATTATAAACGAAACTTGAAACTGGCACTTTGGTAGTATTGCTGCCAACGTTAAAAATATGAAATGTACGGGATTAAAAGCGGTATCCTATCCCGATACACGAAAGCAAATTAAAGGTAATACCGTTCAAATATGCACTGACACCCGTATATTTTATATTTAGTGTTAGTTGCAGTTATTAAATTAATTATGAATACTTTAATATTATTAGGATTTTTTGTGACTTTCGGGTTAACAATTTGGTTATCTATTAAAACGGCTGATTTTCATTATAAAACCTACAACGGAGACCAATCACTTTATATCTTATATACTTTATTGTATGTTTCTGTATATGTAGTTATTATTTCAGCAGTTGTTGAGTTTTTCTGTAATTGCAACTAACGGATGGCGTATATGACAAGAGAAATTATTACCTCAATTACACACTTTACCTAAATATTGTACAATTATGGAAAGCATAACAAGATTAGAAATACTTAAACAGGCAAGAGAAAGAAGGAGACCAGGTGTTAAAATAACATTTGATGTTCCAGAAGTACTTGATGCCATGTCTAACTATTCAAAAATAATGGCAATTGATTTTGTTGAATGGACTACTAAGTATAATTGGATATGCAGACAACATCCAACAGATGCAAATCAAAAGGTTTGGGTTAAATCTTATTGGTCTTTTTACGACATAAATGTTTGGCGTACAACAGAACAACTGTATGATGTGTACATTGATTATGAAGCGATGAATGCGCCTACCGAGCCACACGTACAGCCCAAATAATTTATTTTGTTATATACGCTGTTAGCAATAGGCTACGCACCAAACTTTCTGAACCGATGCGAAGATTGAAAATTAAGATTAACGTTTTATTACACGCTGTATGCGTAGCTTATTGGCTAACGGTGGTTGTATGCGTGCGGTTTTGCCTGCACACAGCTATCAATTTATACGAAATTACACGGCAAAACTGACGTATACAACGTGTTATGGGCTGCCGTTTTTTAAATAATACGCCTTGGGAGGGCATTGTAAAACCCACAATTTATATGGAAAATCAACAGGATTTATTAAACGCAATTGCCACTTTATCGGCAAGCATTGACCCATTAATGAGGGCAGAGAAAAAAGAAGCGGTTACGACCGTAGTAGAAAAACTACTTGAATTGGTTGCAAAACTAAAGTAGTGAAATTGTGGCGTCGTAAGGCTGCCTTTCGGAGCGGTCTTACGGTTGCCCATAACGTATTAGTATATGACAAGCGCAACCCACTGCCTGATTGCAAACGAAAAGTAAACAAATAATAACGCTCACTTTACCTAAATATTGAACCAACATGAATAATATAGTTTTTTTCGATGATTGCCTTGTGAACATGCGTAACTATCCCGACAACTGTTTTGATTTGGCTGTGGTTGATCCTGAATTTGGAATTGGTATAGGTAATAGCCCTCGATTAGTAACAGACAAAGGGTTGACCGCAAAGAAATGGGATAATAAGCCAATATCAATGGAATACTTTGATGAACTTTTCAGAATTTCCAAAAATCAGATTATTTGGGGTGGCAACTATTATCCACTTCCAGCAACAAAACATTGTATTATCTGGGATAAGCGACAACCCGAAAAACTTAGCTTTGGAATGTTTGATTACGCTTGGACTTCATTTGATGGATCAAATAAGATATTTAGATATTCCGTACTGCTCGAGAAAAACAAAATACATCCAACACAAAAGCCGGTTCAGCTTTACAGTTGGATTTACAGAAACTATTTACCTGAAGGCGGAAAAGTAATTGATACGCATTTAGGATCAGGATCAAACAGAATTGCAGCATACAGAACTGGCAACATTGATTTTGTAGGATTTGAGAATGACAAAGATTATTACGACGCACAAGAGAAAAGATTTCAAAATTATAAATTACAGCCTGAATTATGGTAAAAACCACTTGTACAACCATGTTATTATTTGTGATGATAAACGATTACCCTTTAATAGTTGCTGTGCCGTTCGCGTTTGTTATATACTGTGTTAGCAACTGTATGCGCTATCTGCCCGGACTTGCTGCGAAAGTGTTAAGTGTTGGAATCGTTTTTATAGTTGCTGTTATGCGCATATAGTTGCTAACGGTATCGGCATAGGAACAGGTGCAAACGTACAGTATGATTGAAACACTACAGTAATAATTATTTTTTTAAGGAGGGGAAATATGAGTAATATAAAACTTACAGAAAAACAAAAACTGGAAATACAAAATTTATGGTTTGTGGAAAATAAATCTTCAAAAGAAATTGCAGAATTATATCCAGTTAATTTTAATCACATACAAAGAATATGCAAATCAAAAACTCCAAAAGGAATGAATGTTCGGTCATTCAGAAATCCACACAGAAAATTAAATGATTTTAAAGCAATAAGAATAATTATTGAAGTTTTAAAAAATGGAACATCCAAAAAGGAACTTGCTTTAAGATATAATGTTTCACAGACTGCAATTTATATGGTATGTACTGGAAAAAATTTTCCACATATATTTCAAGGTTATCAGAAAAAATACAATAAAGAAGTTTTAGCGTTGGCAAAAAAATAATTATGGTAAAATTAGTTGAAATGCTAAATCGAAGCACCGCCAGCACTTGTTCTTATGCCATGTTAGCAGGCGAGGAACGAGCGTACTGTTTTAATAGCTGCTAACGGCTGCAAGTATGGGTAGTTTGCCCATCAAAATTAGTAGAAACTTAAATTAAAAGATAAATATTATGAATATAGAAAAAGTTAAATTGAAGAACGGCAAATTACCTATACTTGTTGTTATAAGCCGTTTTTTATTTGGGGTAAAACACGAATTTGATATGGAAAACCCATACATTGACGAGATAGAATCACAGCACAAGCATTCATTAAGTGGTAAAACACAAATCAGTAAATGGACTGCTTATGGTTGGAAATGTAAGAATTGTGATAAAGTGCTGTGGTTGGATAAAGAAATGATGGATTGCTTACCGAAAAGCATGAAGTATGGGTGCGGTGGCAAAAATGGCTTATAACGTATGGAGTATATGAAAAGTTAAATGGTTACCTAAAATACTAACTCTACCTAAATATTGTAAAAACATGAAAAAAAGTGAATTAAAAATTGGGAATTATTTATCGTATAAATGGGACCCGATAGTAGGCAAGCCGGCATTGTTGACCGTTGTTGAAATTAAATACGATTTCGCAAGAGTTGAATATTTATTTGAGGATAAATTAAAAACTGACCTTATTTCATTTTCTGAATTAGAAGGTAAGACAATATCAGAATATTGGTTAATGAAACTTGGATTTGAGATCGGACACCCTGGATACTATAACAAAGGTGAATTGGTAATTACTGTTGAAGGACAGGTTTATTTTGGAGAATCAGAAGTGTGGATTGCTGAAATAAACTTTGTACACCAATTGCAAAACTTGTGGTATGCTTTAACTGGCGAAGATTTGACAGCCGAACCCGCACAGATTGCTCAAACCATTTAATTTTTTATATACTCTGTTAGCAATAGGTTGCGCTAATGCTCATTGAATTGCTGCGAAACCGTCTTGAATTGGATTAGATTTTTAAGACACGATTACAGCGCAACTTATTGGCTAACGTCCGCGGGTATATTTCAGTTGCGGACTACGAAGCGCAAAATTATCAAACAGTAATAACTTAAATACGATAATAAATGAACGAATTACCACAAACCCCGCAATTGAATATACCTGTTGTTGGCAGCAGTACATTTTTCATTTGTGGTGAAAAGGTAATACAAGCCTTTTCAGGATGCAAACACTCGAAACCTTTTAAAAGTGGGTTCGAGAACGATGATGATGATAACTATGTTGCTATTTTAGATTTTGACAAAGTAGAACAATACTATAATCAACTACCCGAAGATGAACAAGATGATTTTTGGTGTAGAGAATGCGTACCCGGACAAATGGACGTATCAAAATTTACTTTATCCGGAATGCGTAAAAACGGAATATTTGCAGAAATAAGATGGAAGTTAGATTTGACAGCAACAAGAAACCAAGCAATGACAATTTTTAATCTTTCTGAAAAATTTAACTGTACCCCAATTCAACTTATAAACAAAATTGTCAGGTAGCTATTGTATTGCTGCCAACACTCAAAAATGTTATCACAGTGCAATTAAGAAATTCTATGATATATGCCTGAATCAAAAAGATAAATTCAAGTGGATTCCTTACGCTAAGAAAAATAATAAACTGCCAATAGTTTTATCCCAGGATGAAATTCAAAGAATGTTCAGTGTATGCGAAAATACGAAGCATAAAGTAATACTAACACTTCTCTATTCAACAGGATTAAGAGTAAGTGAATTAATCAATCTTAAATGGTCCCATATTGACAGGTCCAGAATGATTATAAACATTGTTGCGGGCAAAGGAAATAAAGACCGTCAAGTGATGCTTCCTGATGTCATTATTCCACTGCTCGAAAAGTACTACAAAGAATATCATTCAAAGGAATATGTCCTTAATGGACAGTTTGGTATTCAGTATTCAGATAGATCGGTGAATGAAGTTATGAAACAACTGGCAGAAAAGGCCGGAATAAGTAAAAGAGTTTACACACACTTAATCAGACATTGTGCATTCACTCACATGGTAGAGGCCGGTACTGACATTAATCTGATCCAGAAGCTTGCCGGTCATAATAACGTAAAGACTACTCTTATCTACACTCATATTTCTGATAAACTAATTAGCAGGATTCAATCACCGATTAATCAGATTCATATATGACACCTGCGCAAATAATAGAACTCGTATGTAAAACTTATTCTGTTACTCCAAAAGAGTTCAGGAGTAGTCGCGCCAGGCGAGTTATGCGCTGCCATCAGATTATTATAATAGCGTTGAAGCGGACCACAAAGTTAAGCGATCACCAAGTAGTTGAAATATTAGGATGCGACATACAGAGAGTATATCATTCGATGAACAAATTTAGGGATTGTAATATTGATAGTGACTTTTATAATCAGTATTTAGCTATTGAAGAATACATAACAGGGAATTTGAATATCCTTAGCCAGTCTTACTCTTTTCCATCATCTTCCGGGCTTGTTCAGCATACCAATCAAGTTCCGGTGACTTCTCACCTTCCTGAATTGGTTTAGGAATAAGATAATCAGCCATTTTTGTTATAATCTCTAGTGCCTTGCCTGGATTACGTTGAGCTAGTTTGTCTATCCATGTCTGCATATTACCCTCATTATTGATAAGCAGAGTGCTGAATATAGAGCGCAAATCACTAATAGACTTATTTGTCGTGCCTTTCTGTCTGCCTCCTGCTTTCTTATGTCCAAGTGGTGCTGCCATTACTATTTTAGTTTATTATCGTAGTTTATCATTAAATCTTTCCTTCCAGTCAATATCAATCTGGTTAAGGTAGAATCCTTTTCTTTCTCCGGCAATAGCTATTACAAAGTATTTAAAATTGCCTGACGGATTAGTATTTATCATATTTGCTTGATCTCCGCTATACTGAACGTATGATATTATCTGCCAAGTAATCAAGTCATTACTACCAACAACTATTTGTATAGCGTTCTCCTGATTCTTTGTGATAACTCTACACCTGCTTATTAGCTTATTGATATGCTTATTTGCCGAGTTTGAGAAATTGAGGGGCCTTGTCTGCATCAGCATGTAATCACATAGGCCTGTTGTAGTATCTTCCGTGTCTAGGTAATGAAGGGAAGAAGTATATACCAACGTGTCGCCATCCATTGCAGAGCTACGCTTAACAGCTATCTGCCTGCCAGCGATAACAAGTACATCGGTGAATACATCAGTCCTTGTGGCCCAGCTTTCAGTGAACAGAGAGTATGCGTATGAGTACAGATATGCCGGATTTGATACAATTATTTCTTTGTTCTCAACATCGTAAAAAATCTTAGCAGCCTGAATGTAGGTTAAAAAGGTTACTCCTGTACGGTAATTATTGATTTGTGGGAGCCTGAACCCCGTGAGAGCATCATAATAATACGGCAGTAGGGCTAATGGGTTATTAATTGAACCCTCAACAGGAATACTTATCTCCTCCGGCCTGTTAGATCCTGTTATAACCCTTATTCCTTCTTTGCAGGCAAACACAATACTTCCGCTGATAGCACACAACGAGCCACGAGAAATAAGTATTTCATTATTCAAGGGCTGAATACTTTGATATAGTACTTCCCCGGTCCCGTGTTGGATAGCGTAAACTCCTGACCTGGTGAAAACATAAATAGGGTACATACCAAAAGCGGAATCACTCATTTGCGATTGTACCGTTGAAATGTCTATGAGTTCATTGTGTATCAATCCGAATCTATATGAGTTCTTAGCAGGCCAGATAAAAGGATTGAATATTTCTGATACCTGCATACGGTTTGTGTCGCGGATGATGTTTGTAATGTTCCAATCCGTATCAGTATAAACAGTGCCAGCAGTTAAAGTAAGTGGCATTGTCAGGTTAATGACATTTGAAGTAGTTGATTCCGGGATAGTACCGAAGTAAGCAATGTTCATATTTGTTGCAGGTTTTAAATCAAAATCCGCCAACACATACTTTATTCCGAGGTAAGTATAATAGAATCTCATTTTATAAGCCCGGTAATCTGGATATGAAATAAGGTTCCTTAATGCTATATAGTTATTGGTTGAATCGGTGAAGAAAGCATAAGAGTAATTTGCCGGGGTGAATATACCTGTTATGGTAACACCATCTGCTTCTGTTTCCGGCCTGTTCTTAGGTACAGGTCCATCAACAATAACAACTCCGTTTGCTGTTTTAATGTACACACGGCAGCGAATATCTAACCCGGTGTATGGATCATAAGAAACAATCAGCGAGCTATCAGTACCTTCTACGGGTAACTCTAACCCGGAAAGGTCAGCTTTTATTCCTATCACCGGAGGGTTAACACTGTTGTCTAATGGTAATGTAGGAAGAATCGAAACATTACCCAGGTGCATCCTGCTATTGTATTGATAATCTGCCAGCGCATTAATTCCGTGATGTGAAAAATCATCAGCAGGCATTAACTCGTTAGTTGAAACAATCTTACTGAAGTCAAGCTCTATCCTTCCGTATTTACCTACGTTATTTGTAGTTTTAACGAGATCAGAAACCGGTATAGAGTGCATTTTATAGAATACGGCATCTTCGATAATTGTATTAAACTCAGGCCTTAAATTAGGGGTAAGGGCAATTGCTCCAGACGGCAATGTCGTGTGACCCCAAACCATTGAATTAGGATTGTAGTCACGTGTAACGAATGGTTCAGTGCAAAAAATATCCATTGATTCAATAATACCGGCATCGTAATAATCTTTAAAATTAAAATCGACAGCATTAAAGAAATCATACTTGAATATATTTTTTGATACGGCTATCCCCCTCATTGTAGCATGATAGCCACCAGTTACGGTCCAATATGCTATTACGGGTATAAAATATGTTCCTGTTGTTGGGCTTATTGAAACAGATATTGGAATACTGTGATTGATATAAGTACCATCGAATAGCTTGTAAGCTATACGCAAAAGGAAAACTCCGGTGATATAATTCAGAGTTTTGTATGAATCCATCTTCAAGTAATATGAACTCATTACCTGGTTCTTAATGTATTCCTCAACAACTGATCCAACGCCTGTTTCGACTAATCCAACAGGTTCCGGTATGTTAAACTCCGCAATAAAATAATCTAAATCGTCAGTTGTGGGAATTGAAACAACCTGCATGTTAGGTTGTGGTAGTTTAGTCAGATTGATATAAGCGAGTGTCTTAACATCCCAATACAATAAATACTTTCTCCTGTCCGTGAAAACAAATAATACATTCCCAAGATGCGAAAACCTACTGAATACCTCTCCCGATTCCAGCGTAAGAACAGCAGTTGAAACCTGAACAGCACTACCATTTGTGAAAAGAACGGTATAAATCTTATTGTCTGCCGAGTTATGGACCACATAGGTATTAACAGGAAGTGCCGGGTGATACGCTATGCCATCAAGAATAAAAACAGATTCAGCATAATATCCTGTTGCTTTCTTCTCACCGATACCACGCCAGGCCCCATCACGAAAGCGGATATTGATAGCTTCCAACAAAGAACCATCTACACATGACGAATCCGGGGTGTTCCTTATGATTCCTTTCGGTGATATGTTTGCGATCTGACCCATAACATAATTATTAAACCTGCAAAACTATTCTGATTATCAGTACTAACATGGTGTTTTTGTCATTAATTTATGACAAATAAACACATTTGGAATAGTAAGGTGTTATAAGTTTGCAGAAAATACTAGGATTATGTCATCACCAGGATTCGATGCAAACGGTAATGAGATGTTAAGCTCAATTGGTTCAGGCGCAGCTTCCGGGGCTACATTCGGACCTTGGGGCGCAGTTATAGGCGCAGGAGTAGGAGCAGCAGCTAATATTTGGGGACAATCACAAGCCGAAAAGGCAGCCAGGAAGTCAGAGGCTTATAATAAGCAGCGCATGGATCAACTAGGTTCATGGTTCAATAAAGAGTATTACAGGAATTACCTTGATTCTGATGCTGCACGTGCCGGACTTTCACGTTTACAGACACAATTCAAAGATGCAAACAAGTCACAGGCTAATATGGCTGTTGCCGGTGGAAGCACACCAGAAGCAGTAATAGCGCAATCAGGACAGAACCAAAAGAGTTACGCTGATGCAGTTACCGGCCTTGTAGGTGCTGGCGATATACGCAAGGACCAGACAATGTACCAGTACAAAGGACTGATGCAGCCTTTAGAAGCAAACCAGGCTAACATACTTGCAGGAAAAGCAAACCAATGGAACCAGTTTGGAGCAAATGTAAACGGAGCAACAAGCAATATACTCAACTCATGGGCTAACGGAGCCTTTGACAAAAAGCCTGTATAATGAAAGAAGTACCTGTATCAACTCCTCCGACAGAACAACGCACAGCCCCTACAAAACAAGAGGTTGACGATTGGAACGCATACCTGAAATACTTTAATCAGAAAGTACGAAGCGAGGGAGTTACCGATGAACAGTTAGATGCAGGTGACGGGAAGTATGCTAAAGATCAGTTTGAGCAATACCACATGATACAGGGGAAGAATTACGATTACGATTCGCAGACTAAGAAGATGCAGGACTATTTCAACGCAACTTACAACTCCCCGAATCCAATGTATTCATCAGGATTAAAGAAGAACTACCCTAAACCTGAATTAAGCCCTGTTGACGGAAGGATTGGCAGTTACACAAGGAATTACTACATACCAAGCTATACCAGGGCAGAAGCAGACGGGAAAGCAGATGCAACATATAATCCTTATGCTGACACTTTCCAGGTAGCTGAGAACACCACAGGCAAAACAGAAGCAGACATTCAAAAGGAAATGCAGGCTTCGAGCCAGAAACCACGTTAATACATACCGGCATGAATGTAATGAATATGTTTGAGGAGAACGCACAATGGAGGAAGCCGTTAGTAGTTCCCCCTGCTCCATTTTCTGAATATACGGACACACCGAATATTGATGCGCAGGTAAGTAACGCTTTTGGAGAAGCACCACAGTTAAATGCTAATGCTCCCATAGCACCGATGGCAGTTGTTCAACCAGAACCTACCCGGGAAGAAAAGTTTAAAGCCAGGATGGAAGAAAACATGAGGTTAGGCTTTAACCCTCTTTCTGCATTGATTGATAGCGGAACACCACCAGTTGATGAGAAACGCCAACAAAGATTGAAGTTTGCAGCCGGACTGAATGCGCTAGGACAAGGATTAAGTACGGCATACGGTGGTTATATCGGAAGTAAGGGAGGTCCTATATTGGCACAGGAGAACACCTTTACACCCTTAGCACTCAAAGAGTATAACGACAGAATAAATGCTGACAACGAAGCCAAGTATCGTAACGCAATGTCGAAAGCTGCAATAGGTAAAGACGTATTCCAGCAAACATCACGTCAGTTGGAAATGGAAGAACTGCAGAAGGAGAGGGCATTGGCACAGAAAGCACAGAATGAATACATGGCAGCACGTGAGGACAAGAAGATGAAACAGGATAACGATCATTTTGATGCTACGCTACAACTTAACAAAGATCAGCACAAAGAAGCCCTTGCAATGAGCCAAGCGCAACTAGCCGAACAGATAAGTGGGCGCAAAGCTACATTAGGGTATCAGTATTATGCTGCAAACCTTAATGATAAGCTGTACAGGGATGGATTAAAGGGAGGGGACAAGGGTTCTAACCTTGCTGATAAGTTCTCACCGAGTTCAACAGTACCAGTTCAAATGCCAGACGGTTCAATTATTTACATTGACGGAGTAAAAGCATGGGAAATATTGGGTAAGGTAGCAGACAGAACGTCAAAGGACAAATACGGAAACGCAACAGACGTTAAAAACCCACTCATTACCAGGATGGGTAATAATGATTTCACCACAGGAGAAGCCAGCGCACTTATAAGCACCTACGGAATGGATTTACTAGGAGTTCAGCCTGCAAAGTCCGTTGATCCGTTAGGAATTGGAGATTTCAACACACCTGCACCGATGGCACAGCCGGTAGTAGCTCAGCCCGGGAAACAATCAACGGGTGATATTGATTTAAGCAGATACCCGGGGGCAAAAAAGGGATTTGGAGCAACTGCACCTAAAAAATAAACGACATGCCAGTAGAAGGTAACAGATATTTCAATTACAACGGTCAGGATATTACTATACCAATAAGCAGTGCTGATAAGTTCCTTAAAGACTATCCAGATGCACAGGAAGTAGGGTTATTTAATATCGGTGGTGCAGATCCAGCCGTTATTCCTTTCAGCCAGTTACCTAAATTCATAGGTGAAAACCCTACCGTTAAGCCGTTTTATGATGTTGATACACCTTATTACGCAAATATCATAGGGAATAATGCCCGTTCTACTTATGGTGGTTTGATGGACCTTGCAAAACAAGGAGCGCAGATAAGTACCGAGGAACAGGCAAAGAAACAGGCAGAACCTAAACCCCTTGAAGTAACTATGCCGGGAGGTATTGGTTACAACATGGAAGATAACTACGCAGGACAAACCCCCGGTGACGTTACACAAGGATTAAAAGCAGGATTCAAACAAACGGGTTCAGCTATTTTACAGGGTGCTGATTATGTCGCAAGGATGGCGACTGAATCAAATCCGGCAATACCTGGTTATGGGGCAGCAGAACGAGCAACGAGAGAAGTATTTGCTTCTTTATCGGAAGATCAGACCAAGCCGGAAGAAGAACGAAAGATGTGGAATGAACTAGCTACAAAACCTACAACTATTCTAGGTGATTGGGCTAACTCATTAAATAAATCAGGCGCAGAAGATATACAGCAAGCACCCAACCCCAATGTGGCGCAGTCTTTTGCTATGTTACCACAGATGTTACCTATTGCAGCAGCAATGGTAGTTCCTGGCGCACAAGGCGCAATTATGCCCGTGTTCGGTTTAATGGGTTCAGGTAGTGGAATACAGCAATACCATCAATACCTTGATGAAAGTATAAAGCAGGGTAAACCTTCAACCGGTTACGATCCCGAAGTAGAGTTAGGGCTAGCCGTATTGTTTGCAGCTATTGAAACAGGGACAGAGCAATTAGGTTCCGTTTCACGTTTCGTTAAGGGTAAGTATATGACTAAGGCAGCGCAGACACTTGCTGCTAAAGAAATACTTGAAACAACAGGGGAAAAGGGAGCCAAAGAGATATTCCAGAAGTTTCTATCACAACACCCCACTATTGCAAAGACTGTTTATAACAAATACCTGTTACAACCAGGTGAAGAAGCATTTGAGGAAGTTGTCGCTCAGGTATCTGAATACGGATTACAGGCCGGATTGTATGATAAAGATGCAAGCTGGAAGGAATTAGGCACTCAAACATGGCAGGCTGCACTAGGTGGTTTTGTTATGGGGGGATTGCTTACCGGTTACGGACGTGCATTAACATCATATCGAATTGATAAGGCCAGAGAGTCAAACCAGACTTTGAATTATGGTATCAAGAAGGACGGAACTGTTTTTGAAGTAATTGGACGTAACGGGGATAATTATACAGTAGTTAAATCTGACGGTGATTTTGGGAATGAACCTGCAAGTGACTTTGAAAAGGTTGTTTCACTCGATCCTAAAGAAGCAAGCATATTAAAATCAGCTTATGAGGCTGGCGAATCAATCACTGCACAGGCAGAACAGGCAGCACAAGCACCACAACAGCCAATACAAGGACAGTTAACAGGAGCAGAACCACAAGCACCCGTTACGCCACAGCAGGACCCCATACAAGCCCTTTCCGATAAGATTACACCAGTCCTCAACGATAACGGAACGCATTTAATAACAAACCTTCATGCTGATGGTAAGCCTTATTTCATTAAATCAGGTGTAACTCTTAACGCAGAAGGTAAACCGGACCTTGACAATATAGATCCTTCACAACCTCCGATTATCTTAGATGAAAACGGGAAGGTATCTACCGTACCCTTTACAGACTTCGATCCTACTACCTGGGAAGCACAGCCAGCAGAACAACTACTTGCCGAACAAGCACAGCAGATTGAGCAGCAAAATATAATTTTAGCACAACAGCAAAGTATAGTTGAAGCACAGCAACCGTCAAGTAATCCAGAACAGTTGACAGTTCAACCGTCCGATAATAACGTACAGTTGAATAATTACCCACTCGATAAAGATGGTAATGTAGATACTAAGCAAATGGATGATACCCAAAAGCTAAACTATCTTAAAGATACTTTTGGTGAAGAAAAAGCTACAACCTATCTGAATAATATAATTAAAACCGTTACCGATAAAATAGCTAAAGCAGAAAAGAAACAGGAAAATATTTCCGATTTAGACGAGGCTATAAAAATTGAACACGAAATAAAGAAACTAACCGAGCAAAAGGCAAAACTCGAAGGATTAATTACTAACTTTGTACCAGTGACTTCTACTGCTAATAGTAATATTAGCGATGTGCGGTCCGATGCCTCCCACTCGACCCCGAATGATAACGAAAGTAAAGATAGTAAGGGCAACGAAGGAGGCATCGCCATTTCTGGTAATGCGCCAACCATAGACAATACGGCTACGGTTGAACCAGCTGTTGCAGAAAATGCAACAAGTGAGTTTGAAAAGAAAGTTGATGAAAGGATAGAACGGACTACAAAGCATATTATAGATCAGCCCAATTTAGATCAGATAAAAAACGATCCTAATAGTGATGAATATGCAGTATTTGATGCTAAGAAAAAGTATTCAGAATCAGTGCTTAGTGCTATATCGTCCCTAGAAACAATACGTGAGAATCTAAACAAAAAAGGCACTATAACCCCCGAAATAGAAAATAGAATAAACAATAAAAAGCAAGAATATGTTGAATCGCTAAAACAAATTGGTGTTGAGTATTACGAATTAGAGGTAGGAAGTAAATATGATTTTAATAAGGTAGCCGTATCGCTAAACATTTCAAGGAATCCATCTGACGGAGATTATATTATTAGCCTAATAGATGGAGGAACTATTGATACCGACACGGGAATAGTCACTTATCCGGCAAAAGTAATTGTTGGTAGCAATGATCCATCAAAAAACTATACCGAACAAGAATTAAACGATATTGATAAGGTAAATAGGGAAGAAAAGAAAAGACGCGACCAAGAAAGAGATCAGCACCTACAAGAATCATTAGGCAATACCCCAACGGGTACAAACGAGCCAACAGGGGTACAATCTGTACCCGATAAGGTACAGGGGGAAGTGCCTACACTTGCGCCTAGAGTAATTAAGCCGGTTATTAATAAACTACTCCCGGGGAAAGCCGGAGAAGTAGCTGTAAGCAAATATAACAATTCGCCTAAAATTGAGGGACGGGAAAAGATAATTACCCTACCTAACAATGAACGAATTGCAGGTAAATATATGCTTGTAGAGTCGGGTACGGTTACGCCTTCACATAACCCATTAAACTTTTCACAAAACGAAGGATTCCCGACAACACCAGACGGAAAGACAGTTAATGATCGTGATTATGGATCTGATAAGGCAGCGCAAGCACAGGTAATTGATATTGCTAACCAATACAACGGTAAAGCACTTGATAATCCTGTTATTGTTTCTCCTGATGGAATTGTAGTATCAGGTAATAACCGTACCATGAGTGGAGAACTTGCAGCCGGAAATGGAACAGATGCAAGTTATGTAGAACAGCTTATGCAGGATGCGGATATGTACGGGTTCACTCCCGAACAAGTATCTTCTTTTAAAAATCCCAGGGTAATATTCCAAATGAACGAAACACCGGAATATACTACTGAAACATTTGCTAAGTTCAACGCTTCTGACCAAAAGACACAAAACAAGGTAGAACGTGCTATCAAGATCAGTAAAACAATTAAGCCGGAACAGGTACGGAAGATTGCAAGGGTATTGGATAGGTTTGATACTATGTCAGATGCCTACGCCAGTACGTCAGCAACTAATGAACTTATTGACTTAATGGTTGATAGTGGTATTATAACCACAATGGATATTGCCGAAATACTTGACGGTAAAACCTTTTCAGCCATAGGAAAGGATATGATTGAAACAGTCCTTATCGGTAGCGTAATGGACGAATCCTCTATTCGTATGATGAATATAGAGGGAATGAAACAATACAGGTTGAGAATAACGAAAAGTATCTTACCTTTGTTAGAGAACCAGGCACTAGGGGAATATTCAATACTTCCCGAAATGAATGGGGCTGTAGTTCTTTTAGGCAAAATGCGTTCAGGTGAATTTGGAAGCGTTTATGATATGGTTTCTTTGCCTGATATGTTCGATACTACACCTTACAATTTAACAGAGGTACTACTTGCAGACGTATTAACCGGCAATCAGACAGATACAAAATCATTCTTCAACTCGTATAACGAGATTGCAACAGCAAATAAAAACGGACAGTTAGGATTATTTAACGATAAAGTTCAAACTAAGGAGGAAATATTAGATGAAATCGAAAACAACGCAGTCGGTCAACGAAAATCAACCCTTAACAAAGCCAGAACTTTTAATGCTCAGTTGTCAGACGGAGGAACAGTTAACGAGGCTCCAAAGGTTAACACGGGCAGTGCAGGAAGCAAACAAAAGAAAGTTGCTGAACCAAAAGTAAAAGCTGAAAAGCCAAAGTTTGCCGGAGATGCCATTAAACAAGTTATCAAACAGAATGATGATATTGACAATGCTCTTAACGATCTTCTAGGTTTATTGGGTGAAGAAGATAACACGATATTAAAACACTCCAACGGGCCATCAGATAAAACCCCTGAGCAGCTTTCAAAGATAAACGCAGCAGGATTTAAACTTGTAGATGCTTTCACCAAACAAGGCGTTTATAAATTCGCTGATATTATTTCAGGTATTGAATCTAAGGGCGTTCCTATTTCTCCCGAATTGCTTTCAGCCTGTAAAAAGGGATATGCTTCTTTCTTACTTGAAAATGAAGATGCAAGACTTGATGATTTCACAGCAGTACGAGCGTACACATACAAAATAAATTCACCTAAAGAGGACAAAAACAGCGATTTAGGTCGTAACTTTGACAAAAATAACAACGATGTACCAGATAGACCAGGAAGTAGCCAACCAGATAGCGGAAACAGTGCCAATGAAGTACCCGAAAATGGAACTCCTGTTCTCAGTGGACGAGGAAGCAGCGAACCGGTACGAAATGAAACTCCGGCAGGAAGTGGAAAAGCAGTCAGACGAAACCGTAGCGAGGGCGGTGGTGGCCTTTTTGCCAATTTACCTGGAGAACAAGGCGATAACGAAGTATATCAAGCGGACCCGAAACCAATCGTTACGAACAATGATGCCGGAGATTTTGACGGCAGAGGAAGCAGCATTGATAGCCCAGAAGGACATAATGTCAATGACATCGTTACAGGTAAGCCAGACGGCACAAATAATGAAGGATTACCAGAAACGTTTCAGCAGCGCACAGCCAAAAGGCTGATACAACAGCAGCAAAACGAATCCATACCAGTTAAGTTAATGGATGAGGCGAACATTCGCCAAACCCTCCCATATCTGTTAGACGAACAACAGGATGATGTTCTGAAAGCAGAAACCCGATTCTTCTCAGAAGCGCACAAAACAAAAGACCTTGCCAACGGTAAGGGTATTCTGTTTACCAACGGGACCGGCACAGGTAAAACATTCACGGGATTAGGAATTATTAAACGTTTTGCCAAGCAAGGTAAGGGGCAGATACTTATTGTTGTTCCCTCAGAACCTAAGATTAAAGACTGGATAAAAGACGGCATTAACTTAGGACTTGATATTACTAACCTTGAAGATACCAAGACAGCCGGGAAAGGAATAAACATTTGTACTTATGCAAATTTCCGTTCAAATGATGCTTTAAAAAACCGTGACCTTGATTTAATCGTTTACGATGAATCACACCGGTTAATGGAAGAAAAGAAAGGTACAGCATCAGCAACTACCTATGCACACTTCGGATTAAGCAACGTATCGGTATCAACAGCATTTCAGAGAATAACTGACGTTCACCCTGTTTGGATTAAGCACAGGGAAGCTATGACCCAATACAGGGAACTTAACGCATCCCTGAATAATGACAATGCAGCTAATCCGGCAGCATCAGAAGCAGCAGTAAAGGTATTATCAAAGGTTATTGATGATCTGGAAGCCAAAAAGAAAGAACTCGAACCTGCATTACTTGAACGTGCAAAGAGAGCATACGAAAATACCAAAGTAGTATTCCTTTCAGCAACACCATTTAAAGGGCATTTCAATTTACGCTATGCTAACAGGGTATTATTTGACTATACAGGCGAAGAAATAACCAATGCAAGAGGAAGCAGGGTAGATGCTGAAAGTCGTTTCTTCCTTGAAAACTTCGGTAGTGCGTATCAGTGGAAACATCACCAACTGGAAACTAAAGAGCATTCAAACCCCGAAGCAATAGCAATGCAGGAGGTTGAATTTGCTCAGAAGCTAATGAGCCAGGGTGTAATGTCGGGACGTGCTATTGAAAGTGATATGGATTACTCCCGTGAGTTCCCGTTAGTAGCACTCGATAACGCAGAGTTATTCAATAACGGACTGAATGATATTTTCAATTACGAAACCAAAGAGTTTGAAGGACTGCAGAGCGCAGCACGTGACGTATTTTATGATTATAACTATACAACACAGCTTTTTGAATCCTTAAAGGCTTCTATGGTAATACCACGTATTGAAAAACACCTTGCATTAGGTCGTAAAGTCGTTGTATTCCACAGAAGGAAACAAGCCAATGTATCACCCCCATTCAAAACTATTATTGACAGGACGGTAAGTATGGCTAATGAGGTATTGAATGATACCAATTCATCAGCAGAAAATAAAGAAAAAGCACGTTTAGCACTATCACAGGCTAATAACTTTGAGGATAAGTACGCTGATCTTTTAGCATACGAGCAAACCCTTAATTATAATCCTGCCATTGAACAAATACAAGCAGCATTCGGTACTGACAGGGTAGCATTAATTAACGGTGACGTATCAAAAGCCAACAAACCTGCAAATATTGCCAAGTTCAATAAAGACGGTTCCGGAGTCGATATAATCGTTGTACAGGAAGAAGCCGGGAAAGAAGGTATTTCATTACACGACACATCCGGCAAGAACCAGAGAGTCCTTATGAGCTTGTCAATGCCTATTTCATCTACAACAGCATTGCAGATTGAAGGTAGGATATTCCGTATAGGTCAGGAATCAAACGCCATATTTGAAAACCCTTTGTTAGGGCTTGATATGGAGATTGAAAACTTCGGACGTAACGTAAACAAGAAATTAAGTACTACCGAAAACTTAGCAGTAGGCGATCAGGCACGTGATTTACTCCGTTCATTCGCAGAAGGTGTATTGTGGAACTCTAAAACCGATGATCCAAACCTTGAACAAGGAAAAGGAGGCAAGGAATACGATAAAAAAGCACAACAGCAGCTTTCAGAGTTCCGCAGGGCAGTATTGGTATATAACACCCTGCAAAAGACCACAGGGCTCAGAGATCAAAGGGAGGGGACAGACTATTACGCTACTCCGGAGCCAGTAGGTCAGAAGATGGTGGAATGGTTAGGATTGCAGTTTGAAGAATCAGCACTGGAACCAAGCGCAGGACACGGGGCAATAGCTATGTGGTTTCCTGAATACGCAACAGTAACAGCCGTTGAGCCTTCACATGCTTTATTCTCAAAACTGAATGCACGTTCCGGTGGGGGAACACGTAAAATCATTAACGATACATTTGAAAACCTGAATATCGTTAATAAGTTTCACGGTATTGCAATGAATCCCCCTTTTGGTAGTGGTGGTAAAACCGCAATGGACCATGTGGCAAAAGCATTTACGCACCTTAAAAACGGTGGACGTATTGTTGCTTTAATCCCCGAAGGTAAAATGTCGGACAGGCTTGATACTTTCCTTTATGGTACTGACGAGAACGGGAAACAGATTAATCCGGATGCTCATTTAGTAGCAAGCATTAAACTACCATCAGTAACATTCAAACAAGCAGGAACAAGTGTTTCGACACGTATTGTTGTTATTGATAAATATGAGCATAAGTCGGAAAGGCAGTTTGCAAACGAATTAGGGGCAGAGAACGGACGTAATTATTTAGCCGGTAAACCCATTCTTTCAACGGATGAAATACAGGCCGAGGCTAGCAGGAGATTCAACGAACAAAACAGCAAATACAGCTATCCGGAAAACCTTGATTACTCCCATATCGAAAAGATTGAGGATTTATTTGATGCGCTGGAAGATGTAACGGTAAACGAAAGGCTTAATGTAGGGGAATCACAGCCACAGCAGCCTAGCATAACTCCCTCCAATGACAACGTAATTAAAATAGATGCTCCTTATACACTTGAAACAGTTAAGCACACACAGACGGGCGCAGACCTGTATATGGTGAAATTGGGTGACCGTATAGCTTCGGATGAATACGCTATTATCAAAGATCACGCTAAATCATTTGGGGGATTCTGGGATAAATGGAGTAAAGGGTTTAGGTTTCCCGACCTGGAAAGCAGGCAGAAGTTTGTTGATAAGGCTTTTGCGTTCCCGGATGAAAATTCGATAATGAAACACTCTAACAGTGAGTTTGCGGGGGATCATCTGAAAAGGATTTCAGAAACGCAAGACGTAAGCGAAAGGCAGAAGGTTTATTTACAGGGACAGATAAATTCATCTTTTTCTATTGAGCAAACCGATTTCACCAACCTCCCATTACCAGAACGTCATTCCTTAATCAATACCGAGGCCAAATCAATACTTTCAGAACTCCAAAACAAAACACCTTTACTCGTAGTTCAAAGCGAAAAGGACGTAAGAAACTGGTACTTTGACAATAAAGCCAGTTCAGGACACATGAAAGAGATTGAAGATGCACTCCTTGATAAATCGGCAGATGCTTTCTTTGATGGCACATACAGACATATTGTAGTTATCGCCAGCCGTGTTCCTTCAATGGAATCTATACGTCCTACCATCATACACGAAACAGTACATGCACATAACAGAGCGTTTCTATCAGCACGAAGAAGCCAGATACTACAATACTTCCATGACCTTAAAGGATATGAGAGCATTGACGGTATGCTTAATAAAAGTTATGACGATTACACCGAATACGACAGGGCAGACGAAGCATTAGCATATACCATACAGGGAATGATAGTAAACGGTGTTATCCCTACCGAAGAACCATTGACATACAAACAGATTATGGATGTTGTCGAGGGTAAAGAAATAATTGATAACTTTGAAAGACGATTTATAAGCACCCTATATTATGGAACAAACAGAAAGGTTTTATATAACAAGCCCATCGGGGATTCACATAGCAACCTATCTAACACAGGAACAGATAGCGGAGAAAGCCAGACTTCACAAGGAGAATCCGGAAATGACAGCATGGGAACTGTACTTAGCAGTTCGCAAAACAGACCAAGATTCGCAGGAGAACTCTTAGGGGAAGGAAGCGTTAATTTACTCAAACATTCCTCCAACAACAATATCCCTCCTTCGGTTAATCCTACGGTAGATGCAGAAAGACCACAATTTGCAGGAATGCAAATGAAACGCATCATCGGGAAGAAAGATTATGGAGATAGGTTTGCAGACTGGATTGCTGAAAACGTACACAGTGTTGACCTTTGGCAGCAGGAAATGGCAAAGGACGGAATAAAGGGATTGAAACTATTTGACGTTTACAGTTTGCTCAGGCGAAGGAAGGGCTTAATAAAAGGCCTGGTTGATACATTTGACGAAGGAGTATTCACGGACCTGCAAACGGAGATAGCTCACCTTATCGACCAACAGCACGTTTCATCAAAAGAAATTCAGCGTTATCTTAAAGCTAAATCAGCTATTGAGAGAAACGACAACGAGGGTATAAGGGCAATAAGTGAAGATCCGGAAGATTCATGGAACAGGCAAACGGTTGAACAGATTGTTAAGGAATTTGAACAGAAAATAAGCCCTAATCTTATTGATTCACTTTGGAGCAAGGTAAAGGCTTCAACTGATTTTACTATTGATAATCTGTATTTACATAGTGTTATCACAAAAGAAGATCACGACAAGTTTAATGATCGGAAATATTACATTCCTTTGCGCGGATGGGAATATGACGAAATGAACCCTAACCCGGAGGACTTTTACGATTATGTAAACAACGAAGGACAGGGTATTACTTCACAAACTTATGTTAAGGCCACAATAAAAGCTAAAGGCCGTACTTCTGAGCCTGGTGATCCATTACCCTACATTCGACAGATGGCACATTCAGCTATCATGACAAGTGTTAAAAATAAGATAGCACGTACAGCCCTTCAGTTATTCAGGATGAATAAAGATAATCCTGCAATGGGGCAGTATATGTATATTAAAGCACCTTTCAAGGGTAACGCACACGAAGCAAAGAGGACAAGGGCAACAGCAGAGAAACATGAGATTATGGGCTACGATAACGGGGATAGGTTTACACTCGTTTTAGGCGATCCTCATGTAGCGCAAAGCATAAAGGGAGAGAATGTGTTACTTAAAGAAACTTCAAAGTGGCTAGGTAATTCATGGATGGGTAAACTTACTCAGTTTATGAAGGCTAATTTCACCGGTAAAAACCCTAACTTCTTCCTGAATAACTTTATGTTTATTGACTTACCGTATGCAGCAATTACGGAGGGTATCAGGAAAGAAGGAGAGGCCGGACAGTTCATCAGGCAGATTGTAACGGGTAAATCATTCGGTACTATTCACCGGGATATTAGGAAACAACTAAACCCGTTATCACAGGCAGAAACAATAACTGCAGGGCTACACAATAAACAATCTATTGTATCGGCAATACAACAGTACGGAGAGCAAAGAGTACTTGATACCCTTTATAAGATGTGGAAAGATTCGGGAGGACCAACCGGATGGATGCAGCTTGAAAGTTTTGAGAAGTCAGCAGAGAAGATTGAGAAGGAAATTAACAGGATAAGGGCAAAAGAAGCAGATTTCGGGAAAGGAACCGGTAAGTTGTCGGGTAAAGACAAGGTATTTTATAACTATCCACTTCGCAAGGGGGCAGAGTTAATGACCTATGTTATGGATATGTCAGAACAAAGTTCCCGTTTTGCCGTATTCGTAAGCCGTAAAATGGCAGGGCAGAGTTCAGAACAAGCAGCTTTAGCAAGTAAAGAGGCTACTGTTGACTTTGACAGGACAGGCCAGGCCAGCACTGTATTTAATCAGTTGTTTGCGTTCTTCAAGCCTACCGTATCGGCTACATACGGAATTTATAAAATGGGGAAAGAAAACAAGGCTAAATTCGGATATGCTTTAGGTTCATTCTTTGCATTGGGAGTTCTTCAAGCTATATTAGCATACATGACTATGCCGGATGATGAGGGAGGAGAGAATACGTATGATAACATTCCCGATTACGATAAACTTAATAACCTTATCATAAATAGGGGTGATGGCAAATATGTTAAGATTCCTTTACCACAATTCTTTAGGGCTATTTACGCATTAGGAGTTACTTCTACAATGGCTGCAATGGGTAAACTTTCTGCCGGAGAGTTTGCAGCTAGTAACTTGAAAAATTTAACCGGTGCATTAACTCCATTTAATGTAAGTGGTGATGATCTGGGACGCACCCTGGTTCCTACCGCTTTAACTCCTGCCTATGATATAGCCGTAAATCAAAACTTTGCCGGGAAGAAGGTACACAAAGAGCAATTTACTACAAAGTTAGAAGATCGTATTCCGGGATCACAGGAAGGATTAAATTCAACCTTTGAGCCTTTAGTACAGGCTACACAATGGCTTAATGAGTTTGGTGGTGGTAATGAGTATACTAAAGCCGGGCAGGGACTAGATCCAGAAACAGGATTAAAAGAGGATAACACGTTAAAAACTATGTTATTTGACTGGAACCCTGCCGATATTCAGCATGTATCTGAAACTGTTGGAGGTGGAAGGGTTAAGTTCTTCAGACAGGTATTCAATACAGCCTATAACGCTGTTACCCCTGATGGTAAAATGAATGAATGGGACGTTCCGTTATTCTACCGTTATTTAGGACGTTCACAGGACAGCAACCCGATGTCAACCTACTACAACGCACTAAAAGCAGTTGATGAATATAAATATCAGATTAATAATTTGAAAAAGGATGATCCTAAAGAGGCTTTACAGATGATGAACAAATACCAGTTCATGAACGAGCTTACATACATCACCAAATTAGCTGATAAGAATATTAAAAACATCGAAAATAACGCAGAAAACGCCACAAGTTCAGAAGCAATGTTAAAATACAAGACAGATGCGGAGAATGCAGCAAAAATATTTAAAACTCAGGTTGGAACCCTTGAAAAGAAGTACAAAATAAATCTGAAATAACATGATACTCGACACCGAACAACTAAAAATACGCAGGAGAGTACTTCCTGGTAAGAAGAAAACCACTGGCAAAGCAAGTGCGAGTACTGAACGTTTCTATGAAAACAGGGAGGATAATATGCGAGTGCTTAACATAGCACGTAAATATTGGGAGGACCTGACAGATTGGAGAGAAAGAAGCTTCCGTTCATTTATGTACTACAGGGGTAAACAGTGGCATGAAAAAGTTATTGTTTCGGACCGTGACGGAAAGGGTATCACCATGACGGAGGAAGAATACATAAAGACACAGGGCAAGATACCATTCAAACAAAACCTTATAAGGCCTGTTATACGCAGTATTGTTTCGCAGTACAGAAGTAATCCTAGTAAGAGTATGGCTATTGCCAGATCAAAGGAGAACTCATCGAAAAGCGAAATGCTTACAACTATGCTGCAGGCTGAACTTGACGTTAACGAAGCTCACGACCTGGATGCACGTAACCTTGAAAACTTCCTTTTGTATGGTGGAGTTATCGGGAAAGTAGGATATAAATACATGCCTACCCTTAACAGAGAGTCATTATTTATTGACAATATACCTTATGACAGGATATTCTTCAACTCAGGGATAAAAGATACAAGGCTTAACGAGTTAAACTTTGTAGGTGATATTATTGATGCACCTATTGAATATATGGTTGCTGCATTTGCCGGAAGCAATAAAGAAGATGAAAAGATAATACGTGAGTTATTCAAAAATCACAAAACCGATTACCCGGGAACGGGTCAGACGTTAACACATCAGGACACACAAGTTAGTGACTTCCTTATTCCTAACGATATGTCGTTATGCCGGTTATTCGAGATATGGGAGTTTAGGGCAGAATGGAGGCTTTATGTGCATGATTACTATGACGGAACACGCCAGGTACTTAAAGCTACAAAAGCACAGATTGACGAGATAAACAGTAAACGTATAGCCTACTATGCTCAAAACGGAGTGCCGGAGGAAGAAGTACCTTTGATGGTAGCTACCGAGAAGTTTGAACAATACTGGTATGTGAAGTACTTAACTCCACAAGGAGCCTGTTTGTATGAAGCAGAAACCCCGTATCAGCACGAGGAACACCCTTACGCTATTAGCCTTTATCCTTTGGTTAACGGAGAGGTCTGGGGATTATCCGAGGATTTGATAGACCAACAGAGGTTTATTAACAGGTTGATTATCGCACAGGAGTTCCAAAGGAGCGCAGCAGCTAAAGGGGTTCTTTTGGTTCCCGAAGATTCTATTCCTGACGATATGACCATTGAGGACTTCGCGGAAGAATGGACCAAGTACAACGGAGTTATCAAAATTAAGATCAAGCCAGGGGCTACTATTCCTCAACAGATTTCAGCACGTGCCATTGATCCTGACAGCAACGGGGCTATACAGATGCAAATGGACTTTATGATGCGCACAGGAGGAGTAGGTAACGCCATACAAGGTATTACCGCCAAATCGGGTACACCTTCAAGCCTATACGCACAGGAAGCCCAAAATTCAGCAATGAACAACATTGATATTATTGAATCATTCGGGGCTTATAAGAAACGCAGGGATAAAAAGGCATTAAGTATTATCCGTCAGTATTACGAGGACAGGATTATAACTATTGCCGGTAAAGCGTATTCTAAAGATGCACAGATGTACAAAGCATCAGAAGCTAAGGCAATGAAGGATATTGATATTAATATCGTTCAGGGTGCTGATTCACCGGTATTCAGGAGTATGATTGACGATCAGTTGTTCAAATGGGTTGATACCAATAAAATTGATATTGAAATTGCACTTGCTCATTGTAGTATTCCGTTTGCGGATAACCTTTTAGCGGATATTCAAAGTAAGAGGAAAGAGGCCGAACAGATGATGGCGCAGCAGCAACAGATGGCAGGACAACAGCCGGTGCAGCCGGAAGGAATTACAGCGTAAAAGAAAGGCCGGGAGTTAACCGGTCTTTTTGTTTATTGTAGTTTTTCGTAAATAGCTTTGATTACTTTAGCATCCCAAAGTGAATTATGCTTTAATTCTGCATTTGGGTTTAAACTATCAAGCGTTTCAGCATTTTTGTTGTTAACCATTAACACTGAATCATTACCAACAGAAAGGGTTTCCCGATTCAAATCAAACGCTTCCCATACCGAAATTCCACGTTTAATAGCGATAAGGTCATTCAAATCCTGCGGAACGGGTGAAATGTTTGAGGGAAGTTTTGGGAGTCCTATTCTCCCCCCAATATTAAAAACCTTAGGATCAGGCATTTTACTTACCACAATAGGTCCACTACGCTTCCACTCATCAATAAACTCCTCAATGGTAACATCAATAGGAATAATTGAAGTATCAATCATTAATTGCATGGGCACTTCATCCCATTCAGCCAACAACTGTAATAAATGATACCAATCAAATGTACCACAATCACAAACGAATTGAATTTGGTAGTTGTAGAATTGTTCCAAATACCTGTACAGCCATAATTTGATAAGACTTGTATTGCCTTTACCCGACATAACATTAACACCGTATTCAGGCAAGAATTTATCGTAGTCCTTGTATTTCAATTTACCCACCACATTCTCCTTAACCCAACCATCACAACGGTTAATGTCAAAGTCGGTGAACTCAGCGTAAAAGCTATTTGATTTTGAAAATTCATCTTTAAATATTTTGTGGTATTTACCATCATACATGGGAGAGTCTTCTATTTTTGAAATTTCTCCAACAACACCGTTTTCGTCCGTATAATGCGTTAATTTTAAATTGATTGGCAAAAAATCTTCACTCACAATCCCAATCGAAACAATCTGAGCATCGGGTGACAAGGAAGTAAACTCCATGTCAAAAAATAAATTTATCTTTTTCATCTTATTTTATTTTTAAATACCGCCTATTATAATCCTTACCATACCACAAATACCAACCGTCAACATCTTTACAGTCTAATCGAGGGTGTAGAAATATTTCGACCAGGAAAGCAAGTAAGGATATGGCCCAGAGTGTATTCATTATTGAAGTGCTTTTACTAAATCTTTATTACTTACAATTTCATAGTCGTAATGCCAGCTTGCAACTACTCCACAACTTAGCTGGTATGATAGCTGATTATTTCCGTTAATCTGAATACAGGTAACAATACGAGCAAGTTGTTCGTTATCGGTAAGAAGGAATACTAATTGACCTAACTCGTATTTGTTACTTATTTGCATTTCTTAATCTTTTCCTTCATTTCGATTATCTTCATTCGCTGATCTATATAATCACAGGCTTCACTACCACCTATTAACTGTACTTCGCTGTTGATTAAACCTAGAAAGTTCTCATCTGACAGGCTGACAAGGTAGGGTTTTGATATCCAGAACTGCCGGGGTGTAGGTCCTTTGTTACCTTCAAAGATAACTTTCAACCAATCGTTTAATGACCGTAAAGAAAGAGAATCTATTGTAAAGGCTTTTTCCATTAAAGAAGCATTTTTAAAAGTTCATCAATGTTACTTTCAGTTTGTTCAAGTTTCAAGTATAGGCGCATTAACTGTGTGCGCCTTTTAAAGATTACCGATTTGGGGTGGGGAGTGTAGGGCATGGGGTTATCGTGTTTGGAATACCGAGTCGCGTGGGGGCCAGATATGCTTCATCTTCGGGTAGTTTTTACGCTCTATGTTCCATTCGCGCATGGTTCCAATCCAATACCGACCTTTAACAACCTCAATAACATACATCTTAAGATTCTCAGCCTGATTACGAAGTTTCGCCATTTTAACGGCACGTTTAACGCTTTTAACACGGTTCTTTTCCCGATTAAACAGAGTGCGCAAATACTCATTCTTTACAATCCTAACACCCCAAGGCCATTTAGAAATGTATTTAAGAATAGGGACTTTCTTTAGTCTGTACGTTATCCAGAAAAAGATAACTACTAAGAATGGGATTACGATTGATAGGAGTTTTGGGTTCATGGGTTTAGTTGTTTAGTATTAGTTCTTTGTTTGTTAATGCGAAATATAGGTTTTGAAGTTGGTGAACGTATTTACATTCATTGTTTAGGTAATTCAGATATGCGCAAGTTGAATACCTGGTAACAAACTCCAACTCAACATCATCTTTAATTAGAATAATAGCATCATCAAATCCTTCAATCTTCTTAAATCCGAATCTTCCCAAATATTCTTCATGTAATAATATTGGGTGATAAATATCCTGATCTGGATTATTCTCAATGAAAGCAAATACATCACTTGTAACAAGATATTCACCACTGACGGTACTTAACAGCCTGTTGATTACTACATTCCCGATTCTTAGCTCCTTTGCGTTCATATTAAAATGATGCTTCGTTAATAACCTTTTTAGTGACCTTGTTTTTAGCGCGAATAATCTCAGTGGGCAATGGTAAATCTTTACTTATGTACAATATTTCAGCCGTTGGCATTAATATATCATCGTGCATCGAGTCAACAGCCCCGTAACTTCCATTTGCTTTAATCTCGTAGGAATCATTTTCGTTAACAGCCCGTTGATCGAGTTCAATAAATGCACAGTCACGCAGTTGAGCATTGTAATAGTCAATCATTGCCGTTTTGTTATGGCCTACATGAAAACCATATTGTTTAGGCGCACCCTGGCTGATTTGTTCCGGTGAAGTACGGCAGTAAATATGAGGGTACACGTCCACAATCTCATTAAGGACCGTTAAGAAGTGATCTCCTTCGCTTTCAATCTTATCGAGGGAGTTTGTTTCAGGTACAAGTAAACCGTTACCGTATGCTTTTGCTATTTGTGTCCCTTTCCAGACTACTAGGTCCTGATCGAGGTGACCTTTCCAGGTAAGTATAAAAATAGGTTTACCTCCTTCGAGTAGTGGAAGCCTGTCAAGTACACGAATAACCGAATAGTCAGCACCAACAGAACGTCCCCCTATGTCAATGCCTACAACATACCTGTTTTTGTATATCTTCTCTGTATCTGGCATTTCCCAGATATAAAGGTTACCGTTAGGTGTAGGTTCAAACCTTATGTGTGTAAGTGCTTTTTCTCCTGATGTAGATCCTGCAAATACTTCTCCTACAAATTCAGGCTTGCATACATACCTACCTGCATTTTTAACGTATAAGGGGCTAAAAGCTCTCCGGCCTGTACTTTGAAAGGCCTCATTACAGTTGTGTACAACTATTCCATTAGCAGAAAATTTATGTGAATCCCTTATTGTTAAATCGTAAACATCATCTATTCCATCTTCTTCAATACTAATTACCGAATCGAATAAAATATTTTTAGTTCTCTTAACATAGTTTCTTACCTGCCAACTTGCAAACATTCCCTGTTTTCTGGAACTTAGAAATCCTATTCTTTCTCTGAAAAGACTAGCCTGTTCACCTTGTAATGTGAGTTTATTACCCAAATACGTTCTACCTTCCCCGTTAATTTTATTGCTAGACCTTATCTTAGATGTTATTCCAAAAGCAAGAAGCAATAACTGTAGGTCTTTTAAAAACTCAATGTGTTTTGAAAATATTTCAACTTTAGGTACTTGGAAAGCATTAAATCCGTCTGTTTCAAATATTCCAGAAAGAAATTCTTTTATTACGCTTTTAGGTGATCTTAAAATAAATCCAGGAACACAAACCTTTCTATGAAACGAACCCCTTGATCCCTTTACTCCGTGTTCTTCGTATTGTTCAACAATACCTAATTGTAAAAAATATTTTGATAATCTCTGATTTGATACCCTTAATTCCGTACACCCTTTATTTGGTCCGGTTTTTCTAGGAATCATATCTAGATCAAATATAGACTTAACGAGCCTTTGTACTTCAATTACAAAATCATCATCCTTAGCATCACAGGCTATTGAAAGCGTTTGAGCATGATAGGACCCATCACCCATAAAAATCCCTACAAACCTTGCAAAGTCGGGTGTAATTGCAATCGAAATATCAACAAACCCATTATCCTTATATTTGAACGTATATTGACCCTTCGCTAACATAGGTTCTGATAATGCTATGCTATCACCCTCTTGTAAATCGCGTAATTCTTTCCATTTACCCGATAGTGTCATTATTCTATGATCTTCCGTACACCTTAAAGTGTACCCCATAGCTGTTTTTAATTTATAAACTTGACGTTTCCCGTTTGAAATATGGTCTAACACCTTGCCAAATTCCGAGTAATTTGATTCATACGCATCTTCAATAGGGATAAGCCCAATATCGGTTCCAACTTTCATTCCTCTAGCAATACAGGTAGTAGGATATTCGGCCATCATGCGCCAGTGGTCCTGAACTGCATCCCAACCTTCGTGCCTGCGTTTCCAATAGTACCAGTTAATACCTTCGAGTGTTGCGCCTTCTTCCCATAAGAAGTTGGAATAATTATCCATGTGTTCAACAAATTCAATCTTTTCGGTTTCGGAAAAGAAAGGACGTTGGTACATATCAATTTTAAACCAGGGAATGAATACAGGAATACGGTCTGATTCTTTATTTACTGCTTGTAGCCAGCTTTTGTGAAAGTAGTTTCCTATGCCCTTTGCCGTTGACTCCTCAACATCAACAGTTCCATGTACTAAGGGCATACCGGAAAGTGATTGTATAAGGTCCTCCGGCTTCTTTCCCATTGTTTCTTTCCAGCTTGCACATTCGCTCTTATGGGTACACATCACGTCACTAGCACGTAAACCTTCCGGCCTTTGCATACTTCCGATTGAAATTATACAGCCTCTTTCGTTTAAGATCAGGTTCTTTGTGCTTCTCTCGAAACTGGAAAAGGTTATAGGCTGAACCTGGGGAGGGTGTAATATTGCCATCCTTCGGTACATTCCCCTGATGGTCCTTGCCTGTTCTTCTACATCACCGACAATAGCAGAGTGCCAGTTCTCAAAGTGGAATATCTGTAACCACGCTATGAACATCTGCACTAGCGTACTTCCTCCCCACTGACGGGCTTTAAGTAAGATAATACGGATAGGAACCTTAGCCCAGAATAATTCAATTAAAACTTTCAGCAATATCCTTTGAGGAATACGTAATATAAAGTTTACGTCCTGCTTGGTGATCTTATCCTGAATGAATACGCAAGTAGCTGCCCAGAACTCAAAATCATAGTTTATCCTTAAATTGGTTAACACTCCGTACATGGTGGCAAATTGCGCCTTTGTCATATCGCGCATTGACTTGCCCGGGCTTTGAAATTCTGCTATTACCTCCTTCATGGAATTAGGAAGGAGTATTATTGTTTCATCGTCAATATGGAACTCAAACCTGGGAATAAGACTACCAACCCCTGTATAGGGATTGTATGGGGCGTATAAGGCCTCATTGCGTAGATCGTTCTCGTGTATGAGTTCTTTGGTGTTCATTTATTCTTCAAGCCTAAATGAAATATCATTGTGAGTATTAACAATAACATTAACATCAATATCCCCCTTTACACGCTTCCTGCCAAATAACCTATTTTTAAGGTTTACAATCCTGATAGCAGCATAGAGCATTTTTGCATTTTTAAGATCATGTTCAGTTAAAACATTCTGACCACATTTAGGACATTGGGCATTAACCCATCCCTTGTAATCTTTAAATTTTATTGTATCGTCACGCCAATCACATTCTGGATTATCGCAGATCAACCCCCATTGTGCAACCTTTACAATATCGTCTTTCATACTCCCCTTTTCTGATAGTTTAACAATGTTTCCAGATACTCCTTACACTCATCGTTATTAAGGAACCTTGTGTATTTATTATCTGTTATCATGGACCTTATTATCCTTCCGGCTGTTACTGCTGAAATATCGAATACGTCAGCACATTCAGCGTACAGGTATTCTTTTGAGAAGGCCGTAGCCTTTTCACCGTATGATTTCAGGATTTGAATGTAATACCGGAATAACTTTTCGTTCCGTGATGGCTTGTGTGAGTATCGGGTTCGGGGGAAAACTTCTTCTCTCAATAACATAGATTATGTGTTTAGGTAACCAAATTCGGGTTCTAGCAATACTTCTTCAAGCCAGTGTACTTTATTCTTTACCTGTATGATTTCGCTGTTTTCTTCGTAATGAACTTTATACTTAGCTGAAACCCTTTCTTTATTCTCGTGATAGTATGCTTTAGCCTTTTCAATATCTACTTTCTTATTCTTTATATATAGTTGATTTCTGGCTTCATTACCGCAGTCTTTACAATAACCCCTATACCCCGATTTAACGTGTTTGTCCTTCGCAAACAAGGTTAACGACTTAGTATGACCGCACTTGGAACACTTTTTAAATACTTCCTTATCGTCAGGTTCACCCATAATAAAATAGCGTTACTGCAAATATAGGGCAAAAATGACAGTTTATCACATATACATGACAAAAAAACATATTTATTTTTTATTAACGAAGTTACTTTGTGATTCCTATTGACCGGATAACAATCTGAAATTTAAACACAAAGTGATGGAACAAGAAATTATGCCCGTTGAAGAACAGGCAACACCGGTAGAGAATACCGAAGCAGCACCACCACAACGTCACCCCTTCCTTGATCGTGTCAAAGGGATGCACCCCGAAAGGGAGTTTGCTTCCGATGATGATATTCTGAGTGCTGCCGATGAAAAAATGACGGAGCATGAAGGTTACCGGACACAGAACGAAACAGCAAATAAGAAAGTTATTGATGCTCTTTATGCTGAACCTGTAATGGCACAAGTACTGGATGATATTGGAGAAGGTGCTGACCTGGCAGAAGCATTAGCCCTGCATGTTTCCCCTGATGATCTGGAAAAGGCATTAGCTGAATCAGATCCTTCAAAGTGGCCTGAAAAGAAAGCCATGAGAGAAGCAAACCGGGCAGCACATGAGGCATTTATCGGAGAAGTAAACGCCAATACAGCCGAAAGCCAGAATACAATTCAGGCATGGAGCGAAAAACGCGGACTTGACGGTGAAGCAATGACTGAATACATCAATGAATTAAGCAGCCTTTTTTCCGATGTGTATAAAGGAAAGATCACAGAAAGGTTACTTGATGCGCTGTATGAAGCTAAAACAAAACCTGAGGACCTGGCAGTAGCAGCCGAAGAAGGCGAAATAAAAGGACGTAACGCCAACATTGAGGAGCTTACAGCAAAGGAGTCAACACAAAACGGTGATGGTTTACCTCAGATACTTTCACAGGGAACCACCCAAAAAGCACCGGAACCCGAAAAGCCTAAACACGATCTCGATGATATTGTGGATTATGCTACCAAAAGGCAAAGAATGTAATCAAAGCGCACTGCGCCAACTATAAACCAAACAAATAAATAAAATGAAAAATCGAATGTTAAAAACCGCACTTGGCGTTTTGGTGCTTGCGCTCGTGTTAGGAACAATGATAGCCACCGCCGGGGTTTCTCTTTTGGGAGCCGGAGTTATGATTGCTGCAGGTGTAGGTATTACCGGAACGGTAGATACAGCAGCCGCAAATACAGCAGCACCAGGAATGAACCTAACGGATATTAGTAAGAAAATATCTCTTATCCGACCTGATGATGTACCTATGGATACAATGCTTCGTGAAATTGGAGCAGGTGATGTAGCGGAAGCATGGAAGTTTGAGTTCTACGAAAACACAACTCGTTCTATTGAGGACTTAGTTAAACAGCCGTTTACTACTGGATCAGCCGGACTTAAAGACATTTATGTCGGTAACGCTTCTAATTGGAGTATTGATGATGTAGCTTACCTGCCTAGCATTTTCGCAAATGGAGTAAGTGGATCAAAACTACGCCTTCAGGTAACGGATAAGAACATTTCAAACGGAACCATTCAGGTATATGCCGTTAACGGTGTAGAGTCCGGGAACCTTACTATCATACCTTCTATTGCTGACGAAACACCTATTTATTGTATAGGTAATGCGAAAGAAGAAACCGCAGCACAGACGGAAGCACACCAGATGATGCCGAATAAAACCTATAACTTCACCCAGGCACACATGGCACAGGTAGAAGAAGGTATTTACCAGGCATTGAACTTACAGGAAGTTGACTACGGAATGATTGAGTTCAAGGCAGACACTATCTATGACATGCGTTTGAAAGCTAACCTTGCTTCGCTGTTAGGTGCAAGGGCTTATAGGCTTGACCCTAAAACCAATAAGTTCAAATACTTCTCAGGAGGTTTACAGGAGTTTGCAGGAGTAGGCCTTGACTATTCAAAGGCAAGTACAGCAACAAACCTGTTATCAGGTAACAAATTCATTGATTGGGCTGAACAAATGTTCTCCGATAACAACGGTTCGTCAATGCGTATGATGGGAGCCGGTAGTAAACTTATTGCAGGTTTAATGAAAGTACCTACCATTCAGAAACAGGTAGATGCCAAAGTAACCGAAATTAAGTTTGGTGTAAAATTCAATGTTATTGATACTGTATTCGGCCAGTTCTACATTGTTCACGATAAATCACTGAACCAGGTAGGCCACGAATATGATGGATATATTATTGACCCTACCAAAATTCGCAGACGTGAACGTATGCCTATGTCATGGACTAAATTAGAACTTGACAAAACAGGTATCAGCAAAGTAAACGCATGGAGGCTTGAAGATTGTTTCGGTTGCGAGTTCCGTAACCCGGGAACACACGGATGGATAACCGCCAATTCCTAAATAAATTAAGCCCCTTTCCTTCGGGGAGGGGGCTTTAATTTTTTAAAGCCATGATGAAAACGTATCAGTCAATACAATACATGAAACTCATACTCACCGTTGAAGTTAACGGGGTGGGTGTAGAGTGCGCCTTTAAAGGAGGCCGTCATTATCCTGTTAGAGAGAATGGGACTTACAGGACTTCCAATAAGCTCATTCAGGCTGAATTGGAATCACACGAGCATTATGGCAGTTCCTTTAAGTTGGTTAAAACAGCAGAAGAAGAAGGTAAACTTCCCGAAGCTGAAAAACCTGCAGAACCTAAAGTAGTAGTACCTACCGAAGAAAAGCCTAAAACCGTACTCACAAATACCGGTGATGTATTGGTTGAAGATGTTAATACCGGGCAGGATGCTAAACTTTACCTGAATCATAATTTCGATGTGCCGTTCAGCAGATTGAAAAACACTCAGATGATAATGAACGAGGCTAAAGTAGCTAACCTCATATTCCCTAACTGGAAACCGTAATGAACAGAACGCAACTCATAAAAGCAGTTCAGGTCAGGATTGACGATGTTGTCACCGATAATGCTATCGAAGTTGTCAGCAATCAAACCATTGACCAGATACTTGACGAGCAGTTGAGTAATGCTTTTAAGTTTTTGCCAGTTCGTTTTCTTCCCTTCAAACCTATTACCGGAACCATAACAGAAACTCAGGCCGGGTTAAGTGAAATAACACTCCCTACCGATTTTTTAAGGCTAGTACGCTTCAATACTACTAATCTTACCCGGCCTGTTACTGAATCGGACCTTGTTACCGAAGGTGGAAGGGATCATATTTTTATGTATTACAGTTATGTAAGCGGTGGAAATTCGAGAATAAGAGCTTGCGTAACTAAGAATACCGGACTTAAACTGATGTTCAATACATCGGCCCCGGGAACTGTAACCGAAGGCTTTTATATAGCCATTCCTACGCCAGAAGATGTGACGGTAGAAATACTAGATCCTGTAGCCTGGTATATAGCAAGTACTACACTCCAAATTATGGGTGAAGTAGAGGCCGGTAAGGCAGCATTAAACAAAGTAACTGAATTTCTAACAACCAAATAAGCAATGGAAAAAGTACACGATGAAAATAACTCAGCAGGATTAAGCAAAGCATCATTTGATGCAGCCTGCAAACGGGCAGATGCAAACTTCGCAGCCCTATCAATAAAATCCATTAAGAAAACAATCGGGGCCGTAGGCGTAGCCGGTTGTGACTTTAATTTCGTAACAGCAGCCAACACCACACAGCAGGTTATTGACCTAGGTGCAATCGTTCCGGCTAAAAGCCGTGTTCGTGATGTTGTCTTTGTAACAGATGTTGCATGGGCAGGAACAAGCATTACCGCTTTTACTGTTGAGGCTGGAAATTCGAGTTCAGGCGCACAGTTCTTTGCCGATACCGACCTTATAGCTGCAAATGCCATAGGTCAGACCGCAGTAGGCGCAGGATATACACCTGTTGCTATTGTTATCGGAGCTTCGCATGTTTATATCGGAGCAGCACCTACCGGTGGAAACTGGGCAGCACTGTTGGCAGGTAAAGCCAGCGTTTATGTTACTTACGAGGACGTAAGCGGACTGTAATAGTGAGAAGTTACCAAGGCGAAAGCCACACGATCAGAGTAACTCTGAAAGATAGCGAGGGGGTAGCAGTTTCCCCTTCGCTTTCTACTATTACTAATATCGAAATGAGATTAGTAAACAGGATCAGTGGTGAAGTAGCTATTAAATGGAGCCGGGTAGCTCAAACCGGATTTGAAACATTGAGTATTGTGGATGATAAGTGCGTATTGTACTGTAATGAATCCATATTAAAAAAGAAACATGCCGGTAATTATGACATTGAGGTTAAAATTATCGTAGCAAATGCAAACATGCCCGGAGGGGACGTGCAAATTGAGAAAGCAGCATTATTAAATCTTAACCCTGCAGACAATGGCTGAGTATAACATAACAGTTGAATTACTTGCTACAACACTATCGTCCATGACAGGGGCGCAGATAGTGACTGCATTGGAGTTATTGACAGGAACTAACAGATTACATGCAACAGCTATTCAGGGATTACCTGACGGGACCGGAGTAGTTACCATGACAGGACCGGAGATTGTAGCAGCTATTAACGCAATGGGTGGTTCTGTTCCTCTTATTTTAAACGGACAGTTAGCTGTAACACCAAAATCAAGGGTATTACACGGTGAAAACTCATTGAACTTTTTAAGTATTACGCATCCATTATCACAGGCTTTCCAGAACTTATATATTGCCCCAAATACGGACCGTATTAAGAAGATGGACTTTATTATAGTTGCAGAAGTAAACGATGTAAATGAAATATTCCAGAACGGGGATTGGGTTATTGCTTTAGCAGATAATCCCGGGTTTAATTATGCCGATCATGCAGCCTGGTTAATAATGCCGTTCAGTAAAATATCAACAATTCTACCTCCTGTATTCCGTAAACACGTTTCAACGAATGCGACATCAGGAATTGAAAGTATTGGTGGTGCATCAGCAGCTAATGGAGTTAATTCATTTGCCCCGGGTAGCGCAACAGTAGCACAAGGCGAGGGATCAACAGCATTGGGAGTTAAAACAAAAGCATTACGCAAAGGTGATGTAGCTGAATCATCGGGAGTATTCACAAATGTAGGTGATTCGCAGCGTTCAAGGTCCTCAATGAGGCTTACCACGCTAAACTCCACTACTCAATTAATGGTATTACCTTTTCAATACGGGTTTGAAGATAATAAGAGCTACCTGCTTAAAATTATTGTCCTGGCAGTTGTAAAAGGAGGTAAAAAAGCCAAAAGCTGGGAATACCAATACCTAACAGGAGTAGATTCTGACGGGTATGTTTGGGCATCGGGAAACATAATAGCCAATCCTGCAACAGATAACACATTTATTGACTACGGTTCACCGGCAATAAACGTCAGTGTATTCATTAGTCAGTATGATGCAGCAGGTCCACCACCTCCCGGGGCTTTTAAGGGATTAACAATTAATTGTACCGGCCTTGCAAATACAACAGTTTATTGGACCGCATTTGTTGAAGCATTTGAAAGCACATCACTATGATCTATAACAAGGTAATACTTACTTACGACATTGCACTGTTAAATAAACAGTTGCAGTTACGTAGTTTATATACCGGTAGTCATAATGCAAATCAGGCCGGAGCAACACAGGAAAGTAACCTTGCTATTACTGATGCTGAACTCGATCTGGCAGCTTTTAATTTGAGGGATGCAGCCAGTGACTTATACCAGAAACTTCAATCACTTACACGTAAATCAGCAACACCATTTCAATATGATTTCCTGAACACCACGACACAGAAAAGGACAATAACGTATGAATTGTGGATGAATGAAAACTGGGATCTAGCTTTAAGTTCAGCGTTAAACCTTGCCGGGGAGAAGATACTAATAGCATACTGTTTGAAAGACTGGTATATGACAACCGGACAGCAACAGGCTTACCTGGTAGAAGAATTGAAATACTCTAACGCAGAGTTAGAACTAAGGAAGATTATTAACAGCCGGAAAACACCAATAAGAAGGCCTTACACCTACCTATAAAATGTACAAAACAATCGGTTCACAGATTCTTTTCATTTATAAGACGGAGGATATTATAGACCGGTTGAAAATGTATTCCGGTTATCCGGTACGTTCAATAGTTGAAACAGACAAGGCCCCGGTAAACAGGGAAGAACTGTTATTGACCTCCGATGATCTTAAACTTATCTATTCAGAATGTGACAGGGCTATATCACATATTTTCCAGATAGCCTATAAACTTTCAAAGAACATTCCTGATTCACTTATAAAGAACAGGAGCATAACCTTATCACTTGCTGATGAAACTGCAACAGGGGGAACCGTAGGAGGTGAAAATGACAGCATACCACCGGCAGTAACTACAATTATTGCTTACGGGTTCAGGCTTGCCAATAAGTTAGGGTATAATGCCAACCTGTTACCAATGATTGATACTGCCATTGAAGAACTGTTTGTTTCAACGGTAATATTAAAATGGTTTATCATAACCAGGCAAATAGATTTGGTTAACGTTGAACAGGCAAGAATACCGGGATTGTTGACGCAGTATAACAATAGTTTGACGGAATTGTACAAACCGATGGTTCAGTATTTTAATATCCTTCCGGAATTTCAACAGGAAATTATCACCGTGGATCCAGAAACTGGAACAATTACCGATACGACTACAGGAGAAAGCGGATATGTACCGCCTACCCAAACCCCTACACAAGAGGTTTTATACTTCTTAAACTTTGCCGCATTCCCACTAACGGGAGTAGCAGACATAATCTATGTTGACCGTACAGCAAAGTTAATGTACAGTTGGTCAGGAACAGCCTATGAGCTTTACACTTCCCCGGCAGGCACATACGAACAGAATTTCTATGACGTATCGTATGTTATCGTAGAACACGGGTTAGGTAAATATATGCCTACCGTACAAATGATAGATAGTGCCGGGGATGAATTTGACATTGACACCGAACCAATTGATGTGAACATAACAATTTGCCAATGGATAGGTAATAAATCAGGAATACTCTATTTCTCATGACAGTAAGACCAAAGAAATACGGTAGAGATCAGGACTTCGATGGGAATAAGATTCTCAATTCGAGTTTGAATACAGATACTATATCGTTTATATTCTCCGATATAGGCACGTCAATTGCTGGTCAGTTATATTACCTTGACGTGTTCGCAAGGTACAACTATACGCTTGAAAAGGTATTTCTTAGAAATGATATTGACACAGTTACCCTAACCATGTCAATTAATGGAATACCAATCTCGGAAGTTGAAAATTTCAACAGTGGGGGCCTAATGAATATAGATTTAACCGGTGTTTCCAATATTCACGTAACAACAGGTGACGTACTAACCTTAGAGGTTGTTACACCGCCTACAGATGCCGACTGCGTATTATCGGGAAACATACAAATAAAGCGCACGTAATGGGGATGATACTATTCACACCGAAAAAACGGAATGTGGTAACACCTAAAAATTACGGTGCGTTATATAATTGGTATGCTGCAAGTAATCCGTTGATTGCGGAAGGTGATTTTAGTGTGCCAGAAAGTACCGATTGGCAAACATTATCTGACTATTTAGGAGATGATGAAACTTCGGGCGGATTATTGAAAGAGCAGGGGTTAATACATTGGGATGAACCAAATGAGGGCGCATTAAACTCAGTTAATTTTAAACTACTTGGTAATGGACTGAGGAATGGTTCCCCAGAAGAAGAATTAAAGGGCGTATTTTATGCACTAAAATCAGCATCCAGTAATTGGTGTAGCGATGATGACGAGTTAGGAAATGGATATTATGTGAGTGTTGGGAACGATACCCCTTCAATCGGTATAGCGGGTGTTATATATAATACAATGGGGTGTGGTATTCGCTTATTCCGTTTAGCCACCGAATCCGAACTTCTACTTGCCGATGGCGAATACTGCAATGATTACATAGACTATGACTTAAACCATTACAAAACCGTTAAAATAGGCACACAGGTATGGATGGCTTCAAATCTAAAGACAACACACTATTCAGATGGTTCATTGATTCCACTAATAGAAGATAATACAGCCTGGGCAGCACTTACCACCGGAGCAAGGTGTTCATACAATAATGACGATTCAAATCTTTAATACATACACCATGAGAAAAACACATGATTACATAGGCGAAGTATCAGGACCGGCACTGGAAGATATTTCCGGTATTAACGGAACCCCATACATAAAGGCAGCAGACGGAGAAGTAACAGTAAACTGTACCGGGTTTACATCATGGGATGATTTATCGGTAATCGAATCGGTGAAAACGGCAGACGGGACAGAAAGGGTAACTACGCTATTAAAACTAAATACTATTCCTATCCCAAAAGGGATGTCAGTAGGTTTTGGATTTGTAGCAGTTTCAATCAAGCTATCGGCAGGAGCCGGACTATACCACAGAGCAGACGGTTTCGGAGTTTAATAAATTACGATTATGAGTTTATTTAAAGAATTTCGGTTTTCTCCTTTGGTTTCTAATTGTTCACTTGTGAACCAAAATCTATGGTATGGCGTGGAGTGGGACGTAACCGTACCATCGACATCAATTACAAGAATAGGACTAGCGAGTTTAATCACAACGCAACCTATTTATAATTCAATACGCTATGCTTGTATAAAAAATGATAGATCAATTAACTATTATCTATTAAAGACAGATCATACAAAAAAAGAAGATGGGAGTGCCGCTAATTTAACCGGAGTTGATGGACAGGTCATAGGTATATTGCCTTCTTATTATTATTCATTTGAAAGCGTTGGCAATAAAAGAAGAATTAAAATTTCACAATATCCTTTAATTGGATTTTCAAAGTTTAACAAAAATGGCGTAGGCAAGTATTTGTGCTCTATCGATGGAGGCGGTCTTATGGCATCCGTAACTGGCGTACTTCCGGCAGTAAATTACGCTTGTAGCTTCGCGGCCCTGTCATTTGGGATTAGAGC